>Ga0307936_1000056_pt1 | contig 61670 bp, 58 predicted proteins | sample OrgLakmetagenom1_FD_201839 | JGI IMG/M metagenome (GOLD analysis project Ga0307936, IMG submission 201839) | Saline water microbial communities from Organic Lake, Antarctica - #1 | ecosystem: Environmental > Aquatic > Non-marine Saline and Alkaline > Saline | place: Antarctica: Organic Lake... | reverse complement strand
GTTACAGTGATTGAATGAATTTATCAGTGATTAGGGCTGACGTGAATTGCCAGAATTCGATCTATCTCGGCGCTAACGTCAGGCGCTTTGCGCTGCTGCCAGAGTCTGTCACGCGCATAGCGACCAGTAGTGACGATATCCACAATCGGCTCGGGGTAGTCGCGCCCCAGTTGGAAGTCGATCATAGCAGCATCCAGAGGCGGTAACGTCCATGGCGTGTGAACAAACAAATCCGGAAGGTTGGAAAGTTCGGGCACCCACTGCCGGATAAAAAACCCTTCAGGATCATGGTCCTGAGATTGCTTGACCGGGTTGTAGATTCGTATGGTATTTGTGCCGGTTTGAGCCGCCTGCATTTGAAACTGTGCGTAGTGAATGCCCGGTTCGAAATCGAGAAATTGTTTGGCCAGATGCTGCACGCCCTGACGCCAGTCCAGCCAGAGGTGATGAGTTAAGAAGCTGACCAGCATAGCCCGCATCCTGAAGTTTAAATAACCGGTTTCGATAACGGCTCTCATGCAGGCATCGACCAATGGATAGCCAGTTTGTCCGGTTTTCCAGGCAATCAAGTCAGCCTCTGCTGCAGATCCCTGGCGATAGTTCATGTCAGCATAGCCCCGGTTTACCGGCTCAAACTCCATACGATGTTCACTTTCAAATTTTTGAATGAAATGACCTTGCCAATGAAGCCGGAATGACAATCCCTGCTGAGCACGCCGCCACCCCGTGCTTTGCCAGTGTGCCAGCAGGTGTTGATAAACTTGTCGAATGCTCAGGTTGCCCCAGGCGATGTAGGGCGATAGTCGTGAACAGCTATCCCGGCTAAGGTGCGGTTTTGACATGTGGCGCGCGTAGTTCTGACCCCTTTCTTCGAAAAACGAATGCACTGTTTTCCAGGCTTCAGTTTCACCTCCGGTTTGAAAGGAAGCTGCTTTTTGTGGCCAGTCAACTGGCCAGGCCCAGTCATCTGCTACCGGTTGGAAAGGCCGCAGTCTAGACAGATCAGGGTCGATCTGCTGAGTTTGCATAACCTTTTGCCAATGTTGATCCCAGCTCCTGCGGTGCATCAGGCCTCTTTGAACGGCCCCCGTTGGCGTTTCCTGCCAGTCAATCCCGGCCTGCTTGCACCAGTCAGCCACGGCTCGGTCCCGGTCGAAGGTTTTTGCCAGGCCGGTTTCTTCATGGCTGTGCAGTGATTCGATGTGATACTGCTGATGCACGTTGGCCAGAATGGTCAGTGCGTCTCCGCTTAGCTTCACCACGCGGCCACTGAAGGGTTTCAATTGACGGTTCATGTCCTGGATCGACTGGCGGATGAAACGCCAGTGACGCACATCGTAATGAGGGTCAGCCAACAGGTCAGGCTCGGCGATGTACAGCAGGAGGACTGGACGCCTGGTGTTTATCGCCTGTTGCAAGGGTGCATGATCGCGCAGGCGCAAGTCTCGCTTGAACCAGACAACGCTGATGCCTTTGGACAGCGCGGCTGAAGGCCCCAGACTCATCGCTGTTTATATTGGGTCGGGCAGTGGCTGCGCATTACCTGATCGTTGCGCAATGCCCTGTGTTTGGTGGCACGTCCAGTAACACGAGCCCGCCAGTTTCGAAAGCTGGTTGGTTTCAACAGGCGCTGCATCAGCTTGATGACATCCGCTTCGCGCAGCCCAAACTGATCTTCGATGGCGTCGAACGGTGTCCTGTCTTCCCAGGCCATTTCGATCAGTCTTGACTGATCATCGACAGGCCATTGTTGAAAACGGGTCCATAATTGTGATCTGGACTGGCTCATAGGTTGAAGACTCAGTCAGTGGGAAAATGATCGGTTAGTGACTGTAGCATGCCTGGATGTACGGAATCGACCACGACCCGGATCAGAGCGGCGCTCGTCTTCCTTTGCCGTCTGGGCAGAAATCAGTGGCATCTGATGTTGGTGGGGGTTGCAGGAACCGTTTGAACGTCAGGATGACGTTGGTTCGGCCTAGGGATTTGGAGTCAGACTGAGATCTGGATCGACGGTTTCAGCCTGACGTTTTATTAGTCATGCCCGGTGATCGGGCTGGCCACTCAGGCATGACGTGTGTGGCCGGGAGCGCTGAATACGCGGTGTGTCATGTTGCTAATCCACTTTTTCAGATTCCGGCTACCATCACGAACAGCTTGTGAGCGCAGGCGCTCGCCGTTGCGGATGTGATAACCCACCTCTGCGTTGCTCCAGTTACCCCATTGATCCTGAGTGATATAATGGCTATTACCTTCTGCATCAATCATTTTGATATCTATGGTGTTCATGTAATCCTCCTGATAGTCGTGACATCTGATTTAAAGCAATAACGGAGCACGCTAAGCAGCGCCCGTTCATGTGACTAACAATAAGAATGACGGTGCCGATTCACAAACGATCAATTTTTAATCTATGAATGAATGCATTTCATCCATAGATTTTCTTAAAGGGTCCCGGTAGGGAGTGGTGATTTCACAATGACGATACGGCCTTTTGAACTGACTGATACTGACGCGGTGATTGAGCTCTGGCGGCAATGTCGATTGGTCGTGCCCTGGAACGATCCGGGGAAGGATATTGCACGGAAATTAAAAGTGGGTGCTGATCTGTTTTTGGTGGATGAACGCGACGCAAAGATTGCAGGCTCGGTCATGGGCGGTTATGAAGGCCATCGTGGCTGGATTAACTATCTTGCCGTTAGCCCCGGGTATCAGCGCCAGGGGATCGGCAGGGCGTTGATGGCTGAGGTTCAACGAAAGCTGATTGATCTGGGATGTCCTAAAATCAATTTACAGGTGCGGTCGACGAATCAGGCGGTGATTGCGTTTTATGAAGCGCTGGGATTCGCCGATGATCATGCTTTAGGCATGGGGAAGCGACTGGAGTCGGATCAGTAGCGGTGATGTTTGGTTTAAATCGCGATAATCCACTGCATTGGCACCTCTGATAAAGTACCCGGTAGTGTGATGCATTTGATGTGAAGGGGGGCAGATGAAAGCCATAATTCAGGATTATTATGGGCCGCCACAAGAAGTGCTCAGGGTAGCCGACATTGAAATACCCGCTCTCGGTGAGGACGATGTTCTGGTGCGGGTGCGTGCCGCTTCCGTGCACGCTGATGTCTGGCATGTGGTTGCAGGTCGACCTTACCTGGCGCGATTGATGGGCCCGGGCGTGCGCAAACCAAAACGGCCTGTACCGGGGACCGATCTGGTGGGTATTTCACATCACCTGTCTGAAGAGCCGCGCTTTGCCCGGATGATCAACTGATCGCAAGTAGCAGACCAAAGCAAGCAATCAGACCACCGGCCCAGCGATGCATTCCGGGCCATACTCCGACGGCAAGGCCAGATAGTAAGCCTATGCCATGTAAAACTGCTGTTGCCAGTGCGAAGCCGGTCGCATACGCCAGAGCAGAGCTTCCAGCCGGTATCTCTGCGCCATGTGCCAGGCCATGGAATAACGCAAAGCCAGCGCAGAGGATTGCGGCTGTAGCGGTGCGGAGCGTGCCGTTTAGCGCCAGCATCAGACCCACAACAACGGATGATGTCAGTATCATCGGCTCTGTTGCCAGTGTCAGCAAAGGTACTGTCATACCGGCTATTCCCATAGCTCCACCCAGCAACAGGGCGATCACAAAAACCAGCGGCAATTGCCAGCGAGCGTGGCCGCCCTGATGGGCGCTCCAAAAGCCAACGGCCAGCATTGCCAGCACATGGTCAAAGCCACCTAAGGGATGGGCGAAGCCTGCGCCAAACCCGGAAATCGAGACGTGTCCTTCATGCGCGAGCGCCAGGCCGGGCAGTAAAGCCAAAGTCATAACACTGTATTTTATCGCGGATCGATGTGACAGGGACATGGTGGTACTCCTTTAATCAGTTATGGATGCAATTATTAAACAACGGCTCTGGCCGGTGGTAGCGTTTTGGCTTCCAGCATGCCTTCGCTCACAATGAAGGCGATGATGTCATCAAGTCCCTGAGCCGCTTTGAGATTACTGAATACAAAGGGGCGGTCGCCACGCATGGTTTTGGCATCGCGGTCCATTACTGACAGGTCGGCACCGACCAGTGGGGCCAGGTCGGTTTTATTGATGATCAATAAGTCGGACCGGGTAATGCCAGGGCCTCCCTTGCGTGGAATTTTGTCACCGGCGGAGACATCGATGACATAGATCGTAAGATCGGACAGCTCCGGGCTGAATGTGGCGCTCAGGTTATCGCCACCGCTTTCGACGAACACTATGTCCAGATCACCATGACGGGCAGTCAGCTCGTCGATGGCAGCGAGGTTCATTGAGGCATCTTCTCGAATGGCGGTGTGCGGGCAACCTCCGGTTTCAACACCGATGATGCGATCGGCACTGAGTGCTTCATGTTGCGTTAAAAATTTCGCATCTTCCTGGGTGTAGATATCATTGGTCACCACAGCGATGTCATAGTGGTCGCGCATCGCTGTACACAGTGATCGCAGTAGGGCCGTTTTACCGGAACCGACCGGGCCGCCGACGCCAATGCGCAGCGTTTGTTTCGGCGCTTTATTATTGATGTGTGTTGGTTTGGTCATGGTTATGTCTCCTATCAGGATCGGAATAAGCGGCTGTATTGTGTTTCGTGATAACAACTGGCAATGGCGAGTGCAGCCAGGCTGTTTCCGATATCGTCGTTTTCAATAGTGGCAGCCAGGGCAATGGCTTCAGGAATCAGTAGCTGCAATTCGCCCAGCAATCGCTGAGCATCGGTTTGCCCGAGTGGAACCAGTTTGGTCGCGGCGGCAACCTGGTTTTCCAGCCAGGCCCAACTGAAACCCAGGGCTGCACCATCAAAATCTATATGCCAGTGCGATGCAGCCATGGCGTAAGCGGTTACGAAGCTAAGCGGTTCGGCTGGTGAGAAAGGCAGTTCGATGTCGAGGCTACGCAGCAGTCGCGCCAGAGCTTTGCCCATGGCGGTGTCGGTCAGTTGCAGTTCCCGGGTTTCACGGCAGGCCAGTGCCAGATCATTCCAGTCATTCAGGGCAATAAAATCTGGCGAACGATAGCTGTCCATCGCCCGTTGCAGCAGAGGTAAATCAACTCGGCCCAGGCCTTCAACCAGTTGCAGGCTCAATGCATCGAACGTATCTGCCTTAGTGCGTATCCAGCCAAGCTCTATGCTGCTTTCCAGTCCCTGGGAAAAGGCAAAGCCACCCACAGGCAGACTGACACTGCTCAGTTGCAATAAACGAAGCAGCTTTGTATCAGTCAGCATGGGTCTGTCCATGTGCATTGCTGTCGTGGTTTGCAGTACTTTCAGCGTGTTCGTGTGAATGGCTGTGAGCATGCCCGTGTGATGTACCCGGTGCATAAGCACCGGATTCCGGATTGAACACAGCATTGTCGGTGACAACGGTCAGACCCAGTAGGTTCATCATAGCTTCGAGCACATGGTCGGGTTTGATGCGTAACCAGCGATCACCGATTTCAATTTTTACGTGCCGGTTGCCCAGGTGATAGCACGCCCGTGCGAATGTTTGCCAGTCGTGGCAATGAGCTTCAGTTACGGTTTCGACAGCGCCTGCGACCTGAACATGCCGGCCGCAATCGCTTTTTAAAACGTCACCGACCTTTAAGGCCTTGCCGCGTTCGAGAAAAATCTGCACCTCTTCACCGGTGTCACTGGTGGCACGCAAGCGACCTTTCTCTCTTTGTTCGTGCGACAGTGTCAATCGGGCATCGACCGATATCGGTGATGGTCTGCCCAGTCGTTGATGAATCGTTAACATTGAATGCTCCTCTGTGATTGCTTGTTCAGCCATTCGATCTGTTGCAACTAATCGTTGTTTATCAAAACAGGCAATAGCGTTGAGCCAGCGGCAGTTCAGTCGCGGGTTCGCAGGTCAGTAGCTTGCCGTCGGCACGCACTTCATAGGTTTGTGGGTCGACGCTGATATCCGGCTGCCAGTCGTTCAGGATCATGTCAGCCTTGCTCAAAGTTCGGGTATTTTTACAGGCAACGAGTGTGCGCTTTAAACCGAGCTGTTCACCGATACCGGCATCGAGTGCCGCCTGGCTGGTAAAGCTGACACTGAGTTGCGCCGGTGCCTGGCCAAAGCTGCCGAACATGGGCCGGTAGTGCATCGGCTGGGGCGTTGGTATGGACGCATTCGGGTCACCCATCGGTGCTGCGGCAATCATGCCGCCCTTGATAATCAGTGCGGGTTTGATGCCAAAGAAAGCCGGTTTCCACAGCACCAGATCGGCCAGCTTGCCGGCTTCGATAGAGCCCACCTCATGGGCAATGCCATGGGTGATCGCCGGGTTGATTGTGTATTTGGCGATGTAGCGGCGAGCGCGGAAATTGTCGGTTCCCCGGTCAAGGTCTTCGGTGAGCAGCCCACGTTGTTTTTTCATTTTGTCGGCGGTTTGCCAGGTGCGGGTAATCACTTCTCCGACCCGACCCATGGCCTGCGAATCCGAAGCAATCATGCTAAACGCACCGAGGTCATGGAACAGGTCTTCGGCGGCTATGGTTTCCTTACGGATGCGTGAATCAGCAAAGGCAACATCTTCAGGAATTTTTGAATCAAGATGGTGACAGACCATCAGCATGTCGAGGTGCTCGTCGACGGTATTGACGGTATAGGGCCGGGTCGGATTGGTCGATGACGGCAAAACATTCGAATGGGCGCAGGCCTTGATGATGTCGGGCGCATGCCCGCCGCCGGCACCCTCGGTGTGATAGGTATGAATAACGCGGTTTTTGAACGCACTGATGGTGTCGTCGACAAACCCGCTTTCGTTCAGCGTATCCGTGTGGATAGCGACTTGCACGTCATAGCGATCGGCGACGCTCAGGCAATTATCAATGGCGGCTGGTGTGGTACCCCAGTCTTCATGAAGTTTCAGACCGCACGCACCGGCCTTTAGTTGTTCTTCCAGGGCAATGGGTTGACTGGCGTTGCCTTTGCCCATAAAGCCGAGGTTCATCGGCATCGCATCTGTGGCTTGCAGCATTTTACCAATGTACCAGGGGCCGGGTGTGCAGGTGGTGGCGTTGGTACCGGTTGCCGGGCCGGTGCCGCCACCGAGCATGGTAGTGATGCCGGACATCAGCGCTTCTTCAATCTGTTGTGGGCAAATAAAGTGAATGTGCGCGTCAATGCCGCCAGCGGTGAGTATTGACCCTTCACCAGCGATGATTTCAGTGCCAGGGCCGATGATGATGTCGACGTTGTCCTGGATGTCCGGATTACCGGCTTTGCCCAGGGCAACGATGCGGCCGCTGTTTATTCCCACGTCGGTTTTCACGATGCCCCAGTGATCCAAAACGATGGCGTTGGTGATCACCAGATCCATGGCGATGTCACAACTGACCTGGCTTTGCCCCATGCCATCCCGAATCACTTTGCCACCGCCGAATTTGACTTCATCGCCATAGGTGGTGCTGTCGGATTCAATTTCGATCCACAGGTCGGTATCGCCGAGTCGAATCCGGTCGCCCTTGGTTGGGCCGAACATCTGAGCGTAGGTGGTACGATCCATGGTGGTCATTAGTCGGCCTCCTTGTCCAGTGAGCCCATTACTTCGCCGCGGAAACCGTAAACAGCTCGCAGGCCCGCATAGGCGACCAGTTCAACGCTGCGGCTTTGACCGGGTTCAAATCGTACGGCGGTGCCGGCGGCAATGTTGAGTCGGAAGCCACGTGCGACCTCGCGGTCGAATGACAGTGCCGGATTGGTCTCGGCGAAGTGATAGTGCGATCCGACCTGGATCGGTCGGTCGCCGCTGTTCTCAACACTCAGTTGCACGGTTGCGCGGCCTGCATTGAGGGTAATAGACCCCTGTGCGACCTGAATTTCTCCTGGCATCATGACTGGTCTCTCCTGTATTCGGTCCGTCAGACAATCGGGTTGTGGACGGTGACTAACTTGGTGCCGTCCGGAAACGTCGCTTCGATTTGAACTTCGGTTATCAGGTCGGCAATGCCATCCATGACCTGGTCGGCATTGAGCCAGGTCTTTCCTTCACCCATCAGTTCAGCGACTGTTTTGCCATCTCTTGCGCCTTCCAGAATTTGCATGCTGAGGTAGGCGACGGACTCGGGATAATTGAGTTTTACGCCTCGGTTGAGTCTGCGTTCAGCCAACAGGGCGGCGGTAAAGACCAGAAGTTTGTCTTTTTCGCGGGGCAGTAGTTCCATGGTTTTCTCCTGATGGGTTGCAGCTTGCTGGTGCCTAGGTTGCCCAGATTCTGGGCGCGCATACGGGGCGGTTGCACAGGTGATGTCGTATCGGTGCCCAGCATTGAATGAACAGTTTTTTAACCGGTTCAGCGCGATTGGCCAGAGACCGAATAACCAGAAAGCGGCCTACCTGGCTAACCCCGGCAAGGCTGTGAAATTGGTTGCAAAGTTGTTGCAAATTCGCCATGGCTTCCGGCGCCAGTGGATCGTCAAACGGGCCTGCAACCATGATGGCGTTGACGCTGTGATCGCGAAAACCGAGCTGGCCATTAAGAGTTGTGCGGTTTTTTTCTGACAAGTGCAGGTGCTCGCGCAACGTGATCCGGCCATCTTCGGTGATCTGCAGGCGTTGGCTCAGGTCGCCTGTGTCGAAGGGTTGGTTACTGGCCGGTAATCCCAGGCAGGTAATGTCCCAAGCGATAAATCGGGAACCACCGGTGAGGTGAATGTCTGTATCCAACCGCGCCCGTGCACCGGGATAGAGTAGAGTTTCCTGGGGCAACCACTCGAGCATAGCGTTGTTGTGCGCGTGCAAGGCAATGTGTTGGTGTTGCAGCGTTCTGTCCTTGCGTGCTCGGTAAGCGCGGCCCGCGCCGGGTGTTGTGAGCAGGGCATGAGCGGTGTCTGAAACGTCGACGGAAATCTGCAGATGATCGCCCGATACCAGCCCGCCGGGCGGGTGCAAAATGTAGGCATGGGCGCAGTCGGACCCTTCCGGATAGAAAGGTTTTTGAACGTAGAGTGGACCCTGATGCTGGCAACGTGAAAGTTGAGTGCCACGCGCGCCCCTGGTGAAACCAAGGTTTAACCAGGCGGCCCATTCGGAGGCGTCAGTGGTCACAGGCAACTGTGCTTTGCTGTTCATGGCGTGGCCTCCCTAAACCGCCAGATGCTGACGAATCAGCTGGTCGTTGAGGTTGTCCATCTGGTCGCTGGCAACGACACGGCCTTTTTCCATCAGCCGGAATTCCTGGCCGACGCGGCGCGCGAAGCCGAGTTTCTGTTCGACCAATACAACGGTCAGACCGTCTTCCTGGTTCAGCTTTTGAATGACATCACCGATTTGCGCAACGATGTTGGGCTGAATACCTTCATTCGGTTCGTCGAGGATTAGGACTTTGGGATCGATTACCAGAGCCCGGCCAATCGCCAGTTGCTGTTGCTGGCCACCCGACAAATCACCGCCGCGACGCTGCAGCATGTCGTGCAAGACCGGGAACAGCTCGAAGATTTTATCCGGAATGGCTTTGGCTTTATCAGCACGGGCACCAAGGCCAATGCGCAGGTTTTCTTCGACGCTTAGCATGGGAAAAATATCTCGCCCCTGGGGCACATAGCCAATGCCGAGTCTGGCGCGGGCATCGGCGGGTTTTTTGTGCAGGTTTTCTCCGGCCAGTGTGATCTCCCCACTGCTGATCGGTAGCAAACCCATCAGGCATTTGAGCAGGGTGGTTTTGCCAACGCCGTTGCGACCCATGATGCAGGTGCAGCGACCTTCCGGGATGTTGAGGTCTAGATCCCAGAGTATGTGGGTGCCGCCGTAACGCTGGTTGACCTGGTTCAGTGTGATCATGGTTCTTCTCCCAGGTAAACCTGAATGACATCCGGGTTGTTCTGTATCTCGTCCATGCTGCCTTCAGCAAGCACCGACCCCTGGTGCAGCACGGTGACCGTGCGGGCGATGCTGCGCACAAACTCCATGTCGTGCTCGACCACAACCACGGTGTGCTTTCCGGCCAGTGAGGTAAGCAGTTCAGCAGTGCGTTCGGTTTCTTCGGCGGTCATGCCTGCGACCGGTTCATCGATCAGCAGAAGCCGGGGTTTGGAGACCAGCAGCATGCCTATTTCCAGCCACTGCTTTTGTCCGTGGGACAGTGCGCCCGCGAGCTGAGCCCGGTTTTCGATCAATCCGATGGTGACGAGTACCTCGTCAATACGATCAACCTCGGATGGGCTGAGTCGCGCCAATAACGTGGGCAGCAAACGCTTGTTGCTTTTCATCGCCAGTTCAAGGTTGTCGAATACGGTCTGAGCTTCAAATACCGTCGGTTTCTGAAATTTCCGGCCAATGCCAAGCTCTGCAATTTCAGCTTCTTTGTAATTAAGCAGATTGAGCGTCTGACCAAAATAGACACTGCCGGAATCGCATTCGGTTTTACCGGTTATCACATCCATCAACGTTGTTTTACCAGCGCCATTGGCACCGATCAGACAACGTAACTCGCCGTCGTTGATGTAGAGGTTCAGGTTGTTCAGTGCCTTGAAACCATCGAAACTCACACTCAGATCTTCGATGTACAGGATGATGTCTTTGTCGACGTTGATACCGGCGCGGGCGGGTTGTAAAAATGGCCAGACCTGATCGCGACGCATCAGTCTGGGGGTGTTGTTCATTGTCATTATTAGCTTGCCTCCGATTTCTGATGAGGACTCTGTTCGTCGGATGCATTACGTTTTACAGAGGCTTTGACCTGGCCGTATACGCCGGCCAGACCATTGGGTAAAAATACAGTCACCAGAACAAACAACGCGCCCAGGGCGAACAGCCAGCCATCGGGCATCAGAGCGGTAAAACGGGTTTTCGCGTAGTTGACGAGCAGAGCACCGATAACCGCACCGTACAGCGTACCCCGACCACCCACGGCGACCCATACGACAATTTCAATGGAGTTCAGTGGTGCAAACTCACCCGGGTTGATGATGCCGACCTGAGGCACATAGAGTGCGCCGGCGATACCGGCGATCATCGCTGAATATACAAAGATTGCTACCTTGTACCGGTCGGTCCGGTAACCCAGAAAGCGTACCCTGGGTTCACCATCACGAATGGCTTCGATCACTTTGCCAAAGCGGGACTTCAATACCCATTGACTGAGTACGAAGATACCGGCAAGAAGTGCGGCTGAGCACAACAGCAGGCTGACTCGTGTGGTGTCTGCCTGTAAGTTGAAGCCAAGCAGGTCTTTGAAGTCGGTGAGACCGTTGTTGCCCCCGAAGCCCATTTCGTTTCTGAAAAAGGCCAGCATCAGGGCGTAGGTGAGTGCCTGGGTGATGATCGACAGATACACACCGGTAACGCGTGAGTGAAAGGCCAGCCAGCCAAAGACAAAGGCAAGCAGGCCGGGAACCAGCAAGACCATCAGCATAGCGAACCAGAACTGATCCATACCAAGCCAGTACCAGGGTAAAACATCCCAGTCGAGAAACACCATAAAATCGGGGAGAATGGGGTCACCGTAGACACCGCGAGTGCCAATCTGGCGCATCAGATACATCCCCATCGCATAGCCGCCCAGGGCAAAAAAAGCACCATGGCCGAGGCTCAGGATACCGCAGTAGCCCCAGACGATATCGACCGCCAGGGCGAGCATGGCAAAGCTCAGGTATTTGCCGAGTAGCGTGATGGTGTAAGTCGAAACATGCAAAGCCGAGTCAGCTGGTATCCACAGGTTACCAATGGAGGCCAGAATAGTGAGGCTGAGCAGTACGGTGACGAACGGCAATACCGGACTGTCGAGGGTATTACGACGGGACAGAAACGTTTGCCATATGGTCATTCTGCAGACCTCCCTCGTTGTGGAAACAGGCCTTTGGGACGCTTCTGAATAAACAGAATAATAAACACCAGAACCAGGATGCTGGCGAGCACGGTACCGGTGACAGGCTCGAGAAATTTATTGGCGATACCCAGAGTAAAGGCTGCCACCAGGGTGCCCAGTAAATTACCGACACCACCGAACACCACCACCATAAACGAATCGATGATGTAAGCCTGGCCCAGGTTGGGGCCAACGTTGGTTAGCTGGCTGAGCGCGACGCCGCCAATGCCGGCGATACCGGAACCCAGACCAAAGGTCAGCGCATCGACCCGGTCGGTCTTGATACCCATGGCTTTGGCCATGTCCCGGTTCTGCGATACAGCACGAACGTACAAGCCAAGTGCTGTTTTTTTCATGATCAGCAGCAGCGCGACAAAAACGATCAGCGCAAAGATCAGAATGGTCAGCCGGTTGTAGGTCAGCGATAGCACCGGGTTTATTTCCAGTGATCCGCTCATCCAGTCCGGTGCGGCAACACGGCGATTAAGTGGGGAAAAGACAGTACGCACCAGTTGCTGCAGGATCAGGCTGATGCCGAAGGTGGCCAGCAAGGTTTCCAGTGGCCGCCCGTGCAGGAATCGAATGACGCAACGTTCGATCAGAATACCGAACAATCCGGCGACAACAAAAGCTGCGGGGATAGCGACCCAGAGCGAATAATTTATATACCCCGGCATCAACAACTGCACGACGTAGGTGGTGTAGGCACCGAGCATCAGCATTTCGCCATGGGCCATGTTGATCACGCCCATAACACCGAAGGTAATGGCCAGACCAATGGCGGCAAGCAACAGGACAGAGCCAAGACTGAGTCCGAAAAATAACTGGTCGACGTAACTGTAAAACGTCACCTTGCCATCGATTTTTTCCAACGCCACTGTGGCTGCTGCTTGCACGGCCGAGTCATCTGCATTTCGTTCCAGATCGAATAGCAAGTTGCGGGCGTTTGGTTGCAGGCTGTCAGACAAAGTTTTAATAGCGGTGATCTGAGCCGCCACCGTGTCACTGGATCGGGCACTGTACATGGCCAGCGCCAGGTCGATGGATGCGAGGACTGAGCGGTTGCTTTCATCTGCGCGCAGTGCAATCAGATCATTAGCCGTTGAGTCGTTAATGGTATCTAGCAGGGACAGCACTGCGGCCTCGCGCAATGCCGCATCCGGGCTGCTTAGTTGCAGTCTCGCGATGGCACTGCTCAGCGTGTTGCGCAGGTTATTGTTGACGCGAATTTTGGTAACGTCACGGCGACCGAGTGGTTCGATCGAGGTGCCGGTGGTGAATTCGGTATATTGGTCGGTGCCGTTAATATCGATAATCGTAATCAATACTTGGTCGGCTTTTCTGAAGTTCAGGTTGCCGTCCAGCAAAGTGAGGAAAAGAGGCAGAACATCCGGATGTCCGGTTGCTTCAATGGCTTCGAGAATGGGTTGGGTGGTTCTGAGGTCAGCTTCTGTCAGCTCAATCAACAAGTCGTCAAATGACGAGGCAGGTTCGGTTTCGGCCATCGTTGGCGCTGACAACAGCGCGAGCCAGCACCCGAGCATTAGCAGTGCTTGTTTCATGGCATCCTCCGCACGCAAAAAAGGAGGGCGGCGAACCACCCCAAGGAGAGTCGGGTGCGAGGCACCCGTTAAAAAAAGTCTCAGTACACGGTGCCGGAGCAGGTACCCGTTTCAGTGTTGTAGTTGCCGCACTTCAAAGGAGCAGTCCAATCGGCCAGCAGCATTTTTGAACCTGGCAGATAATCGGACCAGGCATCGCCCGGAACCACACCTGCGGTTTCCCAAACCACTTCGAACTGACCATCGTCCTGAATCTCACCAATCAGTACTGGCTTACTCAGATGGTGGTTCTTGTTCATCACGGCGGTTCCACCGGTCAGGTTTGCAGTTGTCTGTCCGATCATGGCCTGCTCAACCGCATCGACGTCTGTAGTACCCGCAAGCTCAACGGCCTGTACCCACATCTTGAAGCCGATATAAGTGGCTTCCATAGGATCGTTGGTTACACGGTCATCGTTACCGATGTAGTCATGCCACATGTCGATGAAATCGTAGTTGGCATCAGCATCAACACTCTGGAAGTAGTTCCAGGCAGCCAGGTGGCCTACCAGTGGTGACGTATCGAAACCGGAGAGTTCTTCTTCACCAACCGAGAAGGCAATGACGGGAATGTCAGCGGATGAAATGCCCTGGTTGCCAAGTTCCTTATAGAATGGGACGTTGGCATCACCGTTGATGGTTGAGACCACGGCGGTCTTTTTACCTTCGCTGCCAAACGTATTAATGTCCGAGACGATCGACTGCCAGTCTGAATGTGAGAAAGGCGTGTAGTTGATCATGATGTCTTCTTTAGCGACACCGAGATCCATCAGGTAGGCTTCAAGAATCTTGTTGGTTGTCCGCGGATAAACATAGTCGGTTCCGGCCAATACCCAGCGTTCGACACCCAGTTCGTTACGCAGGTAATCAACTGCAGGGATGGCTTGCTGGTTGGGCGCGGCACCGGTATAGAAAACGTTTTTCGACGATTCTTCACCTTCATACTGTACCGGGTAGAACATCAGGCCGTTCAGCTCTTCCAGAACCGGTAAAACGGATTTTCGCGAGACCGAGGTCCAGCTTCCAAAAATGACGTCGACTTCTTCCTGAGTTAGCAGCTCACGTGCTTTCTCAGCGAAGAGCGGCCAATTCGAGGCCGGGTCAACCACGACGGCTTCCAGCGGACGGCCGAGCAGGCCACCAGCTTCGTTCTGTTGTTCAACCATCATCAGTACAGTGTCTTTCAGCGTGGTTTCGCTGATCGCCATAGTGCCGGACAGTGAATGCAGAACGCCTACTTTAATCGGATCTTCCGCGACGGCAGCGGTCGTCAATACGGTGGACGCCACGGCAAAGGTGAGGCCCTGAAGTATGGGTTTGAGTATCATTCTGTCTTCCCCCTGGTGTGTGTTCGAATCGGATCTGTGACGTGACGGTGTGTCAGCACGATCGATTGTTGAACAGCGGGGTGCCAGAAGGTATGGGGAGGATGGCGGTGGCGACTACGTCATTTACCGTATGGACAGTGGGAGGTCATGTTGACGCTGTGGTATTGGTTAGATATGTGGTTGGTTGTTGAATCCAATCTTAGCTATAAGTCGGCTGGGCCTCGTAGGGTGGGTTGCATTTACGGATTAAATAGGGTCTTTAGCAGATGGCTGATAAGCGTTGATTGCATGTTTTTGAAAAAGGCGGGAAGCCTTTTTCAAAAATCTGTTAGCGTTGTCTTGCTAGTGCTTCCAGGTGATCAGCGATCGCTACGGCGATCCGGTATTTGCCTTCTACCGGCTGAACACCGTCACCTGTAACCAGCAAGGCGCGCTGCTCTTTTCCTTTGGTGTCTTCACCTCGCGTTGCGACCACCAGGCTGGCTTTGTCGAGCCGTTTTGAGGCAACACTGATCAGTTCGTCTTCGGTGACTTGCTCGAGATATTTGAAGGCGACACAGTGCATTTGTGGGTCGGCTTCACAGGCCAGGTCGATGACTTTCTCTGTTGGGACCAGATCCAGTGCGAGGTGTGCCTGGCCGGAATTGATCTTGCCATTGACCGCTTCGGCCGGCCGGTAGTCGGCAACACCGGCTGAGAATACACCGGCAAACAAGCCCGATCGCGCGCGTTCGACCACGGTGTTTCGATACTCGTCAAAGGTGCGGGCAATGGTCAGCGGCAGGGTTGTGTTCGGCCGCCAGGCGCCATCACCCAGGATCAGTTCGGCATCGGCACCCCGCCAGACGAGTTCTTCGGCGATGGCCGCACCCAGGCGGCCTCTGAATCGGTTGACGATTCGGCGAACGCCATCGATGGGTACAGGTGTGGGCCCGGCGGTTACCATGATGGATTTACCCCGCAAGGGTGAGTCGCTCAATATCCGGCCAACGCTGGTACACAGTACATCGGTGTCGGGCAGGTTGTGTTTGCCGTAGCCATCGCGGGGGGCAATAAAATGCACCCCGAGGTCACTCAGTTTGCGGGCATTGCCGACCAGTATACTGTTGTGCAGGGTGCCGTGCATGGTCGGTGCGATCAGGATTTTGGTGCGACCCTGTTCCATCCGACCGAGAGCTGACGCCAGTGCCGAGGTAATAACCGTGTCGGCAATACCGACGGCCATCTTGGCAATGGTGTTGTGCGTCGCGGGTGCGACCAGATAAGCATCAAAAGGTGCATTGTCTGACAGATGCTCGGCCGCCCAGGTCAGGGCGCTGACCACGGGTGCACAGGTCGCCCACTCAAGGGCTTCCCGTGCGACATAGCGCAAGGCATCGTCTGATGCGAAGGCAACAACGTCCGCACCATGGCGACGTAAGCCGCGTGCGATCTGTGGCGTCTTCATGGCGGCGATACCGCCGGTCACCAGCAGGGCAACCCGTTTACCGGCGAGGCGATCAGAAACCACCGGTACATCGTGATCGCCCATGTCGCTCGGTGCCGGTGCTTCAAAGTTCCAGTCAAACAAATCGGCTGCACGGGATTTTCGGGTCATGCCACCATCTCCTCGCGGCGTGCTGTCTGTATCGGCTGGAAGTGTTGCTGCGCCTGGTTTACAAGTGGCATATAAACCGATTGAATCCGATCCAGTCGGGTATTGAGTGCCTCAAAGTGCTGCATGGAAAAACGACTTTTCTTGCTCATTTCCTCTTCCAGACTTGGCAGTACTTCAGCGTCTTGCAAAAATGGGTTGGTCTGATTCATCAGCGCCGATGGGCTGTAGGGGTACCCCTCGGCAAAGTTTACCGGTACCAGCTGGGCAAATTCAGGGTTTGCTTCAACAAAGGCATCACATACATCGTCGTTGAAGGTAGCATCGGCAGAGTGCCAGTAGCCGTTTATATTGACCGCTGTGTAGTAGTGCTTGAATGATGAGCGCATCAGGGCGCGCCAGCTTGGTGGCATGATAATACCAAGCACACTCAATTCAAGCGGTGCCTCGATAAAGCCCGCCTCCAGGTTACACGCACGATAAAGGGCTACTTGCAAATTGGCCTTGGTGGTACACATGCCAACTCCTTTTGTCAGCGTGGTCGAGGCGGTTTCCTGCCAGGTTCCAAACCGGTAGGGCATGGATTGTACAAAATAGAAGATATTGCGTGCCGTTTCGGCTGGAGTTGTGCCACTTAATTGACGCGCGCATTTCTGTATGGCCGGATGCTGGTGGTCGCACAGTCGGGTTTTATCCGGCAATTCGGCATCGGACACCGGTGTTACCGATCTATAAGCAGCGTCGGTTGCCAGCATCGCCAGTGTCATCGCACGGCGCAACGGCATTGTGCTCTGGGCTTGCCAGTCGTCGCTGGCTAGATCAAGGCGCCATAGCAGAACCGGGTCTCCCAGAGCAGTGAGGGTTGGCCGGGGATCGGACTGTGAAGCCCTGAAGTGATTGCCGGGGCCATACCAGGCGGTGCTATGGCCCAGGCGGCCTTGAAGGACGGTGTAGAGACTGTAGGGAGAAGGGGCATCGAGAGGGGTATCGGCGTCAAGTTTACTCACCGTTCCCAGTCGAAAGATTGAATCGGCTTTGTCATCCAGATAAAACCCGAGTGTTGAGTCTCGAAACAACGCCTCATGTTCCGTACTGCAGGTGGATGCTGTGGTCATATTAAAAAACTCCGCTTTAAAGTGAGTCAGAATCGGAGCGCGTTAACCATCGAACATCACTCCAGCAGTCAAACATCAGGGTTTGATGTCACACGTTTTTTGCGTGCCGTTGCTTAATGCGATAGCTGTGCCAGTCCTATTTTATATTTTAAAAACAATAAGTTAGAGGTTTTTAAGGAGGCTATTCCGAACAGGGTTCCGGCCTTGAATGGACCGGTAGTCAGAAAAATGACGGTGTATGTAGGACGATTAAGTGGCGGGCTGAACCGGGCTGGCGCCCTCAGGGTTTGACCCTGGCGTCCATCCCTTATATTGAATGTCACAGTATTTTTTGATGCAGATCAGACGATTGTTTCAGGCGTCAGTCTATTGGGTGAGTTTGCGCAAAGCGACGCCGGCCGCGGCGGTCCGGTTGTCGACGCCGAGTTTATGAAAGATAGTTTCCAGATGCTTGTTAACCGTGCGCGGGCTCATGTTCAGAATCTGCGCTGTTTCCCTATTTGCCTTGCCATTGGCGACCCAGTAAAGCACGTCCGATTCGCGCTCGGTGAGTCCCAGTGCGTCCTTGAGTTGCGCAGGGCCCTGGGAGCGCTCTTCATCGACCAGTTTGAGCAAGGTTTCCTGGTTGGTGTGATGCGCGATCAGCCGAATGCTCAGCGGGTGTTTGAGGCCGGTAAGACTCAACTGATGGCCGGGCTCAGGCTGGTGGCTGAGCCAGCGATCCAGTTGCGGGGCAAGCTGGTTGTGTTGCCAGCTCTCTACGGCGCGAGCACGGGCCAGCAGGGCATGAGTCTGCGGTGTTGCCCATTGAATAGTGCCCTGGCTGTTGACGGTAAACAGGGTCTGACCGGTACTGTCGAGTGCGGTCCGGGCGCTCGATGTTAGACGGGCATTACTCAGATGCACCCGCATTCGAGCAAGCAGCTCGCCTGGTTTGATGGGTTTGGTCAAGTAGTCGACACCACCGCACTCCAGACCGCGAACGATATCGTTGGTGTCGCTCAGACCGGTCATGAAAATCACCGGGATCGTCGCCAGGTTAGGGTCTGCTTTTAATGCGATGCAGGTGTCGAACCCATCGAGGACCGGCATAACGGCATCCAGTAAAATAATATCAGGTCGGATGCGTTTGGCGATGGTCAGCGCCTGTTTTCCTTCCAATGCGACGAGCACATCCATGCCTGCTGCTTCCAGCGCATCGTTGATCATGCTCAGGGCATCGGGCGAGTCGTCGACAACCAGCACAACATCGGGCGTGTCGGGTCTCTGGGTATTGGTCGACGCGGAGGGGGCGTGAACGTTCATGGTGTGTCGAGCTCCAGGCAGTGAACCAGTGTTTCAAACTGGAGTTTTCGGGTGAGGTGTTCGAAATAGTTGAGTGTATCGTTCTGGATAAGATTCGAGTCTCTCAGATGTTGCAGCGTGGCGCGGACCCCTTTGGTATAGCCGATTTCTGCAAACGCCTTTAGCTCCCTGACCGCAGGATCGTCGGGTATCACCATTGGGTTGGGGCGTTGTGGACTTGGCGCTGGCTTCCGATCAGCATTTGCCTTTGTTTCTGCCGCCTCTTGCAACTGATAGGTCCAGTTCAGGTTGAGGTGATGCGCAAGTTTGTCGAGCAGATTCTGGTTGGTCACAGGTTTGACCAGATAATCGTTGTAGGCGGGCGCAGTGTTGCCGGTGCTCTGATACTCTTTGGCATCAGCCGACAGCATGATGATCGGCGCAGTTATATCCCGGTTGCGCAGGGTAATTGCCAGCTCCAGCCCGTTCATACCCGGCATGGAGATATCCACCAGAAACAGATCCGGTGAAACCTGGTTGAGCATATTTAGACAGGCATTTGCGTCCTGGGCCTCCAGGGTCGTGAACCCGAGGGGGAGCAGCAGGTCGGACAGCAAACCGCGCAGCACAGGGTCGTCATCCACGAGCATGAGTGTGCGTTGGCGTCCTTCATAGCCGGCGATGCGTCTGGGTTGCGATGTATCCGCTTTGGACGGGCTGACCCAGGGCAACATCAGGTTCACGGTAAAACGACTGCCGTGCCCGAGTTTGGAATCAACAGCAAGGTTCCCGCCCATGATTTCAGTCAGCAATTTTACGATGGTCAGGCCCAGGCCAGTGCCCGGCAGGTTCGGGGCTTCAGCTGTGCGAACACGTTCAAACGGCGCAAATATGCGCTCAAGATCAGCCTCGGGAATACCCGACCCTGTGTCAGTGATGACGAATTCTGCAACCTGGTTGCGGTAACGAATGTCGAGCATAACGCCACCAGCCTGGGTGTATTTGATCGCATTTGACAGCAGGTTGATCAGAACCTGGCGCAGGCGTTTTTCATCGGTAATCACGGTTTTGGGCAGCGGGTCGTGTAGCCGGAAATCAAAACTGATGCCCTTGTCGCGGGCCTGCATGGCGAATATTTGCGCCAGTTGTTCGATCAGTTCGGGCAGGGCGACGCGGTTGCGGTATAAATCGAGCCGACCGGCTTCGATTTTCGACACGTCGAGCAAGCCTTCAATCAGGTCAGTCAGGTATTGGCCGCTGCGACCAATGATTGCCAGGCCATCCTGGTGACGGTCCGGAGTATCGGGCCGGTCTGCAAGCAATTGAGCGTAGCCCAGAATCGATTGCAACGGAGTGCGAAGTTCGTGGCTAAGACCGGTCAGATACCGACTCTTGGCGGCATTGGCGCGTTCGGCCAGTTCTTTGGCTTGCTGCAACGCCAGATCAGTCACCTGGTGGGCATCAATTTCATGCATCAGTTTCTGGGTTTGCCGGTTGGATTCACGCTGCGCAACCAGTCGGCTTTCTTGCGCCAGCAAAAACAGCCAGGCAATAACACCGGAGACGATAAACAGAGTAAAAAACAGAGACCACAGTGCCTGTTGTAACAGTGCTGTCTCGGCAATGGTTTGCGGTTGCATTTGTCGGTAGACCAGCGCCAGTAATGCTGCCAGCAGAACGGTAATCACCATAAGCAAGGCGGTGAATCGGCCCAGCCGAGAATTCACCCAACGCACGGCACGTGCCGGTAATATCAGCCGCAGCGCATCGATCATTTGTTCTGACAAGCGTGCCTTGGGTTTGCAATGATCCAGGCAGCGCGAATCGAGCGAGCAACACAGAGAACAGATGGGCAGGTCATACGCCGAGCAAAAACTCATGTCTTCCTGCTCAAAGCGATTTTCGCAAACACCGCAGGTCAGCAATGCCACTGGGCTGTCGGCATCGGCCGTTTGCAGCAACGGAATCAGCTCGGGTGACTGACGCGCCAGATAGAACCGGCCTTTGGTCAGCCAGGCGATGGTCGGCACCGCAATAAAGCAAGTGGCCAGGCTGATGAAATGTGCAAGATTTGCCGCCACTTCGCCAAAGGTACCCAGGTAGGTGATCATACCGATGGCAGTGGCGAGGCACATGGACCCCACACCGACCGGGTTGATGTCATACAGATGGGCGCGTTTGAATTCAACATACGAGGGGCTAAGCCCAAGGGGTTTGTTGATCAGTAGATCGGCCGACAGTGATCCAAGCCAGCTGACTGCGACGATGGCAAAGATGCTCAGTATCGCTTCGAGTGACTGGTAAATACCCAGTTCCATCAGAATCAGTGCAATGGTGACATTAAACACCAACCAGACAACCCTGCCAGGGTGGCTGTGAGTAAGCCGTGAAAAGAAATTCGACCAGGCAATGGAGCCAGCATAGGCGTTGGTCACATTGATTTTCATTTGCGAAATAATAACCATCACCGCAGCCAGAATCAGCGCCATGGCAGGGGAGTTAGTGAGGTAGAGAAAAACCGTCTGATACATGTGGGTCGGGTCCGACGCAACTTCCGCCGGAATACCCGATGTAATAGCGAGATACGCCAGAAAGGAACCCAGCAGCATTTTGATAAGGCCGAACAACACCCAGCCCGGCCCCGCAAGGATCAGCCAGAACCACCAGCGTCGGGCATTTTCTGGCGTCTTGGTAGGCAGGAAACGCAAGTAGTCGACTTGCTCGCCGATCTGCGCGACCAGCGCGAAGAAAACCGAGGCCGCTGCACCAAACAATAACCAGCTGAACTGGTCACTGCCCGGTGTTTGGGTGGGTGCGTATTGGGTCCAGTCCGGTATCGAATTGAAGTCATGAATCACCACTATCACTAATGCAGAGCATTGCAGTAGTAGCCACAATGACTGGGTACCTACCTGAAACCGACTGATCGCTTTTATCCCATGCATCACGATCGGAATGACCGCTACCGAACACAGGAAGTAGCCAATGGGCAGCGGTATACCGAATAGTGCTTTTAATGCCGAGGCGAGAATAGCCGCTTCAATGGCGAAAAATATGAAAGTAAAAGAAGCATAGATTAGCGAGGTGAGTGTTGACCCCAAATAGCCAAAGCCAGCACCCCGGGTCAGCAGGTCTATATCGAGGCCGTGCTTGGCCGAATAGTAGGTAATAGGAAAGCCGGTAATAAAAAACAGGACACACACCACGACCATAGCGGTAACGGTGTTAATGAAGCCATAGTTCAGCGTAACTGCTGCGGCGATGCCCTCCAGTGCTAGAAAGGCCGTGGCACCGAGCGCAGTATTGCCTACCCGCTGAATACTCATGGTGCGACCGGCCCGGGCGGTAAAGCGCAGGGCGTAGTCTTCCAGCGTCTGGTTAGCCACCCATTTGTTGTAGTGCCGGCGGACCTTGAATATTTTCTGTGAGGCGGCCATGCCTGCGGACCCGCATATATGATCAATCCTGGTGCGTGCGCTCCATTGGGGTGCACGGCAGTGTCAGGATACAACCTTATCGTTAGTGAAAGCCCTGTTTTGGGGCCTGAAGGAGATAGATATAGCAGGAAGCATGCCTTCGGGGATGATACGGCCGCCGAAAGGCGAATATTAGTCGATCAGCCTGGCCAAGTCCTTTGTCGGAGGTCACTCCGAGCGCGACAGGAGACTCACCACCGATTCCAACAACAGCCAAAACCCGGCACCGGCCAGTGCCTGTCCACTTTTGGTTGTTGGTAAGCTATGATTGTTAGGATGAAATTAAGGTAGAGTACTATTCAGGCAGTTGGTGTGTCGGGGCAATTCAATGATTCAGGAAGACACAAAATCTCAGTTCAACGCAAGGCTACTTCGACCGAAGAACTTTGGTGGCGGTAACTCATGGGCTTTCGTGATTCTGCTCAAAGAAGCTAGCAAAAAATTGCCCATACGAGGACGAATAAGGATAGAAGGAACTATTAATAGTCAAAGTTTCAGAGCTCTACTTGAGCCGGATGGTCAAAAAAGTCATTGACTGAAACTTGATGAACAGCTGCTCAAAGATTTAGGTGTATATTTTGGTGACCTTGCTAAATTTGAAATCATGGCCGTAGAGCAGGAGCCTGAACCTCAAGTGCCTTCTGAACTGGTCGATGCTTTGCAGGCTTTCCCTGAGGCTATTGTCACTTGGGAGAACACGACTACTATTGCGCGTCTGGATTGGATTCATTGGATTACGTCAGCCAAGCAGGCGAGTACTCGCACCAAGCGAATCAATGATGCATGTGACATGCTTGCTTCTGGAAAGTAACGAGTTTGTTGCTTTGATCCGTCGGGTTTCTACAGTAAATCGTTTAGCGCACCTCAATCCGAAATTTAATTAGATGCAATAGCCTTTGTAAATACCGACCCTGATAATCAGAGCACACCCATGGCAAGCTAAATAACCTGCTATGAGTGTGCCTCTCAAGCTTTGTTAGCCGGCAGATTTTGCCAGTGCCTGATCAATATCTGCGATCAGGTCGTCAATGTGTTCAATACCAATCGACAGCCGAACCATATCGGCGCTGACGCCGGCCGCTTTCAGCTCTGCCTCGTTCAGCTGGCGGTGTGTGGTTGCGGCGGGTATGGCTGCACAGCTTTTTGCATCGCCAATATTAACCAGCCGCAATATCAACTCCAGTGCATCATAGAAACGAGCACCGGCTTCCAGGCCGCCCTTGATGCCAAAGTTGAGAATGCCTGATGCCTTCCCATTCATGTACTCCTGTGCCAGCCCATGATCTTTGTGATCAGGTAATCCCGCATAATTAACCCAGCTGACTTGAGGTCGTTGCTGCAGGTACTCGGCTATTTTCTGAGTGTTTTCGCAGACGCGCTCGATTCGCAGTGCCAGTGTTTCGAGGCCCTGCAGCAGATTCCAGGCGGCCTGAGCAGACAGGGCTGCTCCCATGTTCCGCAGGGGCACGACACGGGCCCGGGTAATGAAGGCGGCTTCGCCCACATCGCGGGTGTAACTGACACCGTGGTAAGACACATCCGGCTCATTCAGCAGCGCAAAGCGCTTTGGATGGTCGGCCCAGGGGAACTTGCCAGAATCAACAATAACGCCGCCGACGGTGGTTCCGTGGCCGCCAATGTATTTGGTGGCTGAGTGCACAACAATGTCAGCACCCTGTTCAAAAGGCCGCCACAGGAAAGGGGTTGCTACGGTGTTGTCTACAATCAGCGGAACACCGGCCTTGTGTGCAATATCAGCCAGGCGTTTGATGTCGACAACGCTGCCCGAGGGGTTGCCAACCGATTCACAGTAAACCGCTTTGGTGCGCTCGTCGATCAGCGCTTCGATACCGGCAAAGTCGTCTTTGTCTGCAAAGCGGGTTTCAATGCCCTGGCGGGGCAGGGTGTGGGCGAGCAGGTTGTAGGTGCCACCGTAAAGTTCGCTGATTGAGATTATGTTGTCACCTGCTTCAGCGATCGTCTGAATCGAGTAGGTGATAGCTGCCATGCCTGAAGCAACCGCCAGGGCACCTATGCCACCCTCGAGTGCTGCGACTCTTTGTTCAAGTACGGCGCAGGTCGGGTTCATGATGCGTGAATAGATATTGCCGGGGACTTTCAGATCAAACAGATCCGCACCGTGCTGGGCATTGTCGAAAGAAAAGGAAGTCGTCTGGTGAATGGGCACGGCAACAGCGTGCTGGTTATCGGCTTCGTAGCCATGATGCAAGGCAATGGTTTCGCGTTTCATGAATAAGTCCTTATGGTTGGATTAGAAGCATGTTACCTCGGGCACGCGAGATGACAAGAGATCTCAAAGAACAATAACTACGGTCGTCATTCATGAAAGGCATATAGCGAGAACTAATCAGTGTTGGAATTACCGCTTAGTTATATGGATCTTAATAATGGAACCTATACGTAGCATAACAGCCGGACACTGATTGAAATGAGATGGGGCCTGTGAATTTTATACAGGGTTGGGAATCAGCAATGTTTAACAAAAATTCAGAATCTGAGATTGCTGAGACGGATCAAAGCTGCTTATGCCTATTGTTCTGACTGGTCGGAATTCAGGAGTATCCGGTCGGATTCCTGACGGATTTTTGCCTGTTTGAGCAACCGACCAATGGCTTTTTTAAAGTTGCCCTTGCTAACCTGGAACACTTTATAGATCATTTCCGGACTGGAACGATCGGACACTTCCAATACGCCGCTGTTGGCCACCAATGCTTCCAAAATTCGATCTGCAATGTCGACACGGGCTTCGTGACCTTGCAGTTGCAGCATCAGATCAATCTTGTGATCGTCACGTACCGCTTTTATATAACCCGTCAGTTGCTGCCCAATGACAAGCGGCTGAAGGACATCCTCATTGAACACCATACCCAGACAGTGCTGATTCACAACGGCCCTGTAGCCCAGGTCTGTTCGCCCGGCGATCAGCAGGTTAACGTGATCATTAACCCTGTAGATATCCGTTTCTTCCGGCAGAAAGTTATTTAGCTTGGCGCTGGCTGCAATACGTTCAGTTCGTTCATCGACGAATAGATAGACTACGTGTGTCTGTCCCGGTTCCATCGGTTTGCGTTGTTCATTGAAGGGTACCAGTACGTCTTTTGGCAATCCCCAGTCCAGGAAAGCCCCAAAGGGTGTTATTTGCTTGACCTCCAGGGCGGCGCACTGGCCTACCTCTGCTTTCGGTTTGACACCTGTTGCAATCAACCGGTCTTCAGAGTCCCGATAGATAAAGGCATTGATCACGTCGCCGATCTGAACGTTGTCAGGGCACTGCTTCGTCGGTAGCAAAATGGTGCCTAGATTTTCGCCGTCGAGGTATACGCCAAAATCGGTGCTGGAGACGACTTCCATAGAGTTGAACTTGCCGATTAGAGCCATAGCGAGATAGGTCCTGAAAGAAAGGGTTCGGATGCAGCCTCCGGACGCTGCGGCATTACTGTACCGCGCGCTCCGGGTAACATCCAGTTGACTTCTGCTACCCCTGGCAGGCCAGCCCCATTAACCCGGCAGTCGCTCATACTCATGCGCGCCAAAGAAGTTGCGCTGTCCCTGGATCAGGTTGGCGGGAAGGCGGGCGCTGCAGACGCCATCGTAATAGGCGAGGGCATTTGACAAGGCCGGGACGGGGACGCCGCCTTCAATGGCGCGCATCAAAAGACGACGCAAGCCAGCTTCGCAGCCTTTGAGTTCTTCAGTAAAAAAGTCACTGAGCATCAGGTTGTCGAGTTCGGGCTCAGCCTGAAAGACCGATTGAATCGGATCGAGGGCTTTCGCACGAATGATGCAGCCCGCTTTCCAGACCTGGGCGATGTTGGCCATATTCAGTGTCCAGCCATATTCACGCGCTGCTTCCGATAACAGAGTGAAACCCTGGGCATAGGCGAGCAGTTTGGCTGCATACAAGGCTGCCTCGGCATCCTCCACAAGGCCCTTATAACCAGCGACCGAGGTAACTTTCGAATATTTTTTGTTTACAGCCTGGCGTTCTTCCCACCGGGAAGACAGGGCGCGTGCGTAAACGGCTTCGGTAACGATAGAGCCTGGCACACCCAGTTCCAGTGCCTGGATGGCGGTCCATTTACCGGTGCCTTTCTGGCCAGCCTTGTCCCAGATGTTGTCGACCCAGTCGGTTCCATCCTCGTCCTTGATGCGCAGCACCTCTGCGGTGATTTCAACCAGATAGGACGTCAGGCGCCCCTGGTTCCAGCCATCAAAGAGGGTCGCGATGGACTCGTTGTTCTGTCCGCTGGCGCGCAACAGGTCGTATATTTCGGCGATCATTTGCATGTCGCCATATTCGATACCGTTGTGCACCATTTTTACGAAATGGCCGGAGCCCCCGTCGCCCATCCATTCGCAACACGGCTCACCAGCTTCGGTTTTGGCGCTGATGCCCTGCAGAATGGGTTTAAGAGCTGGCCAGGCTGATTCATCGCCGCCGGGCATCATCGACGGGCCGAAGCGGGCACCATCCTGTCCACCGGAAATGCCGCATCCGACAAAGTGGATGCCCTGGGGTGTCAGGTCGTCGCTGCGCCGCTGAGAATCGGTAAACAGAGAGTTGCCGCCATCGATTAGGATGTCGCCGTCTTCGAGTAGCGGCTTCAAGTCGTTTATGACGGCATCCACCGGGTCGCCGGCCTTGACCATCAGAATCATTTTGCGGGGCTTAGCCAGCGACTGAACGAATTGCTCCAGAGAGCTTGTGCCAATCAGGTTGGAGTGTTTGGTGTCACTGACAAACTCATCCGTGACTTGGGTGGTGCGGTTGTAGACCGCGACCTTGTTGTCGTGGTCCAGCAAGTTCAATACCAGATTTTGGCCCATAACGGCCAGGCCTATCAGGCCCATGGTGCAATCACCCTTCATCAGGTCACTCCTTGTTCAGACGGAAACATCCGCACTAGTTCGAGGTCTCTAAGAAATAGGGGCAAATCCCGATAATGCAATTGCAAAGCCTCATAACAGCGTCGCCCGGAAACCGACGATCAGGTTAGAACCAGGAGGTACGGGCAGCGATTAGCAGCCAGGCTGGCATAACCACAAAAGCCATCAGGGTTTGCAACGTGATGATATTGGCCATCAGGTTGGCATTACCGCCCATTTGTCGCGCCAGGATAAAGGCAGAGCTCGCAGTAGGCAGACTTCCCAAAACCAGCAAGACCGAGACTCCCAGGGTGTTGACGCCGAACAGGATGGCGAGACTGATCAGCAACATCGGCAGGAGAATGAATTTCAACAGACTTGCGAGCAACACTGGTTTTAAAGCCGAACTGAGCGTTCGCAGATTCAGCGCTGCACCCACTGCCAGTAAGCCGAGCGGCAACGCCGTTGACCCTAGCAGACGAGCGGTATCGGCTGTCCAGCCTGGCAAGCCGATACCGCTGAGATTCAAAGCAACACCCGCCAGGCAACCCAGAATGAGCGGGTTGCTGAATAAGGCTCGCAGAATACCCCTTGCCGAAACATGTGAGCCGGTGCCCGTCACTGCAAATGTCAGCACGCAAAGCACGTTTACGAAGGGAATCATTACCGCCATGGCCATTGCTGCGATAACCAGGCCCGGTTCGCCATAGAGCGCACTGACGACGGCCAGACCGATATAGGTGTTGAATCGCACGGCTCCCTGGTAAATAGAGGTCAGGTCAGGTCCGTTTGTTGCCAGCCAGCGCTGGCACAGGAAAAAGACCAGGCTGACCAGCAGCAGGCCAGTGCAAATAGTCATCGCCAGCTGGCCGAAGGCCAGTAGATCAAAGTCGGCCAGTGCCAGTCTGTGTACCAGCAGGGAGGGGAATAGCACGGTGTAGGTCAGCCGTTCTATACCCGGCCAGGTGGCAACTGGCGGTAAATCCCAGCGACGCAAGGCAACGCCGAGCAGAATCAGCAGGAAGACAGGCCCAAGTGCAGTGGCAATCATTCGGTGTTCCAATCAGTAAAGCTCCATTTAACCCCTCGAAATGCCAGGCTGTAAAGGGGTAGAAAAACACTGTTCGGGCTTGTTCAATATGGATAAACTATTTTAAAGCCGGGTAAAAATAGAGGGATGAAGAATGAAGTTAATTGCTTTCAGTGGGATGCTCAAAGTAGCTGAGGGTGAGCCAGACTCAGCCTTGCCACAGATCCGTGAGTTTGTTGCGGCAGACACAGAGGCGCCGTTGCTGGTGTTGAATTATCTGACTTCGATATCGCTGGAAATCGACTGGAATCAGACGGACGATCTGATCAGCCGGAGTCTGGCCTATCAGGCCGGTGAGGTTCCTGTTCAGCAAAATAAAGGTCGGGGTCGGCCGAAACTGGGGGTGCTGTCTCGTGAGGTATCATTGCTCCCCAGACATTGGGAGTGGCTCAACCGGCAGTCAGGCGGGGCATCGGCTGCATTGCGCCGTATGATTGACGCGGCCCGCAAGTCACCATTGTTTCAGCTTGAAGAAGCGTCCCTGGCTGTTGACCGGTTTATGCAAACACTGGCCGGTGACTTGCCCGGTTATGAAGAAGCGTTGCGCCAGTTTTACCGGTATCAATACGGCGCCATGTTTACTGAAATGGCCGACTGGCCCGAGGATGTGCAGCGACACGTCCGGGCGCTGGTGGGCCAGGTGCAACAATGGCGCGAGGCCGACGAGCTAGATCGCCGACGGTGACTGGATGAAGCGTATCGTCACTTGATCAACCAAAGTGAAGGTGATGAACAAGGTATTTTGATAGTTTGATGCGGTTTGGGGGCTTAGCATGTGATTATAAGAAACCGAGGAGTCAACACCATGATCACTCTTGCAAAGCATCGGGCACCGGCTGTTTTTATTCCGCATGGAGGCGGCCCTATGCCGCTGTTGAACGAACCTGGCCAGCAGAACCTGGCAACCTTCCTGAGGCAATTGCCTGAACGTTATGAGCGGCCCTGTGCCATTCTAGTGGTCAGTGCTCACTGGGAGGCACCCAGGGCAACCTTGCTTGGCGCCGATAAGCCGTCTTTATTGTTTGATTATTACGGCTTCCCGCCAGAAACCTACGAATATCAATACCCCGCGGACAACCCGGCACCCGTTCGGGTTCGTGTTCAGCAGCTACTTGAACAAGCCGGCTTACCACTGGATACCGACCCGGAACGGGGTTACGACCATGGCGTATTTGTGCCTCTGATGTTGATGTTGCCCGAGGTGGACATACCGGTGCTGCAGTTATCACTGGTCGAGGGACTGGATCCGCAGACGCATATCGCGTTAGGCGAAGCACTGTCTGGGCTTCGCGACGAAGGCGTGATGATTCTGGGTTCCGGCTTTTCGTTTCACAATATGAGCGTGATGCGCAATGGCACGGAGTCGGCCCGTGCGATCAATAGCGAGTTTCATGACTGGCTGGCCAACACCCTGACCGACCCGGCGCTGCTGCCTGAGCAGCGCATTCAGAAAATGATTGCCTGGGAGCAGGCTCCAGGTGCCCGGTTCAGTCACCCGCGCGAGGAGCATCTGTTGCCGCTGCCGGTGTGTCTGGGGGCAGCGGGTGGCCAGGCTGGCGAGATATTATTTGATGATACCGTTTTGGGCTACCGGACCTTCTGTGTCATCTGGCGGGATTGAAGGTGCTACCTGGAACGGATTCTTTCACATCTCTCCCGGGTTAAATCTGTTTGCCGTGAGCCTGTCGAAGGGCTGTCAGCCAGCCTTTTTTAGCACAATTCGCCGATACGTCTTGTATCGCTCAAACACAGCCTGGCTGCGATGTCCGCTCAGGTATTTGAACTTCAGTTTGGTTAGCTTTTTGCGGAATACCCATTTAACGGTTCTTAATATCAACCCATGGCGTTCGCCCAGGTACTGATCCAGCGTGACCATGGCAGGACCGATGCGTTCGCGCAGCAATTGGTCAAGCAGGTGAATATTGGGGCTGGTGTTGGCGGTGATATCACTGTTCTCCTGTACTTCCCATTCCGAGGCGTCGAGATCTTTGAGGAATTGACTGTAAGAGTGACCGCCACCAAAACTTTTGTCACCAGGCTGGCCATCGCCAGTGTTGTCAGTTTTGAAAAAGTCGCAGATAACCACATGACCGCCTGGCTTGAGCAGAGTGTCGGCCACGTCCAGCGCGGTCGAGTAGGGAATGTACTGAAAACTCTCGCTGAACAGCACAGTGTCATACTGGCTGGTGAGGGTATCCAGAGGCACGTCTTGCAAAGTGCACCCCCAGACCGTGCTTTTTAGCTGGCCTTCAGCTACTTTTTCCCGAACCCTGGACTCCAGGTGCGGGGCCGGGATCACGCCGTCGACCTGATGACCGCGTTCGCTCAATGCCGCCAATACCTGGCCTGTGCCACAGCCTACATCAATGATTCGTTGCGCAGCATTACCATGAGCCTCAATGGTATTGATGACTTGTTCGGTATAGCGCAGCTGCGCCTGCTTCATATACAGAGCAGAAATTTCCGGAATGGAATCGTCCCAGAAACCGTAATGAAGGTCTTCCATACCCGTCAATTGCTGGCCAAATACCAGCCCGAATTCTTTGGAGTCCATGGCGTTGCCGTTTGTTGTAATCGTCCGTTTACCATATCACGGTCTTTACGGTCCGTGAATTGCGCCTTGCAGTCCTTGCAACCCAGATCATTCAGCCATTCAGACCTTTGACTGGGGCGTCTTTTGCAGAAACGAGTAGTCCATACGATCCTGTCTCTCAATAAATTGGTTAAAAAAGTATAGAAACTCTTTGATCAAGTATTGGTAAGTCGCACACCTTACTCGTTTAATGATGGTGTTGATAACGGGATTCCCGAAATCGCAAACAAACAACAACAATGAAAGGTAAGCGACAATGAATTACTCCAAAAAGTCCTGGCTGCGCCTAACCGCGCTGGCCGCAGGTGTTGCATGCACCTCCGCTGCTCTGGCAGAAACCATTACCATTGGTACCGTGAACAACGGTGATATGATCCGTATGCAAGGCTTGGCTTCCGAGTTTGAAGCCGCTAATCCGGGCATATCGCTTGACTGGGTTATCCTCGAAGAAAACGTGTTGCGCCAGCGTCTGACAACAGACATCGCGGCCAACAGCGGCCAATTTGACGTGATGACGATCGGTATGTATGAGACGCCGATCTGGGGTGCAAACGGTTGGCTCGAACCCATGGATAACCTGCCCGCCAGCTATGACGAAGCCGATCTGTTTCCCTCGGTGAAAGCCGGTTTGTCAACTGATGGCCAGCTCTACGCTTTGCCATTTTATGGCGAAAGTTCAATGACTTACTATCGCAAGGACCTGTTCGAACAAGCCGGTTTGTCGATGCCTGCTGAGCCTACCTGGGATCAGGTTCGCGAGTTTGCGGTAGCGTTGCATGACCCGGCCAACGAGCAGTATGGTATCTGTTTGCGTGGTAAAGCCGGCTGGGGCGAAAATATGGCACTGGTCACTACCATGGCCAATGCATTCGGTGGTCGCTGGTTTGACCAGGAATGGAACGCTCAGCTGGAATCGCCAGAGTGGAAAAATGCGGTTAACTTCTACGTCGACCTGCTCGGCAATTACGGCCCTCCAGGTGCCAGCAGTAACGGTTTCAACGAGAATCTGGCGTTGTTTAACACCGGTAAGTGCGGCATGTGGGTTGACGCAACAGTTGCCGGCAGCTTTGTGACCGACGACAGCCAGTCTCAGGTTTCTGATCAGGTGGGTTTTGCGGCCGCACCCAGTCAGGTTACTGAAAAAGGAAGTGGTTGGTTGTGGGCCTGGGCCCTGGCCATACCAGTGAGCTCCGACGCCAAAGAAGCGGCACAAAAGTTTGTAACCTGGGCCACCTCCAAGGAGTACTCGGCATTGGTTGCTGAGCGCCACGGTATCGCTGCCATTCCTCCCGGTACGCGTGTGTCCACATACGAAAATCAGGCCTACCTGGACGCAGCCGAGTTTGCTGGCATGACGCTGACTCAGATGCGTAAAGCCAACCCTGATGATTCGACGCTCGAACCTTCCCCCTATACCGGTGTGCAATTTGTTGCGATACCGGGTTTCAGCGGATTTGCGACCGCCGTTGGTCAGCAAGTATCCGGTGCTCTGGCCGGCAGTTCTACGGTTGATCGTGCGCTGGCAAATGCCAACACGGTCGTCAACCGCGAAATGCGTCGCGCTGGGTATCAGAACTGATCCAGTGTTTTGAAAGTGCCGCCCCTGCCGGGGCGGCCAGACTCTAACGTGGAAGTACCCTAGTCATGTCTCAGCTCTCTAGAAATGCCCGAGCGGCACGTTTTCTGGTTGCACCCTCGGTCTTACTCTTGTTGGCATGGATGACTGTGCCACTGGCAATGACGCTCTACTACTCGACCGTTAATTTCAATTTAACGATTCCGGGTCCGCGTAATTTTGTCGGCTTTGAAAACTATATCTTCTTTTTTACCGACCCAAGTTTTTTTGCCGGTATGTCAAATACCATAGTGCTGGTTGGCGCAACGCTGCTGATCACAGTAGTGCTGGGCACGCTTATTGCCGTGTTGATCGACAACCCATTTCCAGGTCGTAGTCTGGTGCGCATTTTATTGATTTCGCCCTTTTTTATCATGCCAACGGTTAATGCGCTGGTGTGGAAAAATTTGTTAATGAATCCGGTCAGTGGTTTTTTTGCGTTTTTATCGAAAAGCGTCGGGATGACGCCGATTGACTGGTTCACTGATGTTCCCATGCTGTCTATTATTATTATCGTATCCTGGCAGTGGTTGCCCTTTGCCATTCTGATTCTGATGACAGCCATGCAATCGCTCGATCAAGAACAGCTGGAAGCAGCACGAATTGAGGGCGCCGGACTCGTGGCTGTTTTCATACACGTGACCCTGCCTCATCTGGCTCGACCTCTGGCTGTTGTGGTGATGATCGAAACCATCTTTCTGTTGTCAATTTTTGCGGAAATCTTCACGACTACCGGGGGTGGTCCCGGCACTCAGACAACCACCCTCGCGTATCTGATCTATTCGCAGGCACTGCTTCAATACGATGTGGGTATGGCCTCGGCTGGAGGCATCGTCGCGGTGGTATTGGCCAATATTGTGGCGTTCTTTTTAATCCGTGTTGTCGGTAAATCGCTGGCCGGTGAGTAGGAGGCAGTTATGAATTTACACACTGAAAAAGTCGTCAAACTGACGATGGTGACTGTAGGCTCCTGGTTAGTGGCGGCGCTTGTTTTCTTCCCCATATTCTGGATGATTCTGACCAGTTTCAAAACTGAGCTGAATGCGTTTTCTTCACCGCCCAGCCTGTTTTTCTGGCCGACTCTAGAAAATTATCAGGTCGTCTTTGAACGAAGTGATTACTTTCGTTACGCCTGGAACTCGGTAGTGATCAGTTTTGTTTCGTCCATCATGGCGATGGTCATCGGCCTTCCTGCGGCCTATGCAATGGCGTTTTACCCAACTGCTCGAACCCAGGGCGTAATGTTGTGGATGCTGTCAACCAAAATGCTGCCACCGGTGGGTGTGTTGGTGCCGATCTACTTGCTGTCGCGGGATACTGGCCTGCTGGATACCCGTACTGGCCTGGTCATCATCTATACGCTGATCAATTTGCCGATCGTTATCTGGATGATTTACACCTATTTCAAGGACGTACCCAAGGACATTCTTGAGGCCTGTCGAATGGACGGGGCCAGTCTGTGGCAGGAGATTCGCCATGTGCTGGTTCCAATTACGATGGGGGGGTTGTCGTCAACCTTTTTACTGTCGCTGATTCTGAGCTGGAATGAAGCGTTTTGGTCATTGAATCTGACGGCTTCGTCAGCAGCCCCGCTGACCGCTCTGATTGCCTCCTATTCAAGTCCTGAAGGACTGTTCTGGGCAAAACTGTCGGCAGCCTCAACGTTGGCTGTAGCGCCAATTCTGGTGTTTGGCTGGATCAGCCAGAAACAACTGGTTCGTGGTTTGACCTTTGGTGCGGTCAAGTAGTGTGGGTGCTCATTAACGGAGTCTCCAGGCTCCGACTTTTTTTTGAACGGTTTTCTCATCACTGCATTTTTTTGCCCGGTGATGGAGGAGGATTTTTGTGGCGGAATCGAATTATCAGGATCTAGCGGATCTCACAGCAGATAGCTGTCCGGCTGCATTGCATTTGCCTGACTATCCTCGGCGTGAGGTTAAAGCCGGTATTGCTCATATTGGCGTCGGAGGGTTTCATCGTGCACATCAGGCGCGCTACCTGGATGACTATATGGCCACCGGTGGTGAGTTGTGCTGGGGGATTTGCGGAATTGGTATTAGGCCAGCCGACAAATCATTTCTTGAGGCAATGTCAGATCAGAAAGGACTCTATACGCTGACTGAAAAAGACGATGAAGTAACTCGTGATCGGGTTATTGGTTCATTGGTCAAGGTCATCTATGCGCCGGAAAATCCACTGGCAGCGATTGATACGATGGCTGATCCGGATATTCGTATTATCAGTACGACCATTACCGAGGGTGGCTATTTATATGACTATGAACAGCAGCGTTTCTTCCACGATCACCCGGATGTACAGCACGATCTGAAACACCGCGCACAGCCCAGGACCGTCTATGGTTATTTATGGCAAGTGCTCGAAGCCCGGTCTTTGATGGGTGCGTATGGTGCCATTACACTGCTTTCCTGTGACAACGTACCTCACAATGGCGATGTATTTCGCAAAGCGTTATTGAGTTTTTTGGAACTCGCTGATACGGCGCTCTGTGCCTGGGTACAAGACCATGTGTCCTTTCCAAATTCCATGGTGGACCGGATTACGCCCGCTCCCAGCGAAGCTGATCAGCATGCTGTGTTGGATCGCCATGGTGTGATTGATCGCTGTACCGTGGGTGCAGAAACCTTTATTCAATGGGTGATTGAAGACAATTTCATCGCCGGTCGCCCTGCGCTGGAGACTGTTGGGGTGCAGTTTACCGCGGACGTCTCCCCCTATGAAACGGCCAAATTGCGGTTGCTTAACGCTAGCCATCTGATGATGGGCTTTATTGGCTATCTGGCCGGCTATGCCCGTGTTAATGAGGCCATCAGCGATCCGCTAATTCTGCAATTGGTGAAAGAATATATGGCTCTGGATGCCTCACCAACTCTGACGTCAACAGCAGATATGCCACTGGATATTTATCAGGTACAGTTGGTTGAACGCTTTGGTAATTCAAAGATCGCCGATCAGCAGCAACGCATTTGTTCTGACGGTTACACCAAGTTAAAAAATTATGCGATGCCTGTGCTGACAGATGTTATGAACGCAGGCGGTGATACCCGACGTCTGAGTCTGTTGTTCGCCTGCTTTTTAAAGTATCTGGACGGCGTTAATGACGCAGGTGAGCCGATGCCGATCATCGAGTTTAACCTGAGTCAGGAGCAGCTCGAGTCGAGTTCATTGGACCGACTTCAATTGCTGAAAGTGGATTCATTGTTTGGTAAGCAGCCCGGTGATCGCCATGCGCAGTTCCTAGATGAAGTTTCAGCCCATCTGTCGGGGATAAATACCCTTGGTGCCTATGCGCATCTGAAACGGCTGTCGCAAAGGTAGTACCGACACTGGATTTCAAGGTAGCAATTTAAGCATCCGAGGGTATCCTGTAAACGTCGGGCGTAATGATGACCGCCGAAGGAGGGTGACTATGAGTGCAATCAAACCGGAGTTTGAAGCCGTATACGAAGCTCAGAACAGTTTTCGTTATCTGGCGCACGGTGCCGACAGTTCTCTGGTGCGCTGGCATTATCACAACGAATATGAGCTGCATCTGATCCAGACGACCCACGGCAACGCCTTTATCGGCGATTATGTGGGGCCCTTTACGCCCGGCTCGGTGTTTCTGTGTGGTCCTTATCTGCCTCACAACTGGGTGTCACTGGGAGGGTTTCAGACCGGTATTCGCGACCGGGTGATCAACTTCTCCGATGAGCGCATTCAATCCCTGATTCAAATTCTGCCAGAAATGAAAGCACTGCAAGCGATGTTGTCTGATTCCCGATATGGCATTGAGTTTTCCAAACAGGCCAGTGCCCGGGTTATGGACGAATTTGCATGTATTGCAGGGATAAAGGGGCCGGAACGGGTATTGTCGTTTTTGAACATCATGTCGGATCTGGCGCAATATCAGGATTACTGGCATCTATCGAGTCGCTCTTTCGAAGAGGAAGCGGACTCGCAAATGGAAGGTCGCGTCAACACCGTGGTCAGTTACATCATTCAAAATTGCACCCGTGAACTGAGCCTTGAAGAGGTAGCCGGAGTGCTCGGGTTGGCGCCGACTTTCTTTTCTCGATGGTTCAAGAAAGCAACCGGTTACCGCTATATTGATTTTCTGACCCGACTGCGCATCAGCCGCGTTTGCGAGCACCTGGAAGTCACCGGTCGTCCGATTACGGAGATCTGCTTTGACGCAGGCTTCGCCAATGTTGCCAATTTCAACCGGCATTTCCTGAAGATCAAGGGAATGACGCCGCGCCAATACCGCGAGTCGATTGAAATCAGGAGCAAGAAAGTACAAAAAGTGGTCTTACAGCGCTAGTCCTGTTTCTCCCTCCAATAGCCGGGTCGATACCTGGTACATTCCGGCTCACACCACCAGCCTCCGCAGACGTCATTGTTCTGGTTTCAACATCTCAACTCACCTCTGATATCTCTGTTTTCAGAAGCCCGAAACTTAAAAAACAGCTGAAACTCCGGGTTTGAGTCGCCAAACCCTGATCGAGTCGACTATAGTTGAGGGTCATGGAAATAAACTGGTTGTTGATCATGTGGTGTCCCCCAATTATGCGATGTTTGTGCTTTTTGCGACATCGGCCTTTCATGAAATTCCGCTACATGCTTGTTTTTACAGATAGTCGCGAGCTTTTTCCCAGGCCTTCGCGGGTCTTGTGGGCTCTTGCATTCATACTGAGCCTGATGGCAACACCGGCGATGGCAGTGACATTGCCGCCGTTGCAGTTGGTTGATCAGGCTGGTCAGCCAGTCAGTGATGTTGTTGCCCGTATTGAACAGGCGCAGTCGTCAACGCCAGCTGCTCCGAATACTGCCGTTATGGACCAGGTGGACCTGAGCTTCAGCCCGAAGGTGATTGCGGTCAGTACCGGTACCCTGGTCCAGTTCCCCAACAGCGACGAAACCCGTCATCATGTTTATTCCTTTTCACCGGCTAAAACGTTTGAACTGCGATTGTTTCGCGGTAATGAAGCCCCACCGGTAGAATTTGACCAGGCTGGCCTGGTAGTGATTGGCTGCAATATCCATGATTCCATGCTCGGCTATATTTATGTTACCGATGGCCAGGTTTACGGTGTGACTGACGTGGAGGGCGGGCTGACCCTGCCGTCCTTCACTGCACCTGAATCGAGCGAGCTGGTGCTCTGGCACCCCGATTTGCCCGAAACCCTCTCGATACCCCTGACCGGCCTGGACATGACGGGCGACCGGCTGCGTATTGAGCTACCAATGACTCAGCGCCAAGCTACGCCCGAACCGGCTGCGGGAAGCCTTCGTAATCGATTACAGCGATTCAAGACCAATGACAATTAGTTTTCGAACACGCCTACTGCTCATATTTACCGCTGTCTTGGCCGTGACACTGACCGCCACGACGTTGTCAGCTCTGCGGGTGACGGATGCTAATACCCGTGCGAACGCCCTGCGTGAATTGGCGGTGGCTGAGCGCGTGTTCCAGACGCTGCTCGATGAGAACAGCCGGGAGCTTACGGACCGGACAACCCTTTTGGCGGAAGATTTTGGTTTCCGGCAGGCCATTGCCACCAACGAAGAAGACACTATTATCAGCGTGCTGGCCAATCACGGCGATCGCATTGGTGCCGATCTGATCATGCTGATGTCACCCCAGGGTGAGGTTCTCATCAGTACGCATGATATCGGTGCAGATCTGGGACGGGTTCGTGCCGGTCTTGGCAGCCAGACGGCGGCATTTTCTCTGCTGACGCTGAGTGAGCATCAGCCTTATCAAATGGTGATGGTCCCGGTTGATGCGCCGCAACGGGTCGCCTGGGTCGGTATGGGCTTCTTGCTAGACAACGATTTGCTGAACCGTTTCCGCGACATTACCAGCGCGGACGTAACCCTGATATACCGGGAACGCGACCCAGAGACTGATGCAACTATCCAGACCCTAAGTACGCTGTCGATTCAGCCGTTGGCAAATATTGATCTGCAAGGGCCGTATGATGAGGTTCTCACCCAGGCTTCACAGCAATTGCATGAGCAGGGACTGCTGAGTCGTTATACTAGCCTGCTTGACCAGCAACCTGTGCATCTTGGGGCCTTGTTAACGGTATCGCTGGTGGATGCGGTGGCTGCCAATACGCGGTTGCGCACTCAGATGTTGCTGATTGCACTGGCCGCGCTGGTACTCGCTGGGGTGGTTACATTGTTTATCGCCCGGGGCATCACCCGACCTATTGATACCCTGGTTGCGGCTGCCCGGCGCATCGCAGGCGGTGACTATCAGCAAAGCGTATCTGTGAACAACAATAGTGAGTTTGGCGTACTCGGACAAACCCTCGATACCATGCAAAATGACATCAAGCAGCGTGAACGGCATATTTTCTATCAAGCTCAACATGACCTGAAAACTGGACTGCCCAATCTGGAACAAATGGAGCGCCGTTTTGGTGAAGTGCTGCTGGATGAGCAGCAGCTGGCGGTGATGTTGCTGCGTCTGGAGAATGTCAGTGCGCTCAGTGATGTCTACGGTCTGGCCTTTGTGGATGAGATCATCCGTCTCGCGGCCGAGCGTCTGATTCAGCGCCTGAGACCGGGCGATGCGGCCGGCAGAGTGGGCACCAACGAGTTTTTGGTCCTGGCTCATACGATTCCCGGGACCGAGCAAAATGAGGCATTGGCGGGATACATGGCCGTGTTTGATCAGGCCATTGAGCACCAGCAGGTTGACGTGATGCTGGAGCTGCGTACAGGTCTGGTGACTTGCCCGGAGCATGCCCGAAACTTTGAAGATGCCCTGCGCAGGGCCAATATTGCGGTCAGCGATGCCCGTGCGCGTGGCCTGCCGATGGAGCGCTATCAGACTGGACGGGATGAGTCCCACCTGCGTCAGTTAACAGTGACCAACCGGTTGCAAAAAGCGATTGAACGCGGCGGGTTTGAGCTGCTGTTTCAGCCTCAATATGACCTGCGCGAACGTCGCATTCATTCGGCCGAGGCACTGATACGCTGGCATGATGATCAATTGGGTAGAATGTTTCCGGACGAGTTCATTCCGCTGGCTGAACAGTCTGGCGATATCACCCAGATAACCGAATGGGTGGTGACCAAAGCCATTAGTGAGATGACTGCCTGGCGTCAGGAGGGCTATGATCTTGGTGTCAGCATCAATCTGTCAGCCCGGGATATTCTCAATGCTCGTTTTATTGATCGTGTGATCGAGCGCACAGCGCATGCTGGTTTTGAACGCAGGCTGTTGATGCTCGAGATCACCGAAAGTGCCATGGTCACCGATACCGAGTTGGCGCTGGCAAACCTCAAAAGGCTATACGATGCCGGTTTTGATCTGGCGATGGACGACTTTGGTACCGGCTATTCGTCGCTGGCGCAATTGAAGTCGATGCCGATTCACGAACTCAAGATTGACAAGTCATTCCTGTTGAAGCTGGATCAAGACCAGGATGATCAGAACATCGTGCGGTCCACCATAGAAATGGCACATCACCTTGGGCTGAGCGTGATTGCCGAAGGTGTTGAGAATGAGGCTGCGCTTACTTTGCTGCAGAGTATGGGGTGCGATGCTATTCAGGGCTACTACCTAAGTAAGCCGATGGCTGTGGCTGATATGAAGCACTGGTTATCCGCTTTTAATGAGACGACTCTGGAGTCGAATTATGGTTAAACGAGATCTGAGTACCGGTCTTTTGGCAATCGGGATGCTGTGTGTACTGACGGCCAGCCCGGTATGGGCTGGTAGTAAGATCCTGGCGACGTCCGGTGCCACCCAGATCGAAGGGGCCGCTGGCGGCGGGCTGGTTCCCTGGGCCGTCATCGGTGGCTATGGCAGTGACAACGAATGGGGTGCTGCAGCAAGTCTGACTAGGATTGGCTTACCGGATTTTCAGTTGGGTACCGCTGCGGTGTATGCCGGGTTCGACAATCGATTTGAACTCAGTTTTGCCCAGCAAACCCTACAGGTGGATAATCTGGATAGAGTAATAGAACAACAAGTATATGGCGCCAAGGCTCGTCTTTATGGCGATTTAATCTATACGCTTTGGCCGCAAATGACGGTTGGTCTTCAACATAAAGTAAACTTGAACCAATTTGTAATTCCAGGTGCTGAAGCTGAGGGAACTGATTTCTATTTTTCTGCCTCAAAACTGTATTTGCATGCAATTTTTGAGCGAAACCTCCTTCTAAACGGTACTGTCCGCTACACCGACGCCAATGAAGTCGGGTTTCTTGGATTTACTGGCCCGCCTGGTGCCAATGTATGACGAAGTGATGAATCCGGAGGACTACCTTGACCTTGACTCCGAGCCAGGCAGGGTGGCGGAGTAAGCTGGCTATACGTGCGCTTAGATTGAGGCGTCAGGGTACGACCAGCTTGCGTGTAGGGAGGTCAACAGAGCGTCCATAGTAACAACGATAAGGGCCAGCCATGAACACTGTCAGGGGCTTGAAAGCTTGGCTAAAAGTAATCTCCAAACTGGATTTGCCTTCATTGAATTCAGTGGTTAAAGCAATCTGCGAGCTTAGCGACGATGATGACAGCAGCGCCGATGAGTTTACCCGGATCGTACTGCGTGATGCAGACCTCACCTCCCAGGTGCTTAAAGTCGCTAATTCAGTGCATTATAACCGCAGCTTCAGCCCGATCAAGACGGTGTCCCGCGCCATCGTACAGATTGGCTATCTTGACCTGAAAAACATTGCTCTGGCAACGACGCTGATTGATGGCTTCCTGAAAGGGGCCTCTCGCGAGCGGCTGATCAATAATCTTGCCCGATCATTTCATGCTGCTGTACAGGCACGAGCCATCGCCCGGCAACTCAATAGTGATGATCATGAAGAAGTGTTTATTGCCGCATTGCTAATGCGCCTGGGAGACCTGGCTTTACTGGCCACCGGGCGGCCTGAAGTAGAGGCTTTTATGATAGCCCGGGACCAAACACCGACCGAAGCGCACAGTCTAGCGTTGGAACACCTGGGTGTGGGTGTGCAGACCCTGAACCGGGCCCTGATAAAGGAGTGGGGCCTGGGTGATCTGGTGCTCAAAGCCAGCGATGGCACCAGCAGCGCTGATCCCTGGGTGTGTGCCGTGCAGTTCGGAGATGAAATCAGTCGCTCTATTCATCTGGGCATTGATCATCCTGACATGCGCCGGGTTATACAGCGAATCAGTCAGTTCCAGGGTTCCAATAGCAACAATGTACGAGAGCATATTCTGCTAATGGCCGAAGAGGCTTCGTCGATTGCCGCTACCTATGGTGCTGAACGTTTGCTAAAGGCGCTACCGCAACGCAATGCCATAGAAAGAGGAGCTGAAGCCATCGCTGCAGTTACTGACTATGATATGCAGCGGTTTCTGAACCGGATTAGCCGCTGCATCATGGATCTGGAACCACTACCAAAACTGCTGCAGTTGGCTGTGCACGCGTTGCATCGTGGCGCAGGTTTCAGTCGGGTGGCGCTGTGGATGACATCGGCGAGAGATCATCGCCTGGAACCGGTCATTGTCGCTGGAGATGACGTGACCCAATGGCGGGATTCGCTGAAACTGGATCTGAATACGCTGCAGCCTGGAGAATCGCTATCGGTTTTTTTGCATAATCCTGAGCCCAGCTGGTTCACTAGCAAAACACCGTCAGACGGAGTCATTCGGCGATTGCTCGGATCAGTAGACGGTATGATGGTTTCGTTGTCGTTACCGGATCGGCTGTTGGGCGTCATTTACGCGGACAAAGCTGGCGGGCGGCTGTCGCAACGTCAGTTCGAAGAGTTGCAACTGGTCGCAAACCAGATCAACCTTTATTTGCAGTTTACGATGGCCCGACCACACACAAGCCACTGATAGACAGTCAGGACCTTGTGTGTGCTGGACAGTGACGCTGTTTATTGCGTCTATTGGCTTTGCAAGGCGTTCAGAACCGTGCTGCTTTCAATCTTAGTCAGACCGTTTACATCGGTAGCCGTTTCGGATGCCAATTGCTGCTGAACAGCAGTCACAACGCTCTGTGCTTCATCCGCCGAAGTAACAGGGGTGTTGCTCTCGCTCAGCCGGTTATCCTGCTCGGCATTGAACTGTTGCCCTACCTCATTCAAGCGGGCCGCATCCAGCTGTGAAAACCGTTCCAGTGCCGAAATGGTACTGTCAAGATTACTCAAGGTCGCACCCCGGTCACGCACGAAAAATGAGTTTTCCGGCAATGGTCCCAGATCATCAATGCCCCGACCGAAAGGCTGACTAAGTGCCCGCTCGCGCACCGCTTGCAACGATTGCGCCGCGTCTGCACTCAGTTGCTGCCTGCTGTCAGTCAGATCAGTATTGCCTCCGGCGGCGATTTGCTCTCGTTCAGAGCGCAGTTGGTCGGTTACTTCACCGCGACTCTGTTGTGAAATAGCCAGGTTAGAGGCCTCTTGCACCAGAGAACGTTCGGCACTGGCCCGTCCGTCAAGGTTTGTATTGACTTGAACATCGGATGCCGGAGCCCGCTGTTCCTGTGGCGATGGCTCTCGTTGGGCCTGTGTTGGAGCCTGGGGAGTGCGCGGCTCCGGACGGTTGATAGAGCCGAGTGTGGCGTTACTACCCGTTACGTCCGTCAGCATGGCGGTATCTCCCCGGTTAATGTGAATGTATCCCGATAGTGTAGTGCTGTTTGATCATTTTTCAACCAAGTTTCAGTATCCGCTTGGCATTCGGGCGAGTATTTACACCTTAACGTCATTTTGGATGCCCCTGAAAAAGCGAAATTCGGTGATGAATGAAACGCGGTTTGTATCAGCGGACCCGGTAGAAAAAGCAAGGGAGCATTTCACGCCTGGCAAGGTCCCTCGGATCAGACAGATCTGCGCGTGAATTATTCAGCTATCAAAATTTACCCGTCTGTTTAAAAGATAGGGTTCGGCATCATTACTGATCAGTGCCATACTCACGCCAAAACGTGGGGTAAACTAGTGCCCGGAGGAGCGCCATTATGCCGATACTCAGAGTCAGAGACGATCATACCGCTGCGTTGGCGGGCATTCATGCTCAGGGCGGTGAGTTGCTGGAACAGATACAAGACGTGCTTGACCAAAGCAAGCTGTCCGGACCGCTTGAGCGACTGCTTATGACCACTGCCGTCCGTCGGGAGACCCTGTTGCTTGATATCGAGAGGCTGGAGCGCGAACGCGGCGATTTGCCCAAAGCCGCCAATATTGAGCGTGCCTTGTTCGAAGCCATCGCGGACTGGGTAAAAACCAGATTGACCGACGAAAGCAGTCTGATTCGTCGCCTGACTGAAGCCGAGACCCATTGGCGTCAAAACACCCTCAATGCGATGGAACTGGACTGGACCGATCAGGAGCAGGATGTATTGCAAGGCCTGATCGAACACAGTGATGAGTTCATAGATGAATTGGCAGTGTTGCAAACGACTCACTAGCAGGATTGTTCGGGCGCTACAGAGTTGCAGTGCAGCCGGGGTCTGATGAACGACATTCGGCCCTGGCAGGTTGTTGTAAAAGGCTTTCTGCTTTTTCCAAACCATGAAAAGCAATGGTTACTTTTCGCTCAAAATTAATGATCCAGGTGACGTTAATTTTTCCAATTCAGCCGAATTGTCGGACTATAGGACTCAGCAGTTGACTGAATGCCGGTTTGCCCGCCGCACTTTGCGATTCACGCTTTTATATTCCTCCTTCAATTAGGGTAAGCTATCAGCTTTGTAGCTCACAGGGACAGAACATGAAGCAATCGATGGAAACGCGTTCCTTTCTGGTTTTCCTATTAATCGTCACCTTGTTGTTCGGGCTGGTGCTGGAGCCATTTTGGGGCGCTATTTTCTGGGCAGCGGCCGTGACGGTAATTTTTTACCCATTGCAGCAGCGGTTGTTGCGCCAGTTTAACGGGCGAAGAAACCTGGCAGCGATCACCACGCTGTTATGTTGTATGTTAATCGTCGTGATTCCGGTCTTGCTGGTGCTTTCTCAGGTCCTGCGCGAAGCCATCAATCTTTATCAGGGCATTGAAAGTGGCAATATGTCTACGGCCAGATATCTGGATCAGATTCGCACCGCCTTCCCGATCATACCGGAAACGCTGGAAACGCTGGGCATTGATACCGAAAACCTGCGGTCGCGTATTGCCGAATTCAGCGTCACCGCAAGTCGCTATATAGCCCAGGAAACCCTGAACTTTGGCCAGAGTACAATGAGTTTTGTATTGCAGTTGAGCATGATGCTTTACCTGACCTTTTTCCTGCTGCGAGACGGCAATACCATTATTGATTTAATGGTTAAGGCCTTGCCGCTGGGTGACGAACGCGAACGTCGATTGTTCAACAAATTTGCCGAAGTTACCCGGGCCACGGTAAAGGGCAATCTGGTTGTGGCAATGGTTCAGGGTGCTCTCGGCGGCTTTATTTTTTGGGTGCTCGGCTTACCCGCGGCCATTCTCTGGGGCGTGATGATGATGGTTCTGTCACTGATTCCAGCGGTGGGTGCCGCCCTTGTCTGGGCGCCGGCCGCAATTTATTTATTCGCGATCGGCGACGCCGTCTCCGGCGTTATTCTGGTACTCTATGGGGTTATAATCATTGGCCTGACCGACAATATATTGCGACCCATTCTGGTCGGCCGCGACACCAAGTTGCCTGATTATCTGGTGTTGTTTTCGACATTGGGTGGTATCGCTCTAATGGGTATTAATGGCTTCGTTATCGGGCCGTTGATCGCAGCCTTATTTCTGACCTTCTGGGACATTTTTATGGACGAGTTCAATTCCCAGGATATTGAATCTGACTCCGGCAAGTCTGACCATTAATCAGGTACTGGCTGAACCCGTGTGCGGACCTTGATTTACGAATGGTCCGCCGCCTGTTTTGCGCGCCCAGCCAGGAACACAGCGATGCCACCGAGCAACATCAGTGTCGCCAGTAACAGGTGTATGGTCAGCACTTCGCTGACGATGACAACCCCGCCCAGAGCGGCAAGTACGGGAACACTCAACTGCAACACACTGGCCGCAATGCCAGTAAGAGTGGGAAGCACAGTGTACCAGAGTGTGTAACCGATCCCGGACGCCAATGCACCGGATGCGACAGCCAGCCAGAACCCTGCTGAAGAGATCAGAATTGAATCGGTAAAGGGTAAATACAGTAACAGCGTAAAGGGTGCCGCGCGGATAAAATTACCGGCGGTATCAGCCAGCGGGCGACGCGACCCACGGCCATTCAACGTGTAAAACCCCCAAGCAATGCCACTGATGACCATCAGAATAAAGCCCAGTCTGGTAGGGGCTGTCAGTCCCGGTATGATCAGGAACAGAAAGCCACCAATAGCGATCCACAGGCCCAGCCATTCCAACCAGGCCAGGCGCTCGCCGCGCAAAAGGCTGACTATGATCATGGTCAATTGAACGCTGCCAAACAGCAGCAGTGCGCCGGTGGCGGTATCCAGCTGCACGTAGGCAAAGCTAAAGCAGGCGGCATAAAGTAGCAGGTAACTTGCACCACGCCAGCTTCCGGCGGTGACCCTTCGAATCAGTGGCTCGGTACCGGGGCGCAGTGCCAGTATCAACAGCAGGGTCAGGGCACCTGAGACCAGTCGAACACTGGTGAACGAGGCCGCATCAATACGTAACGTGCCCAGAGCCAAGCGGCACAGCACCGAATTGGCAGCAAAAGCGATCAGGGCCAGCAGCGTCAGTGACACATTACGGGACAACAACATGGTCAGACGAAATCCAGTCAGCAGAATGGCCACTGTACCGGTTTTTAACCAGGGACTCATGTTTTAACGGTGTTTCGCAACGGTCTAACTCAAGGTCTATAGCTATGGTTCATCACCGCTTAAGGCCGATACGCAGCGATGCCATCAGGGAATAGTGCCATCCAGCTACTGTGACTGACCGCGAGGATCCAGGGGGAGCTGTCCTGAAGAGCGGATACCCCCGGATCCTGTTAGCCGAAAATGCCTTTGAACATAAAGAAAAAGACGATGGCCAGAAAGGCGCCGGCCGGCAAGGTGACGATCCAGCTGGCGAAGATGGTACCCACCATGCGCAGGTTCAATGCCGAGATGCCTCGGGCCATACCAACCCCTAATACAGCGCCAACCAGCGTGTGTGTGGTCGAGATTGGCAGGCCGGTACCTGACGCCAGCACAACGGTTGTTGCTGCACCAAGTTCTGCCGCAAAACCGCGACTGGGTGTCAGTTCTGTGATTTTACGACCAATGGTGCCCATGACCTTGTAACCGTAGGTGGCGAGACCAACGACAATGCCACCGCCACCAAGAAGTAGAATCCAGCCAGGAACTTTCGATTCAGCCAGGATCTCTCCATTATTGGCGACTACATTAATAACAGCGGCCAGAGGCCCGACCGCATTGGCGACATCATTTGAGCCGTGGGCAAATGCCATGGCACAGGCGGTGAATATCATCAGTACTGCGAAGACCCGTTCGACAGAGGCGAATCGGAATTGCTGGTCTGCTACTTCATCAACTTTGATCCGTTTCAGCAGCAACATTCCCAGTAACATGACCACTATACTGACGCCGATGGCGATCAATGTGCTTTCTAAACCGCTCAGATCCAGCCCGACGTGCTTGAGCCCTTTAGTAAAGGTCACCATGGTGATCATGAACGCGGTGACGAACATGTACATGGGAACGTAGCGTTTTGCGTTTTGGAAGGGGTTGTCGGTATTCAGAATCAGTTTGTAGACACTTCGGAAAATAATGAAAGAAATGGTGCCCGCGAGGACAGGCGACACCACCCAACTCATTACAATGGTGGTTACCTTGCCCCAATAAACGTATTCGGCACCAATGCCGACCGCCGCGAACCCGATGATGGCACCGACAATGGAATGGGTAGTCGATACAGGCCAGCCCATCATCGAGGCAATCACTAACCAGATGCCGGCTGCCAGCAATGCCGATAACATCCCGTAAACAAGTAGCTCCGGTGATCCGGCCAGGATATCGGCATCGACAATGCCATTGCGAATGGTACCGGTCACTTCTCCGCCGGCAAGATAGGCTCCGGCAAACTCAAATACCATGGCGATCAAAATCGCTTGCTTTACAGTCAGGGCACGAGACCCGACCGAGGTACCCATGGCATTAGCGACGTCATTGGCGCCAACCCCCCAGGCCATGAAAAACCCAAACAGACAGGCCAGTACAACAAACCATTGGCCGTATTCTGCAATGATAGTCATGGGAATTCCCCTTCTCAGTGAGCGGTAGTTGAAGCAGTGAACATCAGATGCTTCAGCGGGCTAACAGAATTTGCAGGCGGGAACCGACGCGCTGAGCCACATTGGCCAGATCGCCGATCAGTTCGATCACCCGGTATAAAAACATGACATCAATCGGTGGGTAGTCCTTTTCAATAGCACGCAGGGCTCTGCGTACCCGAATTTCCAGTTCGTCTGCTCTGTGCTCCTGGTCATCCAGGTCACTGAGCAGGCCACTGACCAGCTTGATCTCCTTGCTGCTGAAACCGGTTTCAAACAGTTCATCCAGCTCAGCCAGTGCGTCAGCGGCTTTCTGACTGGCGGTTATAGAGGATTCGAGGTATTCCCGCATCAGCGGTTGGATGGGCGCGGGAATGGCCATTTCCCGGCCAAGCATGACGCCTGCTATGTCTTTGGCGCGATTGGCGAGGTTGTCCTGATTGGTCAGCAGTTCGAGCAGATCAGAGCGGGATACGGGCATGAACAGGCTGTTTGGCAAGTGCATCCGGATGTCTTTTTTCATCCGGTCCGCTTCACCTTCCAGTACCGCTATATCCTGACGAATGGCCTCTGCGGCGGTGTAATCACCGGTGGCGGCCATGTCATAAAAGTCGATTAACCGTACCGCGCAGGCATGTGCCTTTTGCATATGCTCCTGCATCGGCTTTACCGGTGACCGGCCAAAGAGGGCCATCAAAGGGCTTTCTGCCATATCGCTTTCCTCTGTCACATCGTCGAAAGAAGTGGACGCGCATTATAGAGAGGCATGGCTGTAATAAAAACGTCATAGTGGTCCCAAAGCACTTTTTTTTGCGCTGTTTAGCCAAAGCGAATCGGGGAGTTAATCAATGAAAAGCTGATTTGTTAGCGACCGCTAACCGGGGTTTCCTATTTAGCAGAAAGCTTTGCCTGGATTGTGACCATGAGCGTCAGGGTTGAAGCAGAGTAAGACTCAATTGAGAGGGTCATCTAATTCTGCCTCTGGCAGAGCCCGTATGCGCCGGTTTTCGTCAATGGCGACATAAACGAACTCGGACTCGGTGACTTTTTGGCGTTCGGCGTCTTCCGGCATCCGACACCAGACTTCCACGCCCATTTTCATTGAACTGCGTCCCATACTCAGAATTCGGGTATAGCAACAGACTACGGAGCCGACACGAACCGGTCGAACAAATGACATATTGCCAATCGCCATCGTGGTCGTGCGGCCGCGTGCCAGCCGGCTGGCCGCAATACTTGCAGCCATGTCCATGTGGGTTACCAGCCAGCCTCCCGAGATGTCACCGTTGACGTTGGTGTCTTTGGGTTCAGCGACAACGCGCAATTGCAGTTCACCGCGTGGGGTCGGGTCTTTTTCATCAAGTTTTTTCATGTTTTGTCGCTTGCGGCCAAATTTTCTACGGATTCAGAGAGTTTCCGGGGCTTCATTCTGCCAGTCAGGTTATCACCCGTACAGCTGTTTGACTGGCTTGTTGCAGGCCTTTGCTCACTGTCAGAGGGAGCGGCCTTGCCGTAATTACCCTTTTATGACCGTTGTCATAATACTGTCATATTAAATTCATATCCTCGTCACATCCGGGTCCTAACATGCGTCTCGAGCTTCGAGGTTGTGACCCACCAGGCAAACCTGCCATGGGAGCACCGAGAAAAACCAACGACTGACTGGAGGTTTACCAGTGAACAAGAAAATGTTTGGCGCCCTGGCTTTTGCCGTCGCCGCTACCAGTTTCGCAAGTGTCCAGGCCGAAGGCCGTAGCCAGATGAGCATTGTAGGTTCTTCTACTGTGTTTCCATTCGCAACGGTCATTGCCGAGCGTTTCGGTCAGACTACGTCTTTCCCGACCCCAACGATTGAGTCTACCGGGTCAGGTGGTGGTTTGAGTCTGTTCTGCCAGGGTGTTGGCGAAAGCACTCCCGACATTACCAACGCATCACGTCGTATCAAACAATCCGAAGTTGAGCTCTGTGCCAGTAACGGTATCGACGAGATCGTTGAAGTATTGATCGGTTATGACGGCATCGCCATTGCCAACAGCGTTGACGGTGCAGAACTTGACCTTTCAAAAGGCCAGATATTCCTGGCATTGGCTAGAACGGTACCGAATCCGAACGGTTCTGGTCTGGTGGACAACCCTTACGAAACCTGGAACGACATCGACAACAGCTTACCGGACACCGCTATCCGTGTATTCGGGCCGCCGCCGTCATCCGGTACCCGTGATGCCTTCGTTGAGCTGGTGATGGAAGAGGGCTGTCAGGACTTTGACGCCATTTCATCATTGGAAGACACCGATGAAGATAAAATGGAAGAAGTTTGTGCCACCATGCGTGAAGACGGCGCTTTTGTTGAAGCTGGCGAAAACGACAGCCTGATTGTCTCCCGTCTGGACAATGATCCGAATGCAGTCGGCATTTTCGGTTACTCATTCCTGGATCAGAATTCTGACAAGGTCAAATCGATTGCGGTAAACGGTGTTACTGCCACGTTTGACACCATCGCTGATGGCTCTTACTCCGTCTCTCGTCCGCTGTTCTTCTACGTTAAAAAAGCCCACGTGGGCGTGATACCGGGCATTGAGGAATACCTGGCCGAATTCACCAGTCGTCGTGCCATTGGCGCTAATGGTTATCTGATCGACCGGGGTCTGATTCCTCTGTCAAACTCGGAATATGCTCGCATGACGGACGCTACAAAAAACCTGCGCAACCTGGCACTGTAAAGCAGATTGTCCGGCCCGGCATCAGTCGGGTCATGTTGGAGGAGGTCCGGGTTAGCCCGGACTTCCTCTTGGTCGTTTAAAACAGTGAGTTTCCCTGGGCGTTCATTTCCTGGACAATACTCAGCCCGATGACACCCTCTGCCTGGCAGTTGGGTCTGCTTCGCTGTCGATGATTGATTGAAGCTGAGGCAGTAGTGATACGAAGGGACGGGCTGCCTATTAGAGCTGCAGCGCACCTGAATCGCTGCTGCCTTGAATGTCCCGCTCAATGCTTTTAAAAAAGAGTGTTGACCGAGATGTTTTTTATTTTCTGAGGAGTGGTTGGATGCAAACATCGACCCTGATTTTGATCGTACTTTTGTTGACGGCGGTGGCCTATGCGCTCGGCCGTCAACGCTCGGTGCAACTGGCCCGGCCTAATGGCGGCATCAAGACACTGCATTCGCTGCCCAACTACTATGGGTTGATGGCGGCCTTCTGGACCGGTATTCCCGGGCTCCTGGTACTGATCGTCTGGTCGGCCCTGGAAAATACCGTTATTAATGCTGCAATACTGGCAACGCTTGCAGATAACTATGCCAACGTCTCCGAATCAGAATTGAGCCTGACGTTCAGTCGCATCCGCAATATCCAGCTTGGTACCATCGATGGCACCCAGTTCCCCGAGCTGGTACTGGCAGGAGAGCGATTGAATGCACTGAACGCCAGTAGCCAATTTGGCAAGGTGCTTTTGTCACTGGTGATCGCTGTACTCGGCGGTGCTTACGCCTGGCTTCGAACCAGCCCGAAACTGCGTGCCCGGCCACAATTTGAAGTGGTTCTGAAAGGCTTTTTCATGCTGTGCTCGACTCTGGCCATTTTTATCACTATCGGCATTATTCTTTCGGTCCTGTTTGAGAGCATTCGATTTTTTCAGTCAGTGCCCGTTTTCGATTTTGTGTTTGGCACTAAGTGGAGCCCGCAAATTGCGATTCGCGCCGATCAGGTGGGGTCGTCCGGTGCTTTTGGTGCCATTCCGTTGTTTGTCGGCACTCTGTTAATTGCTGCAATTGCATTACTGGTGGCGGTTCCACTTGGCCTGATGTCAGCAATATATCTGTCTGAATACGCCAGCTCGCGGGTGCGTAGCATCGTAAAACCCCTTTTGGAGGTTCTGGCAGGCATTCCGACGGTGGTCTATGGTTTTTTCGCTGCGCTGACCATGGCGCCGCTGGTGCGAGACTTTTTCCAAGGCATCGGCATGGACGGTGTGTCGGCCGAGTCGGCACTGGCGGCCGGTCTGGTCATGGGTATCATGATCATTCCGTTTGTGTCATCGCTGTCCGACGATGTGATCAGCTCAGTGCCCAACAGTCTGCGCGACGGATCCTACGGCCTGGGCGCCACTAAAAATGAGACAATTCGCCTAGTGGTCTTTCCCTCCGCGCTGCCAGGCATCATGGGCGGGGTGTTGCTGGCCGCTTCACGCGCCATCGGTGAAACCATGATTGTGGTTATGGCGGCCGGTCTGGCGGCCAATCTAACCGTTAATCCGCTGCAAGCGGTCACGACCGTCACTGTGCAGATTGCGACCCTGTTGGTCGGTGACCAGGAATTTGACAGCCCTAAAACGCTGGCTGCTTTTGCACTCGGGCTGATGCTGTTTATTACCACGTTATTGTTGAACATTGTTGCCATGTCGATCGTGAAGAGGTTCCGTGAACAATATGACTGATCAACCGTTGAACGCCATCGAGCGGATGGCCACCGTCAAACAGGAGCGGCTGCACGCCCGACTCAAGCAACGCTATAACCGGGAACGCCGTTTTAAGGCCTATGGCGTGGCGTCTATCAGTGCTGGCCTGGTGTTTCTTGCCATCCTGCTGGTGACTATTTTTAGCCAGGGTATTCCGGCGTTTCAGAGTACGTTCGTCAAACTGGACATTACCTATGATCCCGAGGCGCTGTATATAGACGACGCATCGGATCCCGACCAGTTGCGATACGCTGACTTTGACAATGCGGTTCGCCAGTCACTGCTGCAACGCTTTCCTGACGTCGATGGACGCAAAGAGACACGGGCACTGATGTCACTTATCAGCACTGCAGCGGGCTATGAAGTTCGGGACCGTCTTATCGCAAACCCGGATTTGCTGGGTCAGACCGAAACGCTCTGGTTGATGGCGGACGACGACCTGGATCTGGTTATGAATGGGACGATTGACCGGAATCTGCCAGAAGAGGAGCGTCGAGTAAGCGATTTGGAGCTAACCTGGATAGATAATTTTATAGCCAATGACGAGATCGATCGTCGCTTTAATACCACCTTTTTTACCCGGGGTGACTCGCGTGACCCTGAGACGGCCGGGGTATGGGGCGCGGTTGTCGGCTCGTTTTATACCCTTGTGGTGACGCTGGCGCTCTCATTTCCGATTGGCGTCGCGGCCGCAATCTATCTGGAGGAGTTTGCTCCCAAGAATCGCCTGACTGATATTATTGAGGTGAACATCAATAACCTGGCGGCGGTGCCGTCCATTGTGTTTGGCTTGCTGGGTCTGGCGGTGTTCATTAATTTCTTTGGGTTGCCGCGTTCGGCACCGGTGGTTGGTGGGCTCGTGCTGACGCTGATGACGTTGCCTACCATTATCATATCCGCCCGGGCGTCGATCAAAGCCGTGCCCCCGTCCATTCGCGATGCGGCCATGGGGCTGGGTGCGTCCAAGATGCAGGTCACGCTGCATCATGTGTTGCCATTGGCAATGCCGGGCATGTTGACCGGCACCATTATTGGCATGGCCCAGGCGCTTGGCGAAACTGCGCCGCTGTTGATGATCGGCATGGTGGCTTTTATTGTCGATATTCCCCAGGGCTTTACCGATGCAGCAACGGTGCTACCGGTGCAGGTTTATATCTGGTCGGACAGCCCGGAACGGGCTTTTATCGCCAAGACATCTGCCGCCATTATGGTGTTGCTGGGGTTCCTGGCATTGATGAATCTGTTGGCAGTCCTGTTGCGACGTAAATTCGAGCGTCGCTGGTAGGCGATCACGGGGAGACCACAGACGATGACTTTGACCCATCAATATGCAAAACAGAAGGCTGAAACCGTGACCGTAACCAAGACCGAGCCCGACCAGTTTGACATCGGCGACTGGACCCAGACCGTTGGTGACCCGTTGCTGGATGATCCGCGTCTCAGCGCGCGCAATATGGATGTGTTCTATGCCGACAACCAGGCCATCCACAACGTCAGTCTGGACATAGGCAAGAATGAAGTGATCTCCATGATCGGACCGTCCGGCTGCGGCAAATCTACCTTTCTGCGCACGTTGAACCGAATGAACGATTCAATCGACATCTGCCGGGTAACAGGCGAGGTCATTCTCGACGGTGACAACATCTACAGTAAAAGTATGGATGTGGTTGAACTGCGCGCAAAGGTTGGCATGGTGTTTCAGAAACCTAACCCGTTTCCCAAGTCAATTTATGACAATGTCGCGTATGGTCCGCGTATTCATGGCCTGGTGTCGCGTCGCACCGAGCTGGATGAAGTGGTCGAAACGGCATTGCGCAAAGCAGGACTGTGGGATGAAGCCAAAGACCGGCTGGACAAGCCAGCGACAGGTCTGTCCGGGGGTCAGCAGCAGCGTCTGTGTATTGCCCGCACCATAGCGGTGTCGCCGGAAGTGATTCTGATGGATGAGCCCTGCTCAGCACTGGACCCTATTGCCACAGCACGCATAGAAGAGTTGATCGCTGAGTTGTCTAAAAACTACACCATTGCCATTGTGACCCACAGCATGCAACAGGCGGCGCGGGTTTCGCAGCGTACCGCCTATTTTCATTTGGGTAAGCTGATCGAAGTCGGCGATACGGACAAGATCTTCACGTCACCGGATCACAAACTTACTGAAGATTACATCACCGGTCGCTTTGGCTGACCGGAAAGGGAGACAGCATGGACAAATCACATTTTGACCGCCATACCTCGGCTCAGTACAACGCGGAGCTGGAAGAGGCGCGTAAGAACCTGATGCAGATGGGCGGCCTGGTCGAACAACAGGTAGAGGATGCGCTCAGAGCCCTGATGGAAATGGATTCGGCTCTGGCCCAGCGTGTCATAGACACCGATCAGACGGTGAATGACATGGAGCTTGAAATAGACGAGGAGTGCACCCGTATTCTGGCGCTGCGACATCCCGCCGCGTCTGATCTGCGCTTTGTCATCGCCGTTACCAAGGCGGTTAATGATCTTGAACGCATGGGTGATGAAGCCTCCAAGGTTGCCAAACACACACTGGAACTGGCGGATACTGGCTCGGGCCCGCAAGGCTACGTTGAATTGCGTCATATTGGTGAGAAAGTCAGGCAAATGGTCTCCCAGTCACTGGATTCCTTTGCCCGGCTGAATACCGACAGCGCCCTGGCCGTTTTGCAACAGGACCAGGCGGTAGATCTGGAGTATGGTACCGCCATAAGAACCCTGGTAACGACGATGATTGAAGATCCGCGAACCATTACCCGGGCGCTGAACGTGATGTGGTCGCTACGCTCACTGGAGCGTATCGGTGACCATGCGCGCAACGTGGCGGAATCGGTGATCTATCTGGTCAAGGGCCAGGACGTGCGCCATATTAAACTCGACGAAGTTGAAGCTCAGATCCGGAAAAAATAGTTGGGAAAAAACTTGTTGCGAATCAAAAGGTTGTTGACGAGCAAACCGGTTTTCCTTATATTACGCACCCGTTGCCGGCATAGCTCAGTTGGTAGAGCAACTGACTTGTAATCAGTAGGTCCCGAGTTCGACTCTTGGTGCCGGCACCATTCTAAAAAGCCCGCTTTGTGCGGGTTTTTTCGTTTCTGATCTTCCCAAAGGGATCGATTTGCATTGTCGGCCTTCAGGCTGGCGCTGATGCCATCGAATTGAGCAAGCTGTCAAATGTCACCGGACAGACCTGCCATACAGTCTGCAGTGGCAGCTCGTCTTTCTAGTGAATCCTCCATTGTTGGTCTGTTTACCGCACCCTGGCCCGGTGAGCTGGAACCGTGCTCTGATATTCAGTACAGTCACTGCCATCTGTCGAATTGCTGTGGAATATTGAATGAATGTCATTACCGATCTCATGTTGTCCCTGTCTGAGCTTATTCGCCCGCACCTAACCTTTATTTCGTCCGCCTTGGTGGCTACCTTGCTGGTTATCTATGGGCATCATGTGAATCGGGCGGTTTGGGCATTGATGCGCCGTGCCCACTTTATTCTGCGAACCCTGGCTTTTATTGTGCTCTGTGCCGTTGGTTACGGCATGATTGTTGTCTATCTGGTGCCCCTGGTGTCGCGGTTGTTGTCGATAGGAGGGTCACTTTGGCTGGGCGTCCTGGTGGTGCTGGTGTTTATTCTGGTCGGTTGGCTGGCCGAAAAGAACAGTCGGCGCGGATGAGGTGCTCTCGGGTGTTCCGGCGGGTTGTTTTGATCACCGGTATGGTGGCGGCCCTGTTGCCTGCAGAGCGGGCGCTGGCATTTAATAAGGCAGGTCACCAGGCGGTGATTCAACTGGCGACCCTGCAACTGGACAACGGTGCCCGTGAGCAGTTGGCGCAGTGGTATGGCCCGCAGTGGCAGCGTGACTTGATTGCTCTGGCAGACTGGGCAGACCAGGGCCGTCCTGACCCGCTGTACAGTAAGGTCTTGTTTGCGCAAGGCGCTGCGACTTTTGACCTGATCGATAACTGCCCGGGCAATCAATGTGTGCTGGCAGCGATACTGGAAAGCCGGCGGGTACTAGAAGACTCGTCGTATTCCTTTTTTCAAAAAAAGGAAGCTTTGCAATACCTGATGCATTTCGTGACTGAGTTGCATATACCGGTCAATGCGGGACGCAAAGCCGATAACGGTGGTCTGGATCAGACGCTGATTACCAGTGACTTGCGCGAAGTCACGCTGGATTGGGTGTGGAATCAGGATCTCTACAGTCAGGTGACTGATTCCTGGTTTGTGCAGGCGCAACGATATCGGCGACGTTTGGGGGATCTGCCGGTTGAGGAGTGGCAGCAGTCACTTGATCCGATCAACTGGGCGCTGGAAACCCATCAAATAGCACTGGACACTGCATACGTTTTTGCCGCACGCGGCCAATATGATGCGGCTTACCGGCAGGCAGCCATGCCTGTGCTGGAAACTCAGATGATCAAGTCAGCTGTGCGCCTGGCGGCGATGCTAAACAGTATTCTTTGATCACTTGGCTGATGCAGTCAGGGATGCTCCGTCGATGTTTGCGTCCTGCGGTCAGGGATGTGCCTGTCGGTCCGAACTCAAAACCGCTCGGGCTAACAGACATAAAAAAGGCTCCGTCCGGGAGCCCTTTTTAATAAGATCATTTTAACTGTCCGTGTCGACCACCCTACCGCTGTGAGCGTCCGTGGCCGCACTATTGACTCCATCCTGGCGCCTAAGTGTGTCTATTCTGCTATCCAGCCATCTCTGTCCGGACGACAGCATCCATGCTGTGTCGCGTGATGCGATGCTCCTGTTACCATCCTATGGCTGGCCTGCCTGGCCCCTGTTTTGTCCATTGATGTTCTTCCTGAACACATGGTGAGTATAGTGAATTTCCCTGTAGTGTGTGACACAGTTATTGTTTTGAAGCCCAGGGTTAGTCACGTTAGCGAGTAGACCCGATGGTGTTATGGGCCTTCGCAAGGTATTTAAGTGAACTTCGTCACAATAATGATGGTGAATGCTTACTCTGCTTGTAGGTAATGTCTTACAAGAATGTGAGGTGATCCGGAAAGTGTGGCCGAGTGCAAGGCCGACTATGCTGAATGGTGTGTTTCAGTGGGTCGTGACAATGCACAGATCGCGCTAATCCTGCCAATAAATCTGGGGAATATCGTACTAATCATGTCAACCAAACGGACATTACCATCTGGAAGTCTGCATCTTTTTGGCGACAAATCGCTGGTTTTCTGGCTTAAGCAGGGGGTTATACCGCTGGGCGATGGTTTGCCGCTGGCTCTGCCCTTTGTCCAGTTTACGTCCTGGCAGGATCAAATTCATCAGCCGGTCAGCGCAGACGTTCTGGCCGCTGAATGGCGTCACCAGTACGACGCTTTACCTGCAGCTGTCAAAGGGTTGCTCAGCTTTGAGCATTTTCGGGCCCAGCAAGGCGACCTGGCCAGCACTGTACTGGCGTCCGCCCGCCAGCGGGAACACGGTCAAACGCTTCAGTATGATCCTGACCGACTGGCCAAAGCGAGGGTTGCACGTTTATTTCCTTCGCCACTGTGCTATCTGGCCTGGCGCGAACAGGCGGATGAATTCAGTGGCCTGGCACTGGCACTGGCCAGTCGACATGACTCTCTGGCCAGTCAGGAAGGCCGACCTGCTCTGTTAGCCCCGGTAAAATACGGTGTCGAACACCAGTTTCGCGTAACGGCGACCAATCCATTTCCCGGCTTGCTTTCAGATCACCCCGCCTGTGCGGACAACCAGGAGTGGCGCTTGCTGACCACAGGCAATAACGTGCCGGTCAGGCCTGATCCTGATCAGCAGGAAACGTCTGTACTGCCCATTCAGCGTGATCTGGTCACCGCCATCTATTGGTCGGTCAATACACCTGAAACCACGGTGAATGCCATCAGGCAACTGGTCGACTGGGACATGCGCTATCGCTCGGTAGCGCTGGGGCGGGTAGTGCCAGATTCCGGCCGCTGGCAATTGCGGTTGCAGCCAGTAAGTCGGTAAAAGCGCTGGTCTGGCACAGTTCGCTGAGCTAGTCTTTAACGATGGATGCACGAACTCTTTTTGAGACTTTTTTGCTTAGCACAGGATCAAACGAATGCAAAAACTTTCTTTTTTGGTGGCCGACGACGCTGGTTTTATCCGTGACCTGGTCAAACGAGCACTTAAAAGTCAGTTTTCCCAATGCCAGATTGACGAAGCGCCCAACGGTCGCAAGGCGCAGGGTCTGCTCAATCGCAATCGCTACGATCTGGTGTTGTGTGACTGGGAAATGCCAGAAATGTCCGGGCTGGAATTGCTGGGCTGGCTGCGCGCTAACGAGACCGAGCGCGAAGAAAGCAAAACGCCCTTTATCATGGTTACCAGTCGTGGCGACAAGTCGCATGTGGTCAAGGCTGTGGAAGCCGGCGTCAGTGACTATATCGGCAAGCCGTTCAGCAACGAGCAAATTCTAAAGAAGGTACTGAAGGCGCTGTCGGTCAATCACCAGGATCTAATTCGCAGTATTCTCAAGGGTCAGTCGACCATGGCCAGGCCGTCTGGTGGTGGGCTGGGCGAATCGGCCAGCCTGTTGACATCAACCCAGTCACCAGCAAAACCAACGGCTGCGAAGCCCGCCAGCGATCCGGGCACGAGCCTGCTCAGTGGTAGTAAAACCGAAACGTCAAAGGTGGTTGCTGCAGCCAGCAAGACGGCGACCAAGGTGCTGGTTCGTTCGTCGAAAGGGCAATGGAAAGGGGCTGTACGTGATTTGAATATGGTCGAGATTTCAGTCGATATTTTACTGGAAGAGGTACCCGCACCGATCCTGTTTGAACAGGTGGTGATTGATCTTGAGGTGCCAGGTCAGACCGATAGTCTGGCGCGAATCAATGGTTTTGTAACTCAGCTGGAGTTACGCGAAGCATCAATGGACACCCGTAGAGTGCGTCTTGGCGTCAAGTTCGTAGATGACGATCCTGAAAAAATGGCGGTTTTAAGCCGACTTGTGGCTGTTATTCGGCGCTGAGTTGAGCATGTTTTCGTTTGCTGCCGCGCCTGGTAGAAGGCGTTCGGCGGGCAGACAACAGGTAAAAACTGAACCTCGTCCGGGAACGCTGGCTATATCCAGCCGGCCCTGATGATGGTGCAAAATGTGTTTTACGATCGCCAGTCCAAGGCCTGTGCCGCCACGTTCGCTGCTGCGCCCCGGGTCGACCCGGTAAAAGCGTTCAGTTAACCGCGGAATGTGGCGAGGGTCGATGCCAATGCCGTTATCCCTGACCGAAATAAAGCCGCCCAGAGCTGAGTCGTGCCATTGTAACTGTATATCGCTGCCATCCGGACTGTAATTGACCGCGTTGTAAACCAGGTTGCTGATGGCGGAACGTAGCTCTGCCAGGTCACCCTGAAGCCCCATGTCGCTGTCCAGCGCGACTGTTATTTGGTGCTTTCGGTCGCTGGACAACGCCCTGGCGTCGTCAGCAATGCTGTTCAGCAAGGCACCCACTTCGATTCGTTGGCGCATGGAATTATGGACTTCTGCGTCCAGTCGGGTAAGCAGCAGCAGGTCGTTTACCAGGTTCTCCATGCGTTGGGTCTGACCATTCATGCTGTCCAAAGCGCGGCGCAATGGCGCCGGTAGGTCGTCGCTGAAGTCCAGAATTGATTCGAGATAACCCTTAAGCACAGTCAGCGGTGTTTTTAGTTCATGACTGGCGTTGGCTATGAAGTCCTGACGCATGTGTTCCAGTTGAGTCATGCGTGTGGAGTCTCGAATCAGCAGCAAGCGCTCGCCTTTGCCGTAAATGGTCATCGAGACATCCAGCGTCCGGTCAGTGAAGGCTGGGTTATCGATGCGGATGCTCTCTCGGACTTCCCGGTTTTGATAGAACTTTTGAAAGGCAGGTTCACGAACCAGATTGATCAGTAACTGGCCTTCGTCGCGGGGTTGCAGCTTGAGCAAATCGGCAGCGGACTGATTCCACCACTGCAGGGAGCCTTGGCGATCGAGCATAATGACACCGTCGCGCAATGCCTCGGTCGAGTTCTGGACCCGGTTGATAACGTTCTGATAATAGCGAACCTGCTTCTTGCCGCGACGCTGCTCACTGTATAGATGGTCGAAAACCATGCCCCAGAGACCTTTTGAGTCCGGTGGTTCAGATTTGGCACCCTGTTCCAGCCAGCGTATCAGGCGGCTTTGCTGGAACAGTTGCCAGGCGAGATACAGACTGATGGCAATGAGCGATACTAAGATGGGTTCGCCAAAATAGAAGCCGAGCGCGACAATACCGGCCAGACTCAGCAACAGGTTTCGAAAGTAAGGGCGTCGTATATCTCGAATCATGAAGCCGATTGTGCCGAAACTTTGGTCGAGAAGCGATATCCCGTACCTCGAACGGTCTGAATCATAGCCTGGAATGGTTCACCCAGAGATTTGCGCAGCCGCCTGATATGTACGTCGACAGTGCGCTCATCGACATAGACGTTGCTGCCCCAGACCTGATCCAGTAACTGCGAGCGGGAATAGGCCCGTTCCGGGTGGCTCATAAAAAACTGCAGTAATCTGAACTCGGTTGGCCCCATGGTTAGCTCACCGTCGGTCGTGCTGACGCGGTGACTGTTCGGATCGAGCCGCAAGCCTTGTATATCGATGGCTTCCTCAATACCGGCCGGGGTAGTGCGACGCAGCACGGCTTTGAGGCGGGCGACCAGTTCCCGGGGCGAAAAAGGTTTGGTGATGTAGTCGTCAGCCCCTGCTTCCAGGCCGGTTATCTTATGGTCTTCTTCGCCTTTGGCGGTCAACATGATGATCGGTATTTCTGCCGTCATCGGGTCGCGCTTAAGGCGTCGCGCGAATTCGACACCACTCACGTTAGGCATCATCCAGTCGAGCAGGATCAGATCGGGTTTTTGATCAACGACCAAGCTGTGAGCTTCAGTGGCATCACCCGCTTCCAGCGTATGGTAACCGGCCATCTCCAGCGCTGCTGCAATCACTTCGCGGATGGCTGATTCATCGTCAACGATAAGAATGCTGCGAGAGTTCATGGTATTCCTTGATGTCACCTTTGTGATCATTTAACGCCGCTTGCATGACAGAAGTGTTACAGCATTCACCTAATTGTCAAAATTGGTTTTAACTGAGAGTTGAGAGTTTAGAGCTGTGAGCTGTGAGCTGTGAGCTTTGAGCTTTGAGCTTTGAGCTTTGAGTTGTGAGTTAGGGGCTATGGACCTTTGTTGGTTTGGTGTTTGTTTTACTGAAACAGTGCCAGGTCCATGACTGCGCCTATGAACAGGGCCATGCCGGCCCAGTGGTTGTTTAGAAAGGCCTTGAAACAGGCGTCGCGGTTGCGGTCGCGGATCAGCCACTGCTGGTAAATGAAACAGCCGGTAGCGATGACCAGGCCCAGCCACCAGAATAATCGCAGTTCAGCCTGAATGCCGAGTAGCAGCCAGCTTAGCCAGGTCAGTAATTGCAATAGGCCGACCATCAATTTGTCGGCGTCACCGAACAGAATGGCGGTGGATTTAATGCCGATTTTCAAGTCGTCGTCCCGGTCGACCATGGCATAGAGGGTGTCATAGTGAACCGTCCACAGGATATTGGCGCTGTACAGCAACCAGGTTATTTCCG
>Ga0307936_1000038_pt1 | contig 73507 bp, 70 predicted proteins | sample OrgLakmetagenom1_FD_201839 | JGI IMG/M metagenome (GOLD analysis project Ga0307936, IMG submission 201839) | Saline water microbial communities from Organic Lake, Antarctica - #1 | ecosystem: Environmental > Aquatic > Non-marine Saline and Alkaline > Saline | place: Antarctica: Organic Lake... | reverse complement strand
CTGGTTCTATAAAACCGGGCGCTCGCTGTATGCGCTGATTAGGGACTTTATCGGCGGCCAGCTGACTCTTCACGCCATGAGTCTGGTTTACACCACGTTATTAAGCATTGTGCCGTTGCTGGCGTTAAGCTTTTCGGTGTTGAAGGCTCTGGGCGTGCATCAGAAAATGGAGCCGTTCCTGTACCAGTTCTTCCAGCCGCTGGGTCCCCAGGGTATGGAAATGGCAGATCGCATTTTGGGCTTTGTGGACAATATGAAAGTGGGTGTGTTGGGCTCGGTGGGCCTTGCGGTGCTGGTGTACACGGTGGTGTCGCTGGTGCAGAAAATAGAGCGCTCGTTTAATATGATTTGGCGGGTACCAGAGATGCGCTCTTTGGCACAGCGCTTCAGTAACTATTTAAGCGTTATCATGGTGGGGCCGCTGCTGATGGTGTCCGCTATTGGTATCAGCGCCACCATTTTTTCCTCATCGTTTGTGCAAACCCTGATTGAGATAGAACCTTTCGGTTCGGTGATTTTACTGATCAGCCGCTTTACACCGTTCTTCCTGGTAGTGGGCGCCTTCACGTTTGTGTATGTGTTCATTCCCAACACACGAGTGAAGTTACGTTACGCGTTTCTGGCAGGCCTGATTGCTGGCGTGTCCTGGCAGGGGGCCGGGATGCTGTTTGCGTCGTTCGTGGCCGGGTCTGCCAAATACGCCGCCATTTATTCCAGTTTTGCCATCGGTATTATCATGCTGATCTGGATCTATCTGAACTGGATGATACTGCTGCTGGGCGCCAGTTTGAACTTTTACTTGCAGAATCCGGGCTCTGTGGCCAAGCGCCATCAGGTGCAGCTGGCGCCGGAGTTGCAGGAGCAGGTCGCGTTGGCGTTGATGTGGATGGTGGCCAAGCCGTTTCACGAGGGCCGACCCGCGCCGCGGCAGGAAGCGGTTGAGCAGGAGCTCAGAGTTCCGGGGGAGGTCACCCGTAATGTCAGTGACAAACTCATCCGCGCCAAACTGATGACGCTGGCGGGCAGTCAGGGCGACTGCCTGCACCCGGCCAGGTCGCTGGAGCGAATTTCGGTGGGTGACGTACTGAAAGCCGTGCGGAATGATGAAGATAACGTGGTGGCCCGGTTGCCAGCGCTGCTACCAAAAAGCCTGTTTGGCCGATCCGCGAAGGGCGACGAGCTTACCTTCGCTGAGCTGCTCGCCGGTGAATATGGCCAGCACCCGGTAACGCCGGATCAAGCAGTATAAATTGGCATCCAGGTTCCCGACCATCGTTTCTGTGCCTTCCACTGTCCTCCGCATAGGCACTCAGCGTTTACCACTTTTGCGGGGTGGCCTACGCCAGGGATTGTCCAAACACCAGAAGCAGCTGGCCAATACCGGCCAACATACCCAGCGCCGCACCCACCAGAATCAGTTTGATTTCATCCTCCTGAAAGCACGGCCGCAGCAAGTCCTGAAACTCGCCGGAAGACAACGCCAGCATGCGCTCCACCATAATGGATTCAATGGCTCGCGCACGATCTTTCTGAAAAGTCGGTTGGCTTAACGAGCTGCGGGACAGCTCAACGGCTTTGTTTTCCAGCTGGTTGCGTAAGCTGGCAGCGGCAGCGGGGCCCAGCGCCATGTGTGCCAGAGTTTGATTGAAGCCTGCGTCTGCGTTAAGCAGCGGCCGTAAATGTGCTTTGATGATATCCAGCGCCTGCCCACCCCGGGGGCCATCCAGTATGGCATCTATAATATTACCCACCGTGAGTATGTCGTGGGCCACAATGTGGCAGAAGGATTCGGCCACCTCTGGTTGACGTTTCAGAAACAGCCCCTGAATGCGCCAACGGCCAATTCGCACTGGGTACAGCGGGCGGAAAATAACGTTTAGGGCAATCCAGTTGGTGGCAAAGCCCACCAGTAAACCGCCCAGCGGCAGCACCCACCACACTGGAAATACGTACCACAGCAGCATCTGTAACAGGCCAAAGCCAAAACCCAGATACAGGCCTGATTTTACAATAAAATGGAATTCACGGTAGCCGCAGGTCAGAAATATGCGGTTCAGCAGGGTTTTATCGGCGGTGAGCCGGTCTACTACCATGGTTTTGATGTCTAACAGTTGTTCCGCGTTTTGCGCTATGTCGTCCATTACTTGCATCACCAGTGCGGGCAAGGCTTTGCGGGCGCGCTCGTACACCAGCCATTTGGCTGGGCCTGGCAAGCTCTGCCACAACGCCGGTGATTCGCGCATCATTAGCTCGTTTACGTAGCCTTCAAGCCGCGGGTTTATGGTGTGGATGAGCTGGGTTGCGAGTACGTTGGGGTCTAGCTGCTGGAAGATCTGCGGCACAGTGCCAATCTTGGAGATGGTGGCATCTACGCTGATGAGCGCCATTTTTCGGGCTTTTGAGGGAATAATGCCCTGCCAGCCCAAGTACGGTGGCCAGCCAAAAAAATCGATGGGGTAAAAGGTCATCTTGATGGCCAGCCAGTTGGTGGCCCAGCCGATAAAGGCCGCGATTACCGGGATGCTGAGGTACTGCAAGAGTTCGATGGACGTGGCCAGGCTTGTCATCCGCACGTCTTAACTGTGTGACGTGTGGGTGATTTAGCCAGTTTGACAAAGCACATACGGGGCTCAGGCATCAAAATCACCCCACAGCCACTGGCAGAGTGCTATGGCGGCAACCGGCGCGGTTTCCGTGCGGAGCACTCTCGGGCCGAGAGCAACCGGGAGGAAGCCGGATTTTTCGGCCTGGGCAATTTCGTCGGCGCTCAGGCCGCCTTCAGGGCCGATCATCAGGGCAACGCTGTTGGGCTTGGCCAGAGAATCCAGTGACTGTTCGGTGCGGTGGTGGAGCACCAGGCGCAAGTCGCAGCGCTGGCTGTATTCCAGCCATTCGGTGATGTTCATCACCGGTAGAATGTCTGGCACTCGTGCGCGGCCGCATTGTTCGGCGGCGCTGATGGCTACCGAACGCCAGTGGCTCAGGCGCTTGTCTTCGCGGTCGCCTTTCAGGCGTACATCGCAGCGTTCGGTGGAAAGAGGCACGATTCGCGTAACGCCCATTTCCGTCGCTTTCTGCACCGCGTAATCCATGCGGTCACCCTTTGACAGGGTTTGCCCGAGCACTATCTCCAGCGCCGATTCACTGCTGTTTGCAGTGGGTTGCTCCACCTGAACCGTCACGTTTTTCTTGCTGGCGCTAGCAATCAGTGCCGGGTAGTCCTGGCCATCGCCGTTGAACAGGCTTAATACCTGGCCAGGTTGCATGCGCAATACCCGGCCTATATGTTGTGCGGCCTTGTCGTCCAGCTGCGCTTCTGCGCCGGCTTGTAACGGGGTGTCGGTGTAGATTCGTGGAATTCGCAACGCAGTTTTCCTTAAAGGCGCAACTCAGTCGCGCACGGCGATATTAATGCCCTCCGTGGCTACCCGGGCCAGATGCTGAATCTGGTCCTCGGTGATCACATAGGGCGGCATAAAATACACCACATTGCCCAGCGGGCGTAACAAGGCCTGGCGGGTGAGCGAGTGCTGGTACACTTTCAAACCGCGCCTTTCCTTCCAGTGGAAGGGCGTTTTGTCGGCTTTGTTTTTAACCATTTCAATGGCCAGTGTCATGCCGTGTTGGCGAATATCACCCACGTTGGGGTGATCGGCCAGATGAGCGACCGACTCGGCCATGCAGGTCGACAGGCGACGATTATTTTCGATGACCCGATCATCACGGAAAATGTCCAGAGTTGCCAGTGCTACGGCGCAGCCAATGGGGTTGCCGGTGTAACTGTGGCTGTGCAAAAACGCCCGCATGGTTTCGTAATCGTCGTAAAATCCGTTGTAAACGGTATCAGTGGTCAGCACCACAGACAATGGCAGATAGCCGGCGGTCAGGCCTTTTGACAAACACATGAAATCCGGTGTAATGCCTGCCTGCTCGCAGGCGAACAGGGTCCCGGTGCGGCCAAAGCCCACGGCAATTTCGTCGGCAATCAGATGTACGCCGTACCGGTCACAGGCTTCGCGGAGTTTGGTGTGGTAAACCGGGTGGTGCATGCGCATGCCGCCGGCACATTGAATGAGCGGCTCTACCACAACCGCGGAGATTTCATGGTGCCTTTCTGCCAGTAGCGCTTCCATCGCCTCGAACTGGCGCAGGGCGAAAGCTTCGTCGGTTTCACCGGGCTCTTTCAGGTAGGCGTCCGGTGAGGGCGCAGTAATCACCTCCATCAACAATGGCTGGTAGGTGTTTTTGTAAAGCGCTACATCACCCAGCGCCAGCGCGCCCAAGGTTTCACCGTGGTAGCTGTTGGCCAGATTCACGAAGTTCTTTTTGCTCGGTTGGCCCTGGTTCTTCCAGTAGTGAAAACTCATCTTCAGCGCCGCTTCGATAGCCGATGAACCGTTGTCGGCGTAAAAACACTTGTTCAGTCCTTCCGGCGTTACCTCAATCAATCGCTCTGACAGATTTACCACCGGCTCGTGGCTGAAACCAGCCAGAATCACGTGTTCCAGCTGGCCGATCTGCTCGATAATGGCGTTGTTGATGCGATCGTTGGAGTGGCCAAACAGGTTTACCCACCAAGAGCTAACCGCATCGATATAGCGGTTATTTTCAAAGTCTTCCAGCCAGACGCCTTTGCCTTTTTTAATCGGGATCAGCGGCAAGGTTTCGTGGTCTTTCATCTGGGTACAGGGGTGCCACACGGACTTTAGATCGCGGGCGACAAGATCAGCATTACGCATTAAGGGGCTCCGGACAGACAAAATGTTGGGTTGCGATAAATCGGCTGTTAACCTTTTTGAATTTTACAGTTAACAGCGGGTTCAGGCTACCGCTTTGCAAGAAGCACTGAAGGCGATAACATAAGCGCACGCGTTTGTTGGACTAGGATTGTTCGCGGCGCGTAGAAGAAATAACTAGGGACGAACTCAACGCAAAGGATGCGACATGAGCAAAGCAGTGGTGCTTCTCGGAGACTTGGGCTCCGATCATAGTGGATTCCCGCCAACGCCGGTGATTGCCGGTTCACCCGATGTTTTAATTGACGGCAAACCCGTTGCCCGCCTGGGCGACCCCTTAGCACCCCATTCAAAGCCCAAACACCCACCCCATCCGCGGGCCATTGCCGCTGGCTCTTCCACCGTTGTTATTAACGGAATACCTGCCGCCGTAACGGGCAGTGCGATTTCCTGTGGCGGTGTGGCTATTGGGTCTGGTTCGGTGGTGATTGGGGAATAGCAGATTCTCGTTTTCTGCTTGGTTTTCATCTGACAACTTTAAGAGTATTGTTTAATAAAGGTGCAGCCGATCGTGAAGCGAAAACGCCACAAAAATAAAGACATTGAGTCCGCTATTCTTCATGCAGAAGCAAAGGGTTGGCGGATAGAAATGCGCAGTGGCCATGCTTGGGGGCGGATGTATTGCCCCTTTAATGACGTGGTGTGCAGGTGTGGTGAGTTCTGCGTGGCCAGCATTTGGAGTACACCGAAGAACACAGGCAATCATGCTCGGCAGATCCGTCGTATCGTGGATAACTGCGCGGGTAGCTTTGATGATTTGGGAGAGAATGACTATGAGCCCTAGTTTTGACTTTACTCTGACCTTTGCGATTCCACAGACTTTGGAGGTGGAGAAAATCGAAGAACGGCTATTTGAGGCTGGCTGCGATGACGCCATCATTGGGTTCGGCCAAAAAGGGCGGTTTGCCCTGAACTTCACTCGTGAGGCTGAATCAGCGGAAGTTGCGATTTTAAGCGCACTGCGGAACGTCAAAGCGGCTCTGCCACATGCCAATTTTGTCGAGGCCGCGCCGGACTTGGTTGGCGTATCTGATATGGCAGGAATCCTGGGCTTCTCCCGCCAGAATATGCGCAAGCTTATTCAGACTCACTTCGCCAGTTTTCCTCTGCCATTGCATGAAGGCGCTTCGTCTATCTGGCACTTGGCGGATGTGCTGGCATGGTTTTCAGAGAAGCAGAAGCGCGCTATTCAGCAAGAATTGATGGGTGTGGCGCAGGTGACAATGGGCGTGAATTTCACTCGGGAAATGGACCGTGTCGATCGTCGTTTGCTGGCACAGCTGAGAGCTATTGCTTGAGCCCTGAATAATGGATATCAAAGCGTTCCGCCAATTTTGCCAGGCGCTTATCTAAGGTCCATAGCTGGGCGCCTGGTGTAATCAACGTTGACGCGAGAAGTGCAATATCCACCAGGCCACAACCTAAACCGTAGAGCTTTTCTTGTTCAATCAGAATCCGCACTTCGGCAATACTTGCCTGGTTCGCCGGTTCCAGTAGACCGATATCAGAGAGTGTTTGTGTGCGTGGTGAGGGCGGCGTGCCGCAAGCGAGTTCGGCAACCACCATGGGGTGTGTCAGAACTCTGTCTGAGAGCAACAGCTTGGTAAGCGTTGTATTGCGATTACGAAAGTGCCCCGCCCAGACTGATGTATCAACCAGTACATTCATGACGCCGGAGCGTCTTCATGGCGGCGAGGGATGTCTCGCATTTCGGGTGCGGTACCACCCAGCGCCGCCAGGCGTTTGGCTGCGCGAGTTCTTACAAACACTTTTATTGCTTCCCGAAACAGTTCCGCCTTGTCCATGCCGGGATCAGCCATGCTGAGCGCCTGCTGGTATAGCTCGTCGTCGATGGTTACTGTTGTCCGCATGACGTCTCCTGACCTTTAATTTGATGACTATATGCATCAAAATTAGCATCAACAGAGGGCATGTTCAAGTAAGGTTTGCCCGAAGTTCCTGCGGGCTACGTCGACCAGGCCAGTGAGCGCGACTTAAAACGACAAAGCCCCCGAACACGGGGGCTTTGTCGTTACTCTTTAATTAACTCTGTAACTCAACTTCAACAACCCATCAGTGCGCCAGCACCCGTGACAGAAACGCCTGGGTACGTTCGTTCTGGGGATTGTCGAACACGTCGTGGGGTTTGCCTTCTTCCACAATCTGGCCTTCGTGGATGTAAATCACCCGGTCGGCTACTTCGCGGGCAAAGCCCATTTCGTGGGTCACCACCATCATGGTCATGCCTTCTTTGGCCAGTTCACGCATAACGTCCAGCACTTCGCCCACCATTTCCGGGTCTAGCGCCGAGGTAGGTTCGTCAAACAGCATTACCCGCGGTTCCATCGCCAGGGCGCGGGCGATGGCTACCCGTTGCTGCTGGCCGCCAGACAGCTGGCTGGGGAACTTGTCTGCCTGATCGCTGATGCCAACGCGCTCAAGCAAGCGATCTGCCGTGGCATTAGCAACGGTTTTATCGGCACTTTTAACCTTCATGGGCGCCAGCATGATGTTCTTCTTCACCGACAGGTGAGGGAACAGGTTGAACTGCTGGAATACCATGCCCACTTCTTTGCGGATTTCAGCCAGGGATTCCTGATTGCCACCTTTGGGCGCCAGTTTATGGCCGACGACTTCCAGGTGGCCGGATTCGTATTCTTCCAGGCCGTTAACGCAGCGGATCAGGGTGGATTTACCGGAGCCGCTGGCGCCGATAATCACCACCACTTCGCCGGCCTCTACGGCCAGATCAATATCTTTCAGCACGTGAAGCTTGCCAAAGTACTTGTTCATGCGTTTGAGCTGCACAATATGAGTCATCAGTCAGTTTCCTTCACACAGAGGCCCGGCCGCGCTTTTCCATATAGCGCAGAACCATAGACAGTGACAGGGTTATAGCGAGGTACATAAGGGCCACTACAAAGTACACCTCAAAAGCGGTGAAGGTATTGGCAATGTACACCTGGCCCTGGCGAACCAGTTCACCCACGCCGATAACAGAAAACAGCGAGGTGTCTTTAATGCTGACGATGGCCTGGTTACCGAGGGATGGAATCATCCGGCGAAACGCCTGGGGCCAAACAATCGACCAGAAACTCTGGGTACGGGACAGGCCTAACGACAGGCCAGCTTCGGTTTGGCCGCGGTCAATAGACTGCACACCACCACGAACCACTTCAGAAATATAGGCACCCGAGTTCAGGGCGATGGCCGCAATACCGGCGACAAGCGGATCAATCGGGCCGCCAACAAGGTCGGGTAAACCGTAAAATATGAACAGCACCTGCACCAGAATGGGCGTGCCGCGGAATATTTCAATATAAGTCGTTGCGGGCCAGCGGAAATACCAGTGTTTGTTAATGCTCAACAGGCCAAACAGAATGCCCAGCAGAAAACCAATAGCAAGGCCGCCGAACGAAATCATCAACGTGTAAGGAATACCCTTCGCCAGGAAGGGTATGGAATCTATGGCGGCTTGCCAGTCAAATTGGAACTGTGATTCCACAGTGAATGTCTCCGCAGGAGTTAGCGAGATAAAACACCGGGGCTCGTGGCCCCGGTGCAGTAGAACAGATCGTTAAACCCCGAGCTTACTCAGCTTCGGGCAGAGGGCCAAACCATTTTTCATAAATGGTTTTGTAGGTGCCGTCTTCGCGGATTTCTGCCAGAGCAGTGTTTACTTCGTCTACCCATTCGCTACCGGCCTTCAGGGCAATACCGTACTGCTGACCTTCATACAGGGCACCAACGGTTTTTACTTTGCCTTCGCCTTTGGTACGGGCGAAATAGGCCACGTTGGGGGCGTCGTAGAACACGGCATCAACAGAGCGGGACATCAGCGCCAGGTACATATCTGCGCTGCCCGGGTAGGGCGTTACGCCGGCGCTATCTTCCAGATTGCCGGTCAGGTAGTCGTAGCTGGTGCTGCCGATTTTGGAGCCGATCTTTTTGCCTTCAAGATCTTTGAATTCCAGAATGTCGTTGTTATCAACGCGTACCAGCAGGCGCAGGCCTGAATCGTAGTACGGGTCAGAGAAGTCGACGATTTTCTCGCGAGCTTCAGTGATGGTGATGCCCGCAATAGCAATATCGATACTGCCAGTCTGCAGGGCTGGAATAATGCCGTTAAAATCCATGGTGTTCATTTCGTATTCAAAGCCAGCCCGTTTGGCGACTTCGGCGATGATTTCCATGTCAAAACCGATCATTTCGCCGGTTTCTACGTCTAGCATTTCGAAGGGTACGAAGCTGGGGTCGGTCGCAATTTTCAGTTTTTCTGCGCTCACGGCGCCAGCTGCTGCGGTTAGAACCAAACCAGCAGTCAGTGTTTTCAGCCATTTTGTGCTCATGCTTTCTCCTTGGTTTTTATAGAACCCCGGCTGTCTCAATATGAACGGCTTTCCGAGCCGATAAGGGCAGGGAATAACCGGAGCGAATTGTCGGGGCTGTGTTATGAATTACGTTAAGAGCTACGTTAAGAGCTACGTTAAGAGCTACGTATAAGAGCTGTGTTCAAAACTATGCTTAGAGCTATGTTTAGAACTGCACTTAGTACACTTTAGACTATTACTCAGACTGCGGTGCAAAATCAAATGCGTGAAACGTGGAAAGGCTTTTTCGAAGCAAAAAAATACCCGTATTAGCAAATGGTTATAAGCTCTTACGGGTGTTTGTGTCGGTTAAAACGATATTTTTTCGCGCTCGCCCAATCCAAGGTTTTTCCAGATGCCAAGGCTGGGTTCAACCTGGTTCAACGTGTAAAAGTGCAAACCGGGTGCGCCGGCTTTCAACAGTTTTTCACACATGCGAGTAACCACTTCCTCGCCGAACTGGCGAATGCTTACGCTGTCGTCGCCGTAGGCTTCCAGCTGCTTGCGTATCCAGCGTGGAATTTCGGCGCCGCACATGTCGGAAAAACGCACCAGGCTGGAGAAATTAACGATTGGCATAATGCCGGGAACCACCGGGATGGTAACGCCTGACTTTTCAAGCCGGTCAATAAAATACAAATAGCTGTCGGCGTTGAAGAAATATTGGGTAATAGCGCTGTTGGCGCCGGCTTCTACCTTGCGTGCGAAGTTCTTCAGGTCTTCCTCGGCGCTGCGGGCCTGAGGGTGGAACTCCGGGTAGGCGGCCACTTCCAGATTGAAATAATCGCCGCTGTGCTCGCGAATAAAGCTCACCAACTCGCTGGCGTAGCGCAATTCACCGGGTGCACCCATTCCTGAGGGCAAGTCGCCGCGAAGCGCCACAATGCGGTTAATGCCGTTTTCTTTATAGGTGTCGAGCAGTTCACTGATTTCTGCCCGGGTGCCACCGACGCAAGACAAGTGCGGGGCGGCTGAGATGCCCTGTTGGTGCAGGCTGAAAACGGTTTCCAGTGTGCGGTCACGGGTCGAGCCACCGGCACCAAACGTCACTGAAAAGAAATCCGGGTTTACGGCCGCTAGTTCGTCACGAACGCCTTGCAGTTTTATTTTGCCCTGTTCGGTCTTGGGCGGGAAGAACTCAAAACTGAACCGCCGCTTGAATTGTTTTTGGGATTCCATGTTGCTGTCCAGAATGTATTGTTGGAACCGGGCCAGCCTAAGCTGGCCCGTGATCACATCCGCCGTGGCGGCTTAGTGCTTATACAAGTACCTGTAGATAGCAATTATAACTAGTACTTGTAGCTTTCCGGCTTGTACGGGCCTTCCACCGGAACACCAATGTAGTTGGCCTGCTTCTCGGTCATTTTGGTGATTACGCCGCCAAAACCTTCGACCATGGCACGGGCCACTTCTTCATCCAGGTGCTTGGGCAGAACCTGCACATACACGCCTTTAGCGCGGGCTTCTTCCGGCAGGTCAGCAAACTTGCGCTCAAACAGGTACATCTGAGCCAGTACCTGGTTGGCGAAAGAACCGTCCATGATGCGCGACGGGTGACCGGTTGCGTTACCCAGGTTCACCAGGCGGCCTTCAGAAAGCAGAAGCAAGTGGTCGTTGGCCGCTTTGTTGCGGTACACAATGTGAACCTGCGGCTTAACCTCGTCCCATTCCCAGTTCTTACGCATGAACGCGGTGTCAATTTCGTTATCGAAGTGACCGATGTTGCACACCACCGCGCCAGACTTCAGAGCCTTCAGCATGTTGGCGTCGCACACGTCGTAGTTACCGGTGCTGGTGACCAGAATGTCGATTTTAGACAGCAGGGCTTTGTCGATACTGGCTTCGGTGCCGTCGTTTTCGCCGTTGATGTACGGTGAAACCACTTCAAAACCGTCCATGCAGGCCTGCATGGCACAAATGGGGTCGGCTTCGGTGACTTTTACAATCATGCCTTCCTGATTCAAGGAAGCAGCAGAACCTTTGCCCACGTCGCCGTAACCGATAACCAGTGCTTTCTTACCAGACAGCAGGTGGTCGGTGGCGCGCTTGATGGCGTCGTTCAGGCTGTGACGGCAACCGTATTTGTTGTCGTTCTTGGCCTTGGTGACGGAATCATTCACGTTGATGGCCGGAATCTTCAGGGTGCCGTCGCGCAGCATTTCCTGAAGGCGGTGCACACCGGTGGTGGTTTCTTCGGTCACGCCGTGGCAGTTGGCCAGAATCGCCGGGTATTCTTTGTGCAGCAGTTCGGTCAAATCACCGCCGTCGTCCAGAATCATGTTGGGCGACCAGCCTTCCACGTTTGCGCCTACGGTTTGATGCAGGCACCACTCGTATTCGTCGTCGGTCTCGCCTTTCCAGGCAAACACCGGAACGCCTACTGCGGCAACGGCAGCTGCGGCCTGATCCTGGGTAGAGAAGATGTTGCACGACGACCAGCGCACGTTGGCACCCAGTTCAATCAGGGTTTCAATCAGCACGGCTGTTTGGATGGTCATGTGGATGCAGCCAAGCACGTTAGCACCAGCCAAAGGCTGTTCAGCTTTGTACTTGTTGCGCAGGGCCATCAGTGCCGGCATTTCGCCTTCGGCGATGTTGATTTCCTTGCGGCCCCAAGCGGCTAGCGAGATGTCACGTACTTTAAAGTCTTCAACGGTGTTCATTTTTTCTGCGGGAGTGCTCATTCAGGTGTTCTCCAGTTCATTGTCGATTAAAGGCCGGCTGCGTCTTTCAGAGTTGCCGCGCGATCGGTTTTTTCCCATGGGAATGTGGTAAATGTTTCGCCATTTACGGTGACTTGTTGCGGCTCGCGGCCGAAGTGACCGTAGGCTGCTGTGGCCCGGTACATTGGGTGCAGCAGGTCCAGCATGTTGGTAATGGCATAAGGACGCAGGTCGAAGTTCTGGCGTATCAGTTCAATGATCTTGTCATCGCTGATTTTGCCAGTGCCGAAAGTGTTTACGGAGATAGACGTGGGTTGTGCCACACCAATCGCGTAAGAAACCTGAATTTCGCACTTCTCGGCCAAACCGGCAGCCACCAGGTTCTTCGCCACATAGCGGCCAGCGTAAGCGGCGGAACGGTCAACTTTTGACGGATCTTTGCCGGAAAAGGCACCGCCACCGTGGCGCGCCATGCCGCCGTAGGTGTCTACGATGATTTTACGGCCGGTTAGGCCACAGTCGCCGACCGGGCCACCGATCACGAATTTGCCGGTGGGGTTGATGTGAAACTGGGTGCCTTTGTGCAGCAATTCTGCTGGCAACGCGTGCTTCACAATCATTTCCATCGCCGCTTCTTTCAGATCGGCCTGGCTGACGTCCGGGTCGTGCTGGGTAGACAGCACCACCGCATCGATGCCCACAACCTTGCCATTTTCATAGCGGCAGGTTACCTGGCTCTTGGCGTCCGGGCGGAGCCACGGCAGTATGCCGTTCTTGCGGGCTTCGGCCTGGCGCTCTACCAAACGGTGAGCGAAAGTGATGGGGGCGGGCATCAGCACCTCGGTTTCATTGCTGGCGTAGCCAAACATCAGGCCCTGATCGCCGGCGCCTTGGTCTTCTGGTTTCTGGCGGTCTACACCTTGGGCAATGTCCACCGACTGTTTGCCGATGATGTTGATAATTCCGCAGGTGTCGCCGTCAAAACCGACGTCAGACGATGTATAGCCGATGTCTCTAATCACGCCGCGCACCAGATCTTCCAGGTCTACCCAGGCGCTGGTGGTTACTTCACCGCCAATAATAGCCACACCGGTTTTCACCATGGTTTCACAGGCAACACGGGCGTGCCGGTCTTCAGTGAGGATGGCGTCTAGCACGGCATCCGAAATCTGGTCTGCCAGTTTGTCCGGATGGCCTTCCGAAACGGATTCGGAGGTGAAAACACTGTAGTCAGACATTATTGGTGGCTCCTTTTTGAGCGGTCTAAAATATGAGCGGACTAAAATTTTGTGAGCGGTCCAAAATTGTGCGGTTGACTAGGTATACGTAATAACACTTACACCTATATCAAACTTTTTTGATATTCATGTTCAGTCCCCTGCAAGGCCAGTGTTTAACGCTTTGCAGTGGTTTTCCAAAACTCCCGAACCTGCACTTGAAAGCCGTTACGCAGGCCAATAAATATGCATTCGCGGGATTGCAGGCCCGCAGCGGCGGCCCAAGCGGTTAATTCTTCAGGCTCAAAACCCAGCCACAGGTCGCCGCAATTTTCCCGCGCCCAGATCTGATCGTGGCGGCACAGCTCGCTGATAATCAGGCAGGCGCCGTTGTTCATCAAGGCTGCGGCGTCCAAAAAAATATCCGCAGGGCTGGGTACGTGGTGCAACACCATATTGGCCACTACCAGGTCAAAACCATCGCCGCGTGCCAGTAGGGTGTCGGTTACGCCTTCAATAAAATCCACGTTATTCAGGTTTTCATCAGTACAGGTCTGCCGGGCTTTAGCCAGCATGTCGCGGCTGTTATCCAGAGCCACCAAGTGATGGCACAGAGGCGACAACACCGGCAAGAAGCTGCCATCCCCGGGGCCGATTTCCAGCGCGGTTGGCCAGCTTTTTTTAGGCGCACGTTGGCGTATCAGCCTTGCCGCGGGCTTGGCGTAAAGCTCGAACGGTGCAATCAGCTCCTGCTGCTCGCGGAATTGCGCCGCGTGGCGGGAGAAAAACACTTGGGACTGATCGGCCCGCTGGCCGCGAATCACGTCGATTTTCTCCTGCAAATGTAAGGGCAGCGGCACCTGATCAACGGTGGAGAAAACCTGGCGAATGGTCTGGCCCGTCAGGGTGTTCACGGTCAGGTTTAACGGGCGGCGGTAAAAAATAGAATTGCCTTCGCGCTGTGGCTCCACCAGGCCGGCTTTGTGCATCACCTTCAAGTGATGGCTCATGCCCGACTGGCGCATATCAAACAGTTGGCTCAACTCCAGCACGCCAAACGTGTCCCGCCGTAATACCCGCATAATTTCCAGGCGCAAAGGATCACCACTGGCCTTATAGATCGTGGCCAGGGCGTCCGCCGGAGCGGTGTCGGGAATAGCAGTGCCGGTGTTTGTCATAGCGAAGCAGTGTAAGGAGCTTTTCCAAGCCAGGCAAGTGCTATATCAAAGTTTTTTGATATAGATTGTTAATGCAAAGTCGATTTGCCCCCACCCACCGTAATCGGCGAAAATATGCGCCTTAATTTTAAGCGCTCTGTGGTCGCGCTGTTGTAGCAGTACCGAAGTGCGGCCAGCAGACCAGGATTTATCCCTACTTCCTTGAAAAACATTGGAGAAATGTTGATGCCCTCTCGTAAAGATCTCGCCAACGCCATTCGCGCGCTGAGCATGGATGCGGTTCAGAAAGCCAAATCTGGCCATCCGGGTGCGCCCATGGGCATGGCTGATATCGCCGAGGTGCTGTGGAATGATTACCTAAGCCACAATCCTGCCAATCCGCAGTGGGCCAACCGTGACCGTTTTATGCTGTCTAACGGCCACGGTTCCATGTTGCAATATTCGCTGCTGCACTTGAGTGGTTACGACGTTTCCATTGATGACATCAAAAACTTCCGCCAACTGCACTCCAAAACCCCGGGCCACCCGGAATACGGCTACACCCCGGGTGTTGAAACCACCACCGGGCCTTTGGGGCAGGGTTTGGCAAACGCCGTGGGTTTTGCCCTGGCTGAGAAAACCCTGGCGGCGCAGTTCAACCGCCCGGGCCACGACATTGTTGACCACTACACCTATACCTTTGTAGGCGATGGCTGCCTGATGGAAGGCCTCTCCCACGAAGTGTCGTCGCTGGCCGGCACGCTGGGGCTGGGCAAGCTGATCTGCTTCTACGACGACAACGGCATCTCTATTGACGGCAAAGTAGACGGCTGGTTCACCGACAACACCCCGCAGCGCTTTGAAGCTTACGGCTGGCAGGTGATTGCCGATGTAGACGGCCACAACGCCGACGCCCTGAGTGCGGCCATTGAAGTCGCCCGCGCCAACACCGAGCAGCCCACGCTGATTTGCTGCAAAACCGTGATTGGCTTTGGCTCGCCCAACAAGCAGGGCAGCGAATCGGCCCACGGCGCACCGCTGGGCGAAGACGAAATCGTTCTGACCCGCGAAGCACTGGGCTGGAAACACGGCGCCTTTGAAGTGCCGGAAGACATTTACGCCCAGTGGAACGGAAAAGAAAAAGGCCAGACCGCCGAAAGTGCCTGGAACGACACCTTCGCCGCGTATCAGAAAGCCGAGCCGGAACTGGCCGCAGAGTTCAAGCGCCGCATGGCCGGTGATCTGCCCGCTGACTTCTCTGGAAGAGCCCAGGCTTACATCCAGAGTGTTCAGGACAAAGGCGAAACCATCGCCAGCCGTAAGGCGTCCCAGAACAGCTTGAACACCTATGGCCCGATGCTGCCGGAACTGTTGGGCGGCTCTGCCGACCTGGCCGGTTCCAACCTGACCATCTGGAGTGGCTGTAACACCGTCACCAAAGAAGACGCCAGCGGCAACTACATCAATTACGGCGTGCGCGAGTTCGGCATGGCCGCCATTATGAACGGCCTGACCCTGCACGGCGGATTCGTCCCCTACGGCGCCACCTTCCTGATCTTCATGGAATACTGCCGCAACGCTGTGCGCATGGCCGCCCTGATGAAGCAGCGCGCCATCTATGTGTTCACCCACGACTCCATCGGCCTGGGTGAAGACGGCCCCACGCACCAGCCCGTTGAACAGCTGGCCAGCCTGCGCACTACGCCCAACATGAGCACCTGGCGCCCGGCCGACGCGGTAGAATCCGCCGTTGCCTGGAAAGCCGCGCTTGAGCGCACCGACGGCCCCACTGCGTTGGTATTCAGCCGCCAGAACCTGCCCCACCAAAACCGTTCTGCGCAGCAACTTGCCGACGTTGCCCGCGGTGCCTATGTGTTGTCAGACAGCGAAGGCACGCCAGAGCTGATTCTGATTGCAACAGGTTCCGAAGTTGCCTTGGCTCAAGAAGTAGCCGCCAAGCTGCGCGAACAGGGCAAAGCCGTTCGCGTGGTGTCTATGCCGTCGACCGATACCTTCGATGCGCAAAGCGCCGACTACAAGCAGCAGGTATTGCCGCTGGACGTCACCAACCGCATCGCGGTGGAAGCCTCCATTGCCGATTACTGGTTCAAGTACGTTGGCCTGGACGGTCGCATTGTGGGCATGACCACCTTTGGTGAATCGGCACCCGCTGGCGAACTGTTCAAGGAATTCGGCTTTACTGTCGACAACATCCTGGACGTGGCCGCCGAGCTATTGGAAGCTTGATGACCCAGCCCGCACCTTTCCGCGTCGCCATCAACGGTTACGGCCGCATCGGCCAGTGCGTGCTGCGGGCGCTGTATGAAAACGGTTATCGCGACCACTTCCAGGTGGTCGCGATTAACGAGTTGTCAGACATCGACACCATCGCGCATTTAACCCGCTACGACTCCACCCACGGCCGCTTTCAAGGCACGGTGGCGGTAGAAGGCGACAGCCTGTGGGTGAATGGCGATGTTATCCGCGTTTTAAACAGCACCGACCCGGCTGAACTGCCCTGGCAACAAATGGGCATTGACCTGGTATTGGAATGCTCCGGTGCGTTTTCTGACCGCGCGACGGCGGAACGGCACCTGGCCGCTGGTGCTAAACGCCTGCTGTTCTCGCAGCCGGCCGAAGCCGATGTTGACCGCACCGTGGTGTACGGCATCAATCACCTTGAAATGAACGAAGACGACCGCATTGTGGCCGCGGGTTCCTGCACCACCAATTGCCTGGTGCCGATGATCAAAGTGCTGGACGATGCGCTGGGCATAGAGCAGGGCACCACCACCACCATTCACGCGGCAATGAACGACCAGCCGGTGATTGATGCTTACCATCATCAGGATTTGCGCCGCACCCGCAGCGCGCTGCATAACATCGTACCGGTAGACACCGGCCTGGCACTTGGCATTGAACGCTTGCTGCCCCACATGAAGGGCCGCTTCAGTTCTGTTGCCATGCGCGTGCCCACGCTAAACGTGTCTGCCATTGATATGGTGCTGAACGTGCGCACGCCGGTGACCGTCGCCGACGTTAACGGCATACTCCAACGGGCGGCAACCACCTTACCCTTGATGGGCATATTGGGTTACACCAACGAACTGCTGGCAAGCTCCGACTTTAACCACGACTCACGTTCCGGCGTGGTCGACGGCGGCCAAACCCGAGTTACCGGGGACACCATGGTGAAAGTGCTGTGCTGGTTTGATAACGAATGGGGCTTTGCCAACCGCATGCTGGATGTCAGCCGGCACTGGCTGGCTGCGCACTGATTTATCATCCGATTCAAAATCTGATTCACATTTGACGCTGACGAACTGTTGGAGGGAAAAAGAGTATGGCCATCAAAAAAATGACCGACCTGAATCTGGCAGGAAAGCGCGTACTGATTCGCGAAGACCTGAACGTACCGCTGAAAAACGGCAGCATCACCAGCGACGCCCGCATTCGCGCCGCGCTGCCCACCATCAAAGCGGCTGCAAGCGCCGGCGCCAAAGTCATGCTGATGTCGCACCTGGGCCGTCCGGAAGAAGGCGAGTATGACCAAGCCGCTTCCCTTAAGCCCGTGGCCGAGCACCTGAGTGAAGCCCTGGGCCAGAACGTACGCCTGATCAAAGACTACCTGAACGGCGAAGACCTACACCTGGCCGACGGCGACGTGGTGCTGTTCGAGAACGTGCGCTTCAACAAAGGTGAAAAGAAAGACGACGAAGCCCTGGCCAAACAATACGCCGCGCTTTGCGATATTTACGTGATGGACGCCTTCGGCACCGCACACCGCGCCCAGGCCTCTACCCACGGCGTAGGCAAGTTTGCCCCCGAAGCGTGTGCCGGCCCGCTGCTGGCGGGTGAGCTGGAAGCCTTGGGTAAAGCCCTGGATAACCCGGCCCGGCCGGTGGTTGCCATTGTTGGCGGCTCCAAAGTCTCCACCAAACTGGACGTGCTCAACGCCCTGGAAAAAGTCTGTGACCAGATTATTGTGGGTGGCGGCATCGCCAATACCTTCCTGGCGGCTGCCGGTCACCCAGTCGGCAAGTCCTTGTGTGAGCACGACCTGATAGACGCCGCCAAAGACATCGCCTCCCGCGTTGCAATCCCGCTGCCGGTTGACGTAGTCGTTGCCAGTGAGTTCTCTGAAACCGCGACCGCCACCATTCGCAACATTTCAGACGTGACCGAAGACGACATGATTCTAGACGTAGGCCCCGAAACCGCCGGCCAGTTTGCCGGGCTGCTGAAAAACGCCAAAACCATTTTATGGAACGGCCCGATAGGTGTATTTGAATTCGACCCGTTTGAAAACGGCACCAAAGTGCTGGCCCACGCCATTGCTGACAGCGCTGCATTTTCACTCGCCGGCGGTGGTGATACCGTGGCGGCCATTGACAAGTACGGTGTAAATGAGAAGATTTCCTATATCTCTACCGGTGGCGGTGCCTTTCTGGAATTCGTAGAAGGCAAAACCCTGCCCGCAGTCGCTATGTTAGAAGAGCGCGGCGCGTAAACGGTATACGACAAAATTCGCAAGGCAGGTGGGGGCCTCTTTCCGGGACTGTCGGCAGCAGGGAAGCTGCCGTCAAGCTTACAGGGACGTATTTACAGCGTGTCCCGGAAAGAGGCCCCCACCTGCCAAACAATCAAGCAATTAAGGAGACAACCTAATGGCCCTGATTTCGATGCGGCAAATGCTGGACCACGCCGCCGAGCATGGTTACGGTGTGCCAGCCTTTAACGTGAACAACCTGGAACAAATGCGCGCAATTATGGAAGCGGCGGACAAAACCGACTCACCGGTGATTGTTCAGGCCTCAGCAGGCGCCCGCAAATACGCCGGTGCCCCCTTCCTGCGCCACATGATTCTGGCGGCCATTGAAGAGTTTCCGCACATCCCGGTAGTCATGCACCAGGATCACGGCACCAGCCCGGCCATTTGCCAACGCTCCATTCAACTGGGCTTCAGCTCAGTGATGATGGACGGCTCCCTGGGTGAAGATGGTAAAACACCGACCGACTTCGAATACAACGTAGACGTTACCCGTCGCGTGGTAGAAATGGCCCACGCCTGTGGCGTATCGGTAGAAGGTGAGCTGGGTTGCCTGGGCTCCCTGGAAACCGGCCAGGCCGGCGAAGAAGACGGCATTGGCGCCGAAGGCACCCTGGACATGAGCCAGATGCTGACCGACCCCGAAGAAGCCGCCGACTTCGTGAAAAAGACCCACGTAGACGCACTGGCCATTGCCATCGGCACCAGCCACGGTGCTTACAAATTCAGCCGCCCACCCACCGGCGACACCCTGGACATCGGGCGAATCAAAGCCATTCACAAACGCATTCCAGACACCCACCTGGTGATGCACGGCTCTAGCTCTGTACCCCAGGAATGGCTGAAAATCATCAACCAATACGGCGGCCAAATCCCCGAAACCTACGGCGTACCCGTCGAAGAAATCGTGGAAGGCATCAAACACGGTGTGCGTAAAGTCAACATAGACACCGACCTGCGCCTGGCAAGCACCGGCGCAGTACGCCGCTTCCTGGCCGAAAACCCAGCCGAATTCGACCCACGCAAATTCCTGAAAGCCACCATGGTGGCCATGTCAGATATTTGTATTGCGCGTTATGAAGCGTTTGGTTGCGCGGGTAACGCCAGCAAGATTAAGCCTATTAATCTTGAGCGGATGTATGAGGCTTATGAGCGTGGGGAGTTGGACCCTAAGGTGAAGTGATTTGGTGTTGAGGTAGGTAGCGATTTGATGAAAAGCCCTCGGTGTGAGCCGGGGCTTTTTTTTTGCGTTTTTTGACCATTTGGGGGAAGTCATAAGGCCAAAAAGGGTCTAATGTGTGCGTATAAGCGTTATGGACGCACCCGCTTGTTAAGGATGACAGACGATGATTTCTTCTTTATTGATTCTGTCTTTTCTTGGCTTTGCGCATCCTGTAGTGCCTAAATTTTTAGCCGCTGATTTTTTTGGTTCGTGGTGAGTTTGCTTGGAGCATTCTTCGTTATTGCAATGAAGCGGTCATATGGTTACAGAGGGTTGTTTGGATTTCGATTTTAAACAATTTTTATTTATAGGGAAAAGTAAAAGTTATCCGTTATAGATTAGCGCTATCTAATACGCTGTCATATAGTACTTCAAGTTAAAATGGTAAAATTTTTCAGATGCTGTAAGTGATAAAGTCAGATTAAATAAATTGAGGAATACATATTGTTGAATATAACTGACAAGTCTTTAGTTTCTGATTATTCCCAGGGTCAGCATTCCTTTAAGAAAGTAAAACTTAAGGGAACCGAATTTCAAAATCTTGTCGAAAAACTCATAGAACTTTTGCCTGATTATTATATAGACCCTATGTCAATGGCCACCACTCTTGAGCGCTTAGGCAAACCTGCTACTGCGAAAAAACTCAGATTAAAACTTCCCGAAGTGACTAAAATTCGATCTGGCGATGTTGGCGAAATTATCACAACGGATTATATTGATGAACAAACCGTTTTTTCTGTACCAATTAAGAAGCTGAGATGGAAAGATCACCGCAATATGGCAATGCGTGGTGATGATGTTATTGGAGTACTTATAAATCAAGAGAGTCAAACAATAAAATTCCTCAAAGCCGAAGCTAAAAGCAATAGATCATTAAGCCGTAATGTTTTGATAAAAGCAAGAGATGAGCTTGATCTTGACGAGGGACTACCTGCACCACATGCTCTTGAATTTGTGTCAGAGAGACTTAGAGAAACGGGTAGTCAAGCCTTGGCAGACCTTATAGAAAAAGCACAGCTTTTAGATGGTATTGGTAATAGTCAAGTTGAGCACTTACTTTTCACATTTACGGCATCGAATCCAGATACGCTCCAAAAAGAAGCTGTTGAAAATTATATCGGCAATATAAAACAGGCTTCTGTTGGCTTCCAAGTTAGTAATCACCAAGAGATCATTGAAAGTGTTTATCAGGGAGTTTTAGATGGCCTCGACGATTGAAGAGATAGAAGAAACTATTCGGCAGGCAATATCTACAGGTTTCAGAGGGCGATTACTTGAACGGGGATTGGCTCGTTCAATGATTTGGGTTGACGGTGAATTACCTGATGGTTCACCCAAATTCGCAGAAAGACTTAGCTACGATCTCCTGTCCTACGGTTATTCACTGTTATCTCTAGCTATTCGCCTCACAGAATTGAAGGGCGATGCTGAGCTTGCCCGTGCCGCGTTTGAAAAAGCTGCCACAGCAATAACAGATGTTATACATAACGGTAATTCGGATGATCCAGAGAAAGGCTTTCATAAGATTTTGGCGGCATCAAGCTATCACCTAGGGCGCTTTTCGGCTAAGGCGTTTTCATTGCTCAATCATAGTATTGAAAATGAAAATTTGAGTCGAATAGAGAAAATGCTATCATTACTAATGTTAAGGCAGTTTGCTGAGCTCGAAACTTCTGTCTTAGCTTGGAAAACATCTGGCTTAGGCTCTGATAGCTCCCTAGCTGAAAAGTTAGGCTTTGAAGTTGACCTGCTTAGCGGTCAACTTGAGAGAGAGGATCAAATAGAAGAATTTGGAATAGCGTCAATTGAGTTACCCATAATTGATTTGGCGATAACAGATAATTATTATTCTGCAATTTTTGAGTTTCTATTCGCACTAGAAATAGGAAGCTCTGTACTACTAGAAGATGCCATTAATCGGATAGAAAATAGCTTGTCTATTAGTGCAGAGCTTAACATGCTACCGCAATGGTGGGTTTTGAGAATTACCAAATACCTATTTCGTGATCTTTGGGAGTCCAGCTTTCATATGGTTCTTCCTATCACACCTGATCAGGAAAATAGTGAAAATTGGACGCTACTACGTTGGCTATTTATTGCATCATTATTTAAACGCAATAAAGCCGAGATTGATCTTTGGCCATCTCAGTTAGAGGGTGCTAGACGAGCGGTTAGTGACTTTGATGATCTTGTAGCTTCACTGCCGACCAGTGCGGGTAAAACACGCATTGCAGAATTATGTATTCTTCGATGTTTATCTGTTGGAAAGCGGGTGCTCTTTATTACGCCGCTCAGGGCGTTGTCCGCTCAGACAGAGGCGTCACTTCGTAAAACGTTTCTACCGTTAGGAAAGTCAGTGTCTTCGCTTTATGGCAGTATTGGAACAAGCGATTTTGAACAGAATGTAATCAAGTCGAAAGACATAGTAGTGGGTACGCCAGAAAAATTAGATTTCGCTTTAAGAAATGACCCGTCATTAATAGACGATGTTGGTCTAGTGGTTTTAGATGAAGGGCATATGATTGGCCTAAATGAGCGAGAATTAAGTTATGAAGTGCAAGTTCAGCGCTTATTAAAGCGCAGAGATGCTGGACAAAGAAGAATTGTTTGCCTTTCAGCTATATTACCTGATGGTGATCAGCTAGAAGATTTTGTTAGCTGGTTGAGACGAGATAAGGATGGCGGCGCTATACAATCTACATGGCGACCTACAGATTTAAGATTTGGCGAAATTTCTTGGAAAGCTAATACTGGACGAATTAATTTCACTATTGGTGAAGAACGTCCCTTTATCCCTAATTATATTCATCCCTTTATTCCGCCAGTTGGTAAAAGAACTACGCCGTTTCCTAAAAATAAAAAAGAGCTAACCTTGGCGGCTACGTGGAGATTAGTTCAGGATAACCATACAGTTTTAATCTATTGTCCTGAAAAACGATCTGTTAATAGTTTTGCAAAAGAGATTATAAATTTACATCAACGTGGGGCTCTCGATTCTGTGTTGTCTGTTCCATTGAAACAAATAGATTTGGCAATAGTGTTAGGAAATGAATGGCTGGGTGATCGCCATCCAATTGTTGAATGTTTAAAAATTGGCGTGGCGGTTCATCATGGTTCTCTTCCAACTCCTTTCAGGAAGGAAATGGAAAAGTTACTACGCGAAGGCATTGTAAAAGTTACTGTTTCATCTCCAACGCTTGCTCAGGGTCTAAATTTATCAGCAACTGCTGTTATTTTTTACTCTCTAGATAGGTTTGATTCTAGCTCGGGAGAGCGTAAGAAAATTGAACCTTCAGAATTTAAAAATGTAATAGGCAGAGCTGGTAGAGCTTTTGTTGATACACATGGGTTAGTCCTCTACCCAATATTTGAAAAACATGATTGGTTCAGGACGCAGTGGCGCAGGTTAGTAGAAGATACTAATGCTCGAAATATGGAGAGTGGTTTGACTCTTCTTGTGGGTACTCTTGTAAGTCGAATGGCTCAGAGTATAGGGATCTCAGATATTAATGGACTTCTTGAGTATGTTTTAAACAATACTCAAGCATGGGACTTTCATGATGTTGCTAATGAGTCCGAAGAAAAGACAGAGATACAGAAAAATTTATGGAATAAACACATCGTGAGTCTAGATGTAGCTCTTCTTAGTATGTTGGGTGAGGAAGATGTTTCAATAGTTGATATACCAAATGCTCTTGATTTAATTCTTCAATCTTCACTATGGCAAAGAAGATTAAATCGTCATAATGAAAAGAAAAATGGACTGAAAAAACTGTTTGATTCCGTATTATCTCAACGAGCAAAATATATATGGAACGCCACAACTACTCGTCAACGCAAAGGTTATTTTCTTGCTGGAGTGGGACTGGATACTGGAAAAAAAATTGATTCAATATCACCTCAAGCAAACGTATTGCTTGTAAATGCAAATATATATATAGAAATCAATGAGCAACATCTAGCAATAGAAACGATAATACAGTTGGCTGAATTGGTTTTTGAAATATCGCCTTTTATCCCACGTAACTTACCTGATGATTGGAAAAAAAATCTATCCGTTTGGTTAAGAGGCGAAATTCTTACAGAGCATGAGTCTAATGATATCAATGACACCCTAATGTTTATAGAGGATGGCTTAATCTACCGCCTACCTTGGGGATTAGAAGCTATTAGAGTTCGTGCACAAGCCAATGAAGATGTTATTGGTGATAGTGCCACAATAGATGATTATGATGTTGGGTTGGTGGTTCCTGCTATAGAAAATGGAACTTTGAATAGAAGCGCTGCTATGTTGATGCAAGCTGGATTTAACTCAAGAAAAGCAGCAATTCATGCGGTTAGCTCGACAGATGCATTTTTTACAACAAGTGTTCAGTTGAAAGCATGGATAAACTCTACTGAAGTTTTTGATTTAGCAATTGGATTAGATTGGCCAACACCTGAAACTTCTAGTTTATGGTGGAATTTTGTAAAAGAATACGAACCAAAAATCGAAAATACTTGGAAATCAGTTAGGTCAATAATGCCTGTTGTTTGGATAAATAGCTATAACCCCATTTCCGAGACTCTTGTAAAACTGAAAAATTTAGATGAAGGCAGGACGCAAGTAGTAGGATCCGATGGTGAAATAGTAGGTATGGTTAATAGCAAATATATACTTCTCGAAGGAGGCGTTTACTACTCTAAGATTCATGCAGACACCAACTGTCTTGATGTGACATACTGGGGCCCAGGAAATAATCCGTTTGCTTATCATACTTAAGAACGGAAGGATTTCAGAAGCCTTTTTCCAAGGTAAATTTTAGAGTGCAGTAAGTGTTCCGTATAACAATTACATGCACTCGGATATTAAAATGCGGCGCTCGTTCTTCGCTCTACTTTTGCTGCCGGCGTACCGGGGTCAGGTCTTGCGTTTTGCCTCTGCCTTGCTCTTTCGTTGTAATCGTCTCATTACTATCCCGTCTCAGTTAGAACCAAGGAAGGGGTCAGGGAATGGCCAGACCGCTGCGTCTGGGGTTTGCCGGTGCGTTGTACCATGTGACGTCTCGCGGAAATCGGCGTGAGATGATTTTTGAATCTGACGATGACCGCCGCGCCTTTTTGTCAGTTTTCGACGATGTGTGTGAGACCTTCAACTGGGAATGCCACGCTTACTGCCTAGTGGGCAATCACAACCATTGTTTGATCGAAACTATTAGCCGGGCGCTAGTGCACTTAATAGGAATTTGGCTCGTTCTGCTTTTGACGCGCGACCAGTTTGTCAATGACATGCAGAGACGGATTAAGGAGCCGGGTTGGCTGAGCGAGATACTGTCCAGCCAACGTCACTCTTTCCGCTTGATATCGCGGTAGAAGTTTTCGTGTAAGCCCGGGGCCATCAGTTCAAGGGTAAGGGCGCCATCATCAAAACTATAGCCCAGCAGTGTCATTTGCTTGTCCATTTTGAACTTATACACTCGCAGAAAGGCCAGACCCCCTTTCTTTTGCTCGCCAATGTTGGGGTTGGCCATTAGGTCCTTAACGGCCAAATCAAGGTCTTTCTTCTGGTTGGGCTTGAGCTTCTTTACCGCTTTTTTGAATGTAGGGGTTTGTAATACACTGGTGGCTTTAACCAAAATCGTAGGCCTCCAGCTTTCCGGCGTCCCGCTCTGCCTGCGCGATGATGGCCTGTCTTACAAGCTCGTAAGGTAAATCGGGGTTATCTTCCATCATCTCGCCAATTTTTGCCCAATGTTCTATTTGTTTGGGCGGCGTTCGATTAAGCGCTTTGGCTATAATAGTGGCCTTTTCAATTAGGTTTTGGTCTAAGCGAATACTGTTTGTAGCCATTTGTACTTCCTGCATTGAGTTGTCTCAATTGTAGCAATGCGCCACAATTGAGGCAAGTTGTAACAACGCGCTGTTGTCGGACTGTTTTAACTTCAGTTCTTGAGCGCAACGCTTGCATTGTCTAAAATGGTGCACTTTTCATATACCTCAGGTCATAAATATGAGCGACACAAACTCAAAACCAACCTTACCAGATCGTCTTGCGGGCAACCCTCGCAGCCCACACCATCTGGAAGAATTTTTCGAGCACCAAATCGGTATTCGGCTGAATGGCAAAGAGCGTAAAGATGTCGATGAATACTGCATCAGTGAGGGTTGGGTAAAAATCGCGTCTCCTAGAGCATTGGATCGTCGTGGCCAGCCTATGATGATCACGCTAAAAGGCACTGTTGAAGCTTACTACACCTAGTCGGCTCCTATAGATGTGCCTCCGCGGATCCATTCGCTGATGTTCAATCATAAAGCTGGAATATAAAGCTAAAGCTAAAGAAAAAGGCAGAAAGATAGGGGACAGATTTGAAATCTGTCCCCGGTTTTGCCAGTTCCAAGACCTGCGTTCTACGCATACACTGAAAGGCCCAATAACAAAGAGAGCGCTATGGAACCCGGATCTGCAACACTGACCATGACTGTTTTAATGACACCGGATATGGCCAACTTTTCCGGCAATGTGCACGGTGGTACCTTGCTTAAGCATCTTGATGAAGTGGCCTATGCCTGCGCCAGCCGGTATGCAGGTGCTTATGTTGTTACCCTGTCCGTCGACCAGGTTATGTTTCTTCAACCCGTTCATGTGGGCGAACTGGTGACCTTTCTGGCCAGCGTTAACTACACCGGGCGCACGTCAATGGAGGTGGGCATTAAGGTGATCACGGAGAACATCCGTGAAAAGCTGGTCAGGCATACCAACAGCTGCTTTTTCACGATGGTGGCGGTTGATGAAAATGGAAAATCCGTCGAAGTGCCCAAACTGGAACCCCTCACTGATGATCAAATCAGGCGATTTGCGAACGGCCAGGAACGCCGTGCGATTCGTGTTGAGTTAGAGGAGCGCTATAAGGCACTTCATCGTCCAGGCGCATAGCCGCACTCGCTGGATAGATTTTTGGCCAACAAGGGTACAGCTTCCATCACCTGGCCAAATTCACTATGCCATTGCATTCAGTAAATGGAAGCTAAGAGCCATGACCCACACGTTAATGAAAGCCATCGTCACCACCGGTAATGGTGGCTATGAAAAGCTGGTCTGCAAAGACGTGCCAGTCCCCGAAATCGGGCCAGGCGAAGTGCTGGTAAAAGTGTTGGCCGCGGGCGTTAACAACACAGAGATCAATACGCGACTGGGTTGGTATTCCTCTTCGGTTAACGACTCCACGAACGACGCATCGGAAGCGAAGGCAGAGCCGGCCGCGCCGAAGAGTGACGGTGGTTGGAATAATAAGACGCCTTTTCCGCTTATTCAGGGCACAGATTGCTGTGGGTTGGTTGTGAGCGTGGCCGAAGATGTCGACAAAAGCCTCATGAGCAAGCGTGTCCTTATCCGCCCGTGTATTCGTGAACAGGGTTTTGGCTCCCTGGATAACATCTGGATGGGGTCTGATTTTGATGGTGCATTTGCCCAATATGTAAAAATCCGGGCAAGTGAAGTGTTTCCGGTGACATGCGAGTGGACGGATGCGGAGCTCGGAACGATTCCCTGCGCCTACGGAACGGCTGAGAACATGCTTCATAGGGCCAATTTGAGGCCAGGCGAAACGATTTTGGTCGTGGGGGCGTCAGGAGGAGTGGGCTCTGCTGCTGTGCAGCTTGCAAAACGCAGGGGCGCAAAAGTTATCGCCATTGCGGGTGAGGACAAGCATGAAAAAGTGGCTCAGATCGGTGCAGACAGACTGTTAGGAAGATCCGCTAATCTGCTCGCAGAGCTAGGCGAGCAATCCGTAGATGTTGTTGTAGATAACGTGGCCGGGAGTGGATTTCCTACCATGCTCAAACTATTGAAACGAGGCGGGCGACTTGTTTCATCAGGTGCTATTGCCGGGCCTATTGTTGACCTTGATATGCGTGATATGTATTTAAAAGACATCACCCTTATGGGAACAACGGCTTGGGACGAAGTGGTTTTCCCCAATATTGTAAGGTACATCGAGCAAGGTGAAATTCAGCCGATTTTAGCGAAGACCTTTCCCTTGTCTGCCATTGCGGAAGCTCAAGCGGAGTTTCTTATGAAAAAGCATGTGGGTAAATTTGTCCTGATACCTTAGGCTGGAAACGGTCATGGCACAGTAAATTCGGTCACTTGATTGAAAGCCGGGTAGGCCTGATTCTGAAGATTAGACCTGCCCCGGTTTTCGTTCTTTCAATAATGCGAGCGGGTGTCGCCTTCTGTGCTGTCGGTAGGCACCAGAGCCTTGAACAGGTCTTGGACTTCCAGAACCCCGACCTGCTTACCTTTGCGAACCACGCGATAGATGAGGCTGGTGTCGCCTCCAGACAGCGCAATCACCGATTCCAGGTTGTCTCTTTCACCGATATCGCCGGCCACGTTGTCAGGCGCTTCCGTGGTTTTCTTCATGATGGACCGAACTCGCAGTACCCGGGCGCGATTGATGTCGCTGATAAAGTTGACGATGTAAGGATCGTTCGGGTGCATCAGTATTTCTTGCGGCTCACCCTGTTGAACAATATAGCCTTCCTTGAGTATCACCAGGTGGTCTGCCAGTTTCAGTGACTCATCCAGATCGTGGGTGATGAAAACGATGGTCTTATGCAGCTCGTCCTGTAGCTCCAGGAGCAGGTCTTGCATGTCTGACCGTATCAGCGGGTCTAGCGCCGAGAAAGCCTCATCCATCAGCATGATCGGTGAGTTAGAGGCCAGTGCCCGGGCGATACCGACGCGCTGTTGCATACCACCAGACAACTGGTGCGGGTACTGGTACTCGTTGCCTTCCAGGCCCACACGGGCGATCCATTTTTTGGCTTCTGCTTCGAAATCCTCAATTTTATGGCCGCGCACGGAAAGCGCCATTCCGGCGTTTTCAAGAACGGTTTTGTGCGGTAGCAGCGCAAATTTCTGGAATACCATCGACATGTTTTCCCGACGCAACTTGCGCAACTGCTCTTCGTCAAAGGTCAACACGTTCTCGCCATCCACTTGAATTTCACCGGCGGTGGGTTCGATCAGCCGGTTGAGATGTCGGATGAGCGTGGATTTTCCGGAGCCCGACAGCCCCATGATGACAGTGACATGGCCCTCACGTATATCCACGTTAATATCCTGAAGGCCCAGCACGTGCTGGTGCTGTTCGAGCAGTTCGGCCTTTCCCATGCCCTGTTTCACGTATTCAAGGGCAACGTCGGGAGTAGGGCCGAAAATCTTGTACAGGTTCCGGATTGAAATCTTGATGTCCCGATCCACAATGCTTTTCCTTACTGTTTTTGCGAGGCGTTAATACGCGCCAGCGATGCTTTGGTTACCCGGTCCAGAATGACCGCCAGAATAACGATGCCAAGACCCGCGACCAGGCCAACGCCGAGTTCCAGATTGCGTATGCCCTGGAGTACCAGCACGCCAAGGCCGGGCGCCGACACCAAAGAGGCAATAACAACCATGGCCAGGCTCATCATGATGGTCTGGTTTACCCCCGCCATGATGTTAGGAAGCGCCAGCGGAATCTGTACCTTGTACAGCATTTGCCGGCTGGTCATGCCGAAGGCATTCGCCGCTTCAATCACGTCTAGGTCCACCAGCCGGATACCAAGGTTGGTCATGCGAATAACGGGCACAATGGCGTAAAGAATGATGGCGATGCCGTACAGTTTGGACTCGGTCACGCTGAATAGAAAAATCAGCGGGATCAGATACACAAACGGAGGGAGGGTCTGCAGCATGTCGAGTATCGGCACTGTCAGCCGCTGCATCATGTCATTTCGGGACATGCCGATACCGATAGGCACGCCGAGCAGCACACAGATGAACGCGCATACAAATATGATAGCCAGCGTTTGCATGGCGTATGAGTAGTAGTCGATGAAGGCGAGCAGGCATAGGCTGCCAGCCACGAAGCCGACCAACTTCCAGGATTTGGTAACAAACAGAACAACCGCCAGCAGTATCGGAATAACGATCCACCATGGCGTGTTCAGCATGCCGTAAAGAGTGCCGTCAAGGGCCCAGCTTAAGGGCTGGGTAAGGGGGTCCAGCACGATGCTGAGATTGTCTTTAACGGCAAGAAAACCTTGTTCTAACCCCTGAGTTAATTCTCGGGACTGGGGGAAGGCTGCGCAGGAGTCATTGAGTGCGTCCATGGATGGAAACGGCACGTCCCAGAGGGATTGCGCATCGCCTTCCGTACCTTTTGATTTGTTGAGCAACGCGGCCATCGACATAGGCGCGTTGCTCGTGCCTTCAGCACACCACTCTTTGAGTCCGAGCGATGAAAATAGGAAGTCGTAGGTTGCCATGGGCGTTAAATATTCCTTGCGCATTCAGAATGAGGTGTTGGGAATAACTTTTATTGGTCAGACAAAAGAAGAGCCGGCGAACCGGCTCTTCTTAAGGACGTTTACTCACCAAGTACGTTGGCAAGCCGCTTGCTGGCTGAATCGTTCAGCCAGCTGGACCACTCACTATTGTTGCTCAGGAAGTAGACGGCAGCCTCTTCGGCGGAGGCGTTATTTTCATCCATCCAGGCCAGCAGGCCACTCATGGTGCTGGTTTTGAAGGTCATCTTGCTTAGCATCTCAACCACTTCCGGCTCGCGTTCACCAAAGCTGGTTGTGACTGCGGTCAGAACGGGGGCAGCAGGGAACTCGGAAACGCCGGGGTTTTCGGCTTCTTGGGTCTGGTTATGGGTATGAACGTCTGGCTTGTACTCGCCAATTTTAACGCGGGTCATGTCGTACTTGCCCATTGGCACAGTTGGGCCCCAGTAGTAACCGAACCAGGGCTTTTCGCTTTGAACCGCGGATGCCATAGACGTGGCTAGGGTTTCACCTGAGCCGTGGTCGAATACCTTGATACCTGATGCTTCCAGATCGAGAGCGCGGATCAGGTTGTCACTGACGACACGGCAGCCCCAACCAACGGGGCAGTTGTTAAAGCGGCTGTCCACCAGTCCGGGATTCGCCATGATGCCTTCGATGGTTTTAAGTTCCGGGTGCTTCTCGGCCAGATACGTGGGAATCCACCAGCCTTCAATACCACCGGGATCCAGCACTTCGGCCACGCGCTTGATCTTGCCTTGCTCTTCCAGCCGCAGGTATGCCTCGCCGGCAGAGTTCAGCCACAGCTCGGTCACGATGTCCGGTTCGCCATTTTCAGCGACCGATGTAACGGCAGGAACAGTGTCAGAAGGAATCACCGATACGTCGCAGCCGTAGCCTTCTTCCATAATGAACGTGGCGACGCCTGTTACCACGGCGTTGGAGGCCCAGGTCATCTGGGTGATGGATACTTCACCGCATTCGGCGGCAGCGAGCGAGGGTGCAGACAGTGCGCACAAAAGTGCCACGGGCGTTAGTTTACGCATGTTTGGTACTCCATTTGGGTTTAAACGTGCACGGCACAGGGGCCGCTGAGGGAGTCCGGAAGACTCCTCGGGAGATGATTTCGTGCTTTGTAAGCGTGTTTGAAAGGCAATGCAAACGTTAAGACCTCGGTTATTACTTAGCTACCAGAGTAATGATTTGAGTAGGAGTTACAAGTGATTAATTTTAAATGTCGCTAAATATTCCACATTGCGGTCGTATTTTTCTGACCGGATTGTCAACGGAAGATAGGGGACAGATTTGAAATCTGTCCCCGGTTTTTTGGCCGGTTTCCCACGACCGTTAAGCAGTAACGACTTCTTTCTCATCAATCACGGCGGCGCCAATGATGTCACCGACTACGTTGGAAGCGGTACCGCCCATGCCGATCAGAGCATCTACGCCGGCAATCAGGGCGACTATTTCCAGCGGTAAACCAAACATGCTTAGGACGGCTGATAAGGTAACCAGGCCGGCGGCGGGCACTCCGGCCGTACCAATAGACAGCACTGTTCCGATCATCACGATGGTCACCAGATCAACCAATGCCAGATCCAGCCCCATGATGTTAGCGGCGAATACCAAAGATACGCCCATGCGCAGTGCGCCACCGTCGGAGTTAAAAATGGCGCCTAGCGGCAGGGCGAAGTTGGCAGTTTTGGCCGATACGCCTGCTTTTTTTGCGGCAGAGATAGCGACTGGTAATGTCGCCAGGCTGCTTGAGGTAAAAAATGCAGTGGCATAAGCCTCTTTAATGTCGCCAAAAAAGCGCAGGGCAGCGTAGCCGTAGAACTTTAAAAATCCGGTGTATACCAGCGACCATAAAACAGCCAAGCCCAGGTAAAACGTGGCGGTAAACACCAATAATGATTTGAGGGTGGCCCATCCCTGAGTACCGAAAATGGCGGCACTGATCGCCATTACGCCAATGGGAGCATAGAGTAAAATGCCGCCCAGTATTTTATAAAATAATTCGTTAAAGGCGTTGAAAAAACGCTCCAGCAACAGACCTTGCTCTTTTGTCTGCCCGTCGGGTGAAAAGGTCATGGTTGAAATAGCAATGCCTATAATAATGGCAACAAATAGAATGGCCATTAAATCGCCCGCTGCAAAGGCTCCAAACAGGTTGTTGGGCACGATTTTCAACAGCATGGCAGACGCGCCCGGTATCTCAGGTTGCTGGACAACCACATCGGGCAGGCTTAGATTATTTCCCGGATTAAAAAGCAGAGCCAGTGACACGCCAATACACACGGCCATGGCCGTAGTGACAGCGTAATAGAATATGAGCTTGCCGCTTAATCTGCCCATTTGCCTGACATTCATCTTGCCAATTGCCAGCGCGACCGTCAAAAAAATCACGGGTGTTGCAATTAAGCTGAGTAGGCGGATAAAAATAGTGCCCAAGGGGCTGAGAATAGCGGCTTGTTCACGGAAGATGATGGCGATAGCAATGCCCAGAAAAAACCCCGCTGACATTTTAATCACCAGCGAGGTTTCTTTATACGTTTTCCATATACTCATGTGTTTAGTTTTGCCTTGTAGAGCTAGGTATTAACCGCAGGCGGGAATTATTACGATTCAAGCTGCCTCAATTATCAGTGCAACGTGCTGGGAACGGCATATTACCTGAATCCAGCAGTGGGACGTAAAACCGACCTCGTTGTACGCTCGTTGACGGTCAATGGATGATGTAGTGCCCGTCTATAGCGTATATTGGTCATCATATTGTCCATTTACAGAAGGAATAAACCATCATGCTGGCAAAGGAAGAACCCACCAACGTTATTGGTGAACCATTAGAGGCCTGCGGTAAAGATCCGGTGGCTGGATTTTTCCGGGATGGTTGCTGCAATACCGGTTCTGATGACATGGGCAGCCATACGGTGTGTGCCGTGGTGACCGATGAGTTCCTGGCTTTCTCCCGCAGCCGGGGCAACGATTTGACCGAGGCCCACCCGGAGTTCGGCTTTCCGGGATTAAAGGCCGGAGATGGCTGGTGCCTGTGCGCGGGCCGCTGGCGCGAAGCACTGGATGCCGGCTGCGCACCCCGTGTTCGGCTGAAGGCTACCCACCGCGCCGCGCTGGAGGTGTGTGACCTGGCAGACCTGAAAAAGCATTCTGTGGATCTGAGTTAGTTCTATAAACGGGGCTTGTTCGCATCGAGCCTGATGCAGTATTGCGCTGTCAGGGCTCACTATTCTGACTTGGACGATGGATAGACTTCTGCAGGGCATCGCTATAGGTCAGAAATCCATGGAGTTCGCTGTCTTTAGCCATCATTTTGAGCAACCGGCTACGTTTTAGTGTGTAAAGCCGCGATGGAGTTTGTGCAATCACTGACATGTCTGCGTTCCCCTCGCCGAGCAGTATCGATTCACCAAAACTGTCTCCTGCGATCAGCGTGCTCAATTTTTCCTCTTCACCACGAACATAACGCTGCATGCTTATCGTGCCGCGGGTAACCATATATAAGGTGTCGTTGTGGTTGCCCTGGTGGATTAGGTAGTCATGCTTCTCAAGCGTGACCGGGGTGCAGGCCTTGGCGATCGCTTTCCGACTTCGGTTTTTTATCCGGTGAGATACCCGGCTGGAAAACAGACCTCCCTCCAGTAGCGCGGGCAGGCGCAGAATGGCTTTTTGGTGAGCAATTATTTCCCTTTCCAGCAGTGCGAGTTGGTCAGCCAGGGGTGGCCTGTCTAGCTTTAGCATTCGCAAGGCGAGCTTCATTGTTAAACCTTGGGCCAGGAGCGTAAACAGCACTGCACCGGTAACCAGAGCGACGAACATATCTTTGAAGGGGTAGTCTGGAAGGCTCAAAACAATTGCCAGTGAGATGGCGCCGCGCAAGCCGCCCCAAAACATAATAAACCGGTATCTGATTCCGATCGGTTCGACCTTCGGCAGCAGGCCCACGATAGGCAGAAGGCCAAAAATAACGAGTGCGCGGGACACCAGCATCGCGAGAATAACCCAAAGCACCAAATCCCACGCAGAGATGAGTGATATCAGATCTACCTGCATGCCGAGTAAAAGGAAAAGAAATGAGTTGGCGGCGAACGCTAACACCGTCCAGAAATGTTCGAAATAGGCCCTAACGGAAGAGGTAATGCGCAGTTTGCCCCAGGTACCCAGTGTCAGCCCTGCACCGAGCGTTGCCATGATGCCGCTGATATGAAGCACCTCTTCAGCAACCAGGAACGAGAGGTAGGCCAGTGCTGTGGTTATTCCTATCTCCAGTATCGGGTCAGAATCTATCCGGCCGATCAGCTTGTCGAAATAACGAAATTACCGCGATAGGATCAGTGGCACTGAGAAGCGCACCCAAGAGCAACGCTGCCATCAGGTCAATATCCAGGGCTTTCCATATAATCAGCCCGATCAGGGCGGTGGATAGCAATAGGCCGGGAATCGCTAACGTTAGTATCTGAACGCTATTACGGCGCAGTTGACTTGCATCCAGGTTGTAACTGGACTCAAAGATTAATGTTGGCAGGAACACGAACAGGATCAGGTCGGGCGAAATCTGCAGGGTATTGCCCATCTGCTCTAGCGCGGGCACATTGCTACTCGCAAAATTGATACCGATGCCAACTACAACCAGCATCACGGTGTAGGGCAGGTTGGAGCGTCGTGATATCAGGTAAACGCCAAGCGCGATCAGTAGCAATAGAAAGATCGCGCTAACAAGTTCCTGTATAGGCTGTATAGCCTCCAACTGCCTGTGCTCCTGAGGCAATGCCTACACTAAAATTTGTGGGCATGATGAGGTAATGACTGGCTGCCGGCTAAATGCGCTGCTTACTCAGGCAAAATCATATTCCCCGCCTTTTTCAAGGGCGATTTGGTAAGCCGGTCTGGCGTGCACACGTTTTACCCAAGCGGTGATATGAGGCCGGTTCTTGCCGGTGATGCCCCGGGCCACTGATGCTTCCAGCGGAAAGCTCATCTGAATATCCGCGGCGCTCAGGCTATCCCCAAGAAACCAGGTGTTTTTCGCCAGGTGCGATTCAACAAAATCCAGGTGGATTTTGATCATCGGGCCGATGAAAACTTCATTGGTTTTGTTCGCGATGCCTTTTGCCACTGGTTTGACAAAAAACGGCATCGGGCTGGTTTTGACTTTTTCAAACACCAGGCGCATCAATAGCGGCGGCATTAAAGAGCCTTCGGCGTAGTGCAGCCAGTATGTGTAATCAAGCCAAGCCTGACCGCCGCTCTTCGGCAGCATGGTGTCTTTGCCATAGGTGTGGGCAAGGTATTCGATAATGGCGCCAGACTCCGCGATGACCAAATCGCCGTCGGTGATCACCGGCGATTTACCCAGCGGGTGTACTTTTTTGAGGCTGTCAGGCGCCAGCATGGTTTTGGCATCACGCTCGTAGCGCTTAATCTCGTAGGGCACTCCCAGCTCTTCCAGCATCCAGAGAATGCGTTGTGAGCGGGAGTTATTGAGGTGGTGGACTGTAATCATGCGGAAACCCTGTTCGCGTCAAAAGAATGGGCAGATCGCCTGCTTCGTCTCAATTACTACCCTCTGGGGCCGAATAGTAACCAGATGATTAAACCGAGCAAGGGGAACGCAAGCAGTACGATAATCCAGATCACTTTGGCGACAGTGCTTGCCCGGCTCTTTGCTACTTTAACAATGGCCAGAATAACGATGACCAGCCAAACCAGGCTCAGCAAACCACCGAAGGCATTGCCTACACTACTAAACAAGCTATCCACGTACTTCTCCTTGGCTATCGATTGGCGTATGCACAAGCAGCATAACTCGGATGCTGGAGTATAGCCGAGTGAAAAACAGCACAGATTTGAGTTAGTGGCCGGAAAGTCAGCCTGTACGCTGTTTGCGCTCCACGACTTGAAAGGCAGCTATGCCCGCAATCATTGCGGCGACAAAGACTATTGCTTTGGTTTCACCGGCCCCGAAAGCGACCAGTGCGGGGCCGGGACAAAAGCCGGCCAGCCCCCATCCAACACCGAAACCAATACTGCCAATAATCAACCGCTTGTTGATTGCGGTTGTTTTTGGCAGTTTCATATCAAAACCGAGCACAGACACAGTCTGTTTTTTGGCAAAGCTGAAGGCAACCAGGCCAACCAGAATGGCGCCACCCATAACCAACGCCAGGGATGGGTCCCAGGTGCCGGCCAAATCAAGAAAGCCAAGTACTTTGGCCGGGTTAGCCATGCCAGACAGTAATAGCCCGGCACCAAACAACAGGCCCGATATAAGCGATACCAGCGAAAACTTCATAGTTTCAGGCTCCGATTAAATGACGAACGATGTAAACGGTAACGAAACCGGCAAACATAAAGCTGATGGTGGCGACGACAGAGCGCAGGGATAAACGCGACATGCCGCAAACGCCGTGGCCACTGGTGCAGCCTGAGCCGTAAGCCGTGCCAATACCGACAAGCAGCCCGGCAACAATGAGAACAGGGTAACCCGCATCAATCTGAATGGCCGGGAGTGTTGCGAAGCTGGACCATATGAACGGTGTGGCGACGATGCCCAGAATGAAGGCGGCCCGCCAGAGCGTTTCCTTTTTCTGCGGGACTAACAAGCCGGCAAGAATTCCGCTAATGCCGGCAATACGACCGTTGAATATGATCAGTATCGCGGCCGCAATGCCGATTAAAACGCCACCGGACAGAGCGGTCCAGGGCGTGAAGGAGCTCCAGTCAATATTGATCACTTATCGCACCATTTTTTGCCGAACAAGGCATGTTAAGACATTGTTCGGCATGTGTTGAACGTGAAGATCCGGAGTGGGTGGTTAACCCGACCGGCTAATTACCAGTCGGTGACGGATTTCACTTCCAGAAACTCTTCCAGCCCCCACACGCCGCCTTCCCGGCTGCCGTTGCCCGACTGTTTCATGCCGCCAAACGGGAAACCTGAAGATCCGGATTTGCCGTTAATTTCGATCATGCCGGACCGCAGTTGCCGCGCCAATCGGTGGGCTTTTTCTTTATCGGAGGTCTGGATGTAGTTGGTCAGCCCGTAGTGGGTATCGTTCGCCAGCTTTACCGCTTCTTCTTCTGTTTCAAACGATGTGATGGCCAGAACCGGGCCGAAAATCTCTTCGCTCCAGATGGTCATTTCAGGTGTGACGTCTGCGAAAACGGTTGGCCGTACAAAATAGCCCTTGTTCAGCCCTTCTGGCCGGCCTTCGCCACCGGAGACCAGCGTCGCGCCTTCTGCAATACCCCTTTTGATCAGCGCCTGAATTTTCTGGAACTGTTGTTCAGAGACCACGGGGCCGATTTGGCGGCCGTCTACGTCTGCTGGGCCAACGCCTGTTTTGCTGACAATCAATGCAGCGGTTTCAACAGCCTGCTTGTAAAGTGACTTCTCGACAAGCATCCGTGTGGGCGCGTTGCAGGATTGGCCTGAGTTCGCGAAGCAATGGCGCACGCCACGCGTTATGGCTTTTTCATCGGCGTCGGCAAAGATGATGTTAGCGCCTTTGCCGCCCAGCTCCAGGCCGACTCGCTTCACGGTGTCTGCTGCGGCAATGGTGATGGCTTTGCCGGCACGGGTTGAACCGGTAAAGCTAACCAGGTCAATATCCGGGTGTTTTGAAAGTTGCGAGCCAACGCCTTCGCCATCGCCGTTGACCAGATTGAATACGCCTTCCGGAAAGCCCGTGCTGTCGATCATTTCTGCCAGCAGCATTGCGGACAAAGGTGAAATCTCTGACGGTTTGAGAACCACTGTGCAGCCAGCCGCGATTGCAGCCGGCACTTTCAGCATGATCTGGTTCATCGGCCAGTTCCAGGGGGTTATCAGAGCGCAAACGCCGACCGGTTCGTGCATGATTCTGTTTTCTGGCGCGTGGTCACCCAGGGCGTGCTCAAAGTTGAAGGTTTTCAAAGCACGAATGGTGTTTTTCAGATGCGCAGCGCCGGCACCCACCTGGGCTGTCCTCGCCAGGTTAATGGGCGCTCCCATTTCTTTACTGATGGTTTGTGCCATCTCTTCAGCACGCGCGCTGTAGGTTTCCAGCAAGCGCTCCAGCAGGTCAATACGCTGTTCTCTGGTCGACATCGACCAAGCCGGGAATGCGCTTTTTGCGGCGCAGACGGCCATATTCGTATCAGCCTCAGAACCCAGCGTAATCTTGGCAAATCCGGTTTCATCAGAAGGGTTGATAACGTCTATCGTTTGGGTGCTCTCAGGCGTTACCCATTTTCCGTTAATGTAGAACTTGGTTGTATCCATAATGCGTCTGCTCTTGTGTGGAATTTGACTCATGGTAGCAGACTCGTGAACTTTGACTTTCCTATTACCTCTCTTAGCACTTTCTTTTGCTAGCACCCGCGGCATGCGCTAGTTTGACGACTTCAGAGTTATTGCGCCGGATGATCGTGCCGTTGCAGTGGTTTATCGAGAATCCGTTTGAAAACTGGTCGCGCAATAGTGCCGACCTGATGGGTACGGTTTTTCTCTCACTCGATTATGCCATGCCGGTGCAGCCGTTGAGCGAGGAGTTCGCGCGGCTGCTCAGAAAATCCCCCCAGTGGGACGGAAAAACGGAAACAGTGCAGGTCACCGACTCGAACGAGCGGGCGTTACAGATACGCTTCCTGATGAGTGCCTCGAATTCCAGCAAGGCCTGGGATTTACGTTGCGCGGTGCGGGAGGGGTTGGTGACCTTTGTACAGGACAACTATCCGGAATATCTGCCACGGGTTCGGGCGCGGCTGGTGGATGAATCAGACGCTACCTCGAATCCATAAATTGCTTTAAAAACCACACAACAAGGTGCCTTCACCATGACGGAACTCAAACAGGTTGCTGGCCTTTCAGCAGACCAGCTTTGCAATATTGAACGTCATCTTGACCGTCGCTATATCCAGCCTGGAAAATTACCCGGCACGCTGACACTGGTCGCCCGGCGAGGGGAAATTGCCTACGTGAAAGCCCAGGGGCTGATGGATGTGGAACGCAACAAACCTGTCTGCCGGGATACGGTTTTCCGCATTTACTCGATGACCAAGCCGATTACGTCTATTGCCATGATGCAGCTTTACGAGCAGGGGCGGTTTTTGCTGGATGACCCGGTACACAAGTACATTCCGGCGTGGAAAAACCTGCGGGTTTATAAAAGCGGTGTTTATCCCGATTTTCTGACCACGCCTGCCACCAGCACCATGACCATTCGCGACCTGTTCACCCATATGTCGGGCCTGACTTACGGATTCATGAACCGCACCAACGTTGACGCGGCCTACCGCGAGTTAGGGCTTGATGGCAGCCGGAACCTGACGCTGGAAGCACTGGTGAACCAACTTGGGGAACTGCCGCTCGAGTTTTCACCGGGTACGGCCTGGAACTATTCCGTCAGCACGGATGTGCTGGGGTATTTGGTGCAGTTGCTGGCGGATCAGCCTTTAGACGAGTATCTGCGCGACAATATCTTTGGCCCCCTGGACATGCCAGACACCGGCTTCCAGGTTCGTGACGATCAGCTTGACCGCTTCGCCGCCTGCTATCAGTACCAGTCGGGCGATCAGCTTAAGCTGCAGGACGATCCGGAGACGTCACATTTCCGGCAAAAAAATAAGTTTTTGTCAGGCGGCGGCGGGCTGGTGTCCACCATTGACGATTATTTCCATTTTGCCCAGGCACTTTGCCAGGGCGGAGAGTTTAGGGGGCGGCGGATTATTGGTCGAAAAACTCTGGAGTTCATGCGTTGCAACCACTTGCCGGATAATCAGGATCTGCCGGGCCTTGCGATTGGAGCCTTCAGCGAAACGCCTTATGCCGGAACCGGCTTTGGCCTGGGTTTCTCGGTTAAGACAGACGTTGCCAAATCCCAGGCCAACGGATCGGCCGGCGAGTACGGTTGGGGTGGCCTGGCGAGCACCAACTTCTTTATCGATCCGGTGGAGGAGCTGGTCATGATCTTCATGACGCAACTGATTCCCTCGTCGTCTTACCCGATCCGGCAGGAGTTGCGGGCCATTGTGAATGGCGCTTTGGTGTGACCCGGCTTACCGGTCTAACAGGGGACGGATTTGAAATCCGTCCCCGCCTTTAAGCAAGCCCCAGCACTTTCTTACGCTGCTCTGCCCAGGTATGAATCAAGTGGTCTACGGCCAAGCCAATAAAGGCAACGCACAAGCCGAGCACGATGCCTTGGCCCATGCCGTTGGCTTCAGACAAAGACTGCATGATGAGCTGACCTAAGTCGTCGGTACCGATAAAGGCGCCGATGATGATCATAAACAGTGAAAATACAACGGTTTGGTTGATGCCCAGCATGATGTGCGGAAACGCCAAAGGCAGTTCAATTTTCAATAAACGCTGCGTGCGGTTAACCCCTGACATGGAGCCGGCTTCCTGCAAGCTTTTCGGCACGTTACTCAGCCCTTCCACGGTGTAACGTGTGGCAGGAATAGTGGCGTACACGATCACCGCAATAAGCACTGATAAATCGCTGACACCAAACAGCATGATGACCGGAATTAAGTAGACGAACGACGGAAACGTCTGAAACGTGTCACACACCAGCAACATAAACTTGGTTGCTTTGGGGCTTCGCGAGCACAAAATGCCGACGCTACAGCCAATCGTTACGGAAATGATCACTGCAAAGGTGGTCATGTAGGCCGTAATCAGGGCGCGGTCCCACCAGGGTGTCAGTGCAATAAAGGCAATAAAAGCCGTTGCAACAATCGCAGAGCGAAGGCCGCCAACAATGTAACCGGTACCTGCAACCAGGAACAGGGTGGCTGCGACGGGCATCGATAAATAGGCTTCTTTCATGGGCATCAAAATTGCTGTAATCATGAAGAAGTTGAAGCTTTGCACGCTGTCGTAAGTGTTGGTAATGATCCAGTCTACAATGGAATCCCAGAACTTTTCGGTGGTAAGCCCTTGTGATTCATGAATAAAGTAGAAGTAATTGGCCTTGTCTGGAAAAGCCATGGACGCCACATAGGCAATAACAGAGGTGAAAATTAGAATCCCCACGAAGGCGAGTGAGTACTTGTGACGCAAATGAAACGGTACGTCAGCAAAGTAATCAACCTGCTTTTTTGCCCAGGCCAGGGATAACCTATCCAGAACCACCGCAATCAAGACAATGGATATACCAAGTTCGAGGGCCTGGCCTATCCTGAGCATATTCAAGGACACAAGTAAGTCGTAGCCTAAGCCCTTTGCGCCAATAAACGATGCGATAACGGCCATGGCCAGACACTGCATGATGACCTGGTTAACACCGATTAAAATGTCATGGCGTGCGGTAGGGATGAGTACTTTAAACATAAGCTGGCGTGAGTTGCAGCCACTCATCATGCCGGCTTCCACCACTTCTGGAGAGACCTTTTTAAGGCCCAGAATGGTGAGGCGAATCATTGGGGGGGTGGCAAAAATAACCGTTGAAATAGCACCCGCCTGGTCACCAATGCCGAAGAACACCACTACCGGGATCAGGTACGAGAAATGGGGCATGGTTTGAGCCACGTTCAGCAGTGGTGCGAGGACAGCCTCGAAGGTTTTGTTCCTGAAGGCGATGATGCCGAGGGTTAACCCCAGCAAAACCGATAAAGGTACGGCCACCAACACAAACGATAAGGTTTGCATGGCGGGTGTCCACTGACCAAACACCGCAATGTAAATGGTGCTGATGCCGGCTAAAAGTGACAGGTTGCGGCCACCAAGATACTGCCCTGTTAAAAATGCACCCGCAGCAACAGCGGGCCACGGCAGTGCCGGGATTCGAGCCCACTCGTTTTCGCTAATAAAATCCCAGCTGGTGAAGGCCACAACGGTTTTAACGCCCCCTAACAGGAGCTCACGAATCAAGTTGATGCTGAACAGAACCACGCCAGACAAGTCGCGAGTAAACTCTTTCATCATGGTCGACTGTTCGGTGATGTCTAACTCGGCATCGTAAGTCTCGACCACCCAAAAATCATTGATGAGGAACTTAAGGCCATCGTTAACAACGTCAGGCAGCAACCAGAATCGGGTTTCTTGCAGGCGCCATAGGTTACCACCTGTGGCTGGATCTATGGCCATTACAAGCGCAAAGAACACCACCAATAAGGCGACAAACTGCATCCATTTATGTTCGATAAAATATTGCATTAGGCTTTGCTCATAACTTAGTTATTAACTGGCATGCTGTTAGTTTCACCAAACAAGACGTCTATCATAATGTTGCGGTTTAAAGCGCCAACAATATTGCCCTCGGCATCAATGACAGCCACTGGGTTTTGCTCGGTTAGCACGGATCCAGCTACGGTTTCGATAATGGCATTGGCAGAGACAGTGACGTCGCTCATCTTGGCGGTTGCGTCGTATTCTTCCATGATGGTTTTGCAAGAAAGTACGCGCTCACGCGGCACGCCACGGGTGAACTTGGCGACGTACTCCGTGGCTGGCTTGAGTACGATGTTGGCTGGGGTATCAATTTGTTCGATGACGCCGTCTTTCATAATGGCGATGCGGTCGGCAAGGCGTAGCGCCTCATCGAAGTCGTGGGTAACGAATAAGATGGTTTTGTGCAACACACTTTGTAAGCGCAGGAACTCGTCTTGCATTTCCCTGCGAATCAGTGGGTCCAGGGCTGAGAAGGGCTCATCGAGGAACCAGATTTCTGGTTCCACGGCCAATGAGCGGGCAATGCCGACACGCTGTTGTTGACCACCGGAGAGTTGGCGGGGAAAGTCGTTTTCGCAATCGGTGAGCTCTACCAGGTTCACCATGTCCATCGCACGGCTCATGCTGTCGCGGGTGCTTATTCCTTTTGCCTGCAATGGCAAAGCAATGTTTTCCAGAACGGTTTTGTGAGGCAGAAGGGCAAAACTTTGAAATACCATGCCCATTTTATTACGGCGAATATTGATCAGCTCTTTTGCATTCATTGCGAGCAGGTCTTCGCCGTCAATAAAAATATCGCCTGCAGTCGTGCTTATTAACCGTGAAATACAGCGCAAAAGTGTGGATTTGCCAGAGCCTGACAGGCCCATAATGACGAGCATTTCACCTTTGTGCACTTCAAAAGAAGCGTTGTTAACACCAATAACACATCCGGCTTTGAGCAATGATGCGGTATCTACTTTCCCGCCTGATCGTTCCAGAGTTTTTACAGCGTTAGCGCCAAAAATTTTATAGACAGACTCGCACTTGATGACCGGCTGAGCTGACGTTGACATAATCAAATTCCTGTAAAAAAAGAGGTGCTAAAAGATAGGGTTGATGGCAATAACTCAGTGAATATATCGGACTAACAAGCGCAATAGATTATTGTTGCGCCGCGTCAATAGCACTGCTGTTACTGAAAAAACAGAATAAATAAATAGAGATTCTGAATACAAGAGCTAACCTGAGCGCAGCGCACTCAGGTTAGCGTGTTTGTCTTACAACCAAGCTTTCCAAGTTGCTTCGTTATCAGCCAGCCATTTAGTAGCGGCTGCTTCGTGGGTCATACCATCGATGTCTACCAATGCTGCCATATTGCCGATATCGCTTTTGGTAAAGGATACGTTGTTAAAGATTTTATAAGCAGTTGGCCATTTTGCGGGCATTTGATAATACGCGGCCTTCTTCAACCAACCTGCTGGGGGAGAACCACACTTGCCATCACCGCCATCTGCCTTCTTGCAGCCATCCGTATACGCAGGGAATTTAACGAAGCTGCCGCCGTCACCGGAATCGGTGAAGTTGGGTGACCAGTTAAATACCACAACGGCGCGGTTGTCTTTAGCCGCAGACTCCAATTCAGCCCAAAGTGCACCGGATGACCCGGCAAACTTGGCTGTGAAGTCCATATCAAGTGCTTCAATGCGGTTTAGGGTTTCCTGGCCATGCCAGTCCATAGGGCCGTCAAGATAACGGCCTTTGCCACCACTGCCTGGTGTTGCAAACAGTTCGGCACAATCGTTCAGCGCTTCCCAAGAGGGTAGGCCCGGGCATAAGTCGCCTACATACGCAGGGTACCACCACTCTTCCTGAGTAACAGAGGCGTGGGTACCCACATCAATAATGCCGCCAGCGTCTAAGGCGTTGTTGAAAGACTTGCCAAAAGTAGACTGCCATACTTCGTGAGCAATAGTGACGTCACCGTTACGAATAGACTCGTAAACCGCTTGGCTATCAGCAGGTACGTAAGAAACGTTATCGCCAATGCTTTCAAAAATACCGCCAATAACGTAAGCCATAGTAATTTGGCTGGTCCAGTTATGGGTGGCAATTACAATAGGCTCTTTTGAATCTGCCTGGGCTACAGTCGCGCCAAACACCAGTGAGCTAACTGCAGCGGCAGTCGCAAGTTTATTTAAAAATCTCATACACATCTCCGAAAAGTATTGTTATCGGTAATTGATCGTTTCTCTCTTTGTCTCTTTGTCTCTTTGTCTCTTTCTTACTTTCTTTCTTTGATTACAGGCAAAGTCCTGTTTCGTTTTTAGCTAAAAATTATATCTGGGCAAAAAAAATAGACGGCAACGACGGCGTCGCGAGCTTTTTTTAAAAGTACGACATTGGGCCAGCGCCTAAAATGGCACGTCTAAAAGTCACAATGACTTCGGTTTTTAAGTCATGCGCGCCAGGGTCGAATGTGTCAATGGCGCAATGCTATGAAGGCTGTATCTGTCTTTGAAAAGGCTGCATCTGTCGGTGAAACAGAGGGCCGAGGGCGGTCAGGCCGCCGATGAAACGCGAGATCTCGAGAAAACGCCGGAAGAAAGCGCTCGAACTGGTCAAGCAGGAAAAATACTTGATAACTCGTATGCCAGGATCAGTAGGCTAACACATCTCAGCTGTCAGCGTGTTTTACAACTTCTGGCACAGATTTTCGACCTCGGGTACAGCCCGGTTTTTGACTCATTCTGGTCTGTTTCTGTCGTAAAAAGCGTATGGCAAGCAATGCCTTAAAGTTGCACTAGGATGGATGTATCCCTGACTATGAATGTTCTGCCCCGAATGAGGAAGAGCTGTGGGAAAACTCATAACGATTGTTTTTGCCGTTTTTGTCGGTGGTTGTTCAACACAAAAAGAGGTTCTTACTCTAGATGACCTGGGTTCCGCTGTGGTTGGCGAAATGCCGGCGGGGTATCCGAAAACAACGATTAAGTCTCTTCCTGATCGCCCCGGGTTTTGTATAAAGGTGACAGAAAGCTGGAAAGCGCATGATTATCAAGGGCAAACAGTTTGGTTGAGAGAAAAAAACATTGAAAGCCTGAACTGCCCTTGGTCTGAGATGCAATGGCAAGATCGATCAGCCATCCGGCGAATTCCATAGGCTAATAAAAGAGAGCTTCGAGGGCACCCGCTTATGATTTCCAAGAGTATGAAAGCCATGGTTCTAACCGGTCACGGTGGGATCGACAAGCTCGAATATCAGAACGTACCGACACCCGAACCGGCGGCTGGGCAGGTATTGGTGCTGGTGACGGCAACCGCCAAGAACAATACCGACCGTAAGGCTCGTGAAGGGCTTTACCCAACCAAAAAGGGGGAGATGACCTCCTTCCAGATGGGTGGCAAGCCGACGCTGATTTTCCCCCGCATTCAGGGGGCCGACATAGCCGGTCGCGTTGTGGCCGTGGGTGAGGGAGTGAGTGAAAGCCGCCTGGGCGAGCGCGGCTTACTGGATTTCAACATCTACGCCGATGCCCGCAGGGATATCAACCTTACCCCTGATTACTACGGCCACGGTGCAGACGGTGGCTATGCAGAGTATGTCGCGCTGCCTTCGGACCAATTTCATCACATTCCCAACCCGGAACTGTCTGATGCTGAACTGGCCTCCATGGGCATGTGCTCTTACCAGACCGCCTACCACATGGTTACCTCAGCCAATATTCAGGCAGGCGAGCGGGTACTTGTAAGCGGTGCCAGTGGCGGCGTGGGTACCGCGCTGATCCAGTTGTGCCGCATTGTGGGCGCTATCCCCTTCGCTCTGAGTAAGGACGACAAGGCCGATGCGTTGCTTCAGCTTGGGGCCGAGGCCGTGTTGGATCGCTCTGATATGAACAGCTTTGTTGACCGGGTAAAAGCGGTAACGGGCGGCAAACCGTTTGACGCGGTGATGGATCTGGTTGGCGGAGAGATGACTGACACATTCATCGACACCATGATCTTTGATATGAATGCCCGCAGTACCTACCCGCGGTTGAGCATCGCCGGTGCCAGTGGTGGCAACATCAGCGAGATTCTCTGGACCCGCATTTACCTTTATCAGGTACAGATTTTCGGGGTGTCTCACGGTACCCGTGAGGAAGCCGATCAGCTCATGGCCTGGATTCGCGGCGGGCAATTGAAGCCGGTGCTTCACGGCGCGTTCAAACTGTCGGATCTGCATCATGCCGAGGTCTATTTTGAGAATCGCGGCAGCAATTACCTCGGCAAAATCGTGATTGTTCCCGACGCGCAGTGGAACGAGCATGGCAAGCCTTTCACCCTGGGGAATGTGTGATGAAACCGGAACTGACCATTCAGTTGATGGATACCCATGCCGGTGGCGACGTCAGCCGGATTGTTACCGGCGGTATTGATCCGCTGCCGGGGGACACCGTGCGGGCCCAGATGGAATACCTGCGGGACAATGCCGATGGCTTGCGCCGGTTGTTGCTGGAAGAGCCCCACGGTATTCCCGAGATGTCTGTAGACCTGCTGGTGCCGCCGACAGATCCGCGAGCAGCGGCCGGGTATATCATTATGGAAGTGATGGGTTATCCGATTTACTCCGGTTCCAACACCATCTGCACCGCCACCGCTGTTCTGGAAGCGGGCATTGTGCCCAAGCAGGAAGGCAGGCAACAGTTTCTATTGGAATCGCCGGCTGGGCTGGTGCCGATAGAGGCAACGGTTCGAGATGGCGTGGTGGAATCCATCACCTGCGAAGGCCTGCCCAGCTATATTCACACCTACAGGGCTACCGTTGAGGTGCCATCTTTGGGGAGGGTGACCTACAGCGTTGCTTATAGTGGCGGTTTCTATGCTCTGGTAGATGCGAAAGAGCTGGGGTTTGACCTTACGCTGGACGAAGAGCGCAGGCTTGCCGAAGCGGCTCATGCCATTGTTGAGGCGGTGCAGGCGGAACGGGGTTTCTCCCATCACACTTTAGGCGATGTGGGGCCCTTGCCGTTCCTCCACTTCATGGGGCCGGTGGAGCATGTGGGCGAAGGCTATTACCGTTCCCGTTCAGCTACTTATGTGCATCCCGGCGTCATCTGCCGCAGCACCACCGGTACCGGGACGTCGGCGCGGCTGGCATTGATGAATTACGAAGGCACCATCAAACCCGGCGACCGGCTGGAAACTGTTTCTCTGCGGGAAACCAGCTTCATCGGCGAGTTCAGTGCTGTGGAGCAGAACGGCGAGGTCCAGATGGTGAAGAACCAGATTACCGGTAAGAGTTATGTGATTGCCCGCTCCGACATCGTCGTCAACTGTGACGACCCCATGGTGGAGTGCAGCGGCCTGCACCACATTTTGTCTGGTCAACAGTAAAGGACACTCTCATGCAACCCACCAGGCATGCACTCAAGGCGATGGCGCTCACTGTCCTGATCGCTTTGGCGCCGCACACAACACAAGCGCAGCCGGCAGACGACCAGACTCGTATTGCCCGGGATATAATCCGGGTTCTGGAAGCTTACGCAGTGTACAAAATGGGCCAGTATGATCTGGCGTTTGAGCGCTATATGGCCTTGGCAAAGGATGGCAACCGCCAGGGCATGCTGAACGTCGCCAACATGTACGCGGCAGGCAAAGGGGTAGAGAAAAGTGACACAAATGCCTTCCAGTGGTACCTCAGGCTGGCAGAATCAGGCGACCGGATTGGTATAACTGAAACAGCAAAGGCTTATCGCACGGGCAAGGGCGTGCAAGAGAATGCTGAACAGGCAAGATATTGGGAAGAGCAGACTGGGTCTTCCACGGGAACGGCCGACGCCGGCACCCAGAACTGACAAATCCAGCAACGTCTCCCTGTTTATTGAGTTTTGTAATTGATACAGCGCCGATTACAAAGCGTATATTTGCAGGATATCCTATAAGTGGGATGTTTTTTTCCATGCAAAAGGAGATGTATGAACAATTCCAACGAACTACTGCAATCCCCGCTTTTTAAGTCTGTTGCGGGCCTCGCTTTCGAATCGGTTATGGTGACAGACGCCACTGACGATCATAAAGATTCAGTGATTATTTATGTAAATCAGGCCTTTACCGACCTGACCGGTTATTCGGCAGATGAAGTTCTCGGGAAAAAACCCGGGCTGTTGCAGGGTCCAGAGACCGAAAAAGCGGTGACAGACCAGTTGGCTGAAGATTTGAAGAGTCATCGGACTTTTCACGGCAGCACCATTAACTATCGCAAGGACGGCACGCCTTTCAAGATTGAATGGAAGGTCTCACCGGTAATGGATGGCGATAAAGTCACCCATTATGTGGCGGTACAGAGAGCTGCTGCTTAAAACGTAAAAACACACCTTTGCGTATACCGCGTCAGGCCAGCGTGATGGCTTGACGCGGCTAATCCACGTCCCCCCTTCCGCAATAAAGTCACAGAACGGAAAGTGCTCTAGCCGCACTTGACGTTCCGTGGGGTAAATATGGCAAGAGCAGGGTCCGTTATAGACCGGCCACTAGCCCTGCGCTGCTTATGACCCGAACAGGTTGTAAATAAACACCGCACCCACAGCCACTGGCGTAATGTAGCGCACGGTGATGTACCACAGGCGGAACATAGGCTTTGACAGCGCGAGTTCCTTTTCCATCGCCTCCCGCGACATCACCCAGCCGGCAAACACGGCAACCAGCAGTCCGCCCAGGGGCAGCAGAATGTTGGCGGTGAAGAAGTCGAGAAGATCAAAGATCGTTTTGCCCTCTAGCATGCCGGTCCAGCCCAGTGGCGCAAAATCGGACCACAGGTTCAGGGAAAGAATCGACGCAATGCCCAGTAACCAGCACACGAAGCCCGCTGCCAGCGTGCTGCGGGTGCGATTCATGCTTTTTTGTTCTTCCAGCCATTCAACGATGGGCTCGAGCAGGGAAATGCCCGACGTCCAAGCGGCGAATATCAGCAATACAAAGAACAGGGTTCCGAACAAGCTGCCCATGGGCATCTGGCCGAATGCCAGCGGCAGGGTCTGAAAGATCAGCCCAGGGCCGGCACCGGGTTCAAGGCCGTTTGCAAACACAATCGGGAAGATGGCCAGGCCGGCAAGCAGTGCCACCCCGGTATCGATGACGCAGACGGCAATGGAGGTTTTGGCGATGGATATGCCTTTCGGCAGGTAAGAGCCATAAGCCATCATTACCGCCATGCCAAGGCTCAGAGTGAAGAACGCGTGGCCCAGCGCCACCAGAATGCCCGAGGTGGTGAGTTTGGAAAAGTCCGGTTGGAACAGGAATGTCACGGCCCGGCCGAACTCACCGGTGGTCATGGCGTAGCCTACAACCGTGAGCAGCAGCAGGAACAAGGCCGGCATCAGAATGGTGACCGCGCGCTCAAGCCCCACACGAACGCCCTTTGCCACCACAAACATAACCAGGGCCATAAACAGGGTGTGCCACATCAGCAGCGTTACCGGATCGGCCAGCAGGTCAGAGAAGATGGCGCCAATGGCATCCGCAGATTGGCCTGTGAGTTGCCCGCTGGCCGCTGTGCCCACATAGGATATCGCCCAGCCACCAATCACCGAGTAGAACGACAAAATCAGGAAGCCGGCGATCACCCCGACTGCGCCGACCATACGCCAGGCCGGGTTCAACCTGTCGTGACCGGCAATCGCTTTGAGGCTGTTAACCGGGCTGCGACCGCCGCGGCGACCAATTAACACTTCGGCCATCATGATGGGCAGGCCAATCGCGGCGATGCACAGAAGATAAACCAGTACAAAGGCGCCACCGCCATTTTCACCGGTGATGTAGGGGAATTTCCAAATATTACCCAAGCCCACGGCAGAGCCCGTGGCCGCAAGAATAAAAGCAAAGCGTGAGGACCATAGCCCCCGTTTGGCGTTTGAGCCTTCTATTGCTTCCGCAACAGGCGTATGCGATTCAGACATAATTTTTTCCTGCTAGGTCGTTGTTTTTGTTTGGAAGAGCAGAAGCCGTGAATGGATCACGGCCCTATAAAGCAAATGCCGTTCATTATCCGACGTCAACAAGCCGCTCGGGCGATGCCGGCGCTGATCACCGATTTACCGCCGCCGAGGTCAAGATTGGCCAGTGCGGATTTGTAAGTCATGCCTTTCGAAAGGCGCAGTACATCGCGCAGGGCTTCTTCATCGCTGGCATAGGGGAACATTCTGCAACCGCCCAGAGCGGGGCCACGGGAAGTGTTGTGCACAGCCACAATAGCTTTGAGCCCGGTTTCCGGGTCACAAACGAACGACAGGTGTTCGTGGTTATCAAATTCGGGATGGCTGAATACGGTCATGGGGGATCACCTCTCTTCCTTGGCCCAAGTGGGTGCTAACTCGCGGAAATAAAGAGTGATTATCTGAACAGGTAGACGCAATTGTGCACGGCACAATACGCCTTGGAGACGTGTTGACATAAGCATTTTGAAATCCTCTCCACCTGGCCGGATCTCGGCGGCAGTGGCGGTGTTGTTTTTGTCGTCCGGCTTATGGCCGGCGTTTGATTTCATGCACCCGGATCTCCCGAAGGGGATTGCCCTTTTGGGGTCGGGTAGTCTGTAAGCTAATCTTTGAAAGCTCAGGGGTCAATCGTTAACCGGAAAATCTCCTGTAAACTCAACTTCATTGTGGAACCTCTCGCTTTACCAGCTCTATGGCTTGAAAATAGGCTCGTTCCGGATTTCAGTCACCAATCCACGTTTATAAGGCTATTTGCATGCGTTCCGCTTTCCAGGTTTATGTTGTGCCCGCAGTGTTTGTATGGCTCTGGAGCACCGGGTTTATTGGTGCCAAGTACGGCTTACCTTACGCTGAACCTTTCACGTTATTGCTTCTCCGGATGCTGTTCACGCTGGTGCTGTTGGGCGTGCTGGCCCTGGTGCTAAAGGTTACCTGGCCGTCTTGGCGCGGGGCGGGACACACTGCGGTTACCGGTTTGCTGGTGCACGGTTGTTACCTGGGCGGTGTGTACTACGCCATTCAGGGTGGTATGCCGTCCGGGATTATTTCCCTGATTGTTGGGCTGCAGCCGCTGGTCACGGCGTTGGCGGCGGTCGTGATATTGCGTGAGTCGGTTACGCTGCGGCAGTGGGTGGGTTTGTCGCTGGGATTGCTGGGCGTAAGCCTGGTGCTGACGGAAAAGTTGGGTGGCGGGCCGGGGATAGAGGGCTTTCCCCTGTGGACTCTGGGGTGGGCGATGCTGTCATTGCTGGGTATCTCGGTAGGCACGGTTTACCAGAAGCGCCATGGTGAGAGCGTTAACCTGGTGGCGGGAACCTTTATTCAGTACAGCGCCGCCTCGGTGTTTTTCGCGATTGGTGCGTTCGCGCTTGAAACCCGTGAGGTGGTCTGGAACATCCAATTACAGTTGTCTATGGCGTGGCTGGTGTTCGGGGTATCGATCGGTGCCATTCTATTGCTCATGCTGCTGATTCGTCGGGGTGCGGCGTCGCAGGTGGCCAGTCTGTTTTATTTGGTGCCGCCGGTCACCGCGCTGCAAGCCTTTTGGTTGTTCGATGAGCGCCTGGGTGTCTTGGCCATAGCCGGTGGCGTGGTGTCCATCACCGGTGTGGCATTTGCGGTTACGGGGCGCAAGCAACCGGCACAGTGATTCTGTTATGCGCCAGCTTCTTTCAGTTGGCGGGCAAGACACACTTAAACGCAATGTTTAACCTGACACGGAGCACACGGGCTTTTACAGTAGGCCAATGCTGAACGTTTCGAGGGCAATTCCAATGACATGGCGATCGCTGCTAACGCTGTTGACTATCGCGATGCTGTTTGGCCTTGGCGGCTGCGCCAGCAATCAGGATCTTGGTACATCAGACAACAAACGCTGGCAGCCGGAGAAAGAGTTCCCCTGGACGACCTGCGCACCGGCGATCTGGTGTTTTTTAATATAAAGGGAAAGGATCAGCACGCCGGTATCTACATGGGCGATGACAGTTTTATTCACGCATCGACATCGTCCGGCGTTATGCGCTCATCCCTTAATGGCTACTTTTGGCGCGGCCGGATCAGTCAGGCCCGAAGATTTTATTAGTCTTCGGTCGGGATGCCATCGGTTACCCCCCTCAATGAATAACGGTGTATTTAAAGCATGAGTGAAGAACAACCGAATAGCCCATTGCACGGAGTTACGCTTGAGAAGATTGTTACCAGGCTGGAACAACATTACGGCTGGGAGGGGTTGGCTCAAAGAATCAACATAAATTGCTTTAAGAGCGATCCGTCCATCAAATCGTCGTTGAAGTTTTTACGCAGAACCCAGTGGGCCAGAGATAAGGTTGAAGACCTGTATATATCAACGTTTGAAGGAAACCATACGGGGAAAATATAAAAAACCGCTCCCCGAAATTCGGGAAGCGTTTTCAGTCATAGTGCTGAGTCTGGGTTATAGGTCAGCCTGGCTGACTTATGCAGGCTCTTTCGCCGGCTGGGTTTGCTTCACCTTGAGGAAGGCTTCCAGAGAATCGTCCATCGCATCCATCCAGGGCGTATGGTGCACAGGCGCCAGGGTGCCCGTCAGCGTGGAGCGGTAGCTCCTGTTGCGGTACCCAAGAATGTCTGCTTCCTTATCGTGTTCCCATTGCTTGAAAATATCGGCAACGGCGGTTACATCGAACGCTGGGTAGTCGGTAGGTTCAAGCAAATCCTGTATGTAAGCGGCCTGAAAATCTATCTCGTCGACGGGATCGGCGAGCTTCAGCTCGCGGGCGACCCATTCACGGCTATCGGCCGCCATGGCGTCGCTTGTCGGCAGTGTGATGCGGCCGAGCATTACATCACGGGCATACCAGGCCTGGGCGTCGAACATGTTGAAGGTGTAGTACTGATCCTGCATGCCAAGGAATATCAGTTTGGGATTGGGCAGGGAAACGATGCCCTTGTACAGGCCTTCCGGGTACATCCGGTTGTGCGTGGTCAGCGTCAGTTCGTTGGGCAGGAACGGGAAGTGATGCTGGTACCCGGTACACAGAATGATCGCGTCGACTTTTTTGCTGGAGCCATCCTTGAAATGGGCCGTCTTGCCGATCACTTCCGTTAGCAACGGCACTTCGGTGAAGGACTCCGGCCACTCGAAGCCCATGGGCTGTGAGCGATAGCTGAAGGTGACCGATTTGGCGCCGTACTTGTGGCACTGTGTGCCTATGTCTTCTGCGGAATAGCTGCTGCCGATCAGCAAAAGATCCTTACCTTTGAACTCGCAAGCGTCGCGGAAATCGTGGGCGTGCAGTACACGGCCGGGAAACTGCTCCAGACCTTCAAAATAGGGCACGTTGGGAGTCGAAAAGTGCCCGGTAGCAACGATGACATGGTCGAACTCGTCGGTGCTCAATTCGTCCTGTTTTAGGTCCCGCACCGTAACTGCGAACTTGCCGGTGGCTTCGTTGTGGTCAACCCAGTGCACCGCGGTGTTAAAGCGGATGTACTGTCGCACATTGCTCTTGGCCACACGGCCCATAATGTAGTCGCGCAGCACGGCGCGGGGCGGGTAAGACGGGATAGGGCGACCGAAATGTTCCTCGAAGCTGTAATCCGCGAACTCCAGACATTCCTTGGGGCCGTTTGACCATAAATAGCGGTACATGCTGCTGTGCACGGGCTCGCCATAGGCGTCCAGGCCCGTGCGCCAGGTGTAGTTCCAAAGGCCGCCCCAGTCGCTTTGTTTTTCGTAGCATACGATTTCGGGGATATCTGCACCGGCGTCGCGGGCGGCTTCAAAAGCACGTAATTGGGCCAAACCGCTTGGGCCTGCACCTAGAATGGCAATTTTAAAACTCATAATAATTCCTTTTTGAGGCGTTGTATCGAGCACCGGGCAAGAGCGGCCAGGGCGACAACTGGAAGCGAAAAAGGGCTCAGCTTTGACCGGTAACGATCAATCAATGAGGTTTCGCAGTGAGACACACCAAATTCGGATTAACCGATGGCGGAATAGGATGTAGACAGCAGCTGTCGGAAGAGACAGAGGGTCAGGAGTGGGAAGACCACAGATCTGAGTGCGAGATGTCGAGAAAACGCCGGAGGGAAGCGCTCGGATGGCTAAAGCATAAGGAGAATGCTTGGTAACTCGCACGTCAGGGGGGGCACCTTAGCACATCGTGGGCTGCGGCGTTTTTGCTGGGTGGCCGTTTAAGCCTGAGAAGCTAAAGTTATCTTCCACGATGCCGATACGTTGCTGACAGAACAGGGATTTTCGTGTTGGCCCGAGCTGGGTCTCTAGATTAGATGTCTTGCTTGTATACGCCACAACCATAACAACAATGGAGATTCTACCGTGAAGTTCAACTTGTCCTGGCGCCAGAAGTTCCGGATGCTCATCGTCGTAACACTGACTGGCTTGACCATTATCGCCGGGGCCATTTTCTGGGGATTAGAGGCTGTTTCATCCTCTTATGAGTCCGTTTATCAGATATCACGCTACGAAACGAGCGCGAGTAAGCTTGTCACCAAATGGAACACTGTTGAAAAACAACTCAGCACGCTTTCCGGGGGCGACCAGAATGAGCTGCTGGCGAAGCTGGATGAGCTGACATCAGACGCCAAGGCACTGCAACGCCAAGCAAATCAGCTGGACGATCCAGGCAGTATCCGCTTTGCGGAATCCATTCATACGGAAGCCGAACGTTATGTGACGCTGCGTCAGGAATGGCTGCGGCAGATAATGTTGCTCGGCTTGTCTGACTCGGCCGGGATTCGCCAGGAGCTCACTGTCGTTATGGCACAACTCCAGGAGGAGTCATTTGGCCTGATTGAAGAGCCTATTTTTGAAATCGAGAGAACATCCTATAATTACATCAACACTCGCGATCCCGCGCTGGCGGAAGCTTCAAGCCAAGCCATTAAGGTGCTGGAAGACTTTGTTATAGAATACGAGTGGGAAGACATCGTGATTGGCGAAAAAACCCGCCAGTACCGTGACGCGTTTGACCGAGCTGATGCCGTTCTGCAGCAAATTGCCACCACTTCCAACAATGCGGAACAAGCCGGCGGCAACCTTCAGCAGCAAGTGACAGCGCAAGCTGAGTCTCTGCAGTCCGGTCTTATTGCGAGCACTCTTTTGAGCGCCGAAAACGCCAAAGGGTCGGCCAAAATGGTCAGCATTGGCTCTATTTTACTGTTTGCACCTTTGTTGGTTCTGGTGCTGTTCCTTACCTCGCGGGCTCTGGTTAGCCAGCTCAACCGGGTGGTTGAGCTCTTGTCGCGGGTGTCAGAGGGCGACCTCACAAAGAAACTGTCACTCGGCGACAATGCCAACGATGAATTCAACATTCTGGGCAGGGCCACCAACCAGATGATCGATAAAATCGGCGCGCTGATGCGAGAGTCTATTGCAGGCACCCGGGATTTGATCGAGGTTCATCGCGAGCTTGAAAAAACCATGGTTCGACTGACGCAGAACAACGAAATAGTTGAATCCCAAACCATCCTGGCGGCCACTGCAAGTCAGCAAATATCCGTCACCCTGAACGATGTTGCCGAACGCGCATCGCAGGTGGGTGTTGCTACTCAAGCCGCCAACGAGTCGGCGCAGTCCGGGGCTCACGTGGTTGAAGCCAGCGTGACCTCCATGCGCCTGCTGTCGGGGGTCATTCAAGATACCCATGGTCATGTCAAACTGCTCAACCAAGCCAGTTCCAAAGTCACCGGCATTATTGGCGTTATCAACAGTCTGGCTGATCAAACCAATCTGCTGGCGCTAAACGCTGCGATTGAAGCGGCTCGGGCGGGTGACGCAGGGCGCGGTTTTTCAGTGGTGGCTGACGAAGTTCGCACCCTGGCACAAAAAACCGTTGCCGCCACCACCAACATTGTTGGCATTATTAACGAGCTCAACTTGCAGACCACCAGCATGGACACCCTGGCTAACAACGGGTTCAAAATCGCGAAAGAAGGTGAACACCATGCGTCGCAGATTGCAGGCGCTATGGGTGGAGTGGCTCAATCGATTGTCACCCTGAACTCAGAAATGGATCAGGTTGTGGTTGCCGTGGAAGAAATTTCCGTCACCACTGAGGACATTGCGCAAAAAATGGAAGAAATCCGCGGGCAGAGTGTCGAAACGCAAGCCATTGGCGCTGAGCTTGGCAGGCAGAATCAGCGTTTGTCCGAGCAGGCTAACGTGATTTCCGAAAGCACACGGCGCTTTAGTGTCTAACCAGCTGGCCCCTCCGCCGAGGGGCCAGCTGGCTTCGTTTTTGATGTTTTATGTTTGGGTAGAAAATCGGCCTGAGCAATGTCCTGAAGTTGCACTAGGCTGTAGATAGCCATTCATCCGGTTCATCGGTTCATCGGTTCAGCTGAAGGGTATCTACACATGAAGATCGGTATTCCAAAGGAAATTTACTTAGACGAGCGACGGGTTGCGGCAACGCCACCCTCAGTGCACAAACTGATTGGGCTGGGCTATCAGGTTACGGTAGAGACGGGTGCAGGTGAGGCGGCGCACTATCACGATTCGGCCTATGAGGCCGTGGGCGCGACCATTGCAGCGGGTGCCGGCGCTTTGTGGAGTGACTCGGACTTTATTCTGAAGGTTCGTGCACCCATGGAAAATCCGGCGCTGGGTCAGCACGAAGCCGATCTAATTAAGGAAGGTGGTTTTCTGGTCAGTTATATCTGGCCGGGGCAAAACTCTGAGCTTCTGGAAAAACTTGCCGCCCGTAAAGTGACCACGTTCGCTATCGACAGCCTGCCGCGCATCAGCCGGGCCCAGAAGATGGACGCGCTAAGCGCCATGGCGAATATTGCCGGATACCGCGCGGTGGTGGAGGCGGCCAGTCACTTTGGACGCTTCTTCACCGGGCAGATGACGGCCGCAGGTAAAGTGCCGCCGGCCAAGGTGATGGTGATCGGTGCCGGTGTGGCCGGCCTTGCGGCTGTGGGTGCTGCCAACAGTTTGGGTGCGATTGTGCGGGCGTTCGATACCCGGCTGGAAGTGAAAGAACAGATTGAAAGTATGGGCGCAGAATTCCTGCAACTGGATTTTGGTGAGGAAGAGGGCAGCGGCACAGGCGGTTATGCCAAGCAGATGAGCGATGAGTTCATCAAGGCGGAAATGGCGCTGTTTGCGGAACAGGCTAAAGAAGTCGACATTATTATTACCACCGCTCTTATTCCCGGCAGGCCCGCACCCAAGCTTATTACCGCGGACATGGTGAAATCCATGAAACCTGGCAGCGTGATTGTCGATCTGGCGTCCGAGCGTGGTGGTAACTGCGAGCTCACCGAGCCTGGCAAAATCGTCGAGAAGCATGACGTTACGCTGATCGGCTACACAGATCTGCCAAGCCGCATGGCCAAAGTGGCCAGCGACCTTTACGCCACCAATCTGTTTCACCTTGTCACCGAACTGACGCCAGAGAAAAACGGCCAGCCACAAGTGAATATGGAAGACGATGTGATTCGTGGCCTGACGGTGGTGCTGGATAAAGAAATAACCTGGCCGCCGCCCCAGCCGCACACGCCGGTCAGCCCCAAGCCTGCGCCCGGCACTGAAGAGCCCTCGGCAGAACAGAAGGCAGCAGCGCGCAAGGAATCGGATCGCCGCAGCTTAATGGGTAAGGGCGTATTGTTAATTGTCACCGTTGCCGCGCTTTATGGCATTGGCGCTCACGCACCGGATAGCTTTCTGAGGCACTTCACCGTATTCGTGTTGGCCTGCTTTATTGGCTGGCAGGTTGTCTGGAATGTAACGCCTTCTTTGCACACACCGTTGATGAGTGTGACCAACGCCATCAGCGGCATTATCGTGATTGGCGCCATATTGCACCTGGCTCAGGCGGAAAATCTTGCGGTCGGAATTATGGCGTTTGTGGCGGTGCTGATTGCCAGCATCAACGTAGGGGGCGGCTTTCGGGTTACCCATCGCATGCTCAAAATGTTCCGCCGCTAGGAGGCACCCGCTATGAGTTCAGGACTTGTTAGTGTGGCCTATGTGGTCGCCAGCGTACTGTTTATTCTCAGCCTTGGAGGCTTGAGCCATCAGGAATCGTCGCGTCGCGGCAATCTTTACGGGGTTGCCGGCATTCTCATTGCGCTGGTGGCTACGGTGGCCAGCGTTAGCGACAGCGGGCTTGTTGCTATTGTGATTGCGGTGCTGGCAGGGGCCAGTATTGGCATTGTTATCGCCGATAAGGTGGAAATGACTCAAATGCCACAGTTGGTGGCGCTGCTGCACAGCTTTGTCGGCTTGGCCGCGGTGCTGGTGGGCTTTTCTGGCTACATCGAGCCGCTGATACAAACAACCGGTGCCGAGCACACCATCAAGTTGGTGGAAGTGTTTCTAGGTGTGTTTATTGGCGCCGTTACCTTCACCGGCTCACTGATTGCCTGCGGCAAACTGGATGGCCGTATCGACAGCAAAGCCCTTACGTTGCCAGGCAGGCACCTGATGAACCTGGTGGCGCTGCTGGCGTCGGTGCTTCTGGGTGCCTGGTTCCTGGGCACCGACAGCATGGCCCTGGGCGTGATTGCACTGGTACTGATGACGCTGATTGCCGCCGCTTTGGGTGTGCATTTAATCATGGCCATTGGCGGTGCCGACATGCCGGTGGTGGTTTCGATGCTCAACAGCTATTCCGGCTGGGCCGCAGCGTCTATCGGTTTCATGCTGGGCAATGACTTGCTGATCGTAACCGGTGCGTTGGTCGGCAGCAGTGGCGCGATCCTCAGTTACATCATGTGCAAAGCGATGAATCGGTCGTTTATCAGCGTAATTTTGGGTGGCTTCGGTCAAACCAGCACTAGCTCTGCCGCCGCTGGGCCTGATCAAACGGCTTTGGAAACCAATATTGAGGAGGTATGCGAGGAACTGCGTAACGCGGATTCGGTGATTATCGTACCGGGTTACGGCATGGCTGTAGCTCAGGCCCAGAACGGGGTCAGCGAGATGACCAAACTGTTGAAGGCGCGCGGAACAACGGTGCGGTTTGGCATTCATCCGGTTGCCGGTCGCCTGCCCGGGCACATGAACGTGCTGCTGGCGGAAGCGAATGTGTCTTACGATATCGTGCTGGAGATGGACGAAATCAACGCCGATTTCCCGCAGACCGACGTGGTGCTGGTTATCGGTGCCAACGACACAGTGAACCCGGCCGCAGCAGAAGATCCTGGCAGCCCGATCGCCGGCATGCCGGTGCTTGAGGTTTGGAAAGCACGGCAGGTGGTGATTCTTAAACGCGGTATGGCAACGGGTTATGCCGGGGTGGAAAACCCGCTGTTCTTCAAGGACAACTCCCGCATGCTCTTTGGCGATGCAAAAGACAGCATCGACAAACTGGTGAGTGCGTTGCGGGGCTGAGTGATCTGACCCTCTCTGCTACAGAGAGGGTATGCTCTGGCTAGACTCAGTAAAGCTTGGTGAGGGATTTGCGGGCGAAATCGTCCACCTCGCCAAGCCGCCCTTCCTTCACTTTGGTGAGCCATTCCGGGTCTTGCAGAAGCGCTCGGCCCACAGCAATAAGCTCGAATTCGTGGTTGTTCATGCGCTTTACCAGCTCGTCGATACCAGACTGTTCAACCGACTCCTGCTTGCTGGCCATAGTGCCGCTAATGAAATCTTCTGTCAGGCCAACGCTGCCAACAGACATGGTGGGCTTGCCCGACAGCTTCTGAGTCCAGCCTGCAAGATTAAGGTCAGAGCCTTCGAATTCCGGTTTCCAGAAACGACGGGTTGAAGCATGAAAAATATCCACACCGGCTTCAACCAGCGGCTTCAGGAACTGCTCGAGCTGTTCCGGGCTGTTCACCAGTTTTGCGCCATAGTCCTGCTGCTTCCACTGGGAAAAACGCAGCATGATGGGGAATTCGGGGCCCACACGGTAGCGAATCGCTGCCACAATCTCGACCACGAAACGCAGGCGGTTTTCCATGCTGCCACCGTACTCGTCATCGCGCTGGTTGGTGCCTTCCCACAGGAACTGATCAAGCAGATAACCGTGGGCGCCGTGAATCTCCACGCCGTCAAATCCCAACGCTTTGGCGTCTTGTGCAGCGTCGGCAAACGCGGTCACAACATCATTGATGTCCTCTTTGCTCATTGCCCTGCCACTGGGCTTGCCGGGGGCAAACAGACCTGACGGGCTGTAGCCGGGAACCGAGGGATCTGGCCCTGCGCCTTCCTTGCGCACAGAACCCACGTGCCAGAGTTGCGGGAAGATAGCGCCACCGCCTTCGTGCACCGCATCGACTACGTTCTTCCAGCCCGCCAGTGCATCAACACCGTGAAATGCAGGTACATCCGGATAGCCACTGGCCGCAGGATGATTCACCGTGGTGCCTTCCGTAATAATAAGGCCCACGCCGGCTTCGGCACGGCGCCGGTAATAGGCAACCACGTTCTCGCCGGGAACGCCGTTAGGCGAAAAATTCCGGGTCATTGGCGCCATGGCAACGCGGTTGCGAAGTGTCAGGTTATGAACTTTGAAAGGTTCAAACATTGGGCCCAGGTTCATGGTCAACAGTAACTACTCCTGAAAAATCGATGTTTAAAATAAAACTGCGAAAGTCGATAGGTACCTTATTATGGGCCCCGCAGTCTGGCCAGGCCATCAGCGTTTTCAACACTGCCTTTAACTGCCCCAGATTTTGTGGAAATCGTGGAACTCAAGCATGATGAACTCTTGCTGATTGTCGGTTAGGGTCTGAGGCGCCATGATGGCGGTGTTACTAACATAAGGTGCGTTTATGGCGTTGCGATACTGGGTAGTTCTGACGATTCTGATTGGCGGTCTCGTTGCGTTGTCGCCCGGCATATATGTGCGTTTGGCTGCGGGTGATCCGCATATGACAGGCGCGCTGCTGGGCGGTTTGTTTGCCGCTGGGGCGACGGCGCTGGGTACGATTCCTGCCATTTTAACGCGCCAGCTTTCGCAGCGTTTTACCGATACGCTGATGGGCTTTGGCGCCGGGGTTATGCTGGCAGCAACGTCGTTTTCATTGATTATACCGGCACTGGATACTGCCGCTGATCAGGGCGCAGGTTCCTGGCTGGCCGGGGGTATTGTTGGTGGTGGCATCATACTGGGCGCTCTGGGTTTGCTGATGATTGAGCGGGTTGTGCCCCATGAACATTTTGTCAAAGGCCTTGAGGGCGGCGCCCGATCTGAAACCAATATCGAACAGGCAACAAGGCTTAAGCGGGTCTGGCTTTTTGTCACGGCCATCGTGTTGCACAACTTTCCTGAAGGCATGGCGATTGGTGTTTCATTTGCCGGGCCGGATCTGGTGGGTGCAAAGGCCCTGACGGTGGGTATTGCGATACAGGATATTCCCGAAGGCTTTGTGGTTGCTTTGGCGTTGATGAACGTTGGTTACAGTAAAGGATTAGCGATTGGCGTTGGTGCTCTTTCTGGTTTGGTGGAGCCTGTCGCGGCTCTGTTGGGCGTCGCATTGATCGGCCTTTCGGTTCATCTTCTGCCCTGGGGGTTGGCGATTGCGGCAGGTGCAATGCTGTTTGTGATCAGTCATGAAATTATTCCCGAATCCCATCGCGCCGGGCATGAAAGCTGGGCAACGGGTGGGCTTATAATCGGGTTTGTTTTAATGATGCTTCTCGATACAGCACTTTGAGCACCAAGCTTCTGATCAGCATTCCATTAGGATCATAGATGACCGTTGTTCTAACTCTACACGCTCTTCTGGTTCTGGCGTTTACAGTCAGAATTCTGCCACGCGGGCGCGCCTGGTCGCGGATATCGATGCGGCCACCCGTCATGTACATGTGCTGTATTACATCTGGCTGGATGACAATACCGGCAGTGATGTGGCCGCCGCCTTGATTCGGGCTGCGCAGCGAGGGGTTACCTGTCGTGCGATGGCCGACGGGCTGGGTTCCCGCGCATTGATCAAATCCAGGCTTTGGCGTCGCATGAATCAGGCCGGCGTTCAGTTGGCCGTAGCGTTGCCGTTCAGAAACATTGTGCGCACCATTTTGACCAGTCGCCTTGACCTGCGTAACCATCGCAAGATCACGGTAATTGATGGGTGTATCACCTATTGTGGTAGCCGGAATTCTGCAGATCCTGAGTTTCGACCCAAAGCGAAGTATGGCCCCTGGGTGGATATCATGCTGCGATTTGAAGGCCCGGTGGTAGCGCAGAATCAACTGTTGTTCGCCAGCGACTGGATGCAGGCCACCGGTGAATCCCTAAACGAAATTGAGTTCAAGGCTGAGCCCATTAAAGGAGGATTTCCAGCGCAGGTGATGGGGGTAGGGCCTACGGAGCGTCGCGGAGCAACGCCACAGTTGTTTGCCAACCTGATCGCCAGTGCCGGAACCGAACTGACCATTTCTACGCCTTATTTTGTTCCCGACGCAACGCTTCTGGAAGCGCTCTGTGCCCCGAACAGGTTGTACTGGCTACCGTGCTTGCCTGGCCCTACTACCGGCGAATCTGGAATAACGTGATCGCAACGATCGGCCCGGTGCTATAGATAAGAATCGGTAGCTCACTTATCACTTGAACTCAGGCTTGCAACCACCTAAGCTCCTGTAAATTACAATATATAGGTTGTTATTCTGCATCAGACGCCTGAGAGGCTATTTGATAGCCTGCACGAAGCGGTCAAAGGCGGTTCGGGTATCTTTCCGTTTTACGCCGGTATTGTGGGCTCAATGACATCTCTGAGTTTTACCTGGCTTATAGAAAAAAGACGTAAACACGCGCCCTTAAAATCGACTTAGCCTGCGCCTATGAAAAGCACGTTATATTCCTACCGGTTTCAACCCGCTAAGGTTCGTTCCGAGCTCATGCGGATGCTTCCCATCTCCCTGTTTGTGGTGGCGTTTGGCGCTGCGTTTGGTTTGGCGGCGGTGCAGAAAGGGCTGGCCCCTTTAGACACCATTCTGATGAGCACCCTGGTGTTCGCCGGGGCCTCGCAGTTTGCCACGCTTGATATGTGGGGCGCCGAGGTCTCGGTGATCCCCGTTATGGTCGTGGTATTTGCCATCAACTCCCGGCATCTGCTGATGGGCGCGTCGCTTTACCCCATGTTGAAAGACGTAGCGCCCGCCAAACGTTATAGCCTGCTTCTGGTTCTTACCGACGCCAACTGGGCCATAGCCGCTCAGGATTACCAAAGAGGTAATCGCAACCTGGAGGTTATTCTGGGCGGTGGTCTGGTGCTTTGGCTGGCATGGATTGTTGGCACCTGGTTAGGCGTCTACTTTGGCGGGCTGTTGCAGAACCCGAAGAACCTGGGGTTAGACATGGTTTTGGGCTGCTTTCTGCTGGCTATGGCTTTGGGCGGGAAGAAGAGCCCGCGTATTCTTGTTGCCTGGGCGTTGGCAGCGCTGGCGTCGTTAGCCGCGTGGAAATGGCTGCCCGCCAACACGCACGTCGTCGCAGGCGCCCTTGCTGGCGGTGTGGTCGGGTTCTTCTGGCTTGAGAAAAAACCGGGCAAAGAGACGGCCGGGGAAACACCCACGTGACCATTGAAACCACCACAACAGGCGTTCTGGTACTGATACTGATCATGACGCTGGTGACCTTGGCGACCCGTTTTGGCGGCGTGTTTATCATGTCCTTCGTGCGGATAAGCCCTCGCATAGAGAGTTTTATCAACACCATGGCCAGCTCTGTGCTTATCGCTATCATCGTGCCCATGGCATTTGAGGGCGATGCAGGGGCGCTTGCCGCCCTGTCGGTGACGGCCGTTGCTATGCTCGTTCTTAAAAAACCGTTGCCAGCGATTGCTGTCGGTGTCTTCGCTGCTGCTGCTGTGCGGTATCTGTTTTAAAGCCCCCGCGTCGAGTTTTACCGAATCCGTGGCCGCGACGACTACGCAATGTTACAAATCAACAACCCTTTAACAACAGTGGACGACCCGCAGAAGTTCTGGCGCAAGGCAACGGCCGAAGTAGACAGTTTGCCAATGCCAGAGATAAAAACCGCCGGTTTCTTCGACAGAATGTTCGGGCGCGCGAGCTGAGGGAAAACAACCTGAATGACCATGCTTTCCCCCTATGCGGCCTACCAGCAGGCACTGGCCGCGGGTTTTAAAGACGACCCCGCTCAGCAACGGGCTGCCTTGAGTTTGCAGCGCTGCTATGAACAGTTGCAATCAGGCGACCCGGATGTTCAAGGCGTGTATCTCTGGGGGCCGGTGGGGCGCGGAAAAACCTGGTTAATGGATCGTTTTCATCAGGTTTTAACCGTGCCTGCCCGGCGACAGCACTTCCATCATTTTATTCGCTGGGTTCACCGGCGCTTGTTTCAGTTAACCGGACAGGAAAATCCGCTGCGCCTTTTGGTGCAGGAGTTGGCGGCCGAGGCACGGGTGTTGTGCCTTGATGAGCTTTTCATCAGTGACATTGGCGATGCCATTCTTATCGGTGGTTTATTGCGTGAATTATTTGCGCAGGGGTTGGTATTGGTGACAACGTCAAACCAGCCACCGGATGAGTTGTACGCGGATGGCTTTAATCGTGAACGACTGCTGCCGGCCATTACCGCACTCAACCAGCACATGCAGGTTGTGAACGTGGATGGCGGTCAAGACCATCGGTTACATCCTGGCCAGAGCCAGCAACGCTATTGGGTTAACCAGCCCCAGGCTTTAGAGGCGGCGTTCACAGAGTTACTCATTAGCGGCGAGCAAACCCATAGCCAACCGGTGCTGTTGGGCCATCGGTACATCAAGGTGGTCCGGCGCAGCGAACGCCTGCTGTGGTGCCGCTATAACGATCTATGCGAGCAGCCACTGGCCGCACAAGATTTTATCGAGATGTGTGATTGTTTCTCCCATATTTTTTTGAGCGACGTGCCCCAACTCACAGGCGCTGGGCAACAAACGGCGATTGCCCGTGGCACCGAAGATGGCGTAACCCAGGTGGCCGCCGGAGACCGCCAGTTGCCTGCGCTGTCGCGCCAGGATGACGGCGTGCGCCGATTCATTGCGCTGGTAGATGAGTGCTACGACCGCAGTATTCCGCTGTACCTGAGCGCGGCCGTGCCGTTAAACCAGCTATACAGCCGGGGCGCGTTGGGGTTCCCGTTTCGCCGCGCCCTTAGCCGCCTGCAAGAAATGCAGTTTCAGCGATTTGGGCAGTATGCAGTAAGCTCCGAAGGTGACTCTTGAAACGCTAAATGCAACTGAAGCGAATCGGTGACTTGTCAAAAATCTGTAACCCACTACAGTTAAGCTTATAAATTGCACTTCATCGTTTTTCATTGCTCATAAGGACAGGCCAAATCATGAAATTCCTTCGTCAATTCAAGGTTCTGACACTGGTTACTGCTGTAACAGCGACGTTTTCGATGTCGGCCCAGGCTGAGACACTTCGGCTGCTCACGTGGGGCGGTTACGCGCCACAGGATGTGGTCGAGCAATTCGAGAAAGAAACCGGCATCGAAGTTAAAATAACCCTCTCCAATAACGAAAACATGATTTCAAAGCTGCGCGCCACACGCGGCGCGGGCTTTGACCTGGCCCAGCCAAGCCAGGACCGCATCGTTAGCGCCCAGGCTGATTTCAATATTTATAAGCCGATGGATCTGAGCAAAATCGACACGGCAAAGATCATCCCCTCCATGCTGGCAGCAACTAAAAAGGACACCGAATTTGAAGGTGAGGTGTACGGTGTTCCGCACGTTTGGGGTACCAGTGGCCTGATCGTCAACCGCGAGGCCGCGGGCACGGTGAAAGATTACACCGACCTGTGTGATGACTCGTTGAGCGGCTCTGTGTCTTATCGTTTGAAGCGTCCCACATTGATTGGTTTTGCTTTCGCACTGGGTGAAGACCCGTTCGCAGCCTACGGCGATACGGAGAAATACCAGGCCATTCTGGATAAAGTGGAAGAAAAACTGGTCTCCTGTAAGAGCAACGTAAAAGCCTATTGGTCCGGCGGCGATGCCTTGCTGAACCTGATGCGTTCGGGCGAAGTGTCTGCGGCCATGGCCTGGGATGCGGGTGGCTGGAAGCTTAATTCAGAAAACCCGGACATCACGTTTGTGGCGCCCGCATCTGGTGCGCTGGGCTGGATTGATACCTTTGTGTTGCCGCGCAAAACCAAGGCCGAAGACGCCGCTTACAAGTGGATCAACTTTGTGATGCAGCCCGAAGTTGCGGCTCGTATTACCGAGTCTGCCGGTAACTTTACGGCCTCTAAAGGCAGTGATGATTTTGTGAATGACACACTGAAAGCCCAGTTCAAACAGAGCTTTCCAGAAGCGGACCTGGATAACATCAACTGGTACCCGCCTGTTCCCGCCGGTTTGGAGGAAATGGAAGGCAAGGTACTCGATCGGGTGAAAGCCGCTAATTAAGCTCGATTAAGGTTGTTGTCTATGTCGGATCAAGCATGCGCATCGGGTGCCGATGCGGGGGTGCAGGAAGATCTTGCCTGCACCCTGCTGAGCAAACATTTTGGTGAGTTTGCCGCTGTCGACGGGGTGTCGTTCAGCATCCCCCGCGGGGCGTTTTTTTCCATCCTTGGCCCCTCTGGCTGCGGTAAAACAACGCTGCTGCGAATGCTGGCTGGTTTTCAGCAACCGGATTCCGGTGACATTCTGATCAAAGGAAAGTCAGTGCTGAACACGCCGCCGAACAAGCGGCCCGTTAACATGGTGTTTCAGCATCTGGCGCTTTTCCCCACCATGTCTGTGGCCGAAAACATTGCTTATGGGTTGAAGCGCAAAGGCATTCCCAAGCGGGAACACGCCACCCTGATTGACGAAGTGCTGGCCAAGGTTCACTTGCCCGGGTACGGCGACAAACGCATTGATCAGCTCTCTGGCGGGCAAAAACAGCGCGTAGCCATAGCCCGCTGCCTGGTGCTGAACCCCGCCGTGTTGTTACTCGATGAGCCGTTAGGCGCTCTGGATTTGAAATTGCGCGAGCAAATGAAAATTGAGCTCAAACGGCTGCAGCGCGAGTTCAACACCACGTTTGTTTACATCACCCATGACCAGTCTGAAGCACTGGTTATGTCTGACCAAGTAGCCGTGATGAACAAGGGCCGGTTTGAGCAGGTCGGCACGCCGCAAGAGCTTTACTACCAGCCGAAAACCGCCTTTGTGGCAGGCTTTGTGGGCAACAGCAACCAGTACGCAGGCAAGGTGCAGTCGCAGTCTGGCGACCTTGTCACCCTTGTGACCGAGCAGGGTGTGCGTCTGTTGAGCCACGCCAGCCAACCGTTGGTGGCGGGCTCACCCATTACGTTGTTTGTCCGGCCGGAAGTGATGCAGCTCAGCACGTCCAGGCCGGCAACGGAACAAGACAATTGCCTGGCCGTCACCGTTTCGCGCGTATTGTTTGATGGTGCACAAAGTCGGGTACAGGTGGAAACCGCCGAAGGCGCCGAACTTACCGTGGCGCTGCCGCAGACCGCAGACTTTCAGGCATTAGAGGCGGGCCGATCGGTGCATGTCAGCTGGCAAGCCAGTCAGTGCCTCTGTTTCCCCGCACCCGTGGATACGAAGCCGCTGGGTACCCCATGAGCAAAGCAAACGGCAACTTCAACCGCACGCAATACCGCCTGGGCTTTTTTCTGTTGCTGGCGCCTATCGTACTCTGGCTCAGCTTGCTGATTATTCTGCCGCACATCGATATGGTGCTGGTGTCGCTGCGGGAGCGCATTGCCTCCCGGCAATACGGTTTCAGCTTTAGCAACTACACCGCGTTTTTTACCGAACCTCTGTATTGGAATACCTTTGTTCGCACCGCGGTGATGTCTATTGTTGCCACGGTGCTGACGCTGCTCATTGCCTTCCCGGTGTCGTTTTACATTGCCAAGGTACTCACTGGCAGGCCGCGGATTGCGTTGTTTATTTTGTGCCTGCTGCCGTTCTGGGTCAGCGAACTGGTGCGGACTTACGGCTGGATGATATTACTGCGGGAAACCGGGCTGATCAGTGGCGCGCTGCAATGGTTCGGGCTTGCAGACCAACCCGTTGAAATGCTCTATAACGACGTCGCGATTATGGTGGGGCTGATCTACACCTCCATGCTGTTTATGGTGGTGCCACTGGTGACCACCCTCGACAGCCTGGACAACAGCCTGATTGAAGCCGGATACGACCTGGGTGGCAGCAGCTGGAACGTGATGCGCAGCATTGTGATTCCCCACGCCATGCCTGGCATTATGAGCGGCTGCATTGTGGTGTTTATGCTAACGCTCGGAAATTATCTGACCCCAACACTGCTGGGCGGCAAGTCCAGCCTGTGGTTTACCGAGCAGATCTACACCCAGTTTATTACCCGCTTTAACTGGGAGCAGGGCGCCGCTTTCGGCATTTTGCTGCTGATACTCTCGTCACTCATCGTTTGGTTGGGCCTGAAAATCACCAGGCAGTCGTTTACACGGGTGATGTCATGATTCCCTCTATTCCCAGCAGCCGTTTCTTTCGGGTTTCCTACCTGAGTTATGTAACGTTGTTTTTCGTTTTTTTAATCACGCCCCTGGTGGTTGTGGCGGCGTTCTCGTTTAACGATGCATTGTTCCCGTCGCTGCCGTGGAATGGTTTCACCTGGGACTGGTATCTGGGTAAGGGCGAGCCCAGGCTGGGCCTGTTTCACGACGATGCCTTGCTCGACAGTATTGGTGTCAGTGTTCAGGTGGCCATTGTCACCACCATGGCCAGTCTGGCACTGGCCACCTGCAACGCCTTTTTGTTCGAGCGCGAACAGTTTCCGGGTAAGAACTTTCTTTACGTGCTGATGCTGATGCCGCTGGTGATACCGGGGGTGATACTCGGGGTGTCCATTCTGGTGTTCAGCAGTACCGTGGCTAACTGGTTTGAGGTGCAGTTTGGTTATGAAATAGAAGCCCTGCGCCCGGGCTTGGTATTGGTAACGCTTGGTCAGTTTGCGTTTCTTACCACCATCGCCACCTTGGTGATCTCTGCGCGCCTGCGCAAATTCGACATTACCCAGGAAGAAGCCGCCATGAACCTGGGCGCCAGCCGCCTGACAGCTATTGCCACCGTTACCCTGCCGTTCTTGAAACCCGCGCTGTTTGGTGCCGGCGTAGTGGCGTTTCTAATGTCGTTTGAAAACTTCAACACGACTTTGATGCTGGTGGGCTCCGATGCCCCTCTGACCATTGCCATGTTTGACCGGCTGCGGGAAGGCTCAACACCGGTATTAAACGCGGTGTCGGTGTTGCTGATGGTGGGGTCAGCGTGTCTGGCGCTGGTTTCACTGTTCGTGCAGCGCCCGGCCAAGCCGTAATCTACGCTTACAAGATGCAGTAAAAGGCGGCATTTTTGATTTGTCCCCTACCTATTATTCACATCAAAAACCCGCAAGGTGTGCTAGATTTGTTGTTAAAGCCGAGGGTCGCATCGCCATAGACGCATTTTGGAAATAATATGCCTACACCCAGAGATAAGACATGAGTGTCCAAAAAATACACGGGCCTTGGATAAGTACGGTAATCGCTTCACCCTGCACCAAATATTTTTTCGTTATACTCGCCGTTGTCAGCTTGATCGCAAGCATTGAGGTATGGCCCTTATCCGTAAACCATTCTCTTATCGAGCATGGCTTTTATTTTCTGGTGATGGCCACGTTTGCCATTACCTGCCCATTCATTGCTTACTATATCCACGTTACTCATCGTATCCAAAACGCACTCAAACAGGCTGAATCCGCATCAGCGGCGAGCCTCAAGAACGAGCAGCTCATCAGAACCATCGTTAATAGCACGCCAAATATGATGGGCTATTGGGACCGAGATTTACGCTGCCGCTATGCCAACAAGGCCTTCAGCGAATGGTTTGGCATGCCACCCGAAGACGTTATCGGGATTCGGTTTCAGGACTTGGTCAGCGAGCAACTTTATGCTCTGAATGAGCCCCATATTCGTGCCGTGCTGGCTGGCGAACCGCAGCGCTTTGAACGCACCCTGAATAAAGCCGATGGCAGCATTGGGCATATTATCGGGAACTATATTCCTGACTTTGAAGCCGATGGTAGGGTTCGAGGATTCTCTATTCAGGCCAGCGAAATAACAGTTCTGAAGGAGGTTGAGGCAAAGCTCAAGCTGGCCGCGTGTGTTTTCGACAATACGCTCGATGGTGTTTTAATTACCGATGTTAACGGTGTAATTTTGTCGGTTAATCCAGGGTTCGTCGAAATTACGGGCTACACCCTTGAGGAATCCGTCGGCCAAACCCCTCATATTCTGCACTCTGATCGGCATGACCAGGCGTTTTATGCGTCCATGTGGGATGAAATAAAAGCCAAGGGTCGCTGGCATGGCGAGATATGGAACCGCCGTAAAGACGGAGAGCTTTACCTGCAACGCATGACCATCAGTATGGTGCGGGATGATGCCGGTGAACCCATGCGATATGTGTCTGTATTCAGCGACATTACGGCGCTTTGGCAAAAAGACGAGCACATCAGGCACCTGGCGTTTCACGACGCCTTGACCGACCTGCCCAACCGAACGCTACTGATGGACCGGATTAATCAAAAAGTTCTCCATTCGAATCGTGAAGAGAGACATTTTGCTCTGATGTTTCTCGACTTGGACGGATTTAAACTCGTAAACGACCAGCTGGGTCATAAAATCGGGGACGATCTGCTAAAAGATGTGGCGAAACGGTTACTGGCGCTGGTGCGAAGCTCCGATACCATAGCCCGTGTGGGTGGCGATGAGTTTATATTCCTCCTTAACAACCCGCGGGGAAGAGACGAAATTACCGACGTCGCGAACCGTATTGTTGCCTCGATTAATGAGCCCATAGAGATTCTTGGTGTCGTGGTTCAGATAGGCGTATCGCTGGGTATTGCCACTTTCCCTGCTGACGGGGACAGCTCCTCGGACTTAATCATAAATGCCGATAGTGCAATGTATGCTGCCAAAAGCTTTGGCAAGAACAATATCCGGTTCTTTTCAGCTGAGCACTAGCCCCTCCCGAAACTTATTTTGCTGAGATAACTCCCCGTACCTTTCAATCTAACCTCGCATACCTTCGCACGCACCAATTGTGAGCATGGGGCTTTCGACTGCGTGTGTTTTGGTGCATTGCGCTTACAAGTTGTTTCAATTTTATTCGTTTTTATTCGTTTTTATTCGTTTTTATTCGTTTTTTGGTTTTTTTGGTTTTAACGTATTGAAATTATTAATTAATGATCATGGTTGGAACGTTCCATGCGAGCTGGTGGGTGTGTTGCTGACGAACAGCGCAATCCATCAAGACGCAAAGGAAGGCGAAGAGTCGTCTGAAAACGTGTTCTATACCGGCGCAGCGCCCAACCAGCAGGCGATACCTGCCGTTAACTATCTGATGAACGACATCGGCGTTGAGCGTTGGGTGTTGGCCGGTACCGATTATGTGTACCCGCGCACCACCAACAAGATTCTGGAAACCTACCTGAAAGCTCAGGGCGTGGCCGCCGAAGACATCATGATTAACTACACGCCTTTCGGCCATTCCAACTGGCAGGCGATTGTGTCGGATATTAAAGCGTTCGGCAGCGCCGGCAAGAAAACCGCGGTTGTTTCCACCATTAACTATGACTTCATCGACGCCTGGGTTGCTTACACTGGCCGTGAAGACGCCGTCACCAACGACCCGATGGAAGCTCATTACATTGGTTTTAACATGTACGTCGAAGCGGTGAGAAAAGCCGGTACCACCGATGTCAACGCAGTGAAAGACGCCATCATCGGCGTAGCCGTGCCCAACCTCACCGGTGGCATCGCTACCATGATGCCCAACCACCACATTACCAAGCCGGTACTGATTGGCGAGATTCAAGACAACGGCCAGTTCTCCGTGGTGTGGCAAACGCCGTCAACAGTGGTGGGCGATGCCTGGTCTGATTTTCTGCCAGGGTCAAAAGACCTGATCAGCGACTGGCGCAAGCCGATGTTCTGCGGAAACTTCAACGTGGTTAGTGGAACCTGTGGCGGTAAAGCGGAAGTGGCTGCCGAGTAAGGTCAAAACGGTCATACCCTTTTGCGGGCGGGGGTGATCCTCGTCCGCTTTTTTACCACAGCACTTTTTGTTGAACTCTCTTTTTTAAATAAAAACAGGACACAACCATGGGCATCACCTGATTGCTCAGTCAGCTTCTGCTTGTTTGTTCTCTATTCTGGCCAGCCGGGCCTGGCGCTGATTCTATCCATTCCTGCCGGCTTTCTGGTGGCAGCACTGGCCGGCGTGGTGATTGAACGCACCGTTATCCAGTACCTGAAAGGCCGCCCGCTGGAAACTCTGCTGGCCACCTTTGGTGTCAGCCTGATTCTGCAACAGCTGGTGCGTACGGTGGTTTCCCCGCTGAACCGCACGGTGATTACACCGGAATGGATGAGTGGCTCGGTGATGATCAACGAAGCTCTGTCACTGACTCTCAACCGGCTTTATGTCATTGGTTTTGCGCTGGTGATGATCATCCTGTTCATTCAGAAACGGCCTCGGGGATTGTTTCCCCAGAAAGGCCGTGCGGCGGAGGGATAGGGATATGTGGCTAACAAGACCTTTAGCTGAACGCTCCACTCGAACATTTTTGGGCATTCTGAGCCTGGGCCACGGCGCATTTTTTGCCCTCGGCGGTTACGCCATGGGCATGTACCTGATGCGCCAGATTGGCGATCGCGGCACCTACGGCGACCCGGTTCTGCCAGATTTCATGGTGTTTCTGAACTGGCAGGAGTTGCCATGGTACTGGCTGGGTTTCGACATGGCCTGGTTTGCCTTTGCAATGGTGCTGCTGGCGCCCGGCCTGTTGGCGCTGGTGTTCGGCTTTCTGGCGTTTCGGTCGCGGGTGACGGGTGTTTACCTGTCCATCATCACCCAGGCGCTGACTTTTGCGCTGATGTTGGCGTTCTTCCGCAACGAAATGGGCTTTGGTGGCAATAACGGCCTGACCGATTTCCGAGACCTTCTGGGCTTCAATTTGCGCACCGATGCCACCCGCTTGGGGCTGTTCCTGGCCACCGGCGTGATGCCAGACGCCTGGCTGTTCGCCTTGGGCGGTTTGTTTGTTCTGGTTACGGTGTTTCTGCCCAAAGGCATTGCCGGGTTGGTGTTCAAGCCTAAAAAGGCCGCTGCCCCCGCCAACAATCCCGACTCGCAGGAGGCCACCGTATGAG
>Ga0307936_1000018_pt1 | contig 89690 bp, 87 predicted proteins | sample OrgLakmetagenom1_FD_201839 | JGI IMG/M metagenome (GOLD analysis project Ga0307936, IMG submission 201839) | Saline water microbial communities from Organic Lake, Antarctica - #1 | ecosystem: Environmental > Aquatic > Non-marine Saline and Alkaline > Saline | place: Antarctica: Organic Lake... | reverse complement strand
AAGAAGTCACTCATCAGTACCAATAGGTCACGATTGTTCAGTGCTAATGGCTGCCGTTTTTCGTCAACCGCTTCTCGGGCTATGTGTTGATAAAAATTTTCAGAGCGAGCCCGGCCTATTTCGTTACGCATAACAACCCGGAAATTCCGAAAATCCCGAAAAAACCGAGGATGAAGCTCCCTCGCTTCGCGTGCGGCGAGCTTTAGCGCTTGCTGCCCCTCCTGACTTTCAACAAAAGACATCACGTTTTGAGGGTCCACATCGTAAGGGGAAAGCTTTTCAAGCGCCTCTTCAGCCATTTCGCGGGTCCGGACCATAGCGTAACCAATGGAATAGCTTTTCTCCGTCTGACCGAGCATCGCATCTCGCAGGTGGTCCAGGTCGCGCATCAGTCGCGCACGAACTGACCGTGGCTCAAATTCGCTCCGCTTGTATTGATGGTAATCGTCACCTGACAATCTCGGTACCGCTTCTAGGCTCTGCATTGGCATAATGGCTGTCTGCTTAACAAAATCAGCAAGCTGAACAACCTGGCGAGCCATGACGTCCTTTGTAGCGATACTAAACTCATCCTGAGACCTCAACTCGCCTACAAATTGGCGGAATCGTTTCTGATTGAGTGGCATGGTGGGTATCCTTCTATCCGAGGCTAAGGTGTTGGGATTGTTCGGGGTGCAAGTCGATTAAATGGACCTGTTCAGCCATTTCTACCGAGAGGCGGGCAATGTCGATATCATTCTGGGTTGCCTGAGTACCCTGGGACCTCGGCACTGCGCTGACTTTTTCAAGGTATTCGTCTTGCAGAGCGTCAAGCGTGCTTTGGAGATCCACCAGTGACTCTGAATGGGATTCAAAAAATAAAGGCGCTCGCTTTGAGGTATCGCGAATCAGATCCATATTCAGTGGCCGGTCATATCGATCAGCGATCAACATTTCCATCAATTCAACCGCCTGATCTGTGTGCTGAGGTTCCTGACCTAGCAGACGCTCCAAAACATGAAGACGGTTTTGAACCAATCCCGGCGTAAGATCGATTGGCGTTGACTCAAAGAACGGGGTCACCTGTTCGGCTATATCAGGTGCTTCCTCGTCCAGGATCGCCTGAGCGATTCGCGGCCAGCTATTGCCGTCGACAATGCGAACCATAGAGCTCAGACTTAGCTCGCCCATTATTTTTGAAAGAGAAACGCTTGGCTCAAGATAAAATTCTTTCTGTTGCCTAAAGGCTTTTTCAGAGTCCTGGGTAATTAGGACGGGGTTGTTGTGGGACAACAACACATGCATCCGAGACGCGTCCGCCTCTGGCGCTTCGAACCGTTCCGTTTTTTCAAAGTGACCGGAACGATAGGCCATCATTACGGCCGCCTCGGTCAGTGCGTTCGTCTCAAGATCAAATTTTCCATACACGTCATTGGCGCGGTCATGAAACAGAACGTCACGGCCTAACACAATGTCACCTTCTGAATTCACTCGCATGGGCCCGCACACGGCGAATGCAGAGATCACATTTTCTGGCTCTTTCGGGGTGTTCGGGCTAAAAATTGTGGTGCCATTACTTGTTTCGCCCATCACCTGGTTCGAGCTGAACTCGATGCTTCCCAGTGAATTTTTCTTCATGACTACTCCTACCTGAATATCAATAACACTATGCTATTCGACAATTAGGCGCTCGTCAGGTTTTTGGGATTAGGTTGTCGGGCATACTGGACACTATTTTTAAATGCAGTGATTCGTTGGGAAACACTAACGGTGTGAGAAACCGTTACTGCAAAGACCGCTTTGGAGGTGGGGAGAGTTGTAGGGGCTTTAAGAGGGTCTGGGCCACTGAGGTGCCGTGACGCAACGGAGTTGGAGTCGGGCGGGGCTTTGCCCCTTGGCGAAGTATTCCAGTCGGGCTGCGCCCTTCTGTCATGGCACCACTCAGCCTTTGGCCTCGCTGGTGCTGGCGGATATCCGGATAAAAAAGGCCCCGATCGAGTCGAGGCAAAGGGCTTCCCAGCAGGGGAAAGAGGGGAGTCCCGCCGTGGCGGGATAGTATTCAGGCGACAAGTGTCAGTCGCGGAGACTGTGCCTCTGCTTCTTTGATGCTTTGGAGGAATCCGCCGATCGCGGTTCCAACAGACTGGAATACTGGGTAGATTACTGACTGACCCAGACCCTGATGGGCGCGGGAATTGCTCAGCGCGAGCGCCTTAACAAACCCTTCGGGCAGCGCCTTCAACCTTTCATGCTCTTCGGGCGTAAAAAGTCGTAGCAGGCCCGGTTTGGTTGGGTGCTCAAGGAAAGGATTTGTGCTTTGTATTTTAGCGTAGCCCCTTACTAAAACTGAAACTGATTCGGACTCGGCAGTGTACGTCTGCATTGCGAAGCCCTTGCCGGCGGACTTGTCCCTTACGGCCTTGTCGACGATGTAATCGTAGGCCTTCCAGCGATCGTCGTCGGGGCCAATCGGGTCAAGGATCTCGCCGATGGTTGCTTCCTTCTTGCGCAGCGGCAAGATGGTAGCCGGATTGAAGCCGTATTTTGAGAGTTCTTTCTGTGTGGCGACAATCACCAGTCGGTCCCGGTTCTCCAAGCTACCGTGATCGACGCCGCTCAAAATCATTTCTGACACCTGATATCCCCAAGCATCGAGAAGAGATCGAATAACCGTCATGCTAGCGGTGCTGCGATAGGCTTTTACGTTCTCAAGTACCACAATCCCCGGGTAATCGAACTTCTTGATCCACTCGAGGGTGGTGAAGAACATGGTTCCGGCATCCGGGTGCTCTTCGGCGCTGGCGGTCTTCAGGCGGGCCCTTGAGGCAGTTGAAGCGCCCGTACAGGGTATTCCCGCCCATAGTAGCTCGCAGGGGGTTACCTTGCCGAGTTCGAAGTCTTGGATGGGTCCACTAAAGAACACCGTGTCTTCGTCAAAAAGGTGGGCGTTTGCCCGCATGGACGCATCGAGGTAGGTGGGTTCCAGCTCAGCAACCACGGCTGAGCGAACGTTGATGCCTTGAGAGGTGAGGCCATCGTGTAGCGCGCGGTCCATGGCTCCAATGCCGTGATAGAGGCTCACGGCACTCAGGGCGGCACCAGTTGCCAACTTGTGGATCAGGCGATTCTTGCGCTGGCTGCTTTTGATGGCGGCAACGGCCCGGCGAACGATGATTTTACCCTTGCGAACGACCGCACGAAGCTTGGTGCCGATGGGGAAGTGCTTTTCGATTTCCTTGTTGCAGATATCAATGATCGGCTCGATGCGATCCACGCCCCCGCGAGCTTTGCGGCCGCTGACAACATATTCACCGTTTTGGTCCGCGACCATGATCAGAGCGCCGTTCTTGAAGATGCGGCGGTAAGTCGTGGTTGGGGGGAACTGGCCGCGTAGCAGCTTCTCGCCTTGGAGCCAGAGGCGACCAGTGCCCTTAGAGTTTTCGCCAATGCTGGTAGCGTAAACTGTTGTCATTTTACTCTCCTGAACTTGCCGTTTGGCTTATGTGGGAGGCGGTTGCCTTCCCTTATTTCTTAATATCAATTATAGGCTTTACGCCTACGTTTGTCAATGTTATATTGCAGATTTATTGGGATGACTGGCTTTGAAATTTTCGGGTTTTCGACGGTAAAAGTGTGTCCTTTCCGGTTACAGTTTCTCCTTTCTGGAAAGAGCGAAGACCATGATTGAAAACAAACTGTTTGAAAACGAGTCAGATAGGCGCCAATCTTCACGCCACAGCGTTCAGGGCATTTGCTGCCGGGTTGTTTGCCATCTTAAAAAAGGAGAAAAGCAGCCGCCGCCGTGGAGCTCCAGGCGTTCACCGGGAAACGCTGACGAAGCCGTTGTTCTTGATATGTCGGAAAATGGAATGGGGCTGATTCTGCCATTCAGTGCCGAGACTGGACAAACTTTGGTGCTGGACATTGAGGGATTCAGCGTTCATCTGGGTCAGGTGTGCGTGAATATTGTCAACGTTCAAAAAATCTCTGGCCAGCTGTCCCGAGTCGGGATTGTTTTTGAGTGGAGAACCTTGATTGAAAAGGTCGCGTACAAGCAAATGTTTCAGGTTGTTAGGTTTAATGAAAATAGTCAGGATAAAAAAATAGGAGCCTGAAATCGCTAAAAGGAAGGGCCCGCGGCTCAGCGGGCGCTATCAGCCCTGACTTAACAAGGCCGCCAGTTTTCGAGCGCAATCCTGAATGGTTGAGCGGATGCCATTGGTAATGCCGGGTTCTGTCTTGGGCATTTTTTCAATTTCGTTGAGCTGAGCCAAGTCAATCACTTGCTTATCAGTAACGGCGTTTCTCAGATTGTGCCTTAGCTTTTCTGGAAGAAGAGTCTTGCTCGCTGAGGGCATTGCATCACACATCGCCAGTATCATCGCCTGCAGGATTATCTGGTTGCCCAGATCAGTGATAATGCTGCCCTGTTCAATCTCAGCGTTAAGCTTCTGGTAGCGCTCCATGTTCTCAACAACAGATACCTTATCCAGCTCGATTTCAGATTGCTTGATATCCCAAAGGGCTCGCTGGTAGGCCGTGTCTTCAGGGCTGTTCTCAAACACTGTTTCTTCGTTGAACTTCGCCACAGCGTCCAGGTGCTTAAAGTACAAATTTCGATAATCTTTATATTTCGCCCTCATTTCGCCATGAACAACATCGATGAGATTAAGCTCTGCTGCTTCGCGATAACCCATAGGATATAGGTGGCCCACGCCGGCCTGGCAGAACTGCTTCAGAGACTTGAAATTTACATCTTTGATGGTGCGCTCGTATTCGCTGGTCTTGGCAAAGGGATTCCGGCGAATAAGGATGATGCGATCCTGATTTGGGTTGTACGTGCTATCAGTGCTCTTGAGACGGACCACCGGTATTTCAGGATTGGCCGAGGCTTCGTTTTGGAGAATGGCCTCCAAAATTTCGGTAAGCGCATCAGGAGATCCGCCTTTGGGGGTTTCCCGAGAGCCTGTTTTGCGAGTTTTAACGGATAGTGTGGTTTTCACTATGTTCCCCTTGTTCAGACGGATGTCTGGTTTGTTGTTTCAGATTGCCATTATCGGCGATTGCCCATGTCCAGGCGACTACTGCCTTCCCTTGGTGCCATCTGGCCCTGCTGGGGGAACATGTTAGCGGTATTTTCGTTCATTTCCTGACTCTGCGTGTGGTTTTGAGCCTGCATATTTGCCAGTTTCTGATTCATCACAGGCAGGCATGATTGCATGAATCTGTCTGACTCCAGATATTTGATGCCTTGATCTCCCCGATCAATGACATAAGTGATCACCTCTGTCATAAACTCCCGGGTTGCCTTGTGTGTTTCGTCCTCAAAAGCGCTTCGTAGCGTCTCTGCAAAAAATTCTGTCGGCGTTCCCTGGTAGGACTCTGCCATACCGGCGATACCTTCACGGTTTCCCTCACACAGTAACCTGGCAAGTTCTTTTGGCTCCATCGCACTTGAAGTAGCTGAGCACAGGAGGCCTGTAATCAATGTCAGTCTGATTAGCGTCGATCGTTTCACTTTGCTCATGTGGACTGCCCCTGATTTTTGACGGCTTCCCGTTGCTTTATATCTTTTGACAACTGGCTATAAAGATTGGCCAGATCATCAGTGAGCGATGAATCTTTTGTGCAGCGTTTTGCTTTGGCGTTTGAAAGCGCCTGCCTTTGCTCGGCAAAAACGTCGCGGAGTGCCGATGGCGGTATATCTTTATTTCGTTCTTCGTTCAGGTATCGGCGAAGTTCCTTGAATCGGTCAGGATCCGACTGGCGCCGGCGTAACGCTTCGCGGTCTTGAGCGCGAATGTCTTTATTCTGGGCCCAGGCATCTACGGCTGCATTCCATGCCTCAGACAGGGTTTGTGTCCGGATTGGTATCATCAGCGGTACCTGACTCGGAAACCGGGACACATGAAAGCCAAACACCCACTCACCAAGAGCCCTGGCGCGCGGTTCAGCGTAAAGGCGAATCCCGTGGGCGCCGACACCAAAAGCGGGGTTGGTTCTCCGGTCGTTTGTTCGCACATACCATCGGTACTTCCGCAAAATTGCACGGCATTGCCTGGAAGCGTCGTAAATCTGGGCTCGGAGTAGCTGTCTCCGGGACCATTGCGCCTGGGTCCAGCCTTTGGCCGGTTTCTCACTGAAATAGGTTTGATACAAACGTTTGTTTCCAGCAGGCACAACGACGCGCCAGCCGACAAACCCGGCAGGGTGATCTCCCTTGCCATACCATTCGATTGCCATTGAATTAATTGTCCACTATTCGTTGGTTGTTACTGTGAGGCCCGGGCAGGTTCGCTTCACTGACTGGGCGGACAGAAATTGACTGAGATTGGCAGGCCAGTCTGAGCCAGGCTCTGGTGACTCGTGAATCTTGCGAGCCTGGGTGCTTCCCGCTTTAAAGTTCCGGTACAGCCGCTGCCAGTAGGCAAGGTTGGCCTCTTCCAATTCCAGAGGGTAGCGCTCCGGGTTGTGCCGGTTGCGCTCCTGGTACCAGGTTATAAAATCTTCGAGAGATTGGCGTTCACGCTGAATAAACTGGTTAATTTTTTTCATGTTACTCACCTTCATAGTGTGGCGGTTGCCAGGTTGTCAAAGGAGAGGCTATAAAGCCCTCCCCTCCATAAATAAAAGCTTATCATTATTTGGCACGCGTGGGCGCGATACGACATAGATCTCGCCAGGGTTGCTTTCGTAGACTGATACCGGATCATTGCCGGTTCTGTCGACAAACTCGCGGATGGTAATGGGCGATTCGAGCTTGTCCGCCAGCTCTGCAGAAACGGAATGTGGGACGATCGTGATGTCGTCAGAAAAAAACAGGATTGGCTTCATGATGATGCTCCCCTTGCCGTGCGTCGAGCGGTTTCTTTCTCAAACGCTTCAATACGGGACTGATGACAAAATTCAGCCCAATCTATATTGCCATGGGAGACGACTTTGCCCTCGGCGCAGAATACATCACGAGATTCGGAGTAGCCGTTGGCGCGAGCGTAGCGGGTGACGTTGACTGCATTGCTGGGATATTTATTCTTGCTCATAGTGTTGTGTCTCTGGTCTTCATGGTTTGCCGTTTGGCGATTTGTCAGGTGGTTACCCGACATTAATAACAGTATAGGCTTAAAGCCTATTATGGTCAAGCGACATGAAGACAGATTTGCTTTAAAACGATGGACCTGGTTCAGGCTCTTCATCATCCAGATAAAGGCTATCCGAAAGGCCACCTTCTGACAGATCCTGGAGAGTTACAATAAGGCTATCCTGAACGAGTGGTTCTATCTGTAAGTTGCTGAAGCACCGGCGGCGATATGTTTCATGCTGGATCAGCATGCTCGACGCTGACATAAGGTCTTTGATCGGAGCTTCCCCATAGGCTGCGCGTGCTTTATCCAACGCTTCGCCCGGGATGTCGCCCCAGGTCCGAATCATAATAGCTAAATCAATAATGTCCCGGCTCAACACAGAGCTGTCAGCCCAGCGATCGGAGTTGGCCAGTAGTTTCTCAGCGTAAGCGTCAATTCGAGAAAGCATCGGAACGCCATGCAAGCGATTGAATGAGGCGTCCAGCGAAATACGATCTTCCCGCACAATCTCGAATTTGACAGGGGTGCCTTCAACTTCCAGGACCGAGCGTATTCCATAGCGATCCGCTCTGGTTTCGCGGAGTTGAGAGATAGGACGATCGAATAATGGAGAGAGCCCGGTGGAAGAGAATTGCCCAATCAACCCCCGAAGCTTCCGATATCCCTCACGGTTTGAGCATATAAAGTCGATATCCGTGCTTAGGCGAAAATTGTTGATCTGCATAGCGATAGCGGTACCGCCACCGAAAAGGCACTGAGCATCCTCAAGAAGCTCGCTGTTCATTGCCTCTAATATGGTCGTTATCCGCTTGTGATGGGCTTGCTTGCTATCCATTGATAACTCCGTTGCCATACTGCCGTTTCAGATATTCAATGAGGGCGGCTTCTTCTTCGCTCAGGTGGGCATGATGAACATACCGCCAGTTCCGTTCGTACAAGCCAAATGCTTCTGCTTCAGAGATCGGCTTTCCTGGATCACTATGCCAACAGATCAGGCGCAGTTCCGGATAATTTTCTGGAATGATTTGGAGTGTTTCCATGATTTTTGTACTCCAGTTGCTCGAATTTCCAGGTCAGCTATTTTCGGGGTCTTATTGAGTGGTGCTGGAAATTGCCCCGGACGAGTTTGCTATCTGGTTGAGCTGTATTGGTTCCCGGCGCCACTGCTTAAAAAATTTGGTCAAAGCGTCTACATCCCGAGGCTGGGCCCGTTGTCTTTGGTTTCGTGCAATGCCTCGATTTCAGCATCAGGATCGTAATTCTGTCGTAGGGGGCGGTTGGCCGCATAAACGCCGACTACATCCTTAATCGATTCACCGATTTCCGGATCCTCCAACACAGGGAATTCTTTCTTTAGCTTATTACCAATCTTGCCGTCATTAAGTTCCACTGAACGCATGATCCGATCTATATGCTCATCCGGCCCTTCCAGGAAGTCTTTTACCTTATCTCGAGCTTCGAGATGTGCACGATGTGACTGCATTTGATGTCGCATTTCGTACTCGATCGTCTCGTGGATAACGTGAAACAGGTATTCAGATTGCTCCGTAAGATCTGGATAGCGCCAGGCTGGTCGCAACGTATCATTTCCGGAAAACTCGAAATCCGAGACTACGCCATCCGGGTACGTGGTCCTGTTTGAAAACCGGATATCGTTAACCGTTTTCGCCATCATCGGGCGGGAATACACTTCAAGAATCTTGTCGTAATTGGCGCGACTGGCGGTGCTCTTGGTGATCGTAGACGATATGGGCAAAAGCAAAGGCTCGGGAACCGCGGAATCCCGGCGCAGGGTGTCGTTAATCAGAAATCGCGAGATCCGCCCGTTTCCGTCTGCCATCGGGTGAATGAAGACAAAGCCAAAGCTTGCAACCGCCGCCCGAATAATGGGGTTCTCGTTCCGGGTTTTTTCCAGGAACGCTTGAAGGCCCTCAAGCATTGGCTGTACCTCGCTGGCATCGGGCGCGACGTAATGAACATAAGACCCCATTTCCTGAGTTCCGGAGCCCACAAAAACCGGAGACTGGCGCAGTCCATGTCGAATGGTGCTGGTGCCAAGAATGTTGTCCTGGATTTCGGTCAGCGCTCCTACTGAAAGCGGTGCCTCAATTTGACCGCAATGCCTGCCCATCGCCAGGGCAAAGCGGTGGATTTTGCTCTTTTGGTCGCCTTCATGCTCAATAGCGAAGCTGGCCCGACTCTCGCGGATGGTCAACCAGACAGCACTCCGGGTCATCATATCGGCGCCATAGTCGTCCTCAATACCTTGGAGGCGCGCTGAAGGGTCATAGTCCTCAATGAGATCAAGGAGTTCTGTTCGCCGTATGATTGGGCAGAAGTCCCGCGTGCCCGGGAGATTGTCGTTGATCCGCCAGCGCGAGTTTTTGATGGGTGTGTCAGCGGCAACCACTTCATTGGGGTCAAGCAGGTCACGATAGCTGCCAGACATTGGAGGTGTCTGAAGGGTACTTCCGGTTAACCACTCGTATAGAAATCCAGCCTTGCGTGTGTACTGTCCGGTAGGCTCAGAGGCGATCCAGTCGGTCAGAACTTGCTTGTCAAAGCTTTTAAACGCATGACTGAGTAATTCAAGGTGGACGCCTTCGTGTTTAAGGGCGAACGCCAAGTGGGCTAAAGGTGTGTCGTCAGGCTTTGAGTTTGGCCGGTAGGTATCATAGCGAACACCATTCTGGAAGCTGGTCTTCCGGTCACGGCCGATCTTGCTGATAGTCGACAGCTTTTGGGTAACCGGTAGGTTAAAGTGTTCGCGTAACCATGCGTAGCCTGCCCAGGAACTCATACTTTTCACCTTCTCATTTTTCCTGTAATTTCCGTTATTCCGATTACCCTACCGCATTATTGATTACATTATTCCAAAAAACCGTTTTTATAATTACTTTTTTCGGTCTATTCATTGAGCGCTTTCCGCAGGGGCGCCCGTTAGTGGCCGTAAGGTTATTGCGAGGCGTTGAGGTACCGCTGATGCAAAAAGGGGTGCCTGCCATATTCGGTGATGTAGGTACTGAAACCGCTGTTTATCATGTGCGAACCAAACTCCCATTCGCTAGACCAAATTGAGCAAATTGCCCGGCCATAATACCCAATCTCCCAGCAGCGATAATTGACTCGCTCCTGAAATAGCAATTTCTTTGCATACGACGACGCATACTGGCCAGCCGCGGTGTTCTTGCTTCGATCAACGTGCACTGATTCCTCGGTGTCAATGTTGCCTACGCGAACGACGAAGGTTTGCTCCTGCAGGCGGAACCGATCATCTATATTCAGGTCTCGCTGGTACCGCTGTTCATTAGCCGCCGCTTTCTGGCGCAGTAGGCTTACTGACCTGGCGCTGTCCGCTTTGATAATGAAGGTGTCACCATCGGTCACATGGATGATCGTTCCCTGGCCGCGCAGATCAAAATCCTCGGCGGCATGCGTTGCAAGTGGAGTGGCGCTCACTATCAAGGCGGTTATATACGTGATGAGTTTCATGGTGTTGCTCCTAGAGTTCTTGTTCAGGCATAAAATGGGCGAGTTCGGCTACCTGATCGTCTGATAAGGATGGCCAGTGCTTCATTGCGATATAACGGCAAAATCCTTGAAAAATATTACGGAATTCGTCTTCCGTCATTGCTCCGAAATTGAGGCTTTTCGGTGTGGTAACAGTAACCATCCGGCCCTTAAGAAGCCCTTCAACCTGGTTGAGTGTTGCAAGGGCATCCTCCCCGATCGCATCGGTGATGGCGCCGGCTGCCTGGGACCAGACGTAGGAAGCAGGGACGCTGATGCGCTTACACCCCAGACCGGTATCAAGTTGGATCTGTTTCAAGACTTCGTGCTCTGTGAGGTTTTCATACTCTTCGATGTTGTCCCTACAGACTCGGGCAAAGGCGTGTGCCAATCGGTAGAACCCAGGTTTTCGGGGGCGCTCAATGTTGGCAAGCACGAGGTCGTCGGTTTTGAGTCTTGCCCTTCTTAACGCCTGGCGAGTTTGCTCATTGGCCGGAACGAATCCGCCTTTAATGACGCGCAAGGCAAGGGCATGTTCAACGTTTATGAGGCTCATACGCGCTCCGGTTTTGCCGCAATCAATCGAGGATTTCAGCAAAGACTTCGCCGTAACCGGTAGCTGTCGCGATGTTCTGGCCATCTGAAATCAGGCCTTCATAGCGATCCAGTAAAGATTGGGCGCATGAGAGAGAAATGTGCCTTTCTTCGTAGGATTCGATAATCCGTAAGAGGGTAGTTGCGGTGGTTAGAATGCCTGTCAGCTCGGGGGAAAGTTCCCAAAGGCCGAACTGAGACGCGGTAGTGACTCTGTAATTGTCCGGCTTTGAATGCCAGAAGAACGGCTGGCCATTTTGGGTTTTAGCGCAGTTTGGAATGCCGGAAATAGGGTTTTTCACAAGCAATCTGGTTGTGCTGTAGTGAATCTGATCAAACAGGGTAGATGCTTCACCGAACATTTTATCCGTGAATTTTCCCAGTTCCGCTTCTGGTACCGGGCGGATAAATTCGCTGGCTGTTGTCAATGTCTGCGCTTCAGGCATGATGCTCTCCATGGTTCGCCTCACGGCTTAATGTTTTATGGGCGGGTGCCCGACTAAAACAACAATAGGCGCAAAGCCTATAAAAAGCAAGGTTTTTAACATCAGTTTGATGACCATGAAAATGCATTGCTTCGATTCTCGATAGCCTCTTCAATCTGGTCGAGCTCTTCCATCAACCTTTCCTTACGATCCATCAGCTCATCGATTGATTTTGCATCGAGAGCATCAACGTTTGTTTCGCTGCCGACTTCGGGACTGGCGGGCTTATCTTCGACCAAGACCTCGACTGCCGGGACCTGAACGTTGAAGGCTGACAGTGTTTTTCTCACCCGGTCCACCGCAGTATCGTTCAGGGTGTCCAGTTCTGTGCTGCAGGCCGATCGGACCAACCGTTTAGAGGCATCCTCTACCCAGTCCTCTGGCAGATTTTTAAATTGGCTTGCCCATCGTTCCACCAGGTGTTCGGTATGATCATTGGCCTTGCGCGGAGCCTTTTCGCACTCATTAAGAGTTTCAGCGAATACAGTTGCATCGGGTAGTCCGCCAGCTTCGGCAATAGCCGAAATCCAGGTTTCGAGTTCCTGAATAGTTGAAAGCGTTGGCTCTTTATTCGGCAGTTTTGAGGTTTTGCATGAACGGGCTGGCTGGGCCGTTCCTTCCGGGCTCACCGGCTTTTCAACGATGGTTGGCTGAAGATTTTTAGCCTCGATGTTCCGGATACTGTCTGATACCTGCGTGGCCGCTCGCAACCCTTCTATGGTTAGCGCCTCGTCATTCTCTGCGAGCATGGCCAGGTAAGGGGATAGGTTCTCGGTGGTTTTGAGCTTCCCGCGTAAATCGGCAATAAAATGTTCAAGATTGGCAGGTTGCCCGATGGCATTCGCCGTTTCCGGCGCCTCTATGTGGCGTTCTGCGATTGCGATGTCATTCACGATGCGAAGATTGATTTGCTCCCCGGTAGGCGTCATCTGAATGTTCCATAAATCCCGGGCAAGCCTTGAAATGGCGTTCAAGAGAATCTTTGTAGCCGGCATATCGAGTTCTTCTGACAACTCAAAATGCTGTAAAGCGTCCTGGCATTTCTGGTTTGCAAGAACGCAGGCTTCTTGAGACCTGGCATTGTTCTGCTGTCGTGCCATAACGGTCAGCATGGAGGTGCCGATGTACGCGTTTATTAGCGCTTGGGCTACAACGTTCTCGTTTTCGATAGAATACACAGGGGTGCCTTTTCATTGCCGGATAAAATTTTATCGTATCGACCATTCTATACAAAAAGTAATCAGGTGAACGTTGGAAACTCCAGTTTGCCGGACAAGATGTGGTGTGGCGGCCGTTTTTGCTGGCGAACATCAATTTCCTTGTTCGGCATTCAAAAATTGATTATTCCAGTTGGTGTTAGATGCTGAAAATCTCAGCCCACCTCCTCGGGCATACTCCCAGATGGCCTCAGTGGTTAGCCAGGGGCGCTCCAGCTCTTCGGCCCCGACCGCGGTTGTCTGGCTGCCGCCAAACGGATCAACCACCAGCTCACCCTTGAGAGTCAGGAATTCGATGAGAAACTTGACGAGTGCCTTTGGATAAGCGGCTGCGTGGGTGGCAAGACCATGCTCTCTGGCCGTGCGTTTATAGTCCGATTGGGATTTGCACCGGTGCGGGAAGGTAAGGATGTTGTGCGCCAGGCGACCTTCCGTGGCGTTGCCGAAACACCCGGGACGCTTCCTGTGAGCACCATCACTAAAGGACGCTCGATGCGATTCACCACCCTTGGCGACTAACTTCCGGTGTGACTCGCTGTGAGGCTGAAGCACTCGCCGGTTATCCGACCGTACATTGGCCGGGTCATTGGTGAACCAATAAATCACTTCATAACGGGCATTCAACTGATACCGGTTCACACAGGCCCAATGGGTAGGAGAGGGGGCCTTGGTTGGGTTATGCCAGATCAGCTCGTCCATCTTGTGCAGTTCCAGTTCGTCCGCCAGCGCGAGAACCAGGCGCTCCCGATACAGTGAGCGGGAAGGCTGTCCAGGCTCAAAAACGTCGTTGCCGAGGTTCAGGCAGATGGAGCCCCCCGGTAACAGGTTTTTGGCGATCGGACGAATGGCCTCCACCAGCCATTTCACATAATCTTTATCAGTCGGATCACCGTAGGCTCGCTGGTTGCGGATTGGATAGGGCGGTGACGTCAGACATAGACAGATTGGTACATTGATTTGTTCGAATACGTCCTCGCATAGGGACCAGAGTGCCACGCCAAGTTGGGTTGAAAAGGCCACCAACGTCGACTTTGGCTCTACTTTTTTTAGTTTGATCTTGCCGGCCTTTGTAAGTCTCCAGTGTCCACGCCGTCCGGCATTCTCCAGCAGGCCTGCATGCTTAAGGGTTTGCTGATGCCACCGAATTTCGCGTTTAAGTACCGAGAACGAATGTCCACTCTCCGTTTCTGCTCTTTCATCCCAGCGACTTTGGTTTAGACCTACTGTATTGGCGACGGATTCATAAAGCTCGCTTTGGGATAGCGTTACAGGGGAGTTAGCATAGGCCGTCTGTACATGGTCAAACAATGAAAGTTGGGAATCACTCATTTAAGTACAGATCCTTATCAATGTCTCTTTTGGTTGCCGTCTGGCGTTTAATATGGGGCGGCGGTTGCAGCCCCATGTTGTCTTTATAATAATAGGCGTAAAGCCTATATATGTCAATGGCTGATTTGCAACAGTTAGGCTGTGTTATTCGGTATTGCCGCCACCGCCGGTGTTGCTATCAAGATCTAACTTCTTCGCATCCAGGATTGCCGAACTCTATTGGATACTATTCACCTGCTCCTGATTCAGAATGGCCGAATAGTAGGGATGCTCAGCCAGAATACCGAATCCCTCTATTTCTCTGATCATTTGATCAAAAGCTGCTTGGCTGAACGCAAATTTAACCTGTTGACGATCGAACAAGCTGTCCAGGTTAACGTCCTTCGGAATCATCCAGCCATGACGCAAAAAGCCCTGTCTCTCAAAAAGGTAAGCACGGCCCAGGCTAAATTTGAGGCGGGCGTCGACGTAGGAGAAGCCATCGGGGAGGAACAGATCAATGCGCGGAAAAGGTAACCCAGACCGTTTCCAGCTACCAACAATACTGAGTGTTTGGAATCCGGCGTCGGTTCGACGATCAATAGCTATCGTGCCCGTGTCATTTTGAGCGCTTCCAAACAGTCGAGCCACGTAAACGTCACTGTTTGGGCCTTGCAGGCGCATGGCATCAACAGGCTCTCCATTCTCAAGGATGCTGTTGTAGGCTTGGTCTCTCTGGGCTGGCGGGTAGAGCGCTTCACTGAAAGTTTCGGATGGGAGCCCCGTTTCTTGACCGATTGCCCCGTATACAAGATTGCAGGAAGCAGTAACCGATGCGTCTGGCAGACCTGGTGATGGACAAAGATTGCCAACATCGCCTTGCGGCCATTGCGACAAATAAACATCATCATTGAGACTTTCGGATACGGTATAAGCGAGAGTTCCTGGCTCGAAAGTCCATGTTTGCGTTCCCGGCAAGTACGTTTTCGTGAAATTTTTCAAAACATCACGGCCATCAAGTCCTTCAAGAGAGAATTGCCGATAGCTTCTTCGAGTAGAAAAACCTGAACTGGTGCTGGAGGCAATCAGATCACCTAATTCGTTTATAGCCAGAGTTCGCTGGCGCCCCTGATGCCCGATTTGAACGGTCTCGGTTTGAAAGCTGAATCCTGTCCACGATAACGCACGGATCGTTAACGGCCGCGATTGAAGTTTTTGGCAATCAAATTTATTGATATCAAAAAAGTTGTCAAATAGGTTGATGATGCAGTCCGTTTCACTGATGACCCTGAATGTTGTCTGCTGGTCCGCCAGCTGAAACTTTGCAGGTACCGCAACATTAAGGTCCGTGATTGCTTCGTCACCGATTGTCGTGGTCGTTATACGCTGGCGGGCTTCGTAATAAACTTGTCCCGGGCGCAACGGGTTATCGAAAAACTCAAAATCCAGTAGCCCTGCGCCGACGACAGGGAACGTTTCAAAACCGGAGCTGACGAAGAATGGAGAGTCTGATACCGCGGTTGAAATACGCTGCTCAAGTTCTGTTGCGCTAGAGCTTGGAGGTGTTGTGTCTGGTGCCTGACGATCCTGCTCATACTCGGGTTCACCAATCACGATATCAGGCTGGAAATCTGCGTCCGACGGCTGCTCAACCAAAGAAAGATTCACATCGTCGACAATCTTTGGAAGTGCATTGTCTACCTTTTCAAATATTCGTGTATTCAGCTCTTTTTCGCTGAGCTGTTGTCTCTGCTCATTGGTAATCTCCGAATCAATTTCCTTTGCCAATTCATTAATGACGGATGCGATCCGTTGCAGGCGTTTATAGTCCTGTTCATCAACAGGGCTGCTGCCGGAAGGAGGGGATATGTAGTTTTCAAGAATATCGGCGTTGGTACCGAGTTTCCCGGCAACGTTTTGGATGGCCTTCTCCAGATCGCCGGAGGGCAATTTCTGACGCTCATTTTCAACCAGCACTGAGATGGGTGAAACGAGAATTCCGCTGGCGGATCCACTGAAGTCAGGCGTTGCAGTACCAACCAGGTTGTATTGCCATGATACGGGATCGCCGGAGTTTGCCAGAATCGTATCAGGAGGGTCTGTTTGCGCTACCACATTGACAGGGCCGGACAGTGACTCACCATCGGCCAGCGTGATCTTCCACTCTCCAAGCTCATCTGTGCGGGTCTGAGGCTCACCCTCATCACATACGCCGTTATCGTTCTGGTCCAAACAAACAACGGCTCCCTCCACCACTTCCGATGTGGCAACCACACCAGAGACAAAGAGATTATCTGACCCCGGCATGCCGGGGTCGCCTGTTGTCGGTCCCCCGGGATTGGTTGTTGGGTTGTCGTTTCCGTCTCCAAAAAGGGGTTCCTGATTCTCATAATCCTCGGAATTGTCCCATTCACAACCTGACAACATCAGGGCGCTGGCGCTGACCATTGCGAGCATTATGAGGGTGTAAGAGCGTTTTTGTGACATGGTTTTCCTCTAACAAAATCAGGCCGGTAAAGTGACGGTATCCGGGTAAAAATTCTGGCACGTTACCGGATAAACCACTTTATTCTATACGATTTAATGAAGCTCAACGTACCATAAACCCGGTTTGCAGTCTGGACCCGCTGTTTAGATCAGTATTAAGGGTTGTTTGGTGGGCGCCTGGGGTAATTTAGATGAGGTTGAATCGGGCCTGCGCTGATCTGAACATAAGCGCGTCGCCCGCTCATCAGGAAGGCGAGTCCAAGTCCGGCCACGGTGATGTCCGGTCAGGTCCTTCATAGTCTGGATGGCGCTTAAGCCAGTATTGGGACTCATCAGCTTCAATGAGATCAAAAACTGAAATATGCTCAGCCGTATCGCTTATCTGTTTCTGTTTCAATTGGTTTTCAAGCTGCTCAACCGTATGGTTCTCAACTGTAGATTCGGCTGTTTTCATGCCAATTGAGGTTGACCTGAATACGGAATAGTTCAGTTCCCGCGAATTTTCTTCCGCGTCCAGAATTTCTTTCAATTCAACCACTGACTGTTCAGCGCCAGGTCTTCCTTCAATCAAATTCAGGCGATCCTGCGCCAACAAAAGAGGCAGATCTGGCGGTGTGCCTTTAAGTATCGGATGCCGGCGATCATCCGGACTTCCCGGCTTCGAATCTTTTAGCTCGGAATCTGCCTCTTTCCAACTTACGCCTTTCTCGATGCTTTCCTGAATGTTTGCGTAACGTCTGAAGTTCGATGGACCGACATCAAAACCGTGACCGGCTGCGCCTATCACATTGAAGTGACGTTCTATCTCACCACGGGGGGTCCATAGATCGGTTTTCACCTCAAAATGACCCGAAAAATCATCTGAGGCGCGTTCAGGTTCAGTCGCATTGCCATACGCAGAACTGTGCCGCTCAGCAGTCAGGATATTAAAATCCCTGAAACCGTCACGGAAGTACCGCTCCCGGGATGCCCATTCGGACGATTGATTAACCAGGTTTCTGACATAACTGGAACCGTCTTTTGCCGAGTCCATCAGCGCGCTGCAGAGCTTTTGGTTGCTCAGCATGATGCTTTGGAAAAGCTCAGTTGATGACTTGTGCAGTAGATGATCATCGATCGCTCTCATTGCCCGATCAACCGCATAGCCAAACGCAGTTGGCGACAGGTTGCCGGTATACGACGCATCTAACAGTGACGCCGCTTGCTGAGTTACCTCGTTGTACGACATTTCAAGCATTTCCTTTGCAAAATCCGCGTCCATTTCTTTTGAACCGGGCTCCACCTTGCCTGCGATCGCCTGGTGCATGTTTTCCATGACGTGACCAGACAGCACATTCACAGCTGCTAATACGTTTGCCTTATGTTCCAGGCGAGAGTTCCGGAAAAAATGCTTTAGACCCCCGCGATCGGCCTGCTCGAAAAAGCTGTCTCGCTCTTTTGGGTCCCAAATCGCCAAACCTACGTCGCGCTGAAAAGTCATATAGATTGATGTGTCCATCCCCATGCTCAACCGGGTCAGCTCCATGACCGGCTTCTCTTTCATCTCAGGGTCGATGTGCATGGCCACACCCAGGGACGGAGACAGGTTGGCAAACTCACCAACCAGGTTTGGTTTCCTAATCAGCACGCCCCGATAAAACTCTTCATACTTTGTCACAGGGTTTCCTTTATTAATCGTGGTCTGCGTTTCGCTTGCAGGCGTTGAATGTCATAAAGCCCATGTTACTGGGGTTCACCAGAGTCCAACTAGGGGTAGAGCTTTTGTTGTCTGGCAAACCCGATTCTCGAATCGACTACATCGTAAAACGTAAAGTGTTCCCAGAGGACGCAGTTCTCGAAGCTCAGGGGTTCGCACCAGACCATCACGGCTATGCCTCTGACGGCTCAAATCACGAAAAATACGCTTTTGAACGGGAAGTATTTGAAATTGGCGTAAGTGATTAAGTTCATCGAGGGCGCAATTTTGGTAGTGGCCTCGGGCGGGGCTTTGCCCCTTTGCGGAGTATTCCAGGCGGGCTGCGCCCTTCTGTCATGGCACCGCTCAGCCTCTGGCTTCGCTGGTGCGAGGATTGCTATGGACTTTATGGGAGGTGTAAAAAACCCCGCGAAGTGCGGGGTTGTGGGTTGGGTGGTGTTCGGTTACCAAAAGCCTTGGTTTGGGCCAGAATCGGCGTCCGAGCCGTTCCCGCGTGGCTAGGAAAGGTTTAGCTGAGACTCCAGGTGCTTAGGCTCCAGGTTATTCTGAGTGTGATCTGCCACCAGTTGCGTTACGCCGAACCATGACTTGTACTTCTTCTCCACCTCGGCCAGAGAATCAAAATGGCGGATGCTTGGGAATCGGTTATACGCTTGCGTGGAGGGGTTGCTTGTCATCATCTGCCAGCCTTTTCCCACCGAATCGCGGCTCAATGTCATGGTGTGAGCGCCTGCGGTTTTTTTAAAAGTGTCTGCGTCGATCTGCTGAATCATTTTAACGGCTCCTGGTCTTGCCGGTTGGCTTGGTGTTTGTGGCTGGTGCTTTCCAGCCTACTCTTAAAGTATAGGCGCTACGCCTACTAATTTCAAGGCTTTTCGGGTTTGTTCCAGTTTTGATCGAGTTTCGGTATCAGTGATTCTTAACGTCTGGCATAAACGGGATAGCCTGAGAAAAACTGTCGGCCAGATCAATCACCACGCCGTTGTGTGCCATCTTTCCGGTTCTGAGTGCCTTCCAGATCATGTTGATTGCGGCTGTGGCGACAGCCTGGTTCACCATCAAGTCCTGCTTCATAATCGAGTCAGCGGCACTACAGGAGTCTTTGGGTGGCTTGTCTTCCTTGGTGGCAATCTCAGGGTAGTGCGCCAGAGCGTTAGGCCACTGATCGCTCATGGTGTTGTCACCGTGTTTGCCAAAAATAATCTGGCCCTGATCAACATCGCATCCCATATCAAGCCAGAATTGGCCTATTGATTTGTCGTTGGCTACGGCGCGTCGAGCCGCCAGATTGTCAACGGCAGTGACCACCAGATCGAAACCACGATTGGCCGGATTCTGGGTGAAACGCTCTGGCAATGCCTTCCAGTTTGTACCCATCATCATATTTATACTGTGAACCAGGGTGACCGCCTTATTCTGGCCTACCTGATGAGGCCAGAAGCGCTGGCGAACGATATTTGAATCTGTGATTTCGTCATCGTCCATAACGACAACGTGAAGGCCGGAACCTCCAATCGCCTGCATGCCCTTGTGTAAACGAAGTAGTCCATCAAGGAGTTCAGAGCCATTCCCACCAGCCCCGATCAGTAGCACATTGATTGGGTTCTGATTTTCGAGCCAGTGGAAAGGCAGTGTACGCGGGGTCGTTTTGAGAGCTTGAGTTGTCATGGCGATTACTCCTTTACGATCTTGTGCATCCACCGGCCCAGCGTCTGCGTGTCACTGCGAAAGTCTTGGCTCGGAACCGGCCTGAGCCTACTTGTCGGGAATGTGCGCTTATCAGTCAGATCGGTGAAAAACTGCTCCATATCTCCGGCCTTGTTGGCGCTTCCTCCGTTCCAGTGGGTGAACGGAGACATGAAAAAGCGATTCTCTATGGTTTCAATGTCGTTTTGGCTCGGATTAGCCGGAAGTACGTTGCCGCCGCTGCACCATTTACCATCCAAGTAAACATTCGGGAGTCCGGACGTATACAGCTTGGTGTCATTGTCAGGGCGCTTGTCGCCGCGAAACGAAACAATGTGAAGCTGGCGGCGATGAAGCAGGAAAACCAGTGGTGGCAGAGGTACTTCAAGCTCCTTGCCCATGACGTTGACCAGTCGCTTTGAGCGTGGCCGATACCACATCATTGTCTCTTGGCTTGTTGCGAGACATAGCGGGTTGAGCATTTCCAGTGAGGTATTCATGTGTTCGGCCAGCAGCGAAATCAGGCTTTGCTTGTCTTGCGTTGAAAATACGCGCCCTGGGCCGAGAATAGACTTGGTGTCGCGGTGGTGAATGTCGTGGGCAACAACGCTCATGGTGGTTTCTGAGCCAAGTTGTGCAGAGTGTACGACGAGTGCGACAGAGCTAATCGATGGTTGCTGATTCATGTTGTCTCCTTGGGTGCCGGTTGGCTTATGCGGGAGGCCGTTGCCTTTCCCTTATTTCTTACCACTAATTATAGGCTTTGCGCCTATTCCGGTCAAGGTGACAGCACACTATTTTTGCATTGCTTTCACTGACTCTTGGCATCGTCATTCAGGTTGATGATTTGAATCATCAGTTCAGAGGCAAAAGCCAGCCGATCAGCGACTTCCATTATTTTCTGAGGGGTGTCCCGCCAGCCAAACCATTGGTAGCCGTCGTCGTCATCGATGCCGCCATTCATAAAATGCTCAAAGTGGCCTTGGGTGAATTCCTTAACAGCTTCATCGGATTCAGCGAACATGGTGAAGCTGGACATTGGGCAAGGCAGTTCAAGGTCGGACCATGTGGCAGGGGATATGCGCTCTTTCAATCCCGCCAGCAGGTTTTGTGCGATCAGGGTAATGGCTGCTTCGCAGTCCGTGTCAGCGTCCGGCAGTGCTGTGATCTGTGCGGCCAGGTCGTCAACGGTTGAGCCTTCTATGTGCCAGCGGTGATTCACGCTGGTTTCGGCATCGTCAAACATGGCCTGAAAGCCTTGTATGTCCTCGTAGTCGCCTGCTGAGTAAATCATCTGTTCACACTCTTTCAGGGCTTTCTCGACGTTATCTTTGGTATTTTCGAGCCTATGAGTTGCGAGATAGTCGTTCACCACTTCCAGATCGTTCTGTTCGGGTTCTTTGATCATTTCGATCATATCTTCAAGGTCGCCTGGAAGCGTAATCGGTTGCAGGTAGACCGACATCAGGTGCAGGCAGAGTTTGAGCAGGTTCCAGTAGGGTTCGCTTTGCTCGGTAATGCTGTCATTGAGTTCAACACCGGCCACATCGCACACATCAAGCCCGATCGCGCCGGACGAGTCTACCGCGCAGCGGAAGGCCAGTTGGGTCAGGCTTGCAAAGCCAGCCCCTTCAGCGATGCTGTGGGCTTTGTTTAGCTTCAGGATAATCGCATCAAGGGTAGTATCGATGGCCTCGGTCAGAATGTTGACGTTGATGGCTTTGGTGGCGGTTGTATCGGTGCTGGCGGCTTTGGCCTGTTTGAGCAGGCAAAGCAGATTTTCACTGATCAGCGTTTCGTCGTAACGCATCCAGTTTACGAAAAACTTGGTGATTACCTGAATGGGCCAGTGTTTGAGAATGGATTGGCCGTGGTGAATCAGCGGTTCGCTTGTCTCAACGAAGGCATCGCCAAGAAGCTGCTGGGTGACTTTGTAGAAGTGCGCTGGCCGGTGCTTGTTATCGGCCAGCCACTTTACCTGTGCGGGTTGAATGACACCGGCCTGAGCCGCCAGCTTGACCGCTGATACCAAGTCCTTGCGAGTCGGCTGGACAGCCAGATCGTCCCGCTCGGCAAACGCCGCCAGCAACTCGCGCTGCCCTGGCAACTGAGGCAAGCGTGTCACCGATGTGTTGGCGTAAGCCGTTAGCGGGGTATGTCCGGCATCATTTGATCCGGCAGCGATGAGCCCTTCACGGACGCCAGCAAGCTGTAGAGGCTCTTGGTCTGATACTGACTGAAACATGGGTTTGCGTCCGGTGTCTGTTGGGTTTCGTCATGGGCCGATTCATCGGCCCATGCTTCCAGTTCGTCAAGTGCGGCTGAGGTCTGGTTATCCATTGGCCTTGAATTCCGCAGGCTTGAGAGCGAACACAAGACGGTCACCTTCTGCGCCGACTTCCTCAACTTTGCCGTGACGCAGGGAAGGGTATTGCGCGGTGTAGTGTTCCAGCACTTGATCGGGAGTCAGATCGGAATCTGGGTCAGGAAAATCGGTTGTGCCGATGCGGAATACGCGACTCAGTTTCACGGTTACTGCTGTCATGGTTTTCTCCTTGGGGTGCCGTTTGGCTTGGTTTTGGGCGGTGACCTTTGCCACCTGATCTACACTACAAAGTATAGGCGTTACGCCTATTATAGTCAACCACTCATGGACAAAAAAACCGGCGCATGGCCGGTTTATTGTCAGGTTGGCGATTACTGGTAAAACGACATAAAGACGATTGCCAGGTTCTCTGCAGAAAATGAAGCAACCCGTTCTTTTTTGCCGGAAAGGCGAAGATTTAACACCTGCCATTCGTCGTCAATCTGTTCCAGGATAAGTCCTGCGCTGGTAGTAGAGAGCGAGCCGATAATAAGCGCGGGCCACTGGTCAGCTTTGCCGCTGTCCCATTCTTCCTCGTTTGCACAGTAATTCAGGATTTCGCTGACCATCGGCTCCAACCTGTGGTCTGGTTCCAGGTTGCGAAGCATGGCCACCAAGTCCTCGGCTTCTTGCCAGTCAACGGCTTGTTTTGCTTCCCAGTTTTGTTGGGCGGTCTGTGCGGCTTGGTACAGATCGGGGTAGGACTCGGGGCCAATGTCTGTATCGCTCTGCGGCTGGTTAGGCCCGCTGTAACCGACGAGTTCGTACCTGTCCGTCCATTGCAGCCCACACTCCTTGTGATTATTGCAGGTCACTTTCATTGTCACGCACGTACCGTCCATAACAAAGTCCTCACCAACGACGACATTGTGATGACAAAAAGGGCAGATGCGGCCATCATTTTGAACGTATTCGCGGTCTGACATTGAGTTCATGGTTATCTCCTGGGGTTGCCGGTTGGCAGAATATAAGGCCCACACGAAGGTAGGCCGGTGCTGGCGGTTTGCCGGTTACAGTTCGATTTCGTCGTCTTGCTCTACGGCTTGAGTCTCGGCCTTCACTTCTTCGACTGCTTTTTGTGCGGTGGTCTGCGCGGGACTGGCGGTTGCAGTCTGGCCGGTTGCTTTCTGTGGTGCTTTTTTCTGGTCAGCCTGTGCGCCAGTGGCGATCTGAGATTCCAGTGACGCGGCACGGCTGGCCCACGATGTGCGGGTGCTGGCCTGCTCGTTTACGGCATCGGCAAACGCCTGCTCAATGTCATCGGGAGTCCCAATGACCTTGATCGGGGTGGATAGGGCGGCAACGAGTTGCTTGAGTTCTTCCGGTGCTTTATCGGATACCGGCCCTGCCACTGGACGCGCAACCACAATCAGTTGGCCTTCAGCCTTCGGGTTGGCAGTAATGTCCAGAGTGACTTTAGCGGTCTTGCTGTTAATGATCGGGGTAATGGCGGTCAAAAGGTTCATGGTCGGTATTCTCCCTGGGGTGCCGTTTGGCTTGGTTTTTGGTGGTGACGGTTGCCACTCAACTCACACTATAAAGTATAGGCGTTAAGCCTATAAATATCAACCATTCATGCACAAAAAGCCTGATCGTCTTTGGGAAGCCGGTTGTCGTCTCTGTCGCGGCGTATCCAGTCAGCGGGCTGTGTGTGTCTGCTCATGGTTTTTGTGTCCTTCGGTGTACTTGGGGCGGCGAACCGCCCCGTTTCTGGCGTGACTTTACAGCTTCATTTTTGCGGGGATGAAGCCTTTGAAGTCGAAGTCTGACTTTTTCACGGCCTCGATAATGTCGCCCTTCTTGCCTTTGATAAGTTTGCTGAAGGCTTTCTCGCCGTTGGCCTTGTCGTAGGCTTCGTCAAACTTCGCTTCTGCGAGAATCTGACCAATTACAGGCTTGGTGAAATGGTTCAGATAGTCGCTGTTGAGGGTGAAGTGCTCCGTCAGATCGCACTCGCGGGAGGCGCTGTACCATTCGGCCAGTGCGCCAAAACTGTCGCTGCTCTCGGTTCCATCCTTCTTGGAGGTGTGCAATGCCTGGGCAACCAGAGTTTGCTGTATTTCCTGAAGTGCCTTGTCATCCATCTTGTCCAGCAAACCGGCTGCAACAGCGCGGTTTTTGCCATGCAGTGATGTGGGCCAGCCTTCGGGTACGTTTACCGGCTTGCCACTGGTATCAGCCATCAGTGAAATCAGGCTGACGATCAGGCAGTCGCGCTCAACCTTTACAATGTTGGTGGCCGCAACGGCTCTGTGAACTTCATGATTTATGGTCAGAATCGCGGCGGGTGTTGCCGCTTTCTTTGGTTCGGCCTTGGCTTTCTTGTCAGAGGCTTTTGCGCCCGCTTCGGGAGTGGCGGTTGCCGCTGCCTTGCCAGCCGGGGCCGCTTCGGGGTTAATAACTGACTGATACGCTTTGACCATTTTCTTGTTGCACGACACATTGAAGCAGACGTTTTTACTAACCTGTGCGCGGTTGCCGATCTGAGAACTGATCGTTGCTCCGTAGTGCTCACAAGCTACGCAGGCGTTGAACTGTTCCTCACCCAAACCTGTAGGGCCGGAAGTGGCAATGATGGCTGTAGTATCGGCAGCAACGTCACGGCTCAATTCAACACGGTTGTAGCTTTCGATCAGGTCTGCCTTTGTGGCTTGCAGGTGATCTTCGGTTTTCTGATCGAAGCAGACCTTGTTCAGACACTTGCCGCTGCCGGTGCTGGCGTCGAACAGGCTGGCCTGAGTTGAGGAATTGTGCTGGCATGACGCGCACTCAGCGGTGTCAAAGGCGGCAACCGCCAGTTGCAGGGAGGCGGCGTCAATACGCTGGCGCAGATCGTCGGCGGTCATTCCCTTACGCAGCACAAGATCGAGTGCGCTTTTCTGCGACGACTCGCGCAGGCCGGAAAGGATTTCGGCATGGCCGATGTTAATCTTCTCGTCCGCCAGCGATTGACGAACCTCGGTGATGCAGTGGGTTAGCTGGATGCGACCGTCGAGCTTGCTGCGTGACCAGCCAAGTTCCTTACAGACCAGTTCCTTGTCACCGTCGTGTTTGATGAGCAAAGCCTTGGCAGCTTCCCCTTCGTCGGTGCTTAGCATATTAGCCCTGTGGACGTTTTCCGCTGTGGCGTAGGAAAGCAGGTCTTCATCAGCAATGTTGCGAATGAGAACCGGAATCTTGGCGTAACCGCACTCAACTGACAGGTCGTAACGGGTTTCACCGGCCACCAACTGGAACTGTTTGTCCAGTTCAGGGTGAGGGCGTACCAGAATCGGCTGTAACACGCCTTTTTCGCGGATAGACTCAAGCATATCGGTCATTGTGTTCGCGGCGCGAATCTTGCGCGGGTTGTGACCAGGAATCTTATGAATCAGGTTCGCAGGAATAACGAAAGCGGCTTGTTTGGGGGCCGTAGCTTCGACTGCGTTCGGAGTCTCGATAACTTCAGCAGTATTCATACGTTTTCTCCTTGGGGTGCCGTTTGGCTTTGCTTTTATGGGGCGGCGGTTGCTACCCCTATCTCTTAATAAGAGTATAGGCGTTACGCCTATAAAAATCAAGCGGTATCGACAACAAAACTGGTCTCTTGCTTTCGCGTTACAACGCTTCGGGTTTTCAGGTTTGGAAAGAATTTGGGGTGGCGGCAGGATTTACAATGAACCTTGTGTTTTCAGTGATACGAGGCCGCAATGCTGGACTATGCCAAGGACGTTCTTTATTACCTGATCTATGATGTTGGGCCTTTTTTGTTGTCAGGGCTGGCGGATTTAGCCTGGGCAGCGGGTATCGATATATACAGGTTACCTGCCTGGGGCTGGGTTCCAGTCTGCCTTTTCGTTTTGTGGGTGTTGACCTCTTTGGGTCGAAGCCCGAAAAAAGGAAAGTCGAGATATTGGAGCCAGAAATCCAGCGCAGCTCGAAAGGCCAGCCAGATGAAACATAAATCGTGGCAAAATGAGGCGCTGTCCGTCCTGAAAATCATCCAGTCCAAAAAAGCCGACGATCAGGTGTTGCGCCAAACCCTCAACGGCATGTCGCCTTTTGCTTTTGAGTATCTGATCACCGAAGGGCTAAAGCAGCAGGGCATAAGGATTCGGAAGCTCAAGCGGGTTGTGGCTGACGGAGGCATCGACGGAATGGCCGAACTGAAAGGTCGCTGGCACCTGATTCAGGCCAAGCGGTACGCCGGGCCGGTGTCACAAGGTCTGGTGGGTGATTTTTTGCAGCTATGCGTCAACAAGCACATGCCTGGCCTTTTTGTAGCGACAAGCGGGTTCAGTGCGCCCGCCAAGAGATTTGCAGACCAGCATGCTCGATTAACGTTGCTGGATGCCGACGATTTGCTCGTTATGCTTCAAAGTCGATAATCAAACCGGGTCGGGCCACACTCTGGACGCCCTGTATCTGTCCTGCGGCTGCAACAACGTCGAAAAGAGTCGTTTTAGCGCAAGCCACCGAGAGTCGGCGCGGCCTCTGCCCATTCAGGACTGAGGCGGTCTTCGTTTATTTCGCCCAGGCTGCGAAAAATGTCTTTTGACAGTGGCACCGCGCTATGGCTCAGGTGAAGTAATCCCATTTCGTTGAGTAGCTCCATGTTCGCCGGGGCTAACTGAGGATTATGAAACCCCCATTCGTGGATGACCTTTTCTTTCAGTTCGTCAGAGGTGTGAAGGCCATCGTAATCAATATAGAACGGTTCACCGTAAACAATGACCTGAAGCACCGTATGATCCGGGATTCCTTCGTTCAAACGGCCAATCGAATAAATCTGGCTATCCACGACTAACTTCTGCAATGCCAGGGCAAGCAACGTGCAACCGCCTTCCATCCAGGTCTCGCTTGGAAGAAAATTGTAGGCTTCATCGGTATCGAGAACGGATTTCAAGTCCTCATTAAACGGGTGTTCCGACTTCATCTGATCTTTAATCCCGAATCATATTGTTCAGGTAGTGGAAGACCTCTTTGGCAAACGCGGAAGCCGCTGCCTTCGCCTGATCTACACTTTCAAAGCCGGATGCCACGAGCCCCAAATAGTGAAGCTCAAAAACATTCGGTTCATCATCTGAAACGCGGGTGACCATCATTTCCTGACCGGCAAAGCGCGCAAATTGAACAACGTCTGCTTCGTCGTGCCACTGTTGCTGCGGGGTGTCCAGTGAGACTTTCCCGCCAGGCCCAATCTCTATCTCGATATCCATTGCCCTTCTCCTGCGCGCCAGTTAGCGCCCTTGGTTTTTTCTTAACTATCGCTTCAGGTTTTCAACCCGCGATATTTTCCGTCGTCCAAGCAGCTTGTTTACCGGCGAGTGAGTGAACATGAAAATCCCCGAACGGGATGCCTTTGGCTTCTGTCCAAAGTTTCTGTCCATGAACTTCACTACCCAACTGTCAATAATTTCTGACTTCGGTATAACCCCGGCGCAGGCACACTGATAATAGGCCCAATGGCGGATTGTCGCCGGAGTGTCATGCCAGTGATAGATCGTTAAAATATCTGGCTTCAGATCGGTCACGCCATACGTATTCTGGACGCTCTGATAGTCAAATTCGGCAGTCAAAAGCAAAAAGAAATGGGTGTCTATTGCCGCCGTTGATTCTCTCTCAAACACTGCGTAGCTGTGAGTAATATCCGGCAATAAGTGTTCAGCTCTGGAGTCCGGGAAAGCGGAAACGTGGACAATCAATCGGAAAAAATAACATTGCACCTGTGACGGAGAAAAATCAGCTACAAGCTTGCCAAGCCCATCGTCGCTTATGGGCGACCTGAACAGATTCACAGAGGGAGCCGGATCTTTGATGAAGGCACCCTTTGAGATTTCATCGAGCTTATCAATTATCCATTGGGACTCGGATTCCCAGAAATCGAAGTACAGATTTGCCCTTGCCTGGCGTTCAATATTTTCTACAAAAGGGTCGTGGTCTCTGCTTTGAGCTAGTTGGCCAGCCAATACTGCAGGGTCTTTCGTTTTTGTTATGTCAACGTCTGAGTTCTTTTTCTCGCTGCTAAAATGCGGTCGAAGTACAGGTATAGACTGATACCAGTCCAGGGCGTCCATCAAATTTGCGGTTGGCATTTCAGAAACGTCAGACGCCATAGCGGCGATGAGATGAACTTCCGAATTATCCAACGATTCAACAATCCCTTCAAGATCGTCATCTGAACCTCTGAATTCGTGTTTAAGGCCCCCTGCAGAGTTGTCGATAAGGCCCTCGCAAGAGTCTTCAGGGGGGTGCTTTTGCCCGACTGAAACGGATCGTTTTTTAACATTTTTTGATTGCGCTTCCTGCGAATTCATAAACTGAAATCCTCACTGAATTCTTATCAAATTTGGCTTTATTATCGCATTGCGTGGCCTTTTGAAACGCGAGGAACCCTTAAATTTCGTATGTCCACCGACAAACATTGGAAGGAGTATCTCGCGCAAACTGATGAAGAAGCCCACGGAAGGTGCTTGAGCTGGGTCGTAGGTTCTGGGTGACGCCCAATGCCTGGGGGTTTCCTGTTTAATCGCTGGCAGGCAGGTGGGGTCCGCCTGAAAAGCAACAGGCGCTAACGCCTTACGTCGCCAGAGTGCAGCCACAGTGCGATCCTTTCTAAGCTGCCTGTTCGGCGGTGCATGGGGTCATGCCGACGAAATCGCCGGCGCTACGTAGCCGCCATCGACCGACTGGTTCATCACGCCACCATTCTTATTGCATGTGGGAAAGCCTCACTCAAGAAAAAGACAGCTCAGCTTCATCGTCAACCGGACAAGATAGTTGACGCTGCATAAATGACTTAATTAGATGGTAATTAATTGTTTTAAAAGACTTATTTGACATCTGTGTAATCGTGTCTAGCATATGGTTGATGCTACCAGGAGATTACAAATGCGAGCTGACACTATCATTCAGAATTGGTTTCTCATTGACTTCACGTCAGAGGAAGGCGAACGCCTCGGAAAAAGCGTTCTGTGGGGAATCGTAGTCGACGATCGCAAAGGCAGATGGATTCCTGGCGATTGGTGCTGCACCAGCCTTGTTGTAAAAGAGCACGATGATCAGCTGTTCGAAACAAGCAATAGCTTCTACCAAGCTCAGGGGCACGGCACTCGCATGGAAGCCCCTACAGCAGCAATTCAGCTATTGCGCTCCGGTTACTCCCCAGACCAATGGCCTGCTTTAAAAAGTTTGGGCGATCAGATGAAAGGCTCTTGAGTTGCGTTATTCAAGGGGCACTTGCCCCTTGTGATCATGTTTCACCCGAGGGAGCTTTATGGATAGTCCAAAAACGGCGAATGAACTGCGCAGACTCGCAAAGCTACATGATGAATTTTTACGATCACTTGAACCCAACAGTGGTCTCAGTTCGATTCATGTTTTTGAGGCGTGTGTTGATCTAAGTGATTGGTTCCTTGCGAGGTGGGATAAAGACGTTCGAGCCAGACAGGATTTTGTTTACGTTTCCGATGCACATTACAAGAGGTCCGGGTTCTATGTTGATTATGACAGCTTGCGAGGGCTGGACTACGATGATTTGATAGAAAATCTTATTGAGCTGGGGAAAATTGAGAACCAGAAAAACGTATGAAACGCGCAAAAACCCCAACCTTTACGGAGAATATAGTAAAAATTGGGTAGTTGACGCTATACCTTTTTGCTTGTAGCGGGTGAAGGTCTTTCACCCTGAGTTGTTATGGGCGGCAGCGAGAGCCGCATGTAATGAGTTGGGGTCGGGCGGGGCTTTGCCCCTTGCGAATCCTCGGCGGTCAGGTTCCCTGACCACTGAGGGGAAGGCAGGTCGGGCGCTGCCCTCCCCGCCAGGTGCATTATCGTGACTCGAATTCAGCTTGGTCGCGTTCTTCAGCGGCCTCCCACTGCTCGATGAACTGGTTAAGCCACAGACGAATAAACGGGGCACCGTGTTCAACCTCCGGTTCCGTGAGCATTTCATCAGCCGATTGCAGCTTGAGTTCGTTAAGTCGGCAGAACTCCGCCAGCTCGTCGGTCAGGGACTCAAGCGTTTTGAGGCTTGTAAGGTGATCGCATACCCACTTACGGTCATTGCCGGTAGACGTTGGCAGGTTGATCCGGCCAGCGTCTTCTTTGTTATAGCGGGTGGCCTGGGCACGGTTTGACCATGTGAGTGTGAAGGAATCCCAATATCCATAACCGTAGCCATTGCCAAGTTTCGCTGCGTTGTCCGACCAGATGACCCAATCCCCTCTGAGGTAAGGGCGAGACAGAATTTCATGGGCGTAGGCCGGGGTTTCCGTATCATCGCCGTCGTCTTGGCTAAGGCTAAGAATGATCGGAGTATCGAGATCAAAGAGATCATTGTTCAGCAGGGTTGGAAGGGCTTTAACAATGTACCAGCCGCCGCATAGATTATCGTCCGGATCGTTCCAGTACACACCTTGGCCAACGGGCATTGGGAGGTTGTCAGCGGTTACAGGCACCGGATTAACGGACAGGACGTTGTGGTGAGCCGGTCTGCTCTGGTTATCAAAATTCAATGTCTCGGCGATACTCAAAGCTTTGTGTTCTGCCAGTACGCGATCGGTGACGTTGTTTATCGTGACTTCGGTGGTGATGGTACGGGTAACCGTTATTTTGTAAGCGGTCATGGTGTCTCCTTGGGTTGCCGGTTGGCAGAATTGTTGTATCGCGGCGGTTGCCTGCCTGATCTCTTACTGATAATTATAGGCGTAACGCCTAATGATGTCAATTATTAGCAGGGCTTATCGGTTTTCATATGGGCAACTCAGCCGTGAGAGGGGAGCGTTAAAGCGCACCCTCCAGGCACGGAGCCACGTACTTTTGAGCAAAGGCTTCCGGCGACAACGACAAATCATTGGCCGATATCTGCCTGCAGTTCTCCCGGCAATCACTGCCTACCCAATAAATCATCCAGATGCCGTTTTTGTAGGGAGTAATCATCACGGCCGCAGCCCCGGACTCCAGCTTGTTGGTGACCACTTCAGTAAAGGGTGCCAGCTTCGGCCACACTTTCCGATTGCAGTGAACACCAAAGACGTTCCTGGCGTCACGAAGTAGTGCCCGTAGTTCGCGTTGGGTGGTCCGAGACATATCGCTTTTCCTCTTCAGTCTGGTTCGGTTTTCGACCGCAGGCTTTGTGGTGGGTTATCCCACCAGAGCATCTGTGATCGCGGTGGTGGCTGCGTGGGCATTGTCGATCAGTTCACCGTTAATTCGGTGTGTCGAGACGGTGGCGACATTGACGATTTCGATCAGGGCCTGTGCCATATCCCGGTCCATCTCCACGAAAATTTTGTCGTGGTTGGCGTCTTCCAGGATCAGGTCGTCCTCGGTGGTTCCGTTAAAAATTTGGCTGAGTTGATTGATGGCATTCATGGCGGCGACACGCTGGCACGTTTCTGAGGTTTTACCGGTATCGGCCATGTTGGTGGCGATGAAATAGCTCAGTGTGTCGTGAAGGCGGTCGGCGGTATCGTGGAATTGTTGGATGCTCATGGGATCAGACTCCGTATGTGGTTAGTGGAAAGCTGGCGGTCAAGCCACCAGCTTCCGATTCCGAGTGTGCGTTCTTGCCAGCGAAACGGCGTTTTGTGTACTGCGATCGTGCGGACCCATCTGGATAAGGACTTCCGCGATTTCCGCCAGCGTTGGGCAAAACTCCAAATCCGGCTGCAATGCTTCGGTGTGATAGGGCGATACCATGAATTGCTTGCTAGGGGGCGCCAGTTGAATGTTTTTGATGGTGCCGTTGTGGAGCGGCGTGAACGCATTTACCGTGAGCCGGGATTTATAGGTCATGTCACCCATGGCGAGAAAAAAAGTGGTGTGATTGTAAAGATTTGTCAGGTACACCAGCCGCTCGCGCCAGCTTTCAACCAGTGCGGCGATTGTGTCATCGGAATCGTCGTCGGTAAAAAGCTCCAACTCAGCGTGAAGGCCCAGCTTATTGCGGCCTATCTTGTCGATGCCGTGAGCTACAAAGGTCATTTCTTCAGCCTGGAAAAGGCGTGGATCGCCTGGGATCGAAGCAGGCATATCGGTCTGGCCGTACTGCTGGATCAGATTGCGGTGTGCGTCGCGAACGGCATCAATTGCTCCGGCGTGTTTCGGGGACACTTCCTTGAGCCAGAACCGCTCAAGTTGTTTAGCGTCCGTGAATTCACCAAAACGATCCGTTAAAGGGACCGGGTAGTGGTTGTAACTGGTGACCAGAGGGATCAGAGTTTCGGGGGATTTTTTCTTGGCCATAACTTTCTCCTTGGGGTGCCGTTTGGCTTGATGTTTGGTGGCGGTTGCCAACCTGATTCGCTAAACAAAGTATAGGCGCAACGCCTATTTATGTCAATATGAAAGCGTTATTTTATGGCAATGTCGCACATACAAAAAGGGCGCCTATTGCGCCCTGTGTGGGTCATTCTCTTATGGTTCGGGTGGTCAGTAGCTCACGCAATCGAAGATAGTCTTCTGTGGGTTTTCAAGGCAACGATGAAGGTCCTCCACGCTGCGAAGATCACTTGCATTGACCAACGAGAGATCCAGCCACTGTGACAGCCCCAGTTTTAAGATAGCGGTGAGTTGATCTGGAATCCCTCGAGCGTTGATGACCTTTGCAGAGCAAGGTGTGTGAATGCCGCTCACCATTTCGCTTAGCAAGGTTTCCAGCTTAAAAGAGGTTATGTAGGTTCCCGCCAGTAGACCTTCTGCGACCTCCATGTAAGCGGCAGCATCAGATGGATTAAACGCAGCGAGCTTGCTGAGACTGAACAATTCAACGTGAACAGTATCGCCTTCCTCGTCCTGCATGGTGATAACCGAGTCCTCGAACGTCGCGGCGGCAGTTGCCGCACCACAAAAATGGACAGAATAATCTTCCTCCCCATCGGTCCATGAGAATCGAATGGAGTCGTCGTCTGCTTTCTCAAAGCTGGTAATTAGTGGGCCACCATCCACGATGTAAGCGTCAGCGGTTTGCAGGTTCTCTATAGTGGTGTTCATGTACGTCTCCTTGGTTTGCCTGATGGCGTTTTGTTGATTGGACAGGTTTTAGGTGTGCTCGGATGAGCCGTGGTCTTACGGCTCGAATCCGCCTTGCAGAGCGTATGGGCCTACGACCACTTTGTAATACCGTGGCCCCATTTCGCCCTGGGCCTCGTTTAACGCATCAGCGATCTTTTGGGCTGACTTTTCGTTTCCCACGCGGGCGTTCAGAAATGTCTCATCGGGGTAATCCCCGGCGAAATTATCGGTTTCAACAATTCGGACTGTCTTCAGTGGCATGATCGTTCTCCCTGGTTGGCCGATGTATAAGAAATGCCCCGATCGCTCGGGGCATTGGTTTCAGGCCGCGGCCTTCTCAGATTCAATCAGATCGAAAATGGTGTGGACGCCAAACTCGGTGAGCCAGAATATTTCGGCGTCCTCTTCGTCCATGACGCCCAGTTCTTTTGTGGTCAGAGAGGCGATCAAGCCGCCGACTTGCTGGCCGTTCCAGCCAAGCGCAGCCTTGAACTCATCAGGTCCGCCATTTGAAAAGTTGTCGGAAAGCTGGCATTCGCGGTTGTCGTAGTTGATGCAGGTTTTCAGGGCGATAATTTCAGCGGGTGTGAGGGTTACTTTGCTCATGGGTTTTCTCCTGGGGTTTGCCGTTTGGCTTATGTGGGAGGCGGTTGCCTTTCCCTTATTTCTTACAATCAAGTATAGGCGTAAAGCCTATTTATGTCAATCTCAGGAGAGCAATAAAGCGGTTTGAATGGCGGCTTTTTTGAAGCGAAATAAGAAAAGGCCCGCCACCAGGTGGTGGACCGGTTTTGGTGGCTGGCGGTTAGCCTGTCAAGGCTACAGGTAACCCAAAACAAGAAAGATCAGGTAAGTCAGGGCATGCTGGATGACCGCTATTCCGAATATTGGCCACCCTGTTTTAAACGAATCGGATTTTTGATATTTTCTGATAATTTCTGAGCCTGCAAAACCTGTAACAACGCCGTAGACGAGCGCGAATATAAATGCCGAAAAGGGAGTGATGGAGGTCTGATCCGGGCCAGACAATAGACTGCTGGCGCTTATCGGAAGCACTAAAAAAAGGATGCTAGCGATGAAGCCAGTCATAAACAATATGAGAAACGTCGGTTTCATAAAAATTACCACTGATGTTAAATGGGTTGTTTTGCCGGTGAGCATTCGACCATCGGCGTTTCATTAACGAAGCGCCAGCTTGCACCGGCGCCAGGTTGGCTGGGCTATTTAATGGTTCCGTCGAACGCGGCGATCACCAGTTCTGCAGTTTGTTCACTGGGTAAATCATTTTCACGACGCACTGCCTCGACCGATTTTGAAAATATGAGGGGGAAACTCTCAATCATCTCCATGGCGTCGTGGTCATTGACTCTATGCAGTAACTTCCACAGGACGCTCATGCCGAAATTCTGGTTATCCACTGCCGCCAGGGCAGCCGTGCGTGTTTCGAACTGTATTCTAATCATGTCTCTGGACTCACAAGTCCCAATGGCCATTGTTACGGAATCAGGCGACCCAATAAGCGTGTACATGGGTGTCAGTGCTATTGGAAAAGAGGGTTCGGGGCTCTCAATTAACGATTGGTAGACAGGCAGGTTTTTTGCGGGCGTATCTTCCATTATCCACAATACTTCCGCATCTTCATTGCGATGGATACCGACACCGTGATCAAAGTGAAACTGTGACCCAATCGCAGAGCCTTCCGGCACAAATTTGACGCCAATGTGGGTAGATCCGTCGATATTACGCGCACGAAAAACGGCTGGAAGCATACCGTTCGTTTTGTCATGCTCGCAGGCTTCTTCGATCTTGGCGTTAATTTGCAGGGTTTCTTGTAGGCAGGCCTTTGCTGACTTTAACGCTGTGACAGCGCTTTGAAAATTCTCGTTCTCCCAGGAAACACAGGTGCTTGCTTCAAGCAATTCGCTGATCTGTTCCAGATTGAGTGGGACGTTTGTGGTTGGGCTCATGAATCTATCTCCTTGGGTGCCGGTTGGCTTTTCTTTTTAGGGGAGGGCGGTTGCCGCTTTTTTCTATTATCTACACCGTCTATATTAGGCTTTACGCCTATTAAAGTCAATGTGAGCGGTAATATAAAGGGCTGTATTTTGACGCTTGGTGAACGATTGATGTTTTGGGGGAGTCAGAAAGCAAAAAGCCTGACAATCAGCCAGGCTTTAAGTGTTTCGGTGTAGAACCGGCATTTTAGCCAGCGTTCTTGATGATTTTCGCTTCACCGTTTTCAAGTGCCACGTATCGGTCTTGGTGACGAGTGACCGACATGGGGATGCCGTTGGCTTCATCAACCAGTTTCCGAGAAAACTCAGCCGCCGCAACATCGACGCGCTTACGGTTGTTCTCATTAATTTCTTGAACGCGCTTTAAAATCTCTGACATTGTTTTCTCCTTTGCGGGGTTTTAAAGTCGGATTTAATAAAACCCAAGGCTAACTCCGCAAATCCATGATGGCCAAAAGCTGCTCTTTTTGCAACTCAATGATCGGTCGTACCAAGTCCCAGTATGCGCTTACAACATCTTCCGACATATTGGCCGGTGTCTCTGTGAAGATCGTTAAGACGCCAAGTTCGGCGAATTGAGATAGGTCTACACGCTCGCCTTCTCGTGATTGATATTCCCAAAGCAAACGGTAGGCCGCCGCGCTGCCAATCCGACCGTGCTCCGTTCCGGCGACGTATTCAAGTACCTTATCAATCACGTTCTGGGTGACGTTCCAGTTCTTTGAGGCTTCATGCGTGATCTGATATTCGACGTCTTTATAAATAACCTGGCCGAACCGAAAGGCCCTGGGCGCAATTGGTATAGCGCGAGATCGGGTAGAGTCAGGATCCTCATCATCGCAATCCGCAACTGGCAGGAAAATTTCTTCTTTCAATTTAGGGTCGGGTTCTCTGGCGTCGGATTGCTCCATACCTGGTTTGGCGAAAGCAGACATTGCAGGGTCAACATGCAAAACACCTTTAAGCCCGCGTAATGGGTCACGGTCATCGTCTATAAACCGAATGCCAGCCTTAACCCGGGCCATCAGTTGCGGGCTATCGGTAATATCATTCACGGTGATGTATTCGGTCAAGTGAGCGGAGCATTTGGTGTTTAGTGGCTTGTGTTCGTAGTGCAGGAACAGCTGAGCCGCTGCATTCAAAGAAAACCGGATGTTGCGTTGGATAAACTCGATGGCTTTCTCTTTTTCGGCCGTGGAGCTGCTACTGTCTGTGACCGGGCGAAATCGCCACTGGAACAGGGTTGCCTTATAGGATTCTGTAAACGTTGAGAGCGCGTGCGCCGGCGGCATGGTTTTCAGAAGGCTGATCAAATCTTGCTGTTTGCTGGCAAGATCCTCCTGTGCCCGCTTCGATTCCTCTTCGGCTTTCTCTGTTCGATCTTCTAGGGCTTGTTCGCGCAGAACCTGCAGGCCGATGCTGATCAGTACCAGGCACAGCACAACACCCCAGTGGCGAATTGCTTCTGAAGTGAAGTCGAAGCTATAAGTGCTGAAACCGTATGCCATGCCAAAGGTGGTAATCGTCCCAAAAAACGCAATACAAGCCACGGGAGCCGTGCCGGAATAGACGCCCAACGGCTGGCGGTTCTTAGAATTAGAAATCCAAGCCCAAAAATGGTTTGGCGATCGACGTATCTTGGCAATCCACCGGTTCTTGGTCAGCGATAACCAAGTGTCTGGGCGTTCGGCGGAATGTGGATGGTCTTTCAAAATGCTCTCCTTGCAGTGGCAGATCCGGTAACAGTAGTTGTCCGGGTTTTAATGGTCTGTGTTGTTGCTCTCTGTGTGACCCGAAAGCGTTGGCTGGGTTGTTGGCATGGTGGGTGTCTCCGGTGTCAAAACTGGCGCTGCAAGTGCGGCGCCTTGATCGTGATGAGTTGGGTTTTATCGGATGATATGAAGATCTTGAAGGGGCAGCCAGCTTTCATCGGGTTTGTGACCCAGAAAACGTGGCTTTACTTCCCGGATCAGAGCGGCGTCCATCGTTGTGAGAGTGCCCAGCTTGATCACAGTGTGGTGGGCTGATCGGGTTGTCCGGACAGTCATTCCAGTCTGGATTTCCTGATTGTTCGTTTTGAATCGTCGGAGGTTGCTCAAACAGTCGGCATGGCCAAAGGAGTCTGAGCAATCTGTTTCAGTCCATCCGTGGCCAACCTCACTTTGACGAGTGTACCTGCGCTGTTCTACCTGGTGATGGATAACCGGTGCCGGTTTCCCGCAAACCTCGCAGAACCCGTACCGGCCATCGGTGTGCTTTTGTCGAGTAAGCTGATAACGATACAAGTCATGGGCTCGCATGATAGTTATTCGTCCGGAGTCACCGGACAGTTCGTTGCTTTGATCGTTTGCGGCCGTTGCGTTCAGGACTTCATTTTGCAGGGGTGTCATTGGCTTATTCATCGGGTGAGTCCTTATGCGTCAAGCCGCCTGGTAGGAAAGAAGATGGTCAATGGCTTCGTCGCCCAGGATTTTCAGGATGTCGTCGTATTCATACAGGCCATCCATGTATTCGAACTCAATCGGCAATGCGCTAAAATTGACGATGTGATCCTCGGCGTAGCGCATGAGTTCCATCCAACGCTTGGCTTCGCCAGCCTGAATCTGAATCCGTGGATGGTCATAAACTTCAATGATTCGGTCGGCCATCGCATCAAGCGTCAGGGATTCAAGGCGGGCTAGCAGATGACCAAAATCAGTGGCAAGCTCCCGGGCCTTGGGAAAAAGGTGCGGAGTGTGAATTGAATCGTCGGGCATCTTGGTGATGTGTACGGCGTACAGTTTTACTGAGTTCATGCTTGTCTCCTTGGGTGCCGGTTGGCTTCTATGGCTGGCGGATGCCGAGCCTTACCTATATCTCTATAATAGGCTTTACGCCTATTTATGTCAAGACTAATGGAATAGAAAAGCAATGACCCGAACCTGTATATGGCCAGGGCGCCACCATAAGTGCTCAAATTCTGAAAGGCGGTCATTAAGGGAGAAAAAGGCGGTCAATAAACCGCTATAAACCACAGTAGAATCAGTGCTTTTCAAAACCCACTGATTCTTTAAGCGCGGGTGGGATTTGAGGGCCTGAGTTCACCGCAATATGCACATAGATCATTATCACCGGCGTATGGCGCGGGCGGGGCTTTGCCCCTTGTCGAAGTATTCCAGTCGGGCGCTGCCCTCCTGTCATGGCACCACTCAGCCTTTGGCTTCGCTGGTGCTGGCGGATATCCGGATAAAAAAAGGCCCCGATCGAGTCGAGGCAAAGGGCTTCCCAGGAGAGGAAAGAGGTGGCAGATCGTCACTGCCGGAAATATGGATCAGCGATTAAGGCGCTGGGTGGCCAGTTCGTTGACCCGGTGCTTCTGTTCATCGGTCATGGTTGACCACTTCGCAATCTCGTACTCGAGAGTGCGCCCGCATCCTACGCAGACATCGTTGTGGTCGATGGTGCAGACGGAGATGCAGGGCGATTCTGTGTTCATAGGTCTCTCTTTGTTGGCTGTGTCGTATCAGGCCAGCAGTAAGTCTAGCTGGCGGCTCTTTGGGTCATCGTGTTCAGCATCGTTCACCGCGGCATCCAGTGCTCCGGTCGCAGGCTTGCGGCTTGTGGCAATGATATTGCTGGCGGTAGACGTGGCCTGTGTGGTGTCAGCATCGGTTTTGATGATGAAAACAGGGTGCGCCTGGATTTGTGCCAGTGTGTCGATCGGGCCGTTTTCGCGCAGGTCATTCAACACAAGGTTGTAACGCTGATAGTTGGCCAGTGTGCTCTGGTAGCCGTTACGAGCGCGGATCAGGCCTTCACGGATCAGAAAATCCATTTCGTCATTGGAGGTTTTACGGCCATCGGCGAAATCTATGGCATACCACCAGCAAAAATCTTCAAAGATGATGCCAAGGGTGCCATCTGGATCACGCAGGTTTGTCAGATCACACTCAATCAGGTCGCCAGTCTCAATGCTGTCGTGAGCCATACCGGTTTTGCTGAGGTACATGGCGCGTTCACCGTTGTCATCCATCATGATCGGCGGTGTGCATCCTGACTCAGTGCCAATCAGGTCGCGCCAGTGATCCTGGTAAACCGGCTTGCTGTGATCCATCTGCTCAACTTGCAGATAGCCCACCGTTTTTCCCATCAACTTCTTGTCAGACCTGGACTGCAGGTCCGCCAGCTCGTCATCGCCGGGCATTGGAAACCGCTGGCCGCCGAGGATAGCTTCACGGATTCGTGGGTATTCGCCAACTTTCTGAACGCCGTACCGGGCCCACTGAAACGCGATCAGCATTTGCTGCTCTTCATCAAGCAGGGGAGGGAAGCGGCGATCAACCTGACGACCGAGTTTGGCTGAACGTGCGCGGGCGCGATCATCTTCGTTGGCGTCGATCGTCATAATCCACTTCAGCAGCTGGCTGGTCCACGCAGGACTATAAGCGTTGGAGAACACGCGAATCCGGCCCTGACTATCGGCAGCTTTGGACAGGAAGCTACGGTTCTCTGGTACCAGGTGGCCGGCACGAATCACTTTTGAAAGGCGAGTCAGTGGCTCATAGGCAGGGAATTTATCAAGCATGTTCAGCAAAGAGTGATCGGCGCTGACTTTCTGGCACACGAAGCAGCCACCGCGTCCGCCTGAGCAGGGTGATTTTGCTTGCTGGATGCTCTGGGCAAAGTCTACGGAGCCACAGCTTGAATCGCCCATAGCCTCGTAATGGGCAAGCACTGGGGTGAAATCGAAGGTCTTGAAACCGATGGTACGTTCTGAGCCGTTTAAAAAGCGCCATACGTCCGTTTCAAGCCAGTCAGCGACCGGAGAGAGGGTCAGAATGCCGGTGTCGCTGCGAACAGGGACCGTGGCGTTCTCATTGCGCTTGCGCATGGCTGTGCCGCGTGTCGCGCTTTCTTCAAAGCGGGTTCCGATTAATGTCAGGATATTTTCGGCGCCGTATTGTTTAACAAACTGACGCTGACTTTTTTGGATCGGCCGAATCTTCAGGTTCATGCTGCAGGTCGCATCGGAGCCGCTAACACTGGCAATCCCGCGACCACCGCACATGGTTACAAGGTAGCTCTCCATAGGGTCCGGTTTTACGAAAATCTGTTGAACGTCCAGGCCATGCTCATCGGCCCATGCCAGTGCGCGGGTGGACATTGCAACGTTGAGCTTGGACTGAGAGGGGTTCTCGACACCGGTATCAGAGGTGATAATTCTGACGGTCGGTGATTCCCCTTCGTCTTTAAGCTGGCAGGCCGCTTCAAGGCTCAGAGCCAGAACCAACGTAGAGTCCTTTCCGAATGAACATGAAACGGTCGTGATGTAGGCTTCGAGCATGGTGGTCTTGATGGACTCAATCGCATTAGTGCAACGATCGGCAAACGTCTCCGGCTGGACAGCTTCGGGTGCCCAGGCCTGTATGAGAGAGTTCTGATCGTGGCTGTTGCTGGTTGAATCAAGCATCGGTTGCTCCTGGTTCTGCCGGCTGGCAATGGTCTGGTCTTGCGTGGGCGGCGGTTGCCTGCCCTGATCTCTTAATGCTCATTCTAGGCTTTACGCCTACTTATGTCAAAGTATTTAGCACATATGGGCGCTTATTTTTCAGGCTGGGGTTTGCCCCCAGCCCTATGGGTTATCCGGTTCAGTAAGTGAAGCGGTAGGCACTCAGTTCATCAGGGGTTGCCTCGAGCATACTCACCGGAATCTCGTAGCGGCAGATTGCCGTGAAGCAGTATTCGTTTTTGGCAAGGCCTGCTGACTGAACCAGCTTGTCAGCCAGAGAAAAGTAGTAGTTGCGCGTGCGGTGAGAGTGGTCGTCAGGAGAACTCAGACGGTCCGAGTAGCACAGGCACTCCTTTTCCGGCTTTGGTGTGTCCCCCGACCCATAAAGCATCGCCTCTTGCATGAATAGGTTATGAGCAGCTTGTATCGCGCTGATGATGTCCAGCAGGGTCGCAGTCATTGTGAGCGTTTTCATAATGGGCCTCGTTGTTGATGTGAGAAAAAAGTGAGCGCGATGAGACTGCTGGCGGTGGATTCGCCAGCCCGCCCCGATATCCGATCAATCGTCGGTCTGCTCGGCACGCTCATGGTTCTCTGCAGTAAAATCAGAGGGCAGCATCAGGCCGTAACGGGTGAGCCGTCTTGCCATGCCTTCGGCATCCAGTTTTCCGTCCTCAATTTGTCCAGCCAGATAACGAGTGATCTCATCTTCAAGATCGTGCCGGTTCATTGTAATATCGACGTGATATTGCTCTGCCTCGGCTTCACTATGGCCGGTCAGGAGTCCGTCACCGATAGCGCGGTCCATCGAAAGGCGCAGGTGGCGCAGTAATGCATCTTTTGGATAACCGTTCAGTTCAATGGTGGCGCTGACTTCGATCGTAATGTTGGTGGTTGTCATAGGTTGCTCCTGGTTCGCCGGATGGCGGTTGTGTCGGCGGCGGTTGCCGGCCGGTTGGTTTACTGTTCGTTGATGGCGTCGACCAACTCCCAATAGCTGCTCAGAATCTTGGGCTCAAGGCCGGTCAGAAAAGCTCGGGTCGCCACTTCAGTTGCCCAGGCACCCCAGCGTTCTTCCAGCAAATGATCAACGATGACCTGATGACGAGCATCCCGGATATCCAGACTACCGTAGGACCGAATGACGATGTGATCAGCTTTGCGCTCAAGATCGTCAGGCAAAGGTTCGGTTGTATCGCAGGTTCGGTCCACCAGATCGTTTATGGGTCCAGCAATGATTTCGTGGCGCATGGTTGTAATGTCTTCGTTCTGACCAAGCACCGCCCGGTGTTTAACCGCGTCACAGGTGACAACGGCATCCGGCCACGCCTCGCCCAGATGAACCATGTATGTCTCGAGTTTCTTGCGGTTGCTGCTTAATCCCAGAAAATGAGCCCGTTGCGGGATATTGGCAGTCAGGTTCTTCAAATCCTGAAGGTACTCTGCAGGAAAGGCTTTCGCCTTGCAGGGAACGGCAATGCCAGAGATGGGGGTGTTACCTAAAGCGTTGATCGCTGCACTGATATACAGGCTAGGGGTCATGTTGCCGCGCTGGATTGGAAGCAGGCGCTTGTGATCTGGGCCAATGGCCTCCTGAATTCGGTTGCCCCACAGTCGAAGTGCCGTTAGCGATTCCGATTGAGACCCGACAGCATCGGGCAGTATGAATGTCAGCTTTGAAGGAGTTGCGCTCCTTTGGGCGGCTTCAGACACCGCACGGTAAACCTTAACGACCTTGGCCCACGGCATATCACCGAAGGCGTTCCGGAACAGGAAGGCGCCGGAATCCATCAGGACCGATCCGCCAGCTTCCAGATAATTGCATACGCGGGTAAGACCAATCTCGCCCAGTTCCACCGCGGTAACGCACACCGGATGATTTACAGAGGTGTAAGCGTTCCAGTAGGCCGGGGTCAGGACGCCTGAGCCGTAATGAATCACTTCACCTATCAGATCGGCAGGCTCAACGTTATCAAACAGGGTGCCCTCAATGGCGAGCTTCCGATTACTCTCCTTTGAGGCTTTGGCACGCTGGCGGCTCAGCCGAACGGCTCTGCGATGCGCCATCAACTCGTGATTCGTAAAAATCATATCGGGGTCTTTCTGTGCGACGCTCAGAGTTGCCTGCAGGGCCAGTCGAGAAAGCCACTGCTTATTCTCGCGCGACCAATGACTTTTCAGGGAGTCGATGCAGTTAAGCATGAAGGGCAGAGTCTGGCCGGACAGTACGGGAAAAGAGGATTGGGTGGCACTGTTCATGGTCATGGTTCTCTTCCTGGCTTGCCGAATGGCGTCATTTAGGCGGCGGATGCCTGCCTTACTCGTATTTCTTATAATAGGCTTTGCGCCTACTTAATGCAAGGTTTAACCAATTTTTCGTGCCAAAAAAACCCCGGTCATAGCGAGCGGGGCATTTCGGTACTTGGCTATTCAGTATATCCCTCAACTGGCTGACGCTGCGGCACCTTGGCGACGGAATTTGCACAGTCGTTTAAGGCGAACCAGGTCATCTCGAACAATTTTTGTTCTGCGTAGTTTTTTCATTTCACTGATGTACTGATTCACAGGTTGGGCTTGACCGGTCGTCTGCTTCACGCTGATGAATTCCTCGTAACTTACTTCAGCGTATCGGACTAGCATGAGGTAGGCCGGGAAAAGGAAAAGGCCAGCTACAATCATAAAAGCGGTACCGACTTTGGTTGGCACTGTGAAACCAACTACCGCTACGGGATCGCCTTGCGTCCCAATAAACGTCAGAATTGCGCAAACAAAAAACAGCAGCGAAGGTGTGAACAGAAAGATCAGGCTTTTCTGCTTTGCTGTCTCGATAGCCTGGTCAGTGCGCGGGGTTAGGTCGTTGTGTTTCATGGTTTTCATTCCAATTATGTCATTTTTTAAATCGTTGAAATTTGCATTTACGGTTACAAGCTGGGAACAGGTGAATCCACAGGTAGGTCCAGTCGTTCCTGTTCAGCACGGTAATCCCATTCGACGGAGGTAAGGCCGGCCGCCAGATCTCTTGGTGATAAATCAGTATTTGCATGCTCGTCCGTTAAGAGGTCTTCAGTGCTCGGTGTGCCAGATTCCCAGGCTGATAGTGACGTCAATACATGGTCAGTCTCGTCTGGGTCCATATCCTGAAGCATTTCTTCCAGCGGCGACGGCAGACCGACCTGTTCAGAAATGACCTGGTGGCCATCGATCAGAAGTTCCGTTATTTGATCAAGCGTTTGCTGCGTAATAGCACCCGGGAGTATGGCAACCGAATTGGCTTTCCCGCTTTCGCTTCTGTAGCTCAGCTCGATGCGCGTGTTTTGAGGCGGTTGAGTCTGAGCGTTCTCTGCACCTTTAACGGCCTCGTCCAGCGCCGAGTTAATCTGCTCGTTGGTAAGTTCACCTGTCAGGACGAGTGTATTTGGTGATAAATCTGTTGTGGTTTTTTGACCGGGCTCAGGCAACCCAATCACTTTCATACTCAGCGCCCGGGCTTTATACAGTGGCAAGGTGCCATCACTGCTGGAATGCTGTACGGCATCTATCCGAGATACCGGGATAAAGTCATCATTAAATTCGTGAAGGTTGAGGGCCTGTGCCTTGAAATAAGTTGCCGCGCCTCGAACTCTTGTTGTTTCTGTCGCTGGCAAACCGCCTGAATCGCGGGTCGCCTGAAACAGAGTCGAGTCGTCTTCGGAGCTTTCGTTTTTGGACTTTGAAAAAATCAGATAGTCGTTGGCGGTCAGGTGAAACGCATGCATTTCGTCGCCAAACCTCTCAAGATCATCCAGATCGTGAGGAATGTCTGAGGCCCTATTCATGTTCTGCTTCACGGCATCCTGCATTGTGAAAACGTGCGCTTCGCTCAGGTGCGTCGTATAGCCCTGGTAATCCTTCCGCCAGAAAAGCGCTTTACCGTCTGCGCTGTTCCGGAGGTCCTGCAAGACGTATCGATCGGATCTGGGTTTGTTCTGTGTCATGGGTCGCCTCTACTTCATCAACAGTTATTTATTTCAATACCCATAGTCTATCCGACAAAATAGAGTTGATGGCGTCCCGGGCCCTTCATGTACGGCAAACCGAACTTTAGGCGTCAGGCCAATCTGACTGAACTGGCTATCCCCTGGAGAACTTCTTTTTTCTGCCAGCGATTGATGCCCAGGCTGTAATCAACCTCAACGGTGTCACCCTGCTTAATAGAAGGCGATTCGCCGGGTTCCAGAGCGCGAAACCAGACAAGCTCAAAGGTGGGTGCGTTATAAGGCGCACCGATATCCTTGGCAATGATCTTGATGTGGCGCTCTTTCATCACGAAGCGCCTCACAATACGGAAAGTTCCCTTAAAGGTAGGTTCAGGAAATTGCTGGCCCCAGGGCTGCGATTCAATCCATGAGGCGAGAGCGATCGACCTGTTTGAAGGGTTGAGAGTACCATCATGCCAGCAGGGGTTTGCCAGCGGAGCAATACTCAACTGATGGTCGACTGCTTTTCGGAAGAGTTGGCGGAACCGTGGCAGGTCAGCCTTTTTCAGTGACAGGCCAGCCGCGCGAGCATGACCGCCGAACTGCCATTCAAAATCGGGTGCCCAGGCATCAATCAGGGCAAGGGTATCCCGAAGGTGGACGTTCTCAGATCGTCCCGATCCTTTCAGGGTGTCGCTGGGGGTGGTGTCGCCGGGGTCATTGTCCGGAGAAAAACAGATAACTGCGCCTTTGGTGGCTTCCTTTATACGGCTTGCGACAAGACCAACAACACCGGGGTGCCAGCTTTCATCATAAAGTATGACCGAAGGCTGGCTCTCGGTACCGGTTTTCCAGTTATCCGCCAGCGCATCCATCAGACGGTTTGCCTCACTCTCCATACCAGACTGAATGTCTTTGCGCGCTGTGTTTGCCTTGTTGCAGTGGCTGGCCTCAATTTCGGCCATCACCCGCGTATCCGCCAGCAAACATGCAAGACCGGCCAGTGGTTCTTCCAGTCGACCAACGGCGTTGATCTGGGGGGCCACCTTGAAACCAAAGTCTGCCGAGGTGATAGGAGATTGTGCGCCGGCCAGTTCCAAGAGCTTTCTTACACCAAAGCTTAGGTAGCCTTGATTGTGTGACTCTCGGGCGTTCATCTTCCAGCCGTGGTTGACCCGGGCCAAGCCCTGAGCAACCAGCAATCGGTTATTTTTGTCAATCGGAACAACGTCACCAATGGTCGCGATCGCTAGGTACTCGGACAGCCGATTCAACTGGACCTTCAAAAGATTTCGCTTCAGGTGATCCGGGGCAATCTGCGCGAGGGCTCGACGAGTCAGCAGTAACAGGTAAAACACAACGCCGGCACCGCACAACGCCTTAGAAGGAAACGGGCAATCCCGTTGATTAGGGTTCACGATTGCATAAGCTGGCGGAACTGTCTCACCGGGCTGGTGGTGGTCCGTTATGATCGTCGCCGGTGGCGAAGGCCAGCCGTTCATCATTTCAATGGCTGCGTGTGAACTGATGCCGTTATCGATAGTGACCACCACATCAGGTGCGAGATCCTGAATCCGCCGCGTTGCCAGATTCGGTTTAAGGCCGTACCCATCACGAAACCGATCTGGTATCACCGTTTTAAGGCGCGGAGTCCGATTTAGTGCTTGAGCGAGCATCGTTACACCACGCTCGAATATAGCAGCACCGCAGGCTCCGTCGGCGTCGAAGTCGGCCACAGCAATAATCGTCTGGTTGTGCAGGATCGCTCTGGCCAGCCTGGACGCTGCGCGCTTTCCATCTTTCAAGAGAGTTGGATCAACCAAGCCATCTGGGCGCCGAATCTCTGGGTAGGTGGCTCCCCGACTCTCATAAATTGACCGTTTGATGCTGGTCATTGCGTCTCTGGACTCGGAGGATTCCAGTCGTCTTGAAGGTGTGTTGCCTGCAGCTTGTTGGTAACGATTAGCAGGCTGACCTTCCATGTTGTCCATGTTAATGGCGGGCGGGGCAGTGCTGTTTGTTCTGGCGGTTGCCATAAGCGCCTCTCTTGGATGCTTGGATGCTTGGATGCATTCTTGGATAAACGAAAAAACCTGTTGCTTGAAAGAATGGGTAATCGAATAACCGAACAGGCTCGATACCTTCATTCATTTACTTTCACCTACCTCCATTGTGCATTGGCATTCAGTGATTATCAAATAGACTATCACTATTTGTATTATGAGGCTTTAATTATTGATCAATGGGAAAACCTCAACGCTCTCGTTTGGTCCGCTTTTAGTGGGTTTCTGCTATCTTTTATTTAAATTCCACCTCTCATTTTGACTATCTTTTTAATTCTTCGACGTGCTCAAATAAAACTATTTTAATGTATACAAATCAAATGGTTCATGAGCGAAAAGCGCCCGATTAAAATCTTAATTTCGGGGTTTGCGCCATCTGCCACCCTCAAGCAGTGGTAAATTTGTGGTACTGGCGCTGGGTACGATTACAAGCCGCTCTGGAAATGCCAGCGTCTAATTACCTTCAAGCAATATTCCTTCAAACAGATACGATCAGCAGGAGACAAAAAGCATGCCGCTAACCGAAGGAATCGGAGCACATCATTTGATGAGCAAGCGAGATCTGATTGACTGGCAATGGATGTTCCTGGCAAATCTCACGATCGAGACACCGTTGGCGATTCTTAGACGTCATGCCGACACTGTGGACCCGGCGCAAGTAAGTGGCGCAGAAAACGCTGATCCGGTAATTTTTTCCAGCTTAATGCCGGGAATGAGCAAGAACGAATCCATCTACGGAGAATGGGTTATCTCTGAGAAAATCGGCGATGACAGTGGCGCGTCTTTAAACGTTGTCGTGATGGATATTCCAGAGTCGGCCTGTGCGCCTGGCAGGTATCTGACATTCCTGACCACATTCCGATCTATTATCGAGTCATCCGATCAGACCCTAAATAAACGAAAGCGCATAGAGCGGTGGTTCGACGAAGAAACCTGGAGCGATGTTCTTGTTTGGTGGAACGGTGAGAAAGAATTTACAAACCGGGTAATCCCGCGATTCCTTGACCATCTGGTCGCCCAGGGCATACCAAAAAAGGTTACGGATCAGCTCGACATTTTAGGTATTGATAATCGTCTTGCGCTTACGCGCCTGATGCATGGCAAATTGGGCATTGATCTCAGGGTTGACCTGGAAGGGTGTAGCAAGAAGACCGAAGAGATATTGAGCACTTTCTGTATCAGAGAGCACCTGATGGACATTGTTGAAGGGAAGAACGTGACTGTCTCTGACGACGATCAAAGGAAAATCTCAGAACAACTGCAAGACTCCTTCATTCAGACAATTTACTAACCGAGCCGAAAAGAAAGAGCTTCGTTACCGCCAGCATCCGAATTGCTGGTGAGTAGCGCCTGCCTGTACCGCCAAGTTGCTGCTGAAATCAAACAACCATTCAACCATTACACGGTCATTGCACGGCCATTACACGGTAGAGGGGGTCGCCTTTCTCTTTGTTCGGGTTGTTTGGGTTGTTCGGGTGGCCTGTTTCTTGACTGGCGGGACAACCACGCACTCTCGATTGATGGTGTAACCCAGCTTTATGCATTGGTGACTCAAAACAAGCTCCCGGGGCGTCAGTAATTTTTTATCGGTCAGCCAGCGAAGGTTGAGAACCCAAAAACAACCATCTAATTCTTTCACCCGCTCACCAATCGATCGCCGAATACCCTTCACCGTGAATTCGCGGGTTGTCTCGTTGTGTATGGCCATCCGCTCAATGGATTTGTGGATTTCCTGCTTTCGTGTGGCGCTGGGAACATGATCGCAAGGAGAAGGGTTGGCCAGTGTCATGGGGCCAAGGCAGTCATCACAAATAGACGCCAGCCCAAGAATCTCGCGGATGCCCATTTTCTTGTTCCGATTGGGGTGCCTCGAGTGCAACCAGGTTGCAAATAGATGAGGCGCTATCCGGCGCTCCTTTTTGTTGAATCGAGCGCGTCCGCATACCTGACAGCGGCCGCCAAACTGAGATGTAAGCCGATCTTTGAGTTTCCGGTGGGCCGTCGTCGAAAGAATGTCCGAAAGCGTGTCAGAGGCAAACCCCCTTGGCGTTGGGAACAACCTGATCTTCACCGGATTCTTCCGATAACGCCACGGCAACGACTGATCAAAGTCTTTTAATGACCAGGCTTGATCAAGTTGATCGTCAAGAATGAACGCACTTGTGTATCCACGGCCATCGGGCTCGGCCTCCTGCTTGATTAAAGCGGGGTATTTGCTCAGAAGGCGGCTGACCTTGCTTTGATTGACTGGCAAAAAAATCATCATGGGTCGAAATCGGGGCTCATATTGAATAGGCGCGAAAGTGATCCTGTATTTTACAGGCGGGAGGGCGTCTGTTGCGCTGTGAACCCAATCTTAACCAGATGTAGGCAAGCTATTATTGACCGTTATCCTTATCGATTTTCCTGCCATAGCCACCGTGCTCTGAGTAGAACGGATGAACGGATAGAGCGATCGGGCAATCTTTTCTGGCGGGATTTCCACCGGCCTTCCTCACCGCCTTGTGCCAGGATTCGGCTTTAATCAAAGCGTCTGAGTGAGCGTCGAACCAAAAGGACTCGGCCCTCCGGAATCGCAGTACGGTTGGATCGTCGCCGTTGCAGACAACGCCAGACATAGGGGATAGGTTGTCATGCAATGGCTCCTGATGGCGCTCCTGAGCCTGAAGGCGATCCCGGAAAGGCTGAATCATCTGAAACGGGGCATCCGCTATGCAGCAAGAGCAGGGGAATCTGATTTCGGCATTGGCCGGCCAGCCTTCCTGATCACCGGTTATCCGTTCATTGCGCTCATCCAAACAGTTATCCGAGTGCATGAAAAGGTCAAGCTGGGCATCGTAATCCGGGTGTCCTGGTCCGAATGGAGTTCTCTCTTTCATGGAAAAATACCAAAGCCAATCTGGTTAGGATGAAGGGGTATCAACTGCATCGAGGCTATCCGTATCAATCTGCTTTTTGGAGTCCGTGTATTCTTTGAGGGTGTCCCGCACTCTCAGCTCAGCTGCACCAGAAATCTTTGCAAGTGGATACCTCGTGCCACGCTCCTGATAAACGTCACCCTGAGCGTACCACCTCAGATTAACGATGGTGGTGTGTCCCAGTGCTCCGGCAACGGCCCTCTTCGATCGGTTGTCTCTGAGCGATTCCACGGCAAACATTTTTCTTCCTGACCCAAGATCAAGACTCGGCAACAGGGCCTCCTCTTTGTCATCTCGGACTGCCGCTGAGGCGACTTTTCGAAGACTGGTAGAAAGGTGGCCGAACTGGTGGGAGGAAAGGTTTTTTGCCGCTTCAATGGCAGCGCGAATAACATTCAGGTGCGCCGCCCCAAAATCTTCAAGGATGAGAACCCTTGGCGCCGGGTCTGCCTTCTTCGTCTTCGCGGTGGTCACAATAAGCGTGTACGGGTCACCGGATTTATCATTCGGGGGCACAAGCTGGCACGTCGGCCACTCGGAGGGCCGAAGTCCTGTCATCAGGATCGCACTGAAGACGAGGAAGCCGTTTTTCATATTGTCCGTTACGCCGGTCTCACGGTTCACGACCGTCCGCATTCGCTTCAGGAAATCTTCATCGATCATTCGGCTGATAGCCGCTTTGGTCGACTTGTCGGTAACGATATTGCGGGTATCCAGCAGGACTCGCTCTGCCTCTTCTTCGAGGGTGGATAGCCGGGGGTGTTTCTCGGCCATCGCTCTTAGCCGCCTTAGTTCCCACCGCTGAGTCTCATTGGAGGATTTGTTATCTCTGCCTTCCAGCCACTCGACAAAGGCTTTCTGGACTTCCTGGTGTTCGATCAGGGATTCCGTGAATCTCTCTGCAACAAAGGTCCTAAGTAGTTGTCGACAGCGGACTTCCTCTTGCTCCAGGTCAATTTCAGGTGCTAATCGGTTGAGGGATAGCTCTATTTTCATAGGTTTGATGCCAGTTATTTATAATCACGGTGTTTCGTTATGGCTTTAATATAAACTTAATAGCTGAAGCCTACAGATATTGATTATTATAAGACACTGTAAAGCGTATTTTAAAGATAAAACCTATTATTTTCAGGTGATCCTATTTTGTACGCTTGTTGGCGCTTAAGTGGGCGGTGTTGCCGGCGTTCAGGGTTTCGCCTGGCGAACAAAATCACGACGATTTGATGGGTAGAGCTGGCAGCCAAAAGCGCAAAATTAACAGATTGTCCACGAGCCGATCATTTCGGTCAGGCAGTTTCAGGTTGTGCCAGGTTTTAGGTCTTCCGATCTGTTTCCGCTCATATCAGCAGTTTCTTTCTTTATTTGTTGGACCATTCTGGTCTGCCTGTGGATATTCCCTAAAACACGTTTTCATACAATGCGCTGCGGCGTGTATTGGCTTCTTATAATAGGCGTATATTTTCAGAGTGGGCCAAGTGGGCCGTATGGGTCTGTTGCGACTGGGCCTGTTCGGTCTGCACGGTCCAACTGTTCATAGGTCTTAAAACCTGTTTTATAACAATAGTTTCGGTATTTTTTCGTGCATTTTTAGCAAATAGGGTCTTGGGCGTTCCCGGTGGAGCAGGGCTGGTAGAATAACCCCTAGCATTCAAAATGTTTTTGCCCCAAGAGGATAGATTGATGAAGCGCTCATTTTCACAGTTAGCACTGGCGGTAGGTTGCTCGGCGCTGCTAATCGGTTGCGGTACCACGCAGAACAAAACAACCGTTCAGGTCGATCCTGCGATGGTTAAGCTCAGCGCAGCTGCTGACCAGATCTCCCAGGCCTATCGCACGCTGTCTTACGCAGAATCTGCACAGGTCACTGAGACCGGCGCCGGCGCGACTCTTGACTATGACATCGAGGATTTCCCCGAGGTATGGCAAGAAGTCTACGTGCTCGAAGATGACTTCTATGGAGAGCTTGAGCCATTTTTGAGGGGGCTTTCCCGGCTGGCGGGATACAACGAGCCACAAACCCTTGGCCCCAAGCCTGTTATTCCGATCACGGTTACTGTTGATCGAAGTAAAAAGCAGCTGGCGGAATACCTCATCGACGTTTCATATCAGTCCGGGTCACGTGCCAATGTCGTTCTCGACAAAGCGAAGGACCGACTGATGATTACCTACGCTCAGTAATTGGAGAAATCTATGGATGCTCCATCACTCGACGTTTGGATTGAAGCTCAAAATCCGCCCATTTTGCAGGAAATAATCGCTGTAAAGGCTGACGGATTGATCCCCTCAGTTCAGACCGCTGAAGAAGAACTACAGTCAGGAGCAATGCGGCTTAGGGCCATTCGGGAAACTGCATTTTCTTACGGCGCACAAATCGGACTTTCCTGGCGTTACGCGCAACTTTTGGAATTCACAAAATCGCAAGAAGGTACACTCGATCGTATTGCGAATTTCTCGCCCTTCATTGTTGATGAAAGGATGCTCCTGCCCTCCATCACAGAGGTTCGTGATCGATATGATGTCGCTCCTGATGGCAGTGAAGTCAGGACAGTCGAGATCCAATACATGATTGATGAAAAACCTACGGCAATAAGCCAGCCTCCAACGTGGCGGCAATACCTGTGGCGGGAATTCCCTTACCCCGACACTCCTCATGAGGCACTTCTCCCAGATTCTTCAGACGAAATAAAAGTCTGGGAAAAAGCCGTCCTCGAGGGGTGGAAAGCTGGACTAGAGCACGCGCAACTTTCGTGGGACAACAACCTCAATGAAATGGTTCGCGACATTCGAGGCCGAATTACTTACCGGATTCTGAAAACTCGAGGTGTCGTCAGTGCACCGGTAATGACAAAAGGGGTTCCGGAGCTTACTCAGGCAGAAGATGGTCGCATTCTAAATGCCGGGGACACCGTGTATGCCATAACCGTTCCTGTCTCGTTTGCTTCGCAAGATCAATGGGGTGCGCTCTGGACGAAATCGGATAGTTCAGAACCTCAGATGCAACCGCTAGAAGCCATGAAACGGTCTCCTTCAGAATTCGTAGGCGAACCAATTTTCAGTAAAGACGGAGGCGGGTGAGCCTTATGGACGATAAGCCTTACATTAGAGACGACCACCCATTTGACTTGCCGCAACTCAAAGTGGCGTTGTTGCAACTGTATGAATGGGGTGTTGATGACATTCTTATCCAGGATCAGGAAAAGCTTGCTGTTCAGCGCCACGGGCGAATTGTTGAGGTCGGAAACCGGCCGCTGGAACTGGACACCGTTCAGAATCTGCTAAATCAAATGCACAAACAGACTTCCGCTGCGACATTGCAGCAGGGACTCGATCACAATTTTACTTTTCCAGTCGAAAAGGATCGTCGTACCACGTATCGATTCCGGGTGAATGCCAGCGCCTCGATGGGAATGTACTCAAACCCACTCGGCTGCGATATCACGATGCGTTCGATTGCCCAGCTTCCGCCAAAGCTGGATAAGCTTGGCGTAGACAAAGCCCTGCGTGACGCTCTTTTCCCTTTAACCGGTATCGTCATCATTGGTGGTGCGACAGGCTCAGGTAAAAGCACAACCATGGGCGCGATCATTGACACTATTCTCACGGATGAGGAAGGCAAGCGGATTCTTACCTATGAATCTCCAATCGAATTCGACTTCCGAGCAATTCCAGGACGAACAGGGCGAATCGCTCAGTCCGATGTTTACGTTCATCTGAAGGATTACGCACACGCAACATCGAACGCCTTGCGCCGGCACCCTAACGTAATCGTTCTGGGGGAGGCTCGGGATTCAGAAACTATTTCTGGTGCAATCCATAACAGTGAAACTGGTCATACCGTCTACACCACAGTCCACGTTAACTCCGTGCCCGAAATGTTTACGCGAATGATTGGTGTTTTCTCGGCAAACGAAAGAATGCGGGCCCTTTCAGGCTTGATTGGTTCAACCAGAGTGCTGATGTACCAGGCACTTCTACCCACGGTTGATGGAGGGCGCTGCGCTTGTCGTGAGTGGCTTCTTCTGGACGATTCGATGAGAAAAGACCTGTATGCCGTGCCGGAAGAGAAAATCGCCTCTGTTATGGGTGACCTTCTCAAGGCCCATGGCCGACCTTTGATCGAAGATGTCAGAGATCACTACAAAGCTGGCCGATTAGGGAAGGCTATTTACGACCGGATGGAGGCTGAGCGCGGATGAAATTGGGCATCATCACTATCGATAGCGAGGCCGTTCAGTGGGCAAACAAATCAAAACCCGCCACGCTTATGGGCAAGATTTCAGTAATGGGAATCCTACCTTTCGCGGCGTGTTTCCTGGCCCCTTACGCGATCGTCTTTTATATCGCGCTGGCCAACTTTCTTCTCGATATCTACAAACAGAAGGTCCGGGCATTGCGATGGGCCGATGTGTTCAGGCGGTATAGAACCATTCTCAATGGTGGCTACTGGTACTGCCATTCCCAACAGTACGTCAGACAAACGAAGCGGTCATGGGATCACTTCAAAGGCATTCGACACTGGTAAGAGGACGTAAACGTGACCAATAAAATTTTTAACGTTGTAGATGACAACGGCTATTACAGCCACAAGCTCGCTCACTTTGACGATTCGGGTGCTATCCGAACGCTCAAATACCAGACTGTGATTGGAACCGCACAGGAAGCGCTAAGCAGTCTTGGCGGCGGCCTTGCAGACATGTACGAGACGGAATCCGGAGAGCGGTATGTCTGCAACGCTCATGTACGGTCGCCGCTGTCCATCAGAAGCAAAGATTACGGCACCTCGGTTGAGAACCGGGTCTTAGTCAACCACGGTTTGGTGAAGCTGGACTTGGCCGGGAAAAAAGTGCGTCTCGCGACAGCACTTCCGATGCGCGACTATTACACAAGCACCGGCCAGAAAAACGGTGAGTTGATCAACGCCCAGGCAGAGAGCATGAAGCTTCCTGTTTACCTGGCTCTTGATGAGAATAGACAGGAAACTCCGATCGCGCAGATCATAGAGAGTCGTGTCCTGTCTGAAGGCGTCAGTGCTCTCATTGACTATCTGATTAACGATGACGGTAGCGAAGCAGTTGCATTCGATGACTTGCATGCTCCTATGGCCGTTCTCGATTTCGGTGGCTCAACATTTGATGTTGTGGCTATGACACCGGAACTGAATATTCTTCAGGATAGCTCTGGAACACTAGAGCGAGGTACCTTGGATATTCGTGAGCGGTTCTCCGAGTTGCTTGTTCCTCACATGGCAGAGTACGGCGTTAAAATGGATAAACCGGCGCCCTGGATGATTGAGCAGGCTCTGAGCAAAGGCTATGTCAGAACCAATCTGAAAGGCGAGATGGCGAACATTCCAGTTGAGACCGTCTTAAAGCAAGCCGCCGACCCCGTAGTCAAAGAAGTGAAAGCCTTCGCCAAGTCCAAACTTAAAGAGCTGCGCTCTTACCAACACATTCTACTCGTTGGTGGTGGGGCTCTCCTGTGTCAGGCTCACTTCACCGATTGGGTTGAGGAATACGGTCTGCAGATCCGGGACGAGTTTTCTAACGCTCGCGGCATGCTGAAGTACATCACCTACCTCAACCCAACTCACTAAGGCGGCATCATGGTGAGCATCGTTCAGAAGCGGTATCGCTTCAACCTAGATCTGAATGACCCTGCTCAGAGGTCACTGAACGAGTATTTAGAGTTGCTCGATTCTATGACAGTAAAAGAAAGGGGTGCCTGGTTGTCCCGGGCGCTCTCTTTCTACCATGACGCCGTAATATCTGGAGCAGTTGAGCCTTCAAGCCAAAGTGAAGCGCATCAAAACCTGATGGCTCAAACTCTTGCCTACAAAAGTGAATACTTCCCTGCCAATCCTATAGGAAACAATGGAAACCAGCTTCTCGCGTCTTTAACAGCAACCGCGTCAGCCGCTCGTACACAATCACCTTCAACGAACACTGCAGCTCAGCCAGAATTCACGTCACATGCCTTGAGGCCGAACCAAGGCGAACCTATCAGGGTTTCCCAATCACAACTCCAAACGACACCGCAGACGACCACTGATCATCCCGGGTTCGAAAAAGATACCCCACTGAAGCGCAAACTTGGCGCTGTCATGTAACACCTGCTTTGAAACAGCAGATCATTGATCTGCACTACTTCGCATTATCCATGCTCAGGCTCAGACGTAAGCTCAACTCCACGTTGTCGCTTCCGGGCTATTTGCTTGCTTTACAGCCACGCAAAAAAAACCCCTGCTACTTAGAAAATAGGAGGGGTGGTTTCATGGTTACCTGCTAGGTGGTGAGAATCGGGCCGTACTTTCTGTGAAGCTCATCTACGACACGCTTCCTGAGACCAGCCCTCCAATCATCGTAGGATGGGATGGATTCGGCCTGTGGTGGCATTTCCATGGTTCGCCAGGTCAGGTAGTGCAGGTGATCCGCTTTCTCCGGGCCGAGAGTCTTCGCCGCTTTGTTGAGCTCTGCTATGAGTCTGACATTGAATACGTCTCGCGCACTGCCAAACTTAACGTTGCGACCTGCTAGTTTGCTGAATACGAACCGAACAACCCTGAATACATCCTTGACCAGAATGAAAGGCAGGCTAAGGGTGTACACGATAACGTACTTGATGAGCGCCAGGCTGGGGTTACGGTAAACGTCGCCCGCCTTCATCCACTCCCGAGACAGAGGCTTATAAACCCTGACCATCACCCCCGCGTTAGCGACCCTGATATAAAGCACCAAGAGGGCAACCGGGAAGAGAAAAGAAATTCCGAGCATGATTACACCGGCCCAGGCAAACCAGCCGCTGGCACCCGAATCAGCCCACTCCACGAGTCCAGCGCCAATCGCTACCCAAAGAGAGAAGCTGAACAGGGTATAGAGAAAGTTTCTGCCAAGTTGGAACGCGTTGTTTTTGCCCCAGGCGTCATCAACCGCGACACCAACAATGCGATTGCCTTTGCCGATGCGCGGGTTTTCAGAAAATCCGGTGTTAGTTTGATTAGGCATTGTCATGGTAGTCCCCTTAATACAATCCTTTGATTATATTATAGGGGATCACCTTTTGTATTTCAAGTTACAGTTTGGTAGGTTTAACCTTTCCCACCCTTCTTACCGCCACCCATGCGTGCATCCATCTTGGTTTCATTGATGGCCCCAACAAACCCGCCTCTTGTGCCTTGCTCGCCACCAGCCTCGCCGTATCCGACACGTTGGCCAATCCAGCTCATAGCACGATCATTGAACTCAAGCACAATAGAGAAGATCCGAACGATGATCTGGTAGGCCGCAATGGCCAGAAGAATCAGAGAGGCTGCAAATGAAAGTAGGCCAAATGCATAGCCATCGGTTGCGTTGAGAAGACCAATGACCAGAAAGTCGATGAGGAACGGAGATATCAGGTCGATGACTTTCAGGCCAAATACAAACCCAATAACCATTAATGATGGATAGAGCAAGATACTTAAAAAGTGAACAAATCCCTGTCGCGCGGTTTGAGGGGAGAACGACTTCTCCCCCATCTCACCAACGAACAGGATGCCCCATATTGGAATGATCACCGTTGCTTCCAGGAGATAAATGATCCACGTAACAAAGCCTATCATCCACTGAATCATGATCATCGCAGGCAGATAATACGCCAAGAAGATTCCGGCAAAGAATATGTATTTCCAATAGCTGGAAAAGTCTTCAACAGCCTGCGCCAGCATATAGAAAGGAATCGCTAAAGCACTCACAACCGTATCTATTGGGTTGGTGAACAGGCCCCAGATTGACCATTCTTTAGTTTCTTCAGCTTCCGCAGAGCCACTGTCGCCACTACTTCCGTAACTACCAAACGATTTCTGGAAGGCGCCCATGGTTAATTGTGCGACGTAGATCGTCTCTGAGATAGAAACTATCATGTGCCCTGCATTGACCATGCTCGAAACGATATCACCGTCCTTGAGAGTGTCTACTATCAACGGAAATACCGTAGTACGGGACCAATCGTTGAGAAAGTTATAGGCCCAAAAATCTCCGCCGAAATGCTGCGAAACATTGTCATTTCCATTGCCGGCCTGATCTCTCATGGTGTTCAGCATCGCCGGAATTTGCTCACTCAAATCGGCCGCATTAAGCTCCTTCAATTCTTCAGCCGTAATTCCCGTAAGGCTCGCGGTATCGCTTCTGCTTTCATCGACCATTGGTTGCGTATCGAACCGTGTGTTTTGAATCTTGTCAGAAAATCTCCGCTGGAACTTTGCGTATCGATTTCTGAGTGTTCGAACAAGCTCTTCGTCTTCAGTGGCTGTATAAAGGGCGTCAAGGTATCCGTTCATGTTCCCGCTATAGGTAAATGACATTTGTGACGCCTGTGCCACAGAGTCACTGGTATTGGTGAACTGGAACCAGTAAAGGCCCAGCACGGGCCATCCAGCCCGATCGAGATTTTCAATCCAGTCACCCGCAGCACCGTTGGTGTTGTTCTCGTTAATGGCTTGAGCGTAGGCGTCGTAAACCCTATCTCGAAGTTGCTCATAAAGGTCTTCAGCAGCTGCAACAGCGATATCTATCCTTTGATCTTCTTCTGACAACAAATCAATCGCTTGTTGGAGTTTATCAGCGTCTGTCGCACCAGCTAACCGGAGGTCGACATCGTAAAGAAGGTTCGTTGTGATAGCTCCGGCGTAACCACTGGATCCCGAGGTACTTTGACCACTACCCGAGGTACTTTGACCACTAACAGCTACACCATTACCTCCAATGAGAAATTCAGAAACTAATGTGTTGATGGCGTAAATGTTGTCATACAGGGCTTTCGCAACGGCATTGTCCTCACTGAAGCAAAAGTTAGATTCGCCGTCAGCGCATTCGGAAGGGTCTACTCGAAATACAGGAAGAGCATTCGTTAGAGAATCCCCGCTAGGCGGCTTTTTGTACTTCACTGCCATCTTGCCGCAGAAATCATTGAGGCCGGAAGAATTAAGTGTTGCTCCACCATCGATTGTGCGAGCGTAATTGATGAGGTAGTTATCATATTCTTCTGACTGAGAAACGTTATCTGTTCCTGGAAGTAGCTGCCCTTGTCGCTGTACTTCGACAATAGTGGTGCCAACATTGCCAAGATCGCGCATGTGCTCGCCATATTTGTTGAACATCACCTTGCAGGTGCTGGACATAGCGATCGCGTTTGTGAAGTCCTGCATGCTGGGCATGGGAGGGGGAGTAATGATTCCGCGATTTTCAATGAAGCTGGTCGCCTTGGAGGCAGTGATGTTGCCGAGGTTATTCGACTGCTCGGCCAGCCAGATCCCGCCATATTGCCCGATCGAATACCCGCTTGGCATCGGCAATACGAGCGCAACTGCCATGAGAATGTGGATGGGGGCCCAGGTCATAGAGACTGGCGAAGCATCAACGGTTTTTGCTTGAGCAACAACAATCAAATGTTGAAGGCTTTTCAATACGATCAGAAAAAGGACAACGATAAAACACATCAAAGACAACGGCATTATAACGGTGCCAATCATCCCCGGCTGTTGCGCCATATTGCCAATGGAGCCACTTTCAAAAAGTGAATCAATGAGCCATTTCCCAAACCCACCGGTCTCCACTGCTGAAGCTTGGTTTGCCTGTTGTGAAAAGAGAAGCGTTGGGAAGAGGGCAGTTAATAGACCAAACATCCATTTTTTCATGACCGTGCCGCCCTTGAATGATTTTTGGCAAGTTGCGCCTGGTGCTTTATTTTGATCACAAGAATCAAGCTGTAGATAGCTGTGCTGAAAACCCCGTATAGGGCGCAGCCGACCAGCACGATTTTGTTGATAATTGGAATGGCTTGAGGATCCGGATGCCCAGCGATAAAAAGAAAGCTATACCCAAAGACCAAAAGGCTGATCCCAATGCTCAAAGCCAATGAAATGAAAACCCGGGGGTTTGTTTTTTGCAGCTTTGGGTTCTTAAACCTCTTCCTGGCAGTCTCGTATCCTTGCTTGCTGAAAAGGTCTGACCATATTCGTGGATTTTTTGGCCGCATATACCGGGCGTTGTTGTAAATAGAGTCAAGAGCAAGAACCTTAGAAGAGGCTTTTAGCGTCAGCTTTCCAGCTTTCAGCGCCTTTTTCTTAAAGCCTGGTGCATCCTGCTGCAGGTGATCGGCGCCTTGGTCGGAGCTGACTTTTTCTCGATCTGACTTTTTATCGTCCATTTTGCTGCTCACAGTCATCGTTCTGCCCAATCAGGGTATGGTCAATTTGTATCGAATGTATTGGTATATACTACCATCATAATAGTCTCTCAAAACCCACGAGACACTAAAGTTAGAGAGGTTGTCGTGCAAAGCATATTTCAGAATCCCGGACAGGATGGGCCGCCACTCGCAGGCAAAAACGGAGCTCACAAATACTGGACTCGAATTGACCCTGCGATCACCCAGGTTTTTTCAATAATGGATGAGCAGGACACCTGGAGCTTGGAAGATCATGATCGGGTTCGGGAAATGCTGGACAAGGTAATTCGTAAGATGCAGGCGTCACCAACTGTTGCGTCTTACTGTCTTGAGAAGCCCAAGCAGGCGCTTGAGGTGATGGCTTGGATGAAATCAAGTTCAGCGATGATGCTGCTGCATTACTCAAATGAAGATCGCAAAGAGGTCACCAGTCGTTTCCTGAGCGCCTGCCAGGCCATTCTTGCCTCGAACCCTGATGACGATGATTTATTTCGGGCCGCCACTCTGGCAGTTGATCGGTTTCTTGTGTTTGAGCGACTGGCGTTATTGAAGCGACTGTTTTCAAAAGAGCGTACCGATCGGCTGGAAGCGGCAATCCAAGACGCTGTTTCACTGTCGCGCCTGAAAGAGCAGAAAAAAGGTATCTCAGAATGAAAAATTTAACGTTTAGGGTTGCGGCTCTGTCTATCGCTGTTTTGGTGTGTGTTCCTATCCAATCCTCATTTGCTCAGGCCGCAAGCGCTGACCCCGAGTGTATTGTTGATGAAGTTCGCAAGAAATACGCAGAGCGCCGGGGCCAAATCATTATCGCAACTGATGAATCGGTAAATCAGGAAGACCTCGATGACACCGTTGATTTTGAGGAAAAAGGCTGTATTAGCAGCTACGGTCTCGATGGCAGTTTCAGCTTGGCAAGCTTGGCTCAGGGATTTTTGGATGGCATCAGAGATGCAGTTTGCTCGGCCGCCGATAATTATCTCGCGGATCAGGTCGACGGTCTTTCTGCCAGCATCGATGCACCGCTGGGTTTAGCCGGTGTTGGTGGAGGTCTCGTTCGTGGTGGGGAAGGGGTCAACGTTGAGCAGAGGCAAAACGAACTGGACTTCGATGAAGAGGATTGGATCAACGATCAATTCAATGATCTTCCAGACGTTAATCCTGGCTACAGCGATTTCAATTATGGCGGTGGGCCCGAGGCCGGCGATGAAAACTATATCAATCAGGATAGAACGGGGACCCGCAGATGAAATTGAAACCCAGCCTACTGCCAGTATCCGCCCTGACGCTAGTATTAGGCGCGACCTCGCTAAGTCCAGCCAAGGTATATGCTTGCTCCTGCACTGCCACGGCTATGACCGCAGCCGGCGCTACGGCTACATTGGTCGGTACCGGTGCTGCAGCAATATCTACACAGATGTTCATTGGTTTTGAGAGCGTTGCCAGCACCGTTATGGGTTCAACCGGCAAGCAGACAAAGACGATTGTTGGTTCGCTTGAGTTAATGACGAAGACTATTGCTAACGAAGTGCGGAATGTTCCAAAAGTGCAGCAAGAGATGGAGCGCCGGCTAAACGATTATGATCCTGCCCGGCAGGCGACATCCCCTTGCATTTATACCGATAGATCTGGGGATATTTCCTCATCAACATCGTTGGCCTCGTTACAGGCTGACCGACTCAATGCCAGTTCATCAGCGTACAACGAGATGACGTCTTCCTACCCTGATGGTATTGACCGCGGTGGGCGTTTTTCTACCCAGACGTCCCAGTTACTAAAAAACCGTCCTGAAATTGAAACCGGCGGACTGAAAATTGTCAATGGATCCGAAACATTTGGTGCGATGTCCCCTGAAGAAGTTCAGGAAGCCGCAACGTTTATTAACTTGACGACAAACCCGAACCCGCCAGCAAAAGTTCAAACCGTGACCAACCAGGCCGCTATCAACCACAATGTAGAGGCCGACCTTTACAATATGAGGATGACCTTTCCGCAAGCGGTTCAGAATCAGTTGCTCTCCTATGAGTCGCCCATCATGACCGCGGACTCTGATAGCTGGCTCGCCGACACTTTGAGAACCATGACTCCCTTAGCCGAAGACATGATTAACGACGCTCAGAACGGCGTCAGTTACAACGATCTGTTAAAAATAATGGCAACCCACCGACTAAAGAGCCCGCAGTGGCTGGCAGAACTTGCAAATAAAGAACAGGGTGGCGCCATAAAAGATCTTGCATTAGCAAAAGCGGATTCCATGCTTTTTGACTACGAAATATGGAAGCAGGATAGAAATACGGCATTGTTAATGTCTCAGCTTCTTGCGTCTATGAACCGGCAAGAGAGAGCGAATCAATGATCAAGTTGCGTCAGGTCGCCTTGTCAGTATGTATTGCGGGTTCTTTTTCAGTGTATACGCCGCAATCTAACGCGGTAGCCGGTTTTTCGGCCGGTTATACCGCAGCGTGCGGGGTATGTGATGCTGCTATCGGAACCGCGTTTCAGGCTGTCGATGCCTCAATTATTGCATCCGAACAAGTCCTTATGGAGTCGATGGGGATGGGGGCCTCCATGGCCTCCGGGGCCGTTGGTTTTCCGATGCTTCAATCCATCATTGATGGCTCAACAGGCAAGCAAACGCAGCAGATCGTTAAGGCCCTTGAGTTGGCAACGAAGCAAATCGCCCAAGAAGTTCGAGAAATACCAGGAACTCAGCAAGTTCACAAGTTACAACAGACCGTTGGTAAAGCTGCAATCAGCCACACCCAGGATTCGTGCAAGGGTATCGATGCAGGAACAACATTTAATGCTGGCGGTTCGTCAAGTTTGTCGTATGGGTTGTCCTTTTTGAATGGTAGGAGCGCGGTTATTGGCAGCGATATGTCGGCAAACGAAAACGCCACAAATACCACCTCCGGTACCACCTCCGGTGGGCAGATATCCCAAAGACAGGCAATAACCGCCGTCGCAACCAATGTTAAAAACAGCACGCGTATAGCTCAAGGCCAGGCGATTGATATTGTTAGAACAACGGCAGAGGATCAAGACTTAAACCTTTTTGATGTAATCGGAGGGAATCTTCTTATTTCAGACAAGTACACCACAATAAAAAGGGATTCCATCGAGGACGATAACCTGGATCTTATGGCTCAACTGGTAATTGCTGACTTACCGTCCACCGCTGATGCGGTGCAGGCAACTGCGACAACCGGCGCTGCGACAAACCAAGTGGTAGAGAGCAAATTGAATCGGATGGGCATGACCGTGCCCATGGCCATTCAGGACCGTTTTGTTCGTCTTAGGCGCGCGCACACATCATCCCTGGACGCTGAAGGCTATATGCTGTCCGCTATGGGTGAACAACTGGACGGCCCGCTTAGCGATGAAGGATTCTTGAAGCTGATGGGTACCAAGCGAGTCCGTGACAACCGATGGCTTGCCATCACCGCAGTGGATGATCGGTTTGCCACACAAGAACTGGCCGTCATGGAGAGTGAGCACCTGTACCTGAAATATCAAAAATACCTTGCAAAACGGGATCTTAACTTTGCTTTGTCCCAGGTTCTGGCGAAATCTCTACAAAAAGAACGACCTTGATAGCTTCATGATTTTCGGACACATTATCAGGTAGACCCACACCTAAATTTACGGAGCTATCAATGTCGTCAAACTGGATCAAACTGCTTAACGATCAGGAGCGCAAACTTGCTGTCGCGACCCTGTTTCTGAACAACCTGGTAGAAGGTGATATCCAGGTTCCCGATGAAGCTACAGAATTAGCAGGAACAGCTTTAAAAGACCTGAACCATCACGGCGCCGTTCTTTCAACGATCAGGAGGAAATTGGAAGGCGAGGCTGATCACGATGCCGTTATGGAAAATCCTGCGCTGCAAAAGGCGTACACCGAAATCTCTACTGCAACGGATAAGGTTCTTGGAATTCAGGATCAACTCATCAGCGCACATGATCAGGGCGCTATGAACATTGTTTCTCGAGAAGAAATGGAATCCATCAAAGGCTCACCACTGGTGATGTGAGGCACGTTATATGCAACTACGTAATGTACCTTCGTTTGGTCTCGGGAATCATAAAGAGCAATCTAACAACGAAATCCAAGAGCAGCTTACAGCTCAAAACTCTGCGACTCCGCTGGCGGATAAGACAAAGAATGCTGCAGAGGTCATGAGGACCGCCCACGATGACACACAAGCGTTTCGTAACGGAATCAGCCACGATACCAGTCAAGCAGAGCCGGGCAGCCCGCAAGGCGCTCAGGAGCCTGAAAAACTGGCGAGCATTTCCGATAGCAAGCTGAGCAAAGGCATTGATTACGCGCTGACCGGTGCAGCATTGGTTTCCCCAACCACGCGGCCCGCAGTGATGGCCCTTCAAGCAGGCAAGGACGTTGCCGAGAAAACAATCGACAAGATCAGAGAGTTTCAACAAAGCGACAAAGTATCCGCTGCATCAAACACTATTCGTGATGCCGAAAACGCGAAATTCTTTTCTCAAAACAACGTGCAAGGCATGGCAGATGAAAAAATAGAGGCGCGACAAGCAATGCGTCGTGCTCATGAGCCGGCGCCTTCCTGATTTTGCCTGCTGAGTAACCTGAAGAAGAAGTGCCATGCCTGAAATTTTTAACAGGGATGGCTTTTTTTTGATTCCGAAAAAACTATAACGACACTGAGGGCTCAGGAAGAGAGGATTGGCAGACAAACGTGAAAAATTTCCCAGAAACGCTACCAACCTATTGAAATATCGCGGAACCAAACTGGCGACCAGAGAGCCGCCATAGATCAGGGTGTGGTATTTACCATTTATAAACGGTCTACTGGCCGACCGGAAGCTTTTTCAAGAGAATAGAGAAATCTGCGAAGCGGATCGTAAAATTCCTCATCAGGATCATTCAGATAAGTCTCAAGGAACTCTTGGGTCTCTTCGCCAAGCGGATGATCTATGGCGTGGCGAATGATGATTTGGCGTATGTGATGGTCTGCCTGAAGCCGAAAGAACGCCAGAGACCGGTCATTCTCTTTAAATTGAGTGACTTCTTTTCGGTGCCGGGCGGTCTTCTCGGCTATGGCGTTAATGGTCTGCTGTTCATTTACGGACAGATTACGCATATAGTCTCCTGCCAGCCCTACCTGGGGGCTGGATCATCGCCCTTATCATGGGCTTCGCCACTTTCATTGGCTGCCTGGTTTAAATTCAAAGAACTACTAACGGCGTTTTTTGTGTTTCCCGCTTCTTCTGCAAAAGCCAATCGGGCTTCCGGTGATTTCTTTAGAAGGTTCACAAGCGCGGCTTTCGATTCTGGTTGATCCTCCAGGTTTAGTAGGGTTAGCCGAACCGCCTCTTGAAATCTTGGTGTTAACGTCGGGTCATCGTTAACAGCGACAGCGCCTTTAATCGGAGAAACCTCAGATACGCTATCCCGCTCCGGCCCAAATATCTCCGCTGCATCGTCTTTGCCCAGAAATGCTCTGGCAGCCTCTTCAGCAACCAATGATCCACTTGCCTTAATCAGGCCAGCCCATGCAAGTGCAGCGGAGCTATCGAACCATTCTGAAGCAAGCATTTCGTTGGCTGAGGCATTGCCCATGATTGCGCAGGCGCCAGCGCCGATTCCAAGGATTGCGCCACCGGACATACCCACTGTGCCGCCATACTCCGCAACCAGATCCACAGTCTTATGAAGTCCTTCGCGAGCTCGCTCACTCCAATGCTTCTTGTCTGTTTTGTTGGTTGCCGGATTATCTGCGTTTAAAGGAGATCCAGAATTCCATCCATATCCATCAATCATTTCTATTTCCTCAGCTGGCAACGCAAATTTCGTCTTTTGCATCAATAAGAACGGTTTCAAACTCGTGAATCAGGATTTCAAGATTCAGTATCAGTTGAATCTCCCGAGCTTTCAGAATGTCATTGCCTCGATCGTCAACCTTTTCAAATTTGGCGCTAGCTCGATTTGAAATTGCTCTTAACGCACTGAATTGCGCGAGTAGATCAATCATCCCTGGGTGTTCTTTCTCACTGATTTCTGTCAGATATTCCCCGAAATCCTCAAGTTTTTTCCGGCACATAAAAAACCGGTCACTCGCATCAAAGATGGTCACTTTTTGCGGTTGTGAAACTGCTGGCATGTTGATCTCCATTTTTAATTTTATCCACAGTTTCTGTTGATGAGACAGTGGATAAGTAAACTAAGGCCATGTTTTTCTATATTTTTTAGAATCACTTATTTTTAGGCCAGTGAAGGCCCGTTCTGCATTTCTTCTTGATCAAAATCTTCTTCTTGTGTTGGCGCCTCGGACTCTTTAAACCGATAAAGGTGGACTTTCATGGCACTCTCGAGTTCGCCCAAAATTTCTTTATCAGCTTTCTTCGTACTTATTGCAGTTCGCGCATAGTCCTTATCGAAGTCGGTCAGATCTAACTCCACGTGAGCATTAACCGCCTTTTTGACGGCCGTTTGGTCCCACGATGGCTTATATAAATCCGGGTGCAGAAGACCGTGAGCCTTCAGTGTCGCTTCGGCTTTATCCAGGTCCAGAGATTCGGCTTGGCGCTTTCGCAAACTGTCTGCCGGATGCCCTTTAGCGATTAGCGCATTTGCTGCAGCGGTCACATCAAGCTTTTTACTCTGAGAGTGGGTCAGCCCGGGAATACGGAATGGCCAGTTTTCGAAATCGTAGGTTCTGAGCAAGTTCAGTACGTTTTCCTGAGCTTCCTTCGCGGTTTCCTCGCCCACTTTGTTTCCGAGCTTGGCCTTCAGGAACAAGTTCATCTGGTGGTGAACCTTTTCCTTCACGGCATCAGTAACATCGGCTTCAAGGGTGGTTCCGGGTCGAACATAGGGCTTTCCTTCAAGCACATGGTTTTCCCAGAACCACCCAGCTGTATCAATCAAATCTTTTTCAAGTTTCTCATTGCGATCAAACGACGTTATTCGCATGCCAAGACCGGGAATGTTCAGGTTGGCTACTGTCGCCGCTGTATTATCTACCAGTGCTTGCTTCTCAGAATCCGAAAGAGTGTCACCTTCAAGCTTTGCCATTACGTCGTCGGCCATACGGCCAGGGATATCCATTTCGCCCAAGGAATAACGGATAGGCTCATCAGAATCATGGTTGTGCTGAAAGATATGTCCGTACCAGTGAATCTGAGCAATATAAACAAAGGGTAGGGGAGAGTCCCATTCGAGGTTCGATCTGACTTTGAAATCAGGAATGACAAGCGATTCGTCAGCGTTTCGAGTTACATCGTCGGGATTTCCCACAATAAACGGTTTGCTTCCGGGCTTGTTGAAAGCTGCAGCTACATCAGGATTGTTAGCGATCGACCTTGAGCCCATTAACCGGTGATACAAGGCCTGGGCCACAATTTCCAGAATCGTGCCCCTGGCCATATAAATATTGGCCTTGTCGGGAAGGTTCAGGAGCAATTTGTCTCTGACGATATTGTTCGCACTTTTCAGGTAATGCTTTTCGCGATTCCTTTCAAGCAGCAGCTCACCGACCTCTGAGCCACCAAAACCACCTGCGCGCCTCACATGCCACAACGCCCGTTGTGGGTCCAGTTTCAGAATGCCATCGATCCAGCGTTCCGCTACCGCATCAGGGATAACGCTTCGTTGTGGCAGTTTATCAACCGCTGCCTTTACTTGGTCTCTGAGCGCGATTCCCATTCAAAGTCTCGTATAATAGTGTCTATTCGATAAATATATCATGCGCGCTGCTTTAGATATTGCAGAAAACATTGATTCAGTTTCAGTCCCTGATAGGGTTTTCTAAAGACATTGGTGTTGACAGGATAAAATAGGTATGAACGCAAGCTTGAAAAATGCCAACCGACTGACACTAACCGTAGTCAGTGTGAAATACGAATCGGCTGCGTTCACAATCTTCGAGGGGATGCCAAAGACTGAAAAACAATCAGTTACTGTCACCACTTCGCAATCCGTGAAACCTGGAAGCAAGGTTGTCGTTGATGGGCGCTTTATTAATCATCCCAAATTCGGCAGACAATTTAAGGCAACAACACTTGTCGCTTACCTGCCAGATTCAAAAGAAGAGCTTATTGCCTATTTCCAATCCGGGGGTGTGCCCGGCATAGGCAAACTCCTAGCACTGGAGCTAATCAAAGCATTCGGCGATGACACCATCACCGTTATAGAGGAAGAGCCGTGGAGACTGAGAGCCATCAAGGGTATCGGAACCGACAGGGCAGCCTCGATCAAAGCGGTAATTGCGAAGGAAAGGAGCTATGCAAAGCTTCTCAAATTCATCGAGCCCTACGACGTTGAATTGTCGCAGGCGGCGTTGATCCATCACCATTTCGGTATGAATTCCGTAGACGTCACCAAAGCTCCTTGGAAGCTGAGAGAAGTGAAGGGGGTAACCAATGAAACCATTCGGCAACTCTCAAAGGGAGTAAGCGGTAACGACGAGCAGCTACAAAAAGATCAGGTAACCGCACACCTCAACCGGATGCTTGCCCTCGGCGGCCACACCAGTATTCTTCTCTCTGATTTACACGCAGCAGTCGAAAAGGAAATGAAAACGTTCGCCGACTCTACTATGTCGGGGAGTGATCTGAACGCCTTATTGCCCGGTACCGCCGTAACGTATGACTATGCCGGTGAATCGTATGTCACAACCGAACAATGCTTTAAGCGTGATAAGTGGATTGCGGATCAAATCACCTATCGACAATCCAGGCCGCGTCGCGTTTCATTTGTGGCTGACGCCGACATTTTGAGCACGTTGGTACCTGAACAGAGGGTGGCGTATCAGGCGTTATGTGAAAACCCCGACACACTTCTTGTCGGGTCGTCCGGGACCGGGAAAACGACTGTATTGAAAGCTTTTGTCCAAACAGTTCTTCTTCAAGATTCAAATCTTAAAGTCTCCCTTTGCGCGCCCACCGGAAAAGCCGCTTCAAGGCTATCCGATGGAATCGGACTACCGGCCCTTACCATTCACAGACTTTTAGGATCGAAGGGGCCGAACGGGTGGACATATCACCATAAAAACAAGTTGGACTGCGACCTACTCGTCATCGATGAACTTTCAATGCTTGATGCATTCCTCTTTGCGGCGATTTTGTCAGCATTGCCACCGGAATGCATACTTCTCATGGCGGGTGACCGTGACCAACTTAATTCTGTCGGACCAGGTGCCATCATTCGGGACTTGCTAGACAGTCATTGTTTGCCGGTCGCGGGGTTATATGAACCGATTCCCTTTGATCCGAGATCGCCTATCACTCAGACGGCGAGAGAGGCTTTACAGGCACTTCCACTGTCACTTCCATACGCAGATGAGGCAAACCCTGAAGCATCGTTCCAGATCAGCGTAGAAACGGATAATGAGGTTTCCGAAAAGGTATACGGTGTGCTTTCATCCCTGACTATCCCGGACAGACTTAAAACCCGCATTATGTCCCCCTTCAAAAACGGGCCATTGGGCAGCCAGGCTCTGAACAAGAAGATTCATCATTTAATGAACCCGGCTCTTAGCAATAGCATTAAGAGGCCTAAAAGATTTGGCGCATTCTATGAAAAAGATCGCGTGATCCAAACCAGAAACAGCCACGAACTCGGCGTATTTAACGGTCAGGTTGGCTATATAAAGACCGTACACCCAGACCAGACTTGTGATATCGCCTTTGGCGCCCACGCAGTCCTGTTTACTGAATCTGACCTCAAATATCTTGAATTGGCTTACGCAACCACGATCCACAAGATGCTAGGCGGTGAGGCTGACAACGTGGTTGTCATCCTCCCATCTGACCCCAAAGGGTTTGTGAGCAGGCAAATGCTAAACACTGCTGTCACCAGAGCGAGAACCCGGCTTATTGTGATTGTGGTGAAAGAGGCTTTCACCCTTGCCGCTAACATTGATGCCAGTGACAAATGCTGTACGGCGCTGTCGCACCTTCTCAACGGACAATTTGCTCATGAAGCGGGGGAGGGTTTGGTGAACACTGAAGTAAATCGATACTGAGGCCGCTCACGAGAATGCATCAGTGGAGTCGGCGGGGCTTTGCCCTGGCACAGGATGGCATTCGGGCTGCGCCCTCACGCCATTTCAGACCCCTCGGCCTTTGGCCTCCGGGCGTTACTTGCGGGGCTCTTTGGGTTCGTATGGGAATGATCGTTTTCGTCGGTAGGTGAGGGACCCGTTTTCCCAGCCATCCAACCATGTTTCCCACGCCCAGTGTTTTTCAGGAAAGGGATTCTTGGAGGGCGGGTGACCGGCGATACCGTGACACCAGCCATGACGTTTAATTTCCCCGCCATCGATCTCGTAGTCTACCTCGGCAACTTTCCATCGTTTTTTGAGGTAGGATTCATAAGCAATGCGGCCGTTCATACGCTTTAAGTCTGCCCCATTGAGTCATCCTGTTCATCGCTGGCATTAAGCCAGTCACTGAACAAACCTGTGGTCCGATCGATCAATTTCTTTCGCTCTTCATCGGTTTTCGGGGCTTTTGGAATAGAAGCCCGGTTGCGCGGATAATCGATCGATTTCATCACTGCGCCGGCAGTGGCAGCACCAACGACCTCCGCATCTTCTTTGCCGGTACCGGTGGCACGTTCAATGCGCATGGCATTGTTTGCGGCGTCAAGAGCAAGTTTTTCTTCTTCTTCGGTGTACTCGCGATTTACTCGCTGACTGAGAAGGCTCGGGTCCAGCGTCCATAGAGCACCACTGACCAGATTTTTTGCCCGACTGTCCTCAATGCCGCTCAGTTCTGCAGCGATTCGCCGCTGGCGGTCTTCTATGTCGCTGCCGTCATCGTTAGAGCTATCACCGTATTGCTGCTGAAGATAGGCTTCTTCCTCCGCGGCGATCCGGTCTTCCTCAGACACGTATTGAGACCAATCCGTTTCGTCCTGGGCTTCAAGTGTCTCAGAGGATGTTTGAAGGTCTGCAGAGGGATTCGTTTCAGCAAGCGGTGTCACGCTGGGCGAACCAGTACCACCAGAGCCACCCTTGCGGCCTTCATCATCGTCCCGACCGGTTTTGGAGGGCTGAGTTTTGGCTTTGGAGGCTGGTGGCGCGTCTTTAACAAGGGGCGCATCTTCAGAAAGGCGATCCGCTACGCTGTTATCGAGTGCAAAGACGACGCCGCCGAAAAACGCGCGATCAGAATCCATCAGAGTGAGGTTTTTCTTTTGTGCCGCTTGAGCAACTTGCTTGCCTGGCTTGGTTAGCGACAGAAGCGCTGGCGGAACCTGCAGGTCATCATGACTCGGGTGTGTTCCGGACCGTAGAACCTTTCCGATAGCTTCCAGGTAGGGTGATTTAGCGCGAAGTAGGCGTGCGCCATGCCCTCGGATTGGCTCACCGACATCGAGAAGTCTGGGAATACTGAACTGACTGATGGTTTTCTTGGGGTCGATGCCGTGGAAGAACATGGACACCGGCACAATCTTGTCTCGCCATAAGATGAGAGCTTCACCCTCAACCTGGGCGCGAGTGTCCATCGTGTCAACGCGTGAGCGACGCTCAAAGTTGGCAGATTTACTGTCAGTGTACGCCATGGACATTGATTGTTCATTGCGGGAGTAACCAGAGGCTGTTGGGGCCATGCCTTCACCGGTGATCTGTTTGACCAGTTCGGCCGTTTTACCGACGCCTTCAGACGCCATGATGATCTTCGTCTTCGTGTTTTCGATGATTTGCTCGGCCTCACCCTCATCCTCACGAGCCATACCGGCATAATCCTGCCCGGCTATCGTTATAGCAACAAAAAGCGACCTGGCCTGGGCCAGGGTAACTGCATATCCAGATACCATCATGAAAGCGAATTCATCGTTGATAATACCGTAGGGAACCGGTGCCGTGATCGGCAAAGCTTCCAGTACGTCTTCCTTTCGGCCTTCAATGCCAGGTGGGATACCGGTTGAAATCGCGTTTTTCTGAGCAGCCAGAACGATCTTGCTCAGGTTCTTCATTTCGTCCGGGGCTTTCTCGAGTGCGGGCACCATCGTTACACCGATTCTTCTCCTGAGAATCATATCGAGAAAGTTAATCTCGCCCCGGCCAGTCATGTAGATGTCACCGTAAGTGTCACTCAGAGATGACAGGGCCCGGGTGAAATAGGCCTGGGCAAAGCCAAATTGACGGCCAACTTCTTCTGGCTGCTTCTTGGGCGACCCATCCCGGTTTTTACCGGGGTCCGGGTTGTAACCCGGGAGGGATGCCAAATAGGAACGGACCGATTCACGACTCTGGCGAGTTATTTTCGGGTGTTTATGTAGCTTCTCGACTTCCGGCAACTCGAGGGATTTGCGGATGACCGATGGTGTGATCAAAAGACCGGCGCGGTCACGCAAGTCAATGAGGGCTGGCATAACGGATGAGATCAAGCCGATCGCCCGCTCTGAGAACAGCTTATTCTCCTGACCGCCCGGTGGCATGATCGAGATAATGATCTGTGTAATTGACTCAGCAGAGCCATAGGCGAACAGATTAACGTTATTGGAGCGCCGAACAGCTGGGTCTTTGGTCTCTGAAGTGTTGCCTTTGATGTAGTTCAGAACCCGGAAATCATCTTCTCGGCCAAACACTCTTGCCAGTGTGAAAATCTGCCAACCAAGAGAGGGGCTTGCTTTCGCATCAGAATAAAATACACCCGAACCGTGCGCAAGATAGTTCGCCACCATGGAAACTAATGTCTCAGTCTTGCCGGCGCCCGTGGATCCAAGCACAAGGCAATGTTGCAATAAGTGACTGAAGCTTAGCCATATTTCCCATTTTTTTCGAGCGAAGCGTTGATTGCCGATCAGGAAATCACCGCGAGAATCGTTGTAACCGAAGCGGCCCGGTTTTGGGTCGTTCAAATCGGTTATTCCGGCCTCTGTTGGCAACAGCAAAGGGAGTGTCTGCCGCTTGCCCATTGTTGTTGCGGTCACCCATAGCAAAATGGGAAAGCAGACCGTGACAAAAAAGGTGGGTGAGAAAATCACCGGGACAATCAGGATGGCAGAAAGAAACTGGGCAAGCAGTGGGTTGTCGGATAGCGTATCGCTGATGACCCGCATCGGCGATCGTATATCGCGGTGTAATTGCTCCGAGGAGACTTCGTTTTCGTTGGATAGACCTCGTAGGCCTCTCGGTTCGCCGCCTGCGCTCATAAACAGCCCTTAGAGTTCATTTTTGTCGTTGCCGGCCTGCAGACCGGGCAAGTTGGCGGCACCAAATCCGGAGATGGAGCAGAATGCCGACTCTTTTGCCTTGATCATGGGGAGGTTCATTTTTGGTACCGGGAAACCGTTGAAACCGTTGTCCTGACTGTCTTCCTTGATGTCTGCATCTAAGGTATTGCTGGCCTCAGTCTCATTTGCGAACGCGGATGACGCGCCGAACATAAAAATGATGAGAACAGTTACTCCGACCATCGTGGCACACGTCCACTTGACGAGGTTGAGCCAGGGTGGTGTCGCTTTGGTGCGCTGACTTGCTTTTCTGCGTGGAGCGGTGCGAGCGTTCGATTTTAGGGTTGAATCAGGTTCATTTGCAGCACGCCTGCTGGCGGTCACGCTGGGCTTCTTTGGTCGTTTATTTTGATTAGCCGCAGATGCTGCATAGCTACGAGTGCCCCCGTTGGCAGTTAATCGAAGCGGCTCTGCCGCGGCACCGTACATTTCTTGCTGATGGTTGATCCTTTTTACCTGGCCACTCTGGTCTGCAAGACGGTTTAGCTTTGAATTGTGGTGGGCGTATAATTTCAGCTTGAGTTGTTTATAAGTCTGGTGGAAATGCACGTAACCCTTGCGGCCAGCCTCGAACGGAAGCTTAAACGCCCCAAACTCATTGCTGAAGATAACCAGAAGGGGGTGTGCTAAACCGTCCATCTCGCAATAGGACAACCGAAAACTGATTTTGTATCCATTCCCGAAAGGAAGGTTGACGCAAGTGTGCATCTGGTGGCGAGTAATGAGCGCCTGTATTGTTGTCTGAGCCATCGCTTCAGCGGTATTGGCAGGAACAATCACCAGATAACTTTGACTCTCACCACTATGAGTCGGTTGTTCGCGCAAGAAAAACTGGTATTTCATGTTGCGGCTTTCTCCGTTGGTGAGGCTTCATCTGTGCTCATGTGACCTTCCTTCGATTTACGTTCGGCAATTTCACTTGCCAGACCGTCATGTGATCCAATCCATTCTTCATCAAAAAGAATCGCTCTCAGGCCGTCTGTTCCCGCTTCAACGCAAGGAACTTTGATGGAACACCCTTCCTTCTTTTCGCTGAAATAGTGCGCCCAGGGCCCTGCCCCCTCTGTCCAGGGCCGATCCCCTCCGAGTTGATTCAATGACAGATAGAGTGTTCGATCAGCACCCTTGAGCCAAAGAAACTCGGGAGTGGTGAAAATACCTTTTTTCCAGCTTGCTTCGAGCAGTCCCATGAAAATAGTGCTGACAAACGCATGCTTTTTTAAAACCTGGTTAACGGCGGGATGAGACAGATTTTTCTCAATGATCGTGAGGACGCCAGTGTTATCGATCGTTGGATTGTGGCGTCCTTTTTTGTCCAGTCGCGACCAGGAGAGGGCGAGGCGAAGTGACAAGTCGCGAGCTTCGGTCAGGCTTTGGGCTATCGCAGTTACAAGAATGGCGAATACACATTGCTGAAACTTATCCAGTGCCTTATAGCCTTGCCAGCGGCCCTTCAGTTGAGATCGGAACAATTCGTCCGCTTCCGCTTCAAGTAACCGGCACTGAATAGGTTCGGGCATCACCCGGCGGCGCTCAGGGACCGACCAGTTCATTTTTTTGGAGTTCCAGCCTCGGATGACCTTAAGTTCTTCCTTGTCTTGCGCGTCCGTTCCAAGAAGTGTCCCCAGCTTTGATCCTAGTGATGTCTTACGAACAGCAATCAACCCGTTTTCAAGCGCGAAATCGACAGGTGATCGCGCCATTGCTAACGGCCCCTCATGTAAAGGCGTCTTCAGAATATCCTCTTTGATAATTGACGCAACGGCCGCACGGCGGACTGCGCCCATGGCCATGAGTTTGCGAAGATTGAAAATCCGGTAGAATCGGTTTATGACGTAGACACGTTTTATTTTGATGATTCTCCAGACCGATAGCGGTACCAGAAACAGAGCTATTGTGTGTGCAGCGACGTCGATCATCATCGATGCGGCATCCCAACCGTATTGGTTTACTGGCACATTCTTCAGGGTGGAAGCCCATGACCTGAAATTCTCGCTCATGCTGTCTGGCCAAAGAGCCGGCACGTACTGGCCTACCTCAGAGATCCAGCCCACAGAAACAAAGAGCGCCTTGAGGATGAGGTTTTGATTCGTGATCCAAATGGTGTATCCGGAGGCGGCAACCACCAGGCACACAACCAGAATCATCAACAGAAAATCGGTTTCTGGATTGGACTGACCACCCGTTGAACCACCAGATTGAGGCGAGCCTGCCATTAGATCTTCCCTCCATACTGTTCAATGATTCGCTCAAAAGCCTGCTCAAGCTTCTCCGCGTAAACGGAGATGTGGGGCTCTTGCTTGTTGTGAAACCGGGCTATGGAGCGAAAAAAATCACTCCGATTGTCAAGATTCTGATTCACAGTAACCCGGCGCACGTACCACGCGGCAACGCCAAGATTGATGCACTCGTTATTGACGAGCATTTTTTCGGTGATGCCAAAGGTGGAGAGCTCTGGCAAGTGAATGGTGTTGACCTGCATCAAACCCAAATCAAAACTGGAATCTGTATTTTCGATCTTCGCTCCGGCCCAGCCACCTTCAGTTCGTGCAATGACGCTCAACACGATCGGGTGAATCTGATAAGACTGAACCACGGTGTCCAGGCAGGCCCGATCAAGCTTTCTGACTTCCTCCAATTGCACAATAAATGCGGGAGGTGCGTCTGCTGGGACGGTTGGTGGTGGAAAGTCCATAAGCGAATCGGCCCTGTTATTCGAAACAATAGGGCCATTGTAAAAGAGAAAGGGGTCTAAAAATTACGGCATACCCTACTCGTAAGCAGGGCAGCGCGATTTACGCGGAAGGAGACGCCGTGTATTGGGTGGATGGGCCTTCGTCCACTGACGTACTCGAGTGAACTGAAAGGCTGATGTCGAGTGTCTGGCGAATCAGTTGAAACTGGCTCAGGTATTTATTTTCAATCTCGCTGAGGGGCAAGCCATTGGCCATCGCGTTCCGGCGTTCCTCGGCTGGCATTTCACGCAACTGTGCCATTGCAGGCTTGGCGCTTGAAAGCCATGCATCCGACATTAAATCGCCGGCACGAAGAAGAAGGTTGGATCGCAGCATCTCTATTTCCGATTCATCCATGCTTTTGGTGATTGGGTTTTCAGAAAGAGTGTCGTCAACGGTCGTCCACATCATGTCGCCCAGGCGCTGAAGCACCTTTGCGCTATCATCATGGAAAAAATTAAAACGCTGGTACGCAGAGGCTACCGGAGAGAGGGCGTTCATCATTCCCAGGCTGCGTTTGGTTGCGGTTGTTCCTTTATCGTTAACCTTGGCCTCTTCCCAAATACCATCAAGATCATTCACGCTTGCCAGAACGGTTGACCAGTCTATATCGAGTGAATCCGGTCCAATAGCCCGATAATGCTGACTAATAATTCGAGAAAGCGCGCCGGTTATGGATTCGTAGACGTATCGTTCGTCGGGCAGGCCCAGCTTGCTGTGAAGCTTTTTCGACTGATCTGCGTAATGCTGCAACATTTCGTTGCTACGCTGTTCAATTTCGTCTTCACCCATGCCCTCAGAATGATAGATGAGGCCGCCGACAACATTACTCACAATTTTCAGAACGGACAGAGAGTTGTAAGCGGCTTTATTGGCTTTCGTCTTCTCTTTGGCGGTTTGGTCTGCCGTAGCAAACAACGCGCTAATCTGAGAGGTCTGTGAGTTCGATCCAGACTTCTCCTGAGCGGGTTTCGCCGTCTGGGACTTTGGGTTCTGTGGTACGGGTGTTTCCCGATGCTCGTTGATATCGTAATCCACGGCTTTAATCTCCCTGGTCTTGCTGTTGGTCAGTCTTATATTGGGCCAGCAGCGTTTCAGTCAGTTCATCGATTGCGGTGGCCTGAGCCATGCTCTGGTTGTCCAGGTTCTCTGGCACGTCAACTCTTGGCTGAGCGTCCATCCGTTGAAGCAGCTCAACAACAGGCGTTAGGTCCAGAACGTCTTCTCTTGGATCGTCAATCAACCGTTGCTGATAGCTCTGGCTCATTTGATAAGCGGTTTCGAGCGCCATATCCATCATCAAAAGGGTGACAGATAAAGGCATGCCCGCGACTTCGCGAAGCTCGGATTTTGATTTCAGGAGCGACTTGCCATCGGACTGGTTGTAGATAGCTGGCCGGTTAACGCGTTCTGATACCTGTTTCATCAAGTTTTGTATCTGAAGACCGTTATCGTTGTTCTCGAGTATTTCAACCATCACCTGATCCTGAAGTGAAGAATCAAAATCCCATTGCAACTTGGTTCCAAATACGTGCGTCACGTAATCCACCAGAATGGGCATCAGTCCATCAGCGCGCAGGCCTTGTTGTGCTGAGAAATCGGTATCAAACACCTCTATTTCGAGGATTCCCATCTGACAAGCGCGCATTAACAGAGTGTCTTCGATAACCTGAACGGGATTCTGAAATTTATTCAGGCTCAACGGAAAACCGAATTCAGTGCTTGTCTTGTGTGCCGCGTCAGGCATGAGGTCTCTCCATCGAGTAGTTCGGCTCTCTATCATAAGGCTCAGAAGGGGTAAGCAACCGGGCCGAAACCCGATTTCATGCCCACTTACGCCAGGTTCATCGTCTCTTCTGGCGTCGTATCTTCATAGCTGCCCATTATTTCGCTCAGGCCATCACTCTTTGAATATGGGATGTACAAGCCAAGGTCCTTCTTGAGGTGCACAGCGAATTCGATCACCTCTGCCGGATCCATGCCTACGTTCTCATCCATGACGTTGCCGAGGCGTTCAGAAAGTTCCTGATATTTGACGCGAACCGCCTCAAGCTCCGCGTCTCGCTCAAACGGTTGGCCCTGATCTTCCTTAATGTTGACGAGGTTTTCCTTGGTGTTGGCCAGATTCTCACGAATGCTTTCGATCGATGCACCGCTAGAGATGGCGTGAACTCTGCCAGCGAGCTTTCGGGCAACCCGCATGTAGGGGTCTTTTTCTACGCCATCCTCGTCCACGTTGGAGTCCATCAGGTCCACCAGGGAAGCGTTCTTATCGGTTTTCACCGTTGCAACATGGTCTTTCTCGCCATGCTCACGCATCAAGTAGAACGAAGGCTCGTCCGACATCTTGCCGACAATCAGCTCAAGACCACCGTATTCACCAATCGTTTCCGTGCGATAAGACCGAACACGGTCTGCACGATCTTTCAGAGCCTTTGCCAATCCCTTCAGGCCGCCAATATAAGATGCACTTCCGTCCTGCATCCCGGGAATTGCATCTCTGACTTCAAGGTGTAACGGCTCATTGGCCTCGACTGTTGCCTGCTCTTTTTCCTTGGACTGAATCATCCGCTCATAAAGGCGAATTTTCTCTTCTGTGAGGTCGATCCGCTGGCCTATGTCAGCCTGTTCGTCCAAGTGAGAGTCATGCGCGCGCTTGAGCGAATCCAGCTTCATTCGGGCTTCGATAAAATCCTTGATCTCCGGGTTACCGGTTGTCACTGCGAGGATATCCTCAAATCCAAGCTCGGTTTTTTCGTCCAGCTCACGCGCCGCTTCTTCGGGTTTCCGCATTGCCTGCTGAATCATGCTGAGCTTTCGATTCAGGGTTTCCCACATGAACAGGTCAAAACTATCTGATGTTGTGTAAGTGAAATTGAAAACATCATTAAACATGTTTCCCTGGCGATCCATCCGGCCCAGGCGCTGTTCGATATCGGCGGGCTTCCAGGGTGGATCAAGTTGGTGCATCGCGACCAAGCGATCCTGCACGTTGGTGCCGACACCCATTTTTTGTGTAGAGCCAAGTAAAACCCGAACGTCACCATTGCGAACTTTCTCAAACAACTCTTCTTTGGCGTCGTCTGATGGCGCATCGTGAATGTAAGCGATTTCATCTTCGGGAATGCCGGCCGCTAACAGCTTGGCTTTAATGTCGTCATAGACATTGAACTTGCCTTTGCCAGTAGGCGATGAAAAATCACAGAAGATCATCTGCGTTGCTTTGTCCGCCGAGTATTTTGCGTGGATATCCAACACCTTCTGGACGCACATATTCACTTTGCTGTTCGGGTCATCCTCAAGGTCTGGATGAATCAGGCGAGGATCAAGGCTGGCTTTGCGGCCATCCGTCGCGATCGACAGCAAAATGTCTTGTGGTATGTCACCGGTGTCCGGATCCTCAAGTAACACGTTATTTTCCCAGCGCGACTTATGGTTAACGCCGTGCAAAGCTTCGCGCACAGCCATTGCCAGTGATTCTGCAATGCCCGTTCCACCGTCTTTTCCGGCCCTGACGCCACGGGCGCGCGCCTCGATGTACTTCATGAATTGTTTCATGGTCTGGCTTTGCGGCGTTACCACGGTTTCATGGGTGACGTTCGGGGTAGGGAGGTTCAAGTCTTCACGAGATTTGAAATCAATGAACGTCCGGATCATCTTGATCAGCTCAGGCACGTTCTTGAAGCGACTCAGCCGGGATTTCACCTGGTAACCACCACCTTCTGGCTTAATCTCCATCTGGTGACGAATCTCACCATGAAGGGCCATCCAGTCATTGAAGTTTTGGATGCCAGCATCCGCCAGCAAATCAGGACGTATCATTCTGGTGAAGGTGTAACACTCCACAACGCTGTTAGAGATCGGAGTGCCGGTGGCCATCATCACGCCATAATCGCCATCATGGTAGCTTTTCAAGTAACGGCACTTCATGAACATATCCCAGGCCCGTAATGATTCGGACGTTGAAACCCCTGGTATCTGTTTAGCGGAATCGATGCTCAGATTTTTATAGTAATGCGCTTCGTCGATGCCCATGAAATCAAGCCCCATCTCTTCCAGATTGAGCACATCATCCCGGTTCTTATTCATGGCGTCATAGGTGCGCTTGAGCTTTGTTTCCAGATTTTTCAGCTTCTTTTGAATGTCTCTCTCGGAGTAGTTGGTGCCGCCTTCGGATGCACGTTGTGCAGCGACCAGTGCATCGTTCAGGCGATCCTTTTCGTCTTCGAGCATGTTTGCCTCGAAATCCTTTGGTACTCCTATGCGGGTGAAGCTTGAATGCGTACACACCACAAGATCCCAGTCACCCATGGCGCAACGCGCTACGAATTCTGCTCGTTTAACTGGCGATATGTTTTCTTTATCCAGCACAAGAATTCGCGATGATGGGTAAATTTTTTGCGCATCGGCCGCCATCTGGTGAAGCATGTGGTTGGGTACCACAATGATTGGCTTCTTCCATCGGCCAAGCTGCTTGCCGCGGATCGCGGTACCAATCAGCTGCATCGTTTTACCGGCGCCAACTACATGACTTGTCATGGCGTTCTTTCCGGAAATCGCTCTCCAGATAAAATCGTTCTGATGCTTGAACGGCACCCAGCTTGGCGCCATGCCCGGATAGACCATGTGAGAGCCGTCAGGGTCTACCAGACGCCATGTGTTAAACCGTTTGTTGTAGATATCCGCCAGACGCTTCGCACGCTTTGGGTCCTTGAATACCCAGCGATTAAAGGCATCGGTAAGTTCCTCAAACTTTCCTTGTGCTTTCAGAGTTTCAGCCTGGTTGGTTCGGTACTCCGGTGGGTTGTCAGAAACCTTATCGCGAACGATCGGCTGTGTGTGTGTGAACAAGTTGTCCAGAAGACGATAAACGTGTGCTCGCTCGGTTCCCCAGCGGTGCATGGCAAGGTGTTCGTCGTCTCGGGCAATAGCCGCTACAGACTTTGAGCTGTTGCTTTGCATCCGCCAGTGGCGGTTTAGTTCGTCAAATACCGCTGAGGCTGATGAGTTACCAGATATCCGGAGGCCCAGATGATCGCTTAGAAAATCATTAACAACGTCTTTGGGTAACCAGAATGCGTCGATGCCGACCTTGATCTGGCTGGGCTTCAACGCTGGTGGTAGCGCATCTTTCAGTGCTTTAACGTTGCCTTCAAAGAAAGCGTCACCTTGGGCCGCGAGTTCGGCCGCTTCGATTTTGGGCTTCAAATTCTCCGACAAATAAGCATCGCGAGTTTCAGAAAGCCCGGTTTCCGGGTTAATGAAGATTAACCCCTGGTCCAGCAGGTGTTGCTGAACCGTTTCCTCGCTGTCGAAGCCTTCTTTGTCTTTGAGCAATTCCGCGATATAACCAAGCGAAACTTCACCGGTGTACGCGAGAGACAAAGCAAGGGCGTCCGCAGGTGTTTCTGCACTCGAGGGCGCTGAAACTGTGGGCGATACCACCCGGCGATCGAAAATGGCTGATTTTTTGATCTCACCGGTTTCTTTGTCGACGTCTTCCAGGCCATACAAGAAGGGGGCCCGGGGGTCCGACCGGTACAGTTTTTCGGTTTTCTTGTCGTCGAGGGTGCCGTAACGGGTCACAAAGTCGTCGTACTGGTTATTCAGTCGGCCACGAAGCTCGGAAATCTTTGCTTCAACTGTGGGAGTTTCAGACTCAGACTGCCGGATAAGCAATTCCCGAGACGTGCTCATCAGGTCAATAAGACTATTCATCCGGGCAAACTGGTTTTTAGGTACCTTGTGCGCTTTCGCGCTGACCAGCTTTTCACCCTTGAAGTTGGTTTCCGCTTTGCGGAAGTCGCCGGTCTCTTCATTAAAGAAAATCGAGCCGGGCATCAGCTCTGCCGCTTCGCCGCCCAGGCGCTGTTGTTCCTGCGACTCGTTCACCTGTTCCAATGACTTGCCATTGCTGGCGGCCTTTGGCATTGCCACATTCACTGGCAAACGGCCAAGACCCTCATCGATAAGCTGTTCAAGGTGAGCGATCGACTCTTCCTGGCCTTCAACGGTCAAATCAACGCCAAAGCGTGTGGTCTTCATACCGACCGTGCCGATGATCTGGTCCGGGTTTGCCTTGAAGTATTCATTAATGGACACCGGAATATTGCTTCCCGGCTCGTATTCTTCCCCATCAACGTACACCCTTCGGCTTTCCATGAGCGGTGCTTCAATGGTTGCGGCATCGATGAAATCTTTGGGCGTGTAGGAAGGCTCAAAATCACCCTTCTTCTGCAAGAAGATGATATCCGTTATCACCCGGGTCTGGGTGTTCTTATCGAACGTGGAAGTTGGCAGGCGCACGGCGCCTATGAAGTGGGCCTTCTCGGCAATGGCTTTGCGAACGCCGGTGTCTTTCGAGTCGAGGGTGTGCGATGAAGTAACGAACCCGATCACGCCGCCAGGCTTCAGCTTTTCCAGTGATTTTTTGAAGAAATAGTTGTGAATGCTGTCTTTCCAGCTGGGGTGCTCTTTGTCGAAAACACCGTATTCACCGAACGGCACATTCGAAATCGCCACATCGTAGAAATTGTCCGCCAGCTTGGCGTCTTCCAGGCCTGCATTTATTACTGAGGCATCGGGATGCACTCTCTGTGCAATTCTGGCGGTCAGCGGGTCAATCTCAACCGCTGTGAACTTGCTGCCAGCCGAGGCAGAGGCGGGCGCATAGGATTTGAAGTTTAGTGTGCCGCAGGAAGGCTCAAGCACTCGTTTGGTTGGTACACCCAAACGCTCGATCGCATCCCACATAGGGCGAATTACACCGCTGGGTGTGTAATGAGCGTTGAGGATGGTGCTCTTGATGGAGCCGTATTCTTTGGAGGTGAGCTTGCTTTCGTGGACATAGCCCAGAAGCGTCGATTCTGCTTCCGTGACAAATGCAGGCTTCTCTCTGCTATAGCCAAAGATGTTGGCGCTGATACCGCCCCAGCCGGAATATTCCGCCAGCACGGCAATTTCATCAGCAGAAGCCTCGCGCTCTTCCGCTTCCAGCGTAAAGAGCGTTTTGAGGGCTTCCATGTTGTCTTCAACCCGGCGAGCACGACCCTTACCGTTGGCATCGTGCTTGGGATCGAAAAGAAAACCGGTTAGAGCAGGGGGTTGCTGCTTTCCAGTTTCTTTCCGATCAGATCCATCACCTGTTCGGTTGCCGCCATCCTGGCCGCGTTCGCCGCCCGCACTGAGTCCATCGGATCGCTGCTGCCCGACCGATGGGAGAGCATCTTCTCGTTCATCCTGCCCAGAATCAGAAGAAACTGGCTGTCCATCGTCTCGTCCAGAGCCATCAGTTTCTGAAACAGCGGGTCCATTGCGATCAACGTCGGTTGCGAAGGATCCTGAATCAGTTTCAGCACCACTTTCGGGTGATCCGTCAGTAGACCCTCCAGCATCGCCAGGGCGAACTGGCCCAGTCCCGACCGCTGAAGCGCCCGGCGCGTCAGACCCAGAACCAGTTCCAGTTCCTCCCCGGACAGCTCTCTCACCGTTAGCGCCATCGATGCTTCGGCTTTCGGTGTCGTCACCACGCCGCTCTCCATTAATGCCGAATACTCCCGCATCTGCTGAAGCATCTGCTTGCGCGGCGCTGTCATTCCCGGTTCCTTCATCGCCTGATCCAGCGATTCCACGCTCGGCATCGCCTGACCTGCCGCCATTGGCCGGTTCCAGATCTGCTCCATCTCGGTCATCGCCTTGCGGCTGTGCTGCACTGCTTGAGCTTGCGCCATTGTCTTCTCCCTCGGTGTAGCTTGTCTCATTGGTGATCATATCACCGTTGTAAGTACCGAAACCGGTGCTAACCCTATTCAGATATTGTACGTTACCCCAGCCAGAGGAAGTCACCCCGGAGTCCGCCAGCGCAATCGCGCTCTCCACATCGGCCACGCGATACCTCAACACTTCAGGATCGCCGCCTTCGGCTCTCAGGTTTTCCAGCAAAGAAACCAGGTCATCCTTGGACTTTGCTCGCGGGCCAGTCTCATGAAGAATGTCGGTGAGCTCTGTCAGGCGCTTAGCAATGGCAGGCCGAAATTCAGACAGGACACCCGCGTACTTACGGTTTTCTTTACTCAGAGCGACATAAGGCTTGCTCTGCAACAGATACAACAAACCACCGGCTTCAGCTTCAGACTGCCTTTTTTGCAACGCCATGTGTTGCTCGTAAGAGTCATCCTGGTTGGCCTGATCCATTAGCGATTCAGGGTCATCCACCAGATGCGCCATTGCCTGTTCAATGCTTGCCATTTCCTTTTTATAGGCAACCTCATCTAAAGGCTTAGTTGGTTTGCCGTAAGGATCAGACACGGTTTCACTGGTATTGCCGGTGGGGATTGCCGGGAAAGACAGGCCAGCCTTTTCCCACTGCTGGCGGAATTCCGGCCAAACGCTTCGCGGCAAACCCATTTTATTGAGTTGGTTGGTTGAGCCCAGGTTCAGGCTGTGCACCATTAATGCATTTTCGTTACCCGTACCTTTCTGACCAGGGCTAACCGTTGTCAGAGAAAGGATTGGCTTGGTTCCATCGGCAGGGTTTTGGGCTTTCTGGCATACCAAAAACGATTGCGACTCGCCGTTGTGAGAGATGGTAATCCCTTCCCACTCACCAACGTGGTAAGCCATTCTGGTTTCAAAGGTTGCCCGAATCTTGTCACCGGCTGTGACTTCTTCGCCCTGGCGAGCCGCCAGCTCTTTGGTAGTGCGATATGCATCTTTACGGTTTGCCACATGCGCGGCAATGCCGTAGCGCGAGAAATCGAGGGAGATCGATTCAACAGAAAGGATGCCGCCAATACTGATTGCCCGGACGCCTTTTATATCTTCAACCAGCGTGTCGCCATCGGCGTTCAGGCCAACCTCTTTCCATTTCGGCTGAACCGGGCCGCTAACCGGTGTGCCGGTTGGGGTATCCGATGCCCCATACTTTTCTTTTTCAAGCGCAAAGATGGTCTTATTAAGCTGCTGAACCTTGTTCACCAGGCGACCGTCAACAATGCGACCCTGGCGCTCCATCTGCTCTTGTGCGTTGTCCCGCATTTCGATGAGATCTTCCAGTGATGGGCCATCATCTGCCTTTTGATCATTCCGACGACCAATTTCTGTCAGGACAGCCTGATAACGATCCTGCAAATCTGTTTTCGTTTCAGGGGTGGACAGATAATTCAGAGCAACAAATTCTGTTTTAAGGTACTGAAGATCCGCGTCGGTGTAGTTCTCCATGTTGCTTGTTGAGCGCACCTGATCCATCAACTTTTGAACCCGGCGCTCTATCAGCAGGTCAACTTGTTCTTTTTGGGTATCGGTGACCCATTGCTTGGGCGTTCCATATTTCGTGGTTTTCCGGTCTTCAATCAACCGAACTTGCCAGTCCAGCAAGTCTTTGGCGCTGCTTTCAGAAAACTCACCAACCAATCTGTTGAGGGCTTTTTCAACGGTTCTACGAATACCTTCTTTGGTGTACTGGTCGCCCTTAAAATTAGTAACCTGGCCATCCGCCAGCGTCACCATAACGGCATTGCTGTCTTTAGAAAGCGTCATCCCTTCAGGCAGTTCCGCCTGAACTGAATCAATGAATACATGGATTTCGCTGTTTTCATCCTGACTGTCCTGGGATGCGCGAAACTGGACGTACCGTGGCAATGAAATCAGGTGAACCGGAACATCGTCACTCAGGGTTGCCTCGGGAAATGCGGTTTTCACTGCCGTGTAAATGCCTCGGAAGGAGCGCAGTGATTCACCCGTTAAAATAAACAGGTGGCCTTTGAAAAAGTTACCTTGTAACCCGCTGGCGCCAAGCGATTTAACCGCTCCGGCCAACCGGTCTTTAAAGCTTTCAATCCGGTCTTTTGAGACCGACTGATCTTCGTCTGGGTTAAGGGGGGCCAGCATGACAAGATGACGACCTTGGCCATCGCGAGTGTGCAGGGCTCGCAATCCGACTTTAGAAAGGTCAATCCAGGGGCGGGTAAGGGTGTTTTGATCTGCCATGCTGCATTCCTTAAATTCAAGTTCAGTAAAACCGAAAAAAACCGGACAGGATTACCCTGTCCGGTGGTTCAGGTTGGCCGTTACATGCCCTGGCCTTGCATCTGTGACTCAAGTTCTTCCATGTCATAGTCAGAATCGGCACCCAAGAACGAATCCATATCGTCATCGGAGGGCAGGGGAGGCTCTTCATACTTCGATTCTTGAGCTTCCGGCTTTGCAATCGGCGCTTGTGCCGCTATCAATTCTGCGCTGGCGGACTGAGCCTGAGAGGCAGGCTGCGAAGCTGCCTGTGCAGCAGACGCTGCAGGAGCCGCTTCAGGAGCAGGAGCAGCTGCACTGTTGGTGAAGCTGACCATGTTTCCCTGGTCATCGCGGGGCCAGTACGGGTTTTCCGTTACTGACAAACCGGCATTCGGAGTAGCTTTGACACCGGGCATCCGACCAATGGATTCCAGGTTGGCGTTATTCCGTTCACCCTGGGCAATGGTGTAAGAAACGATTCCAAACGCATATTCCTGGTTGCCCTTGACCGGCTCCTGACGTTCACCGTTATGATCTGGACGCGGGAAACGACGAAGTGTTTCATTGGCCATCGCTTCTACGCGAGAAGTGGTTCGATTGCCTTTTTCGTCATACGGGTTACCAAACACTGCGACTGAAAATCCCGTAATACCTTCAACAGATCCTTCACTAGCACCAGCGGCTGCCTGAACAAAAGCTTTTACTGCCTGTGTTTCCATAAAGGCATCCAGTGATTCCTCTTTGGTCATCGACACATAGTTACCGGATTTCTCGTCTTTCTTGAGATTGGGTACCCGCATTTCAGACACGTTGGCCGGGTCCGGATCACGCAGCATAACCAGTGGTTGTGTTTTTTCAGGCGCACCGTCAATCGCTTGCTCGGCCAGCTTACGAATAGCCGCTTCAAATCCGGCACCAACTTTCAATTCAGTCGTGTTCTTCTCCTGGGTGTTCTCTTCCGGGAAGATGAATGCGGTGCCACGGTGAATCACAACACCCTGTTTGCTGGTAGGGAATTCGCGTGGTTCGCCTTTCTGGCGATCCATAAGTGGGGCTACCTTTACATACGATTTTGCGAACGCAATCTTGTACTCTTCGCCGTTATCATCCGTGCGCATCATATCCTTGGACATTGAAATGCGTTGTGCGTGAGGCGCCACGTACTCAGAACCGCCACCGCGCTTTACAGCGCGATCGAGACGAATCATACCGCCCACTTCTGTGTGAACCATATCGCCGCGCTTCCCAAAGTTGGCCACACCACGAATGCCAGTGTTGTTTGGGTTGCTGATGGCTACCGATACGGTCTTTGGTACGCCATTTTCATCCAGATTGTAGAGATCCTTACCGATCATCCGGTTTTTCGATTTGTCAGTGCCCAGCTTGTATTCTTCAACCTGGATTACCGTGGTGAAAGGTTTGCGCTGCTCTGCAAGGGTTTTTTTCTGCTGGTCAAAAATGCTCATATGGTTTGCCTCTGTTTACGTTTGCCGTGTTGGTACAGCATAAACTAGGCAATACGATGACAACGTGCAATAGGTAAGCCGTTCCTTGTAAGGCATACCGTACTTTCTTAACTGCAGACCCTGATACGCCTCAATCAACTCGCATGACAGAAACTGGATAAGCACTTGAAAAGGTTTTCCTGGCACCGTGGGTCATCCAGGCTTATGCCGGTAATCCATTTTTACTGGGTAACCTTTTCTCGTTATGAAAGACAACCGCAATGCTTCTTGTGGTGGGTGTGGGGCGGTTTTTGGGTGTTTGCCGTGGTAGTGGTGGTGGCATTGAGTGGTGGTGTCACTGTCTTTACAGAGGCTTGGACAACCCCTCGGTTTTTAACCTCGGGATTGATAACCACTGCTCACCCGGAGGGATCGCAGAGGGGCGAGGCCTGCACCCTTCGTTGCATTGCTGGGGTAACGTACAATATAAGAGACAGGTTAATGGTTTTGGTGGGTTGAGGGTTGCTGTGGAATCTGAACGGTTTACCCCCGCGTCTGCGGGGAATACTGGCGAGGTGGAAATTGTGAAGGAAAAGACATCGGTTTACCCCCGTGCGTGCGGGGAATACAAGCCACCAAGGCTTTCAATTCGAGGCCATCGCGGTTTACCCCCGCACCTGCGGGGAATACATTTCCATGCTAGCGGCCGTTCTCAGCTTCGACGGTTTACCCCCGCGCCTGCGGGGAATACTCCATGGGTATGGTGCGCCTGGCCTCGGCTGTCGGTTTACCCCCGCGCCTGCGGGGAATACGTGTATCCCGCCGAGAAAGACGTCCATCCCCTCGGTTTACCCCCGCGCGTGCGGGGAATACTAAGCTGAGGCGGCGGTCGAAGACCGTCCTGCCGATTTACCCCCGCGCGTGCGGGGAATACTTCCACGTCATCCAAATGCCATCTAGCCTGCCCCGGTTTACCCCCGCGCCTGCGGGGAATACCTCCAATGGCGTCCAGGCATTGTCCGTAACCTAGGTTTACCCCCGCGCCTGCGGGGAATACGTTCTATGTCACTGTTTGTTAAAGAACATTTGGCGCCTTGTCAGGCCATCAGCAAAAACCGTTCGAAATTCAGGCCGTGGGCCGACACGTCTTGGTCTGATTGATCTGAGCATACCTCCGCCCGGAGGCGGAGCATTTTAATAAATAAATACTTGGATTTACCCCCGCGTCTGCGGGGAATACGTTAATGACTTGTTCGAAAATCTTGCGATTCTGGGTTTACCCCCGCGCGTGCGGGGAATACTCAGTTCTCCGCGCAATTCGGCGGCTTCCTGCAGGTTTACCCCCGCGCCTGCGGGGAGCACCGAGTGTCAGCGGGGACACTACCTGGTCATCACGGTTTACCCCCGCGCCTGCGGGGGACACTACCCCACCAGGGCACGGCCCATTTCTGATTCCGGTTTACCCCCGCGCCTGCGGGGAATACTGCACTGATTGGGGCTTCGGACGAAGACCATGCGGTTTACCCCCGCGCCTGCGGGGAATACATCTCGATCTTTCATGAAATCGTCTGTGACGCCGGTTTACCCCCGCGCCTGCGGGGAATACCGCTGCCACCCGGCCCGCTCCGACTCCGACATCGGTTTACCCCCGCGCCTGCGGGGAATACCTCCGCCGATTTCATCGGCTGCGCGGCTGCGCCGGTTTACCCCCGCGCCTGCGGGGAATACAGGCTAACTCCTTTAATACCGCCTTTTTCTCCCGGTTTACCCCCGCGCCTGCGGGGAATACGTATCCAGCTCGTCGCTCAATCCATCCCGCAAGCGGTTTACCCCCGCGCCTGCGGGGAATACTCTTCAAGCCCAGCGCCAGTGCTGAGAATAACCGGTTTACCCCCGCGCCTGCGGGGAATACCCGCCAGCTGACTGGCTGTTGCCGCTCACGTGCGGTTTACCCCCGCGCCTGCGGGGAATACGGTCTGCCGCCCCGCCGAAAATTCCACTAAAACGGTTTACCCCCGCGCCTGCGGGGAATACTCTTTTTCTATGTCACTGTTTGTTAAGGAACATTTGGCGCCTTGTCAGGCCACCAGCAAAAACCGTTCAAAATTCAGGCCGTGGGCTTCCGGGTTTTCGGCCGCCGTTTTCCAGTTGGTCAGTGCTGTTGTCAAGATTGCCTGATCGTCAGCATCCGTGATGTGGAATCCCTCGGATGACATGATGACGGTTCCGG
>Ga0307936_1000011_pt1 | contig 111602 bp, 98 predicted proteins | sample OrgLakmetagenom1_FD_201839 | JGI IMG/M metagenome (GOLD analysis project Ga0307936, IMG submission 201839) | Saline water microbial communities from Organic Lake, Antarctica - #1 | ecosystem: Environmental > Aquatic > Non-marine Saline and Alkaline > Saline | place: Antarctica: Organic Lake... | reverse complement strand
CTCTACTTTCTGAAGAAAGGCCTCTGCATTCTCCTGCAGGGCCGGATAATCGCCCTGCACTTCGACTGAAACCTGGCCTGCCGCCAGGCAGGCCGGTGTAGCCACTGAGAGCAAAAACAGGCCGAGTGTAAGCGTTCATTCTAGGACATCCTGCCACCCCGGTGAATTTCTCCCTATAGTGACCTCATCTTTTCCAACACGAGGTTACTCCCATGAGAAAACACCGCACTCCAGAACAGTGGCAAATCCTGGTTGATCAGCAGCGTGACAGTGGCCTGTCAGCTCCGCAATTTTGTAAACAAGAGAGCATCGGCTATGCCAGTTTCTGCAACTGGCGTAAGCGCCTGCCGAAGGAGCCAGCCGACGATTCAGCCGGTCCCGGTGAAGCCAGCTTTCTGGATCTATCGTCTTTAGTGGGCGCATCGTCATCCCGCGAGCCAAGCTGGAACATTGTGCTTAGCCTCGGCAACGGTGTCGAATTGCGGCTGAGCCAGAACGGGTGATTGGGCTCGATAGCCAGGCCCGGATCTGGCTGTGCACCGAGCCTACCGACATGCGCAAGTCCTTTCCGGGGCTGAGCGCCTTGGTGCGTAACCAGCTTAAGCACGATCCGCTTAGCGGCCAGTATTTTGTCTTCGTGAATCGCCGCAAAACCCAGATGAAGATGCTGTATTTTACCGCCACCGGCTATTGCCTGTGGGCCAAGCGCCTGGAGCAGGGGCAGTTCCGCGTATCGTCTTCAGCTTCTGGCCAGAGGGCCCTGACCCTGACGGATCTGCAGCTGCTGATTGATGGCATTGAGGTGCAAAAATACCGTCAATTCAAACGTTTTCGAGGGGTATAAATACTGCGATTCGGGTATAATATCAGCCATGAATTCAACGGCTTCCGCTCCCCATCCCAACACACCTTCTTACTCGGCTCTGGCCGAGGAGAATGCGCTGTTGCGGGCGCAGCTGGATGCTCAGGCGGAAGCCATTCGCCAGTTGACCCATCAACTGGACTGGTTCAAAAAGCAGCTGTTCGGCTCCAAATCCGAGAAGCAGGTTTATGATATTCCGGAGCAGGATAGCCTGTTCCGGTCAGATGAAGCACCGCTGCCCGAGAAGCCTGCCGAGGAAGAAAAGCGCACCATTAAGACCTATCAACGCGGCACCGGCAAAAAACAGCGGGACGACGACTGCCTGAACGACACCGGCCTGCGCTTTACCGCCGATGTACCGGTGGAAGTCATCGAGCACCTGCCGCCGGAGCTGACCGGCCCGGACGCAGACCAGTACGACATCCTGGGCACCAAGACCACCTACCGGCTGGCCCAGCGGGCGGCCAGTTACGTGGTACTCAAGTGTGAGCGCCCGGTGTTCCGGCGCAAAGGCACCGAGAAGCCGGTGACAACGCCTGCTCCATTCAGTGTGCTGGACAACAGCCTGGCCGATGTCAGCCTGCTGGCCGGGTTGCTGGTGGACAAGTTCCAGTTCCATCTGCCGCTGTACCGCCAGCACCAGCGCATCCAACAAGCCGGTATCACCGTCAGCCGCAGCACCCTGACCAACCTGGTCAAACGCGCCATCGACCTGCTTCGGCCCATTGTGGATGTCCAGACCGAGAACGTCCTGCGCAGCCGGGTGCTGGCAATGGATGAAACGCCCATTAAAGCGGGCCACCAAGGCCGGGCAGGCCCACAAAAGGGTAAAATGAAATCCGGTTGGTTCTGGCCCTTGTACGGCGATGCCGACGAGGTCGTGTTCACCTACTCGAACAGTCGAGGCCGACAGCATATCGAGGACGTTCTGAACGGCCAGTTCAGCGGCACCCTGATCAGTGATGGTTACGCCGCTTATGCCCGATATGCTCAACAGCAAGAAAACGTCATCCACGCCCAATGCTGGGTGCACGGCCGCCGTTACTTTATCGACGCCCAGAAGGATCATCCGGAGAAGGCCGCAGAAGCCCTGCAACAGATCGCAAAGCTGTACCAGAACGAAGAGGTCATCAAAACCCGGGGACTGACTGGCGAAAAGAAACGCCAGTACCGTCTGGAACACTCAAAGCCCGTCATCAGCGACTTCTTCCAGTGGTGCCAGGGTCAACTGGAACAGGGAGGGCTGCTGCCCAGCGAACCGCTGACCAAAGCCCTGAACTACGTGCTCAACCGGGAAGCAAGCCTGACCGTGTTCCTGGAAAACCCGGATGTACAGCCGGACACCAACCACCTGGAACGGGCCTTGCGGCCCATTCCAATGGGCAAGAAAAACTGGATGTTCTGCTGGACCGAACTGGGCGCTGAACACCTGGGGATTATCCAGAGTCTGATCAGCACCTGCAAATTGCACGACCTGAATCCTTACACCTACCTGGTGGATGTGTTGCAACGCGTCAGCCAGCATCCGGCCCGTGAGGTAGCGGACCTGACGCCGCGACTCTGGAAAACCCGGTTCGCCGACCATCCGTTACGCTCGCTGATCGACCCGCGCCACCCAGACCGACAAAACAAACAGTTGGAGGCCTCCGTCCATGCGCATTGACGACATGAACATCGATCAGTTGCTGGAACTGAACCGATACATCTGCCGGCGCATCGATGAACTGCAAGATCGGGAAAACCTACAAGCGCTGAGCCAATTACGAGTGGGCTTAAAAGTGTCTTTCCAGGGCCGGGAGGGAGCGATTCTGGGGATTGTGACCAAGATCAATCGTAAGAGCGTGATCGTATTGGGTGAGGACGGCATCAAACAATACAAGGTCTCGCCGGAGCTATTAAGGCCACTTCGTGACGTGAAGTAAAGTAAGTCCACTACGTCGTGGAATGAACGCTTACGATGCGGCTTCCAGGGGGATTTCAGTTTCACGATCCACGACCATAAAGCGCCGCTCACCAGATTCCGCATGTGAAAACCGGATAACCTTGCAGGGGGATTTTGTCTTAGATAAATAATGGATACTTGAACCCCTTATAGAAAAGATTTTGACAAACTAAAGTCAAATAAAAACAACAAACTAAATGATTTTACTTTAAGTATCCATGAGTATAGGGCGGGAAATTAAATCGTCAACAAGATCTGGGGAATTTCTTGAGAAGGGGATTTTCAACGAAAAACCCCCGGAGTTAAAGGCTCCGAGGGCAAAAGAGTGTAGAGCGTACTAAGTACTAGAAGTATCCACTTTATAGGGCTATGAACACTTGCTATCCCCACAAGACAGACAGGTCGCACATCCGTCCATCACGATCACCGCCTTGGTGCTGCACTTGCCGCACATGGTGGCGTTGGGCGGGAAGTCGCCGGCCTTGTCGTCGTTGGTGGCCGTGGTGTGGCTGGCTTCGAATGCGGCGCGTTTTTCGGCGAGGATGCGCTTGGTGGTTTCGCTCATTTCCTCGGTTTCCATCAGGCCAATGGCCTTCAGGTGCTTTTCGATCACGGCGCCGATTTCCGCGACCAGGGACGGCATGAATACGCCGCCTTTCTTGAAGTAGCCGCCGTTGGGGTCGTACACGCTGCGCAGTTCTTCCACCAGGAAGGTCACGTCACCGCCCTTGCGGAATACCGCAGAGATAACCCGGGTGAGGGCGATGACCCACTGGAAGTGTTCCATCGACTTGGAGTTGATGAACACCTCGTAGGGCTGTCGGCTTTCGTGGTCGGTGCCTTCGTTCAGCAGGATGTCGTTGATGGTGATGTACATCGCGTGCTCGGCGACCGGCGGCTTGATCTTGTAGGTGGTGCCCAGCAGAAAGTCCGGCCGTTCGATGTACTCGTTCATCCGGATAGGCTGAAGCTCCGCTGGTGCCGGTGCCTGTTCCGGGGCTGCTTCGGGGTCGGCTTTCTTGACGCGGTAGCCGACGATTTTGTTGCTGATTTTAACGGTCATAATGTTCTGTCCTGTGTCGGTTTGCGCTGATCAATACTTGCCGTAAGTGCCTTCTTTCAGGGCGTCGAAGAGGTTGGCGGCGGAATGCAGTTCGCCGTCGTACTCCACTTCTTCGCTGCCCTTGAGGGTCACTTTGCTGCCGTCGTCCAGGGTGAATTCGTACAGGGTGTTTTCCAGATCTTTCTGTTGCACCAGTACGCCCTGGAAGGCTTCCGGGTTGAAGCGGAAGGTGGTGCAGCCTTTCAGGCCCTTGTCGTAGGCGTACATGTAGATGTCTTTGAAGTCTTTGTACGCGAAGTCCTGGGGTACGTTGGCGGTTTTAGAAATGGAGGAATCCACCCATACCTGCGCTGCGGCCTGAATGTCCACGTGCTGCGCCGGCGTCACGTCTTCAGAGGTGGTAAAGTATTGCGGCAGGCGCTTGTCGGCTTCTTCAGAGAACGGCATGGCGCCCTGGTTCACCAGGTGGCGATAGGCCAGCAGCTCGAAGGAGAATACGTCGACTTTTTCCTTGGTCTTGCGCCCCTCGCGGATGATATTACGCGCGTAGTGGTGCGAGAAGCTCGGTTCGATTCCGTTACTGGCGTTGTTGGCCAGGGACAGGCTGATGGTGCCGGTGGGCGCGATGGAGGTGTGATGGGTAAAGCGCCCGCCTTTTTCCGCCAGCTGCTCGATCAGCTCCGGCTCCACGCCGGCAATCTGCTGCATGTAGCGGCTGTACTTGGCGTGCAGTACTTTACCCTTGAGCTTGTCGCCGATCTTGTAGCCGTCTTTGGACAACTGCGGGCACTTGCCGAGCATTTTGGGGGTTACTTCAAACTCGTCGTCCATGATCGGTGCCGGGCCTTTCTCGTCGGCCAGGGCCAGGGACTGGCGCCAGCCTTCCACGGCCATTTCACGGACAACGTCTTCAGTGAACTGCACGGATTCGGAAGAACCATAAGGCATGCGCAGCATGGCGAGGGTAGACCCCAGGCCCAGGATGCCCATGCCGTGGCGGCGCTTGTAGGTAATTTCGTGGCGCTGCTCTTCCAGCGGCAGGCCGTTGATTTCCACCACGTTGTCCAGCATGCGGGTGAAGATGGCTACAACCTTGCGGTACTTCTCATAGTTGAAGCTGGCCTTGTCGGTGAACGGGTAGTCCACGAACATGGTCAGGTTCACGGAACCCAGCAGGCAGCTGCCGTAGGGTGGCAGGGGCTGTTCGCCGCAGGGGTTGGTGGCGCGGATGTCTTCGCAGAACCAGTTGTTGTTCATCTGGTTGACCTTGTCGATCAGGATGAAACCCGGCTCGGCGTAGTCGTAGGTGCTGGTCATGATGGTGTCCCAGATGAACTGGGCTTTCAGGGTGCGGTAGATGCGGCACGCCACCTTGCCTTCTTCATTGACCACGTAGTTCTTCTGCACCGGGAAGTCCCGGTACACGAACTGGCTGCTGTCGTTCAGGTCCATGCCTTCATCTTCGGCTTCTTTCCGGGTAACGGGGAAAGACAGGTGCCAGTCGCCGTCATTGCGCACGGCGTCGATGAAGTCTTCGGTGATCAGCAGCGACAGGTTGAACTGGCGCAGGCGGCCGTCTTCACGCTTGGCCTGGATGAAGTCGATCACGTCCGGGTGGTGCACGTCGAAGGTCGCCATCTGGGCGCCGCGGCGGCCACCGGCAGACGACACGGTGAAACACATGCGGTCGAAGATATCCATAAAGGACAGCGGACCGGATGTGGTGGCACCGGCACCGGCAACGTAGGCGCCTTTCGGGCGCAGGGTAGAGAACTCGTACCCGATGCCGCAGCCTGCCTTCAGGGTAAGGCCGGCTTCGTGGTTCTTTTCCAGGATGTCGTTCATGGAATCCTGAACGGAACCGGACACGGTGCAGTTGATGGTGGACGTGGCCGGTTTGTGGGCTTCGGCACCGGCGTTGGAGGTGATACGGCCGGCAGGAATGGCACCGTGGCGCAGGGCCCAGGCGAAATCTTTCATGTGTCTGGCACGGTCGGCCTTGTTTTCCACTTCGGCGAGGGCGGTGGCAACGCGGGTATAGGTTGCCTCGATGTCCTTGTCGACGGGGTCTCCGGTTTTGGTTTTAAGCTGGTACTTGCTGTTCCAGATATCCAGCGAAGCTTCCTGCATTGGGATTGTTGTAACCACGGCCTGTGCTTTAGCGTTCATTGCCACCCTCTTTATCAAATGTTGCAGATGTGCTGTTTTGACCTATCGTCATCCAGACCACTAGATCTGGTGGTGTGCTACCTGGCGACCACTACGATATAGCGGCGGTTGCCAGGCGGCGAAAAAAGCGTCCTGCCCGGGAATGCCGGGGGCTTGGAGCGTGCTGAATCAATACAGGCGACGCTGGCGAAAACCCCATATGTGGGCGCATTTCCGTAGAGTACAACACTATGTAGTGGTTTGTGAACAAAAAGGGAACTATGGGTGGCGGCCTAAATGACAAAGAAAATCAATCACTGAGCTCTTGAAATAACGGGAATGCCTGCAAAATCCCATGGTTGAGCCATTTATCGAGAAAACACAAGATGTAGTGTTTTCTGTTTTATCCGGGGCCCGGGCAGGGAATGCCGCAGAAGAGTCGCCTGCGCCGGGATTGATGAGCCGGTTTTTTTGGCTGGAATTTGCTCGAATGTTCGACTAATGTCGAGCACTGACAGTGGTTGATCAGGTAAAATCTGCAGCACCCATAAAACCAATAATACAAGGCAAGGAAAGTCTATGGATACTAATAATAAGATGCCGCTTGATATGGTCTACCACTGGGAGAAGAAAATCCCCAGTTCCCTTTATATGACCCAGCCCATCGGCAATGGCCAGGTTGTCGAATACACCTGGGAACGTGCCGTCGATGAAGCCCGCCGCATGGCGTCGTATCTGAAATCGCTGAACCTGCCGGATAAAAGCAAGGTGGGCATCATTTCCAAGAACTGCGCGCAGTGGATCATGTCGGATTGGGCCATCTGGATGGCCGGTCATGTTTCCGTGCCGCTCTATCCCACGCTGAACTCGGATACCGTGAGCTATATCCTGGAACACAGCGAGTGCGAGTTACTGTTCGTCGGCAAGCTGGACGACTGGGACATGATGAAGCCCGGCGTTCCCGAAACCATGCGCTGTGTGTCCTATCCGCTGAGCCCGCCCAACGATTTTGACAGCTGGACCGACATTATTGCCAAGCACCCGCCGCTGGAGGAAAACGTCAAACGTGATCCGGATGAGCTGGCGACCATTGTGTACACCTCTGGCAGCACCGGCCGTCCCAAAGGCGTGATGCTGACCTTCAACAATATGGCCTTTGCCGCCATCGGCGGTATGGAAGTGCTGAGCGTCGGGCCGGAGGAGCGCATGCTGTCCTACCTGCCGCTGGCGCATGTGTTTGAGCGGACCTTTGTCGAGCTTGCGTCGACCTATTCCGGTTTTCAGATCTATTTTGCCGATTCGCTGGATACGTTTGTGCAGGATCTGCAGCGCGCCCGGCCCACGCTCTTCCTGTCTGTGCCCCGGCTGTGGGTGAAATTCCAGCACGGTGTACTGCAGAAGCTGCCGAAAGAGAAACTGGAAAAGCTGCTGAAGATCCCGCTGGTGAACCGGCTGATCAAAAAGAAGGTGCTGAAAGGCCTGGGCCTGGACAAGGTGAAGCTGGCCGGCAGTGGTTCTGCGCCGCTGTCCCACGATGTACTGGACTGGTATCGGGCACTGGGCCTGGAGCTTCTGGAAGGCTACGGCATGTCTGAAAACTTCGCCTATTCACATATGAACAAGCCGGGGCGTTCACGTACCGGCTATGTGGGTGAGCCCGCGCCGGGCGTGGAAGTGAAAATCAGCGACGTCGGCGAAGTTCTGGTGAAAAGCCCCGCCACCATGGTGGGTTACTACAAGGACGAGGAAAAAACCAGGGAGACCTTTACCGAAGACGGTTTCCTGAAAACCGGCGACAAGGGTGAAGTCGACGAAATGGGCCGCCTGAAGCTGACCGGCCGTATCAAGGAGATTTTCAAGACCAGCAAGGGTAAATACATTGCCCCGGCGCCGATTGAAAACCGCCTGATGTCTCACGATTCCATCGAAATGGTGTGCGTGTCCGGTGCCAACCAGACCCAGCCTTTTGCACTGGTGATGCTGGCCGAAGGGCTGCGCCCGAAAATGGCGGATGCGTCCTTCCGCAAGGAAATGGAGGAAAGCTTCAAGCAGTTGGTCAAGGATGTGAACAAAACAGTCGACCCCCACGAACAGCTGGCCTTTGTTGTGGTTGTCAGTGATGAGTGGTCCATCGAAAACAGCTTCCTGACGCCTACGCTGAAGCTGAAACGCAACGTGGTTGAGGACGCCTACGACGATAAGGTGAATGACTGGTACGCGAAGCGTCAGCCGGTGATCTGGCAGTAGGCGGACACAACCGACATAAGTCGCATAGGGAAATGCTTGAGCCGTGCCTAAACTGGGGCAGATTTCAGGAGGAAATATGCCCCAGTTAGGTCGCTTTCAAAAACGAATCCACGAAATGATTCCGCTGACTCAGGCCCTGGGCATCCGCCTGGAGTCTTTTGACGGCCACGGGCTGCTGGTCAGCGCCCCGCTTCAACCCAACCACAATCATCAGGGCACCGGCTTCGGTGGCAGCGTTTACTCGGTTGCCGTTGTGTCTGCCTGGGGCCTGGTGGAGCTGGTTCTGGCCGACCTTGGTCTGCAGGGAAATGTGGTGATTCAGGTGGGCGAGATAGAGCACCTGGAGCCCGTCAACTCCGATTTTTACGCGCTCTGCCGTCTACCTGGCGGGGAAGTGCCCGACCGCTTCCGCAAGAGCCTTGCCCGACACGGCAAGGCACGCATCTCTCTGATCGCAGAAGTGTACTGCGGTGAGCCCTCAACAACGCCTTCCAGAGAGCCCGCAGCGATCTTTCAGGGCCGGTTTGTGGTGCAGGATATCCACTCGAAACTAGGCAATTGACCGGGTTTTCGAAATGGACCGGCTCATCAGTATGATCGGAACAATGCCCGCCAGAACAATTACCAGCGCGGGCAGGGCGCTTCTGGCCAGTTGTTCGTCGGACGCAAACTGGTAGACGTAGGTGGCCAGGGTCTCGAAGTTGAATGGCCTCAGAATAAGCGTGGCCGGCAGCTCTTTCATTACATCCACAAAGACAACCAGCGCCGCCGTCAGCAGCGTGCCCCGCAGCATTGGCAGATGCACGCGGATCAGCGTGCCCCCGGGTGAATGTCCCAGTGACCGTGACGCCATGTCCATACTGGGGGTAATCTTCTGCAGGGCGCTTTCCACGCTGCCGGCGGACACTGCCAGAAAGCGCACGGTGTAGGCAAATATCAGCGCAAAGGCCGACCCGCTCAGAAGCAGCCCGCTACTGAACCCGAAGGTGCTGCGCATGATGCTGTCCACCCAGTTATCAAATCCGGCCAGAGGCACAATCACACCGACGGCCAGCACGGCGCCCGGCATGGCATAGCCCAGGCTGGACAGCCTCATCATTATTCGCATGCCCCGGGTGTCGTGAAGTCTGCGGCTGTAGGCAAGGGTGACGCCGATAACCAGCGTGGTCAGCGCCGCCGCCCCGGACAGAAACAGGCTGTTAAGCGTGTTGCGGATAAAGGTGCTGTTCCAGCTTTCATCAAAATACTCCCAGGCGAACTGGGCCAGAGTGAGGGCCGGTATCAGAAAACCCAGAATCACCGGTGTGGCGCAGACCAGGACGCAGAGCCGTTGCTGTGTCCGGGAGATTTTGAAGCGGCGGATCGGGTCACGGTTGTCGCGGGCGGCGAATTGTTGCTGTTTGCGACGGGAGTAACGCTCAAGAGTCACCAGAATCACCACGAATGCCAGCATGGTCGTGGCAATCTGGGCGGCACCACCGAGGTTGCCCAGGTTCATCCAGGTGTCGAACAGGCCCGCGGTCAGGGTCTGGACGGCAAAGAAATCGACGGTGCCAAAATCGTTCAGGGTTTCCATCAGCACCAGCGACAGGCCCACGGCCACGGCCGGGCGGGCGATGGGCAGCACTACCCGGAAAAACGTACTGAGCGCGGAATGCCCCAGGCTGCGGCTGACCGCAAACAGCGACGGGGACTGGTCCATAAATGCGGCCCGCGCCAGCAGGTATACATAGGGGTACAGCACCAGCCCGATCATCAGGGTGGCGCCTTCCAGGGTGCGAATTTCCGGAAACCAGTAATCGGCGGCATTACGCCAGTTAAACCATTCCCGCATGGTGGTCTGAACCGGCCCTGCGTAATCCAGCAGGCTGGTGTACACATAGGCAATAACGTAAGCGGGGACAGCGAACGGCAACAGCATCGCCCATTCGAAGAAACGGCGCCCGGGGAACTCGCACATGGTCACAATCCAGGCGGTCGCAAGGCCAATGACCAGTGTGATAAGCGAAACACCGAGCATCAGTAACAGGGTGGTCCACAGATACCGGGGCAGGGTGGTGTCAATCAGGTGGGGCCAGATATTGTCTTCGGGAAACAGCGCGAGGTACAGAACCGACAGCACCGGCAAGGCAACGACAGCAGTGGTGATGGCGGCGGTGATAACCCAGCGTTTCGAGGCCCGCTTTACCAGCAAAGCCGGAGAGGCTTGTTCCTGGCTGACGGTAATCGCCTCGGGCATGGTGTTCCTTTAAAGGTCTCTGGGGTTAGGGTGCGTTCGCAACGAGGACCAGATTCTAGTGTGGGAAACAAACGCCCGCAACGATTTGCGGGCATTCATCAGGTTTTATGATTTTCCGGGAATGTTACAGGTTGTCGTAGTCGACCCGGTCAACCATTTTTACGGCCTGCTCGCGATAGTCTGCAATCTTCTGCAGCGAGAGGTCATCCGGATTGATATTGCCCCATTCGGCGACCATGCCGGACGGTTCCACTGACGGATTGGCCGGGTACTCGGTGTTGGCCTCTGCGTAAATGCGCTGAGCTTCCGGCGTAGACAGGAATTCCATCAGACGAAGCGCGTCTTCACGGTTCGGTGCGCTCTTGGTCAGGGCAATACCACTGATGTTGATGTGGGTGCCGCGGCCATCGTTGTTCGGGAAAATCAGGCGAACCGACTCAGCGGCCTCACGCTGGTTTTCATCGCTCAGCATGTTGCCATAATAGTAGCTGTTACCAATGGCCAGATCGCACTGACCGGCGTGGATTGCCTTGATCTGGTCACGGTCGCCACCCTGGGGCTTGCGCGCCAGGTTGTCTTTGACGCCTTCCAGCCATTGCTCCGCTTCATCCGCACCGTGGTGGGCAATCATCGAAGAGAAGAGGGCGATGTTGTAAGGGTGCTTGCCGCTGCGGGTGCAGATGCGGTCATTCCACTTGTCGTCGGCCAGACCTTCATAGGTGGTGATTTCACCGGGCTCGACGCGCTCTTTGGAGGCGTAGATCAGACGGCCGCGAGTGGTAAGGGCGAACCATTTGCCGTCGGGGTGACGCAGGTTCTCGGGAATGTTCTGTTCCAGCGTGTCGTTATCAACGGCTTGAACCAGATCACGATCGACCAGCTCGCTCAGGCGGGAAATGTCAACGGTCATGACAACGTCGGCGGGGCTGTTGCGGCCTTCGCGATCCAGCCGCTCTGCCAGGCCTTTCTTGGCGAAAACCACGTTGGTGTCTATGCCGGTTTCCTCTTTGAAAGCTTCAAGCAGCGGTTCCAGCAGATACGCCTGGCGGTATGAATAGATGTTGACTTCACCATCAGCGTTGGCGGTCATCGGCAGTGCCAGGGTTACAGCTGTAAGCGCTGTAGCAATTTTTAGTCGGCTCATGGGTCACCTTTTGTGATTGATCGAAAAACGCAACCATTCTCATTTGTGTTACCGACCGTGTCAAGTTGCGTTTCTAATTTCTTTCAGAAATAGTGCTATGCTTCGGAAGACCATAAAAACTATGCAAAAAGTGGTGAGCGCGGGAACTATGGCTGACAACGATCGACGTATCCACTCTCGAACCGCGATGAGTGCGAAGGTAAAGGTGACGCACCCGTCTCTGGGGGAACTCCTCTTCTCCACCAGGGATATTTCTGACGGCGGCATTTTTATTGTGGTTGATGACGAGCCTTTCGAACCCACCATCGGTGAATGGGTTCAGGTTCAGGTGCAGGGGCTTCCGGTGCCTGCACCGATTCTGGACATGGTGATTGTCCGTAAAACCGTCGACGGCTATGGTCTGCAGTTTGCTGAAGAGTAAGGGGAGGGCCTTTTGCCATCAAAAGCAGGGTTCCGCGCGTTGACTGTCAGGGTGAATGTGCGAATTGTGCGCAGTGTCACAACAATACAAATTGTTGCCTGTTGATAGTATTCGTCACCGTTTGTGCCTTTTGGGTTACTCATTACTACAAAAATGTAATGGAATCTGGACCGGACTCCGTCAAGATGGAAGGGTCGAGAATTAACCGGGGTGAGGTGCCTTATGGGTGTCCAGCATAAAAAAGTATTCGTGCATGATCTGGAGTTGGGCATGTTTGTGTCTGACCTGGATCGCCCCTGGCACCAGACCCCCTTTCCGATCCAGGGCTTTTTTATTCGGTCCCAAGATGACATCCGCGCGCTGATGTCCCACTGCAAGTGGGTGTCGGTCGATGTTGCGGAAGCCCGCGATACTGCCGTCAGCAGCAAGGACAGCAAGTCGGTCTTCGGTCGGGCCAGCGTTAAAGGCGACAGGAAAAGGCAGGAGCTCAAGCTGCCCCCACTGAACGTTCGTGAACCCGTTGACCACCAGACCGTCACCTCGCTGAGCAAAGAACTGAAGGCCTCCCGCAAATTGATGGCAGACGCCGAGGCGTCTCTTGATCGGGTCTTTCAGAGCGTGAAAACGGGCAGGATGCCGGACCTGACCGACGTTGCCCGATTAACCCGCGGCATTGTCTCCAGTGTCGTCAGAAACCCCGACGCACTGCTCTGGCTCAGCCGCACCCGCCAGTACGATGATTTTACCTACCAGCATTCGCTGAACACGGCGGTCTGGGCGCTGATCTGTGGCCGCGAACTGGGGCTGAATGAAAGCCCGTTGAATCATCTGTGTATGGGCTGCCTGTTGTCACAGGTGGGTAAACTGACTTTACCAGCCACCCTGCTGCAGAATGAGGCGCGGCTGGATTCTGATGATTACGCGACTTACCGCACCTATGTCGGGAAAGGCGTCCGTAGCCTTGAAGATACCGGCGTTTCACGGGCGGTTCTGAGTATTGTGCAGAACCATCGTGAGCGGCATAACGGCTCGGGCTTCCCCGACGGACTTCGGGGCGACAAGATTCCGCTGCTGGCGAAAATTGCCGGGCTTGCCGAATATTTTGAGTCTCTGGTCGGGGCCCGGGAGTCGGCAGAGTCGCTGACACCCGCCCGCTCTGTCCGCCTGCTGTACGATCTCCGCAACATTGAGTTCCAGGAAGATCTGGTTGAAAAATTTATCGCTGCGATCGGCGTTTATCCCACCGGTAGTCTGGTGGAACTCAACGATGGACAGCGGGGCGTCGTGGTGTCGCACTCACCGGAGCGTCGGCTGTGGCCCAAAGTGATGGTCATGACGGATCGCGCCCACAAGCCACTGAAGACTGCCCGAATTGTGGATCTTGCGAAATACAACGAAGGCAAGATGCCGCAAGAGGCCATGTCGATTCTGGAATGCCTGCCGGCCGGAACTGACGGACTGAACCCCGGGCATTACGACGTCACCGGCGCGGAATCCCGCTGGTCCTGGTCGAAAATGATCGGCGCCTGAGTCCGTTTACCTTTACGTCCACCGCCTGCCCGCTTTGCGGCTCTACTTGAATTTTCCCCGCCTGGTCGCCACCTAGGGAAACCTGTCTGGTTCTATATGGAATGGCTATGACCAATGCACTCGAAATAGAAAATCTTGTGAAGACCTATGGAGATGGTTTCGAAGCTCTGAAGGGCATTACCATGAATGTGGCCCAGGGCGATTTCTTTGCCCTGCTCGGTCCCAACGGAGCGGGTAAGTCCACCACTCTGGGGATAGTGTGCTCTCTGGTTAACAAGACTTCTGGCAAGGTCCGGGTGTTCGGCTCGGACACAGACACCCACCTTTCGGATGCGAAGCTCAATCTGGGCGTTGTGCCCCAGGAATTCAATTTCAATCAGTTCGAGAAGGTGTTTGATATTGTCACCACCCAGGCGGGTTACTACGGCATTCCGCTGAAAAAGGCGGCCGTGTCGGCGGAAAAGTATCTGCGCAAGCTGGGTTTGTGGGATAAGCGGAACAGCCCTGCACGAATGCTGTCCGGTGGTATGAAACGGCGCCTGATGATTGCCCGGGCGCTGGTACACGAACCCAGGCTGCTGATTCTTGACGAGCCGACTGCCGGCGTTGATATCGAGCTGCGCCGGTCGATGTGGACATTTCTCGAGGAAATGAACCGTCAGGGCACCACCATCATACTGACGACCCACTATCTTGAGGAAGCTGAGGCGTTGTGCCGGAACATTGCGATTATTGATCATGGCAAGATTCTGAAGCACACCAGCAAACGCGACCTGCTTCAGCAACTGAGCGTTGAGACGTTTGTGCTGGATACCGACGCGCCGCTGAAGGCCGCACCCGTGATGAAAGACTTCGATTGTCGCCTGGACGATGAGGGCGCATTGCTGGTGGAAGTGCAAAAGGGCCACAGCCTGAACGGCATGTTTGTTGAGCTTGAGCAAAAGGGCATCCGGATCGTGAGTATGCGCACCAAGGCCAACCGGCTTGAAGAGCTGTTTATCCGAATGGTGGAGGACAATGCCCGCCAGCCTCAGCGGGTCGCGGAGGGCGCCGCATGAGAACCGATGCCATGATGACGGCCTTCAGTACCATCGTACTGCGTGAGGTACGGCGGTTCACGCGTATCTGGCCCCAGACCCTGCTGCCGCCAGCGGTCACCATGACTCTGTATTTCATTATTTTTGGCAATCTAATCGGCTCCCGTATCGGCGATATGGGCGGCTTTGACTACATGGCGTTTATCGTTCCCGGGCTGATCATGATGGCGGTGATCACCAGTTCCTATGCCAACGTGGTGTCGTCCTTCTTTTCAATGAAGTTCCAGCGCAGCATTGAGGAGCTGCTGGTGTCGCCGGTACCCAACTGGGTGATTCTGGCCGGTTATGTGGCCGGCGGCATGGCCCGGGGTCTGGGTATCGGCCTGATCGTGACCTTACTGTCGCTTGCCTTTACCCAGCTGTCGATTCATAACCTGCCGATGGTGGTGATTACGGTGTTTCTGACGTCGGCGCTGTTTGCCGTAGGCGGTTTCATCAACGCCATGCTGGCCACCAAGTTCGACGACATCTCCATTGTGCCGACTTTTGTGCTGACGCCGCTGACCTATCTGGGGGGCGTTTTCTATTCCATCGATCTGCTGCCGGCGTTCTGGCAGGGCGTGTCGATGATCAACCCGATTCTGTACATGGTGAACGGATTCCGTTATGGCATTCTCGGGGTGTCGGACGTCAATCCGTTTATTGCGCTGGGGATGATTGTGTTGTTTATTACCATCTTTTCCTTCGTTGCGCTGCGTATGCTTGATCGCGGCAAGGGTATTCGCAGCTGACAACGGTTTAAGCGACTGGGCCGGGGGCCGTTTATGTCTTTGATTGACGCACCGCTGGGAAAGTCCAGCGACTACCCGGATAGCTATGATCCGGCCCTGCTGTTCCCGGTGCCCCGGGCGGGTAACCGGCAGCGCATAGGGCTGGCTGATGGTCGCTGGCCCTGGTTCGGCGAGGACCTTTGGCAGGCCTGGGAAGTTTCCTGGCTGCGGCCGGACGGGGTGCCCGCTGTTGCCTGGGCTGAAATTCTTGTGCCCGCCGCCTCGCCGTCGATTGTTGAATCCAAATCCGTGAAGCTGTACCTGAATTCGCTGAATCAGGCCGTGTTCTCGTCCGCTGAGCGGGTCGCTGAGGTGATCGCCGCAGATCTTTCCAGCGTCAGCGGCGGGGCGGTGTCGGTCAGGCTTCACAGTGTGGACGAGAGCGCCAGGCTGGCAGGACGGCCCGAGGGTTTTGTGCTTATTGACGACGAGCCCCTCGACGACGTCAGTTACGAGTATCATCCTGAGGTTCTGGCGATGGCGTCGGAGACGCGGGTATCCGAGCGTCTCTGCTCGCACCTGCTGAAAAGCAACTGCCCGGTGACCGGCCAGCCCGACTGGGCAACCCTGCTGGTGGAATACACCGGGCCTGCCATCGACAGGGCGTCACTGCTGCGCTATGTGGTTGGCTTTCGCCAGACACAGGATTTTCACGAGCACTGCGTTGAAACTGTCTTTACCGACCTGATGGCACGTTTTCAGCCGGAGCATCTGACGGTCTGTGCGCGCTACACACGGCGGGGAGGACTGGATATCAATCCGCTGAGAAGCACGGCGCCGGAGGCCTCCTTCGGGGCGAGGCTGATCCGGCAGTAACGGTTCCTCCTGCGGCTAACAGCAAACTTTTATTTCACAATTTACGAAAAGCGAGGCGTTATGACGGCGGTAATTGATGCGCTCCTGAACCGGTCTTCTGAACCCCGGCTCGAAAGCCCGGCGCCAGACCCGCAGACCCTGGACCAGGCATTTGCCTGTGCTGCAAGGGCACCAGACCATGCGCTGCTTCGGCCCTGGCGTTATCTGGTGGTGGAGGGCCAGGGCCTGGAAAAACTCGGGCAACTTTTTGCTTCCACCTGCGGGCCGGATGCCTCGGAACAGGAAAGGAAAAAGCTTGCCCAGTCTCCCCAGCGGGCGCCCATGATCATCGTTGGTATCGCCTGTCATCAGAACCATCCAAAGGTGCCGGAGCAGGAACAGACACTTTCTGCAGCCGTCGGTATGGGGTATATGCTGCTGGCGCTGCAATCGACCGGATATGGCGGTATGTGGCGCACCGGGCCCATGGCCCACAATGACGTCGTGGCGAAAGGGCTGGGGCTGGCCGCAAATGAGCAGATCACCGGCTTTCTGTACGTTGGCAGCGTCGCCAGCGAAAAACCTGACATTCCACGCCCGGACACGGCCTCCTTTGTAAGCCGCTGGCCCGGCTGATTTGATCGGCTGCGGCAGCCCCGGACCCCTCCGGGCCTCGCCCCGGGGAAAGCTTTTGCCGCTTGCCGTTTCTCTGATTGCGCCCCGTCAGCGCGCTGTTTTCCTTCCCATGCCCGCCCGGGCCTGTTTTCACCAATACTCCGCGAAACTGGCATTGCGTTTGCTTTAATCTGGCTAAAGCGGTTTAACGCAGATAACCGGCAATCATCACGGTGCCGGTCGCTCAGGATTCGGAGGAGTTATGGCTATTTCCCTCGACAGCGCCTTGGGGATTCACCAACCGGCACTTGAGGCCCGTATCAAACGGGCCGAGGTGTTGGCCAACAATCTCGCCAACGCCGATACACCGGGCTATAAGGCCCGCGACATCGATTTCAGCGCAATGATGCAGAAAGCCCAGCAGGAGTTGAGCGGACTGGGTATGGAAAAAACCCACGAGCGCCACATGGACCTGGGGTCCGAAGGTGGTTCCATGGCGCCGGACAGCGATCTGCTTTACCGCGTTCCCCATCAGCCTTCGGTCGATGGCAACACGGTAGATTCCCAGCAGGAGCAGAGCCGGTTCATGCGTAATGCGATGGAATACCAGGCGAGTTTTCAGTTTCTGAACGGCAAGGTTACCGGGCTCAAGAAAGCCATTTCCGGTCAGTAAGCGGGCCGCGACTCATTGAATTAGGAGCACCACCATGTCTCTGGGCAGCATTTTTGACATCGCCGGTTCCGGTATGACGGCTCAGTCACTGCGACTGAATACAACCGCGTCCAACATTGCCAATGCGGAAACCGCAAGTTCCAGTATTGATCAGACCTATCGAGCCCGTAAGCCAGTATTTGCGGCCATTCAGCAGTCAATGCTGAACCCGTCACAGCAGGGTCTGCCGCTGGCCAGCGATGAAGGCCCCGGGGCCGGCGTCCGGGTCGAGGGTATCGTGGAAAGCGATGCGGAGCTGCAGATGCGCTATGAACCGGACCATCCGGCGGCCAATGAAGAGGGTTACGTGTTCTATCCCAATGTGAACGTGGTGGAAGAGATGGCCGACATGATGTCGTCCTCCCGCAGCTTTCAGATGAATGTGGACATCATGAACAGCGCCAAGTCCATGATGCAGCGCATCCTGACCCTGGGTCAGCAGTAATCGAACGAGGATTTCATTATGAGTGGCATCGACCCGACCAACGCCGCGGATGTGCTGGGCAAGTTCCGTGTTGATCAGAAACAGACCGGCGCCAAGGATGAACTCGGCAAGAACGAGTTCATGGAGCTGATGATTGCGCAGCTGAAGAACCAGAACCCGCTTGAGCCCCAGGATAACGGCCAGTTCATTTCCCAGCTTGCCCAGTTCAGTTCGCTTGAGGAGATGCAGAGCCTCTCCGGAAGCGTGGACGATGTGGTCAGCCAGTTCCGCTCGACCCAGGCGCTGCAGGCTTCGGCGATGGTGGGGCGTTCGGTTCTGGCACCATCGAACATGGGCGTACTGGGTGCCAGTGGCGAGATTTCCGGCAATGTTGAAGTGCCCGCCACCACCTCCGGTTTGCGGGTTTCTATCGAGAACTCGGCTGGTGAGCGGGTACGGCAGATGGATCTTGGCACCCAGCCGGCGGGCGTGGCCGGTTTTGATTGGGACGGTAAGGACGGCAACGGCAACAGTTTGCCACCCGGGCCTTACCGGATTGTGGCTGAGGCATCCTACCCGGACGGCCAGCAGCAACTTGGCACGATGGTCAGTGCCAATGTGGACAGTGTGTCATTGGGGCAGGGTGGCAGCGTCACGCTGAATCTAGCAGGCATGGGTTCGATCGCGTTATCGGAAGTACAGCAGATTAACTGATACCGGAATACACCAAGGGGTGAAGTATGGCTTTCAACACGGGTCTTAGTGGGTTAAGGGCGGCATCGGTTGACCTGGACGTGACCGGTAACAATATCGCAAACGCCAGCACGGTGGGCTTCAAGGGCAGCAAGGCGCAGTTTGGCGACCTGTATGCCAGTGGGTTCCTGGGTGGTGGTAATAACCCGGTCGGGGACGGCGTTCGGGTTCAGGATGTGAAGCAATCGTTCGGCCAGGGCAATATCAGCTTTACCGATAATGGCCTGGATCTGGCGATTAACGGCGACGGATTTTTCGTGCTGAACAATGGCGGCGAAGTCCGCTACTCCCGAGCGGGTCAGTTTGGCATCGACAAGGACGGATTTGTTACCAATAACCAGAATATGCGGGTTCAGGGTTTTGTGGCCGATGATGCCGGTAATCTGTCCGGTATTCGCGACGATCTGCAGGTGGAGACGGGTAATCTGGCGCCTGCGCGGACAACCAGTCTGCGCACAGACGTCAATCTTGACTCCCGGGAGACGGTGCTGGAGCAGCAGGTGAGGAACTGGAACTCGCTGGACGTTAATGAGTTTCAGGGACAAACGGTGAGGTTTGGATATGATGGGCAGGCGGACGAAGTCGCCTCCTTTGACGCCGCTGCGAATGTCAGCGACATCGTGGCAGGATTAGAGTCTGTGCCGGGAGTATCGGCCTCTGCGTCAACCTCTCTGTCGCTGGGTACTTTGTCTAGTCCGGATTATTCTACCTTCCAGCTGACCGTTGGCGACGAAACCAATCCCAGAGAAATCGACACAGACGGTGTGACTACACTCGGTGGACTGGCCGATCGGATCAATCAGAGTTCCAGCACGTCGATTTTTGCATTCGTTGATGCGGGTGAATTGAACATTACCCACAATTCAGGCGAGACGTTGGAGGCGAACATTGAGGATCCGGCTGGAAGTGGAACTATTGTTTCAGTCGAAGAAACGGGCCAGGTCTCAATAAACACCGACCGAACCGTTACAAGCGTGAGTGCTTTTGAAACCGGTACTCCGACAAACACTTCGACAGCAATCGAGGGTGCCTACAACGTAACACCAACGGCGATTAATGCCTTCAACCCCGCCGATCAGCGCACCTACAACCATGCCACCTCGACCACCATCTACGACAGCCTGGGCAATTCCCATGAAATGACTCAGTTTTATGTCAAGCAGCCTTCCCCAGGTAACGGTGTGGGTGTCAGTGAGTGGGCTGTTTACGCGCAGATTGACGGTGAGTTCGTCGCAGGAACGGACCAGAGCCCCTACCTGGCCCGTTTCAACCAGGACGGACTGCTGGATTCTGTCAACGGCGATCCCAATGGCGAAATCCTGATTGATGACTGGATTCCCAAAGATGCTCAGGGGTTACCCAACGGCGCGGACGGACCCCCGGCTCCGGGTGTTGACATTACTACCCCGATTCCGGATCCGCCTACCACCTCGGCATTTGTGCTCGATCTGGGCAATACGACCCAGTATGGCAGCGAATTCGGGGTGAATGACCAGCGCCAGAATGGTTACACGACGGGTCGTCTCTCAGGCCTTGATGTCTCGGACCAGGGCGTTCTCTTCGCCCGCTATACCAACGGCCAGTCCCAGTCTCTGGGACAGGTGGCGCTGGCTTCGTTCAGCAATACCAACGGGCTGTCGCCGGTTGGCGAAACGACCTGGGTCGAGACGTTTGAATCCGGCCAGCCGATCATTGGCGCTCCGGATACCGGAACGCTGGGTTCGATCAAGGCCAGCTCCGTGGAGGAATCCAACGTGGACCTGTCGGCGGAACTGGTCAACCTGATCATTGCCCAGCGCAACTATCAGGCCAATGCCAAAACGATCGAAACCTCCGATGCGGTCACCCAGACCATCATCAACCTGAGATAACCGATAAAACTGAACATGGCATAACTCCTGCAGCGTAAGGATCAGAAGACTGGAAACGGTCAAAAATCCGGCAGGAGTTTTCCCATGGACAAAGCCCTCTATATCGGAATGTCCGGCGCCAAGCAGAACATGCTTTCCCAGCGCGCCCACGCCAACAATCTCGCCAACGTCAGTACCACGGGTTTTAAGCGGGATTTCGCACAGGCCCGCAGCATGCCGGTGTTTGGCGAACATCACCCCACCCGCGCGTATGCCATGGCCGAACGGCCAGGCACGGATCTTTCTTCCGGGGCCCTGATGGATACCGGTCGCAAACTGGATGTTGCGGTTGATGGCGATGGCTGGCTAGCGGTTCAGAACCAGCAGGGCGAGGAGGTGTTTACCCGATCCGGCAGCCTGCAGGTGGATGTAAACGGGCTGGTTCGACTGTCCAGCGGTGAAATGGTGATGGGTAACGGCGGCCCGGTGGCGCTTCCCCCGTTTGATAACGTCCAGATTGGCAACGATGGTACCGTTTCGGTTGTACCGGTTGGCGGCCCGCCGGATCAGCTGGTTGAGGTTGATCGCCTGAAACTGGTCAATCCCCCCGGCGAGGCTCTCGAAAAAGGGCTGGACGGGTTTATCCGCCGCAAAGCCGATCAGGCAATTGATGGCCCGGAACCCGCCGATGCCATGCAGCGCATTGCCTCGGGATTTCTGGAGAGCTCCAACGTCAACGCGGTCCAGGAGATGATTTCCAACCTGCAGCTGTCACGCCAGTACGAGATGCAGGTCAAGGTGATGACCACCGCTAACGAGAATTCCGAGGCTTCGGCACGACTGTTGCAGAACCTCTGATAAACCGTCTGAACAAGGGCCTGATGGGGCCAAAGCGGCAAACACTGGCCGCCTGACGCGCCTTCCGGCAAGGAGACAATGACATGCATCCAGCACTTTGGGTCAGTAAGACCGGGCTTAGCGCCCAGGACACCAACATGGCCACCATTTCCAACAACCTGGCCAACGTCAATACCACGGGTTTCAAGCGGGACCGGGCGGTGTTTCAGGACCTGCTGTACCAGATTGATCGCCAGCCCGGCGGATTGAATACCCAGAACTCCGAGCTGCCGTCAGGCCTGCAACTGGGCACGGGTGTGCGCATTGTCGGCACCGCCAAGCAGTTTTCCCAGGGCAATCTGGAAGTCACTGAGCAGCCTCTGGACATGGCAGTGAACGGGCGCGGGTTTATGCAGATTCTGATGCCGGACGGGCAGATTGCCTATACCCGTGACGGCCAGTTCCAGCTGAATTCCGACGGCGATGTGGTCAACCCGGATGGCTACACCCTGGAGCCGAACATCAACGTGCCGGAAAACGCTACCAACATCACCATTGGCAAAGACGGCACGGTCACCGCGATTACTGATGATCAGCAGGCGCCACAGAACCTGGGCCAGATCACCCTGGTGGATTTCATCAACCCGCAGGGCCTGCAGGCGATTGGTAACAACCTGTTCAAGGCAACCAACGCCAGTGGTGATCCCACAGAGGGTGAGCCGGGCCTGGCAGGATTGGGTTCCCTTGAGCAGGGCATGGTGGAGTCGTCCAACGTGGAAGTGGTGGAAGAGCTGGTGAACATGATTACCACCCAGCGGGCCTACGAGATGAACTCCAAGGTGGTGTCTGCCACCGATCAGATGCTCCAGTTCATTACCAATAACATCGGCTAGGCCTGAGCCGTCGCCGGAGGGGATTGTATGAAGCACTCAACCGTTAACAGAAACAGCCTGCCACGGCCTGCTTTGCTGGTGTTCGTTGGTGTGCTGGTGCTGCTACAGGGGTGCGCGGCGCTCAACCGGGAACGCCCGGTGCCGAATGATCCTTACTACGCGCCGGTTCGTGCTGAAACCATGATGCAGAACGACCCCCATTCCGGCGCCATTTTCCAGCCGTCCCGTAACTACAGCCTGTACGGCGATACCGTGGCACTGAACGTGGGTGACATCCTGACCGTGGAACTGGAGGAGTCGACCCAGGCCAGCAAGAACGCCGAAAGCAGCATCACCAAAGACAATGAAATTTCCATGCCTAACCCGACTATCCTGGACCGGAGCAATTTCGGGCTGGCTACCGATGTGAACGCAGAGCGGGACTTCGAGGGCGCTGCGGAGGCGGACCAGAGCAACAGCCTGAACGGCAGCATTACCGTGACGGTGGTTGAGGTCCTGTCCAACGGGGTTCTGCGTATTCGCGGTGAAAAATGGCTGTCGCTGACCAACGGTGACGAATACATCCGTCTGACAGGCATGGTGCGGCCCCAGGACATCTCACCGGAAAACGTGGTGGAGTCCAATCGCGTCGCCGATGCCCGCATTGCCTATGGCGGCACCGGCGACTTTGACCAGGCAAACCAGATGGGCTGGTTGTCCCGCTTCTTCAACAGTGAGTGGTTCCCGCTATGAAAACACTTCGACTGGCCATTGTGCTGATCGCGCTCTCGGTAATTGCAGCGCCGGTGCTGGCGGACCGCCTGAAGGACCTCGCCCGCATCAAGGGCGTACGGAACAATCAGCTGGTCGGGTACGGACTGGTGGTTGGACTGGATGGTACCGGCGATTCGGCGCCTTTCACCAATCAGACGTTTCGCAACATGATGGATCAGTTTGGCGTTACTCTTCCACCGGGCGTGAATCCAAATCTCGACAACGTGGCGGCAGTGACCGTGACGGCGAATCTGCCGCCTTTTGCCAAACCCGGTCAGGAAATGGACATTACCGTGTCTTCAATCGGCAACGCTGACAGCCTGCGTGGCGGTACCTTGCTGATGACCCCGCTGAAAGGCGTGGACGACCGGGTGTATGCCATGGCCCAGGGCAATCTGGTGGTTGGTGGTTTTGGTGCCGGTGGTGCAGACGGTTCGCGCATTACGGTGAATATTCCCAGCGTTGGCCGGATTCCCAATGGCGCGACCATTGAGCGGGAGGTGAATTCGCCGTTCGCCGAGGGCGACACCATTACCTTCAACCTGCTGCGCCCGGACTTCACTACGGCGCGTCGGGTAGTGGAAGAAATAAACAGTGCCCTGGGTCCCGATATGGCCTATGCCCATGACGCTACCTCGATATCAGTCAGGGCGCCCCGTGATCCGTCGCAGCGGGTCAGCTTTCTGTCGATTCTGGAAAACATGACCGTTGATCCGGCCGAAGAAGCCGCCAAAGTGGTGATTAACAGCCGCACCGGCACCATTGTGGTGGGCAAGAACGTACAGGTTGCTGCCGCTGCGGTGACCCATGGCAATCTGACCGTGACCATCCAGGAAAATCCCGACGTGGTACAGCCCAACCCGTTTACCGATGCGGACGCGGTGGTCGAGCCCAATACCCAGATCGCCATCACCGAAGAACCGGCACGGATGTTCCAGTTCGGTCCCGCGGTTACGCTGAACCAGATTGTTCAGGCCGTTAACCAGGTGGGAGCCGCGCCGGGCGATGTGATGGCGGTTCTGGAAGCACTGAAACAGGCCGGTGCCCTGCGCGCCGAGCTGATTGTGATCTAGGGGCAATGATGCAGGACTTCAGTCTTCAGAAAGCTCAGGTCTACACCGAATTTGAGGGGTTGAACGATCTCAAGACCCGAGCGCGCACGGATGAAAAAGGTGCCCTGCGGGAAGTAGCCAAGCAGTTTGAAGGTCTGTTTCTTCAGGAAATGGTCAAGTCCATGCGTAAAGCAGGGGATGTGTTTGCCGAGGGTAACTTCCTGAACAGCAAGCAGTCTGAATTTTACCGTGAAATGTTTGACAGCCAGTTGAGTCTCACGCTGTCGAAAAAGCAGGGCACAGGCCTGGCCGAAGCGCTTGTCCGGCAGCTCAGCCGCCAGATTCCCGGAATGGACCCGGAAGGCAAGCCGATGGCGGCTCACAAGACCGATCTGAGTGACTACGATCGCAGCCTGCCCGTGCTTTCAAAGCGTTTGCCAGAGCAGGTCAAGGAAGTAAACCGCGTGGCTGAGTCGGTCGACCTGCCAGCCGTTAAATCGGTTCCGAAAGCCCTGCCGGAACGTTTTGAGTCACCCGAGGATTTCGTCCGCCAGCTGCTGCCGCTGGCGGAGCGTGCGGCAGAATCAAGCGGCATTAACCCACGGGTGATGATTGCTCAGGCGGCGCTTGAGACCGGCTGGGGTCGTCACATGATCAAAGGCGAAGCCGATGCGCCCAGCTTTAACCTGTTCGGCATCAAGGCCGATCAGCGCTGGTCCGGTGAATCAGTCAGTATTGCAACCACGGAATTCCGCGAAGGGGTGCCTCTGAGCGAGCGTGCGTCCTTCCGTTCCTACCCCGATTACGAGAGCAGCTTCCGTGACTATGTGTCCTTCCTGGAATCGAACCCGCGTTATCGCAGCGTTCTGGCCTCGGCGGATGATCCCGAAAGGTTTGCCCGCGGCCTGCAGGAAGCCGGGTACGCCACAGACCCGAACTATGGCGAGAAAATACGCCGCATTCTGAATACCGACACCCTGGACATTCTGTCCATGGGCGCTGACGGCTCTGAGGAGTAATGCGATGGCAGGCTTGATCAATATCGGTCTGACCGGCGTTCTTGGCCACCAGGCTGCGCTTAATACCACCGGCAATAACATTACCAATGCCAATACGCCCGGATACAGCCGCCAGGAAGTGCAGTTTGAAACCCAGCCGGGTCAGAACACCGGCGCTGGCTATATCGGTTCTGGTGTACAGGTTACGGACATTCGCCGACTGGCCAACGAGTTTCTGACTCAGCAGGTCCGGGAAGACAGCGCGCTGTTTGGTGAGCAGGAGGCCCTGAACTCCGAGCTCTCGAGGCTGGATAACCTGCTCGGCGGCGATGCCACGGGCCTGAGCAGCGCCCTCAACAACTTTTTTTCAAGCCTGCAGAACGCGGCTGAAGACCCGACTTCTCTGCCGCAGCGGCAATTGGTGCTCAGTGAGGCCCAGCAGATTATCAATCGGTTCCAGGGCATAAACAGTGAGTTTGTGCAGCAGCGTGAATCCATTAAAACCCAGATGCGGCAGGGAGTTGAAGACGCCAATACGCTGATCCAGAGCATCGCCGACCTCAATCAGAAGATCTCCGAGTCACCGGGCCTTGCCCAGGGGCTGGAACCCAACTCGCTGCTGGACCAGAGGGATAAAAAACTCCGTCAGCTTTCAGAGATTGTCAGCGTTCGCGTTGTCCAGGCCGAAGGCGGGCAGGTCAATGTGTCGTTACAGAACGGCCAGTCGCTGGTACTGGAATCAACGGCCTCCAGGCTCGGTACGCGGGACAATGCGGAAGACCCTAACTACCTGGAGTTCACGCTGACCAACGGCGGACGAACGCTGAACGTGGATGAACAGATTACCGGGGGCAAGCTGGGTGGCTTGAGACGTTTCCAGGAAGAGGGATTGCGACCGGCGGAAGCCGGGCTTGGCCGCATCGCCATTGCCCTGTCGGATTCGGTGAACCAACAGCACGAAATCGGGATGAATCTCGAAGGCGAACTGGGCGGCGTTTTCTTCTCGGACATCAACAGCCAGGCGGCCCAGCGTGGCCGGGTGATTGCCAACGCCAATAACAGTGCTCCGGGCGATGCCCGGCTGGCGGTCGAGATTGTCGACAGCGCCGCGCTGCCCGCCGGAAGCTGGTCCCTGAGATTCGGCGGTGATGGCCGTAATTTTGAGCTGGTAGATCGCGCCACCGGCGAAGTCGTTAACCAGGGCCGCCTGCCTGACCCGGTGCAGTCGGAGATTTCCATGCCCGGGTTCAACATCCGGGTTGAGGGCGGCACCTTCAATGCCGGTGACAGCTTTCTGATTGAGCCGACTCGCGGCGCGGCGGCCAACCTTGATCTGGCGATCGATCGCGAGGAAGACATTGCTTTTGCCAGCCCGATCCGGGCTGAAGCCAACGACGCCAATGGCGGTACCGGTGAAATCAGCCAGGGCACCATGTTGAACGTGCGCAACCCGTTGACAAACTCGCTGCTGGAGCCCTTCAAAACATCAGGGGAGTTGAGTCCACCGCTATTGATCCAATTCAGTGATGACAGTGGTCAGCTTTCTTATACGGTGGTGGACGCCAACAACCCGGCGCTCGAGATTCAGGCGATCCGCCCTTTTGATCCTGCTACTTCCAGACAGCTTTTCAATGAAGATCCGCGCCAGGACCCTTATCTCGGCTTCCAGTTCGAAATTTCAGGTACTCCGCGCCCGGGCGATTCTTTCAACATTAACTACAACACCAATGGCATTTCCGACAACCGCAACGCCGAGTTCCTGGCGGCACTGGGCACCAAAAACACCCTGAACAATGGCAGCCAGAACTTTGCCGAGGGGTATTCCAACCTGGTGGCCGAGATCGGCGTGAAAACCCGCCAGAGCCAGCTGGACAGGGATTCCGGGCAGACCCTGCTGGAACAGTCCACCAATCAGCGGGAATCGGTGTCCGGGGTTAACCTGGACGAGGAAGCCGGGCGGCTGATTCAGTACCAGGCCGCCTACAACGCCTCGGCGCAGGTTATGAGCGTCGCCCAGGATCTGTTCAATACGTTGCTGCAGAGCTTCCGGTAAGCGCGGTAAGGATGAGAGGTGATAGGGCATGATCAGAATATCGTCACAACAGGTTTTTTCAGGCGGCATCAACCGGCTGCAGGATCTTAACGTCAACCTGAACCAGACCCAGGAACAGATCTCCACGGGCAAGCGGGTCAATCGCCCGTCGGACGACCCGGTAGCGGCAGCGCGGATTCTGAAACTGGATCAGGAGCTGCAGCGCATCTCCACCTATCAGCGCAATACGGACCTGGCCGAGAACCGTCTGGAGCAGGAAGAGAACGCGCTGGCCCGCTCCGTGGATGTTATCCAGCGCATCCGTGAGCTGACGGTGCAGGCCGGCAGCGGCGCGTTGTCCCCCAATGATCGGCAATCGATTTCTGCTGAAGTTAAAGAACGGCTGGGCCAGTTGGCGGACATCACCAACACCCGGGATGCTTCCGGAGAGTATATTTTCAGCGGATTCCAGGGCGCCACCCCGGCCTTTGCCCAGGACAATGGTCGCTGGGTCTATCAGGGCGACGAAGGCCAGCGGTCCCTGGAAATTGACGACGGTGTGACCGTGCCGATCAGTGATCATGGCAAGGGTATCTATTCGAGCGTTCCGGCGGCGGTGTTCGCCGAGGGCGCTGGCACAAACTCGGCAGATGCCAGGATTAACGGTGTCGAGGTGACTGACCGTAATGCGTTTGATGCAGTGGCGCCGAATGATATCCAACTGACGGTCAACGCAACTGGCGGTCTGGATGTAGAGTATGTAAATAACCGTACCGATCCTCCCACTTTGGTGACTCCGTCCCCAGCTGCGATACCCTCCTATCCAGAGGGCGAGCCTTTTGAAGTCGCTGGAGTGCAGGTCACCATTACCGATGCGGTCGATGACGACCAGTTCACCATCCGCACCGGCGAAAAACAGTCGGTGTTCCGGACCATCGAAAACCTGATTGAAGGTCTTGAAGGAATCGACAAGGGGTCGCCGGCGGGCAGGGCGGCCTACGATGACCTGATTGCCAGCAGTCTGAGCAACCTGGATAACGCCCAGGAAAGCATTATTTTGACCCAGACCGAACTTGGCGGGCGCCTGAACGCCGTGGAATCCACCAAGTCGTTTCTCGAGGATTCGTCGGTGTACAGCGAGGAAATACGCTCGGAATTGCGCGATGTGGACTATGCCGAAGCCATCAGTAATCTGAGCTTTCAGAGCTTTGTGTTGCAGGCGGCACAGCAGTCTTTTGCCCAGGTCTCGCAGCTCTCGCTGTTTGATCGTTTGTAGGGCCCGGCCCGGGTGGGAGAGGCTGATGCAGCGGTTATTGCTTTCAAACACCACGTCAGTATAATCGCCAGCACTCTCCAGATGGCGGTGTGGTGAAATTGGTAGACACGACGGATTCAAAATCCGTTGCCTTCACGGGCGTGGCGGTTCGAGTCCGCCCACCGCTACCATCGATTTGAGAGCTGTTTCGCTTCGGCCCAAGCCACTTTTTTCATGCAACCCTGCCCATGAACGTCTCTGACTTCCATTTCGACCTGCCTGACGAGCTGATTGCCCGATACCCGCTGGAAAGACGCAGTGCGTCGCGCTTGCTGACACTTGATGGCAAGACCGGTGGGATTGGTCATCAGAATTTCCGGGACCTTCTCGACCTGCTGCGCCCCGGCGACCTACTGGTTTTCAACGATACCCGGGTGATTCCCGCGCGGCTGTATGGCAAGAAAGAAACCGGGGGGCGGCTTGAAATCCTGATGGAACGGCTGGTGGGCGAGCATGAGATGCTGGCCCATGTAAAAGCCTCCAAGTCCCTGCGCGAAGGCCAGTCGATTATTCTGGAAGACGGTTCGCGCCTGGTAATGCGTGGCCGCGAGGGTGCCCTGTTTCACCTGGGCCATGAAGGCGCGGAAACTCTGCTGGCCCTGCTTGAGCGTATCGGGCATATGCCGTTACCGCCCTATGTCGACCGCCCGGACGAAACCACCGACCGTGAACGCTACCAGACTGTGTACGCCCGGGAAGCCGGAGCGGTGGCAGCGCCGACCGCAGGGTTGCACTTTGATGATGAGCTGCTGCAGAACCTGGAGGATATGGGAGTCGACCGCACATTTTTGACCCTTCACGTGGGTGCGGGAACCTTCCAGCCGGTGCGGGTGGACAACATCAATGAACATGTCATGCACAGTGAAGTTGTGCGGGTGCCGGAACAGGCGGTCAGGGCGGTGCAGGCCGCAAGAGAGCGGGGTGGACGTGTTGTTGCAGTGGGCACGACGTCGGTGCGCTCGCTGGAGTCTGCCAGCCAGGACGGGGTACTGAAGACTTTTCAGGGCGAAACGGACATCTTTATACACCCGGGGTACCGGTTTCAGGCGGTGGACGCGCTGATCACCAATTTCCACCTGCCGGAGTCCACTCTGATCATGCTGGTCAGTGCGTTCGCCGGGTATGACCAAACCATGGGCGCCTACCGGGCGGCCGTATCAGACAGGTACCGGTTTTTCAGTTACGGCGATGCCATGTTCATTACCGGCCAACAGCCAAGCCTCGCGGCCTGCGATTCAGCGGGCCAGTTACAGCCAGAACCCGGAGCGGCGCGATGAGCACACCATCCTTCATGTCTTTTGAAAAGCTCGGCGAAGACGGCTGGGCACGCCGCGGGCGACTGACGTTTCCGCGCGGTAAGGTGGAAACGCCTGCCTTTATGCCCGTTGGCACCTACGGCACGGTAAAGGGCATGCTGCCCCGGGACATCGAGGCCATCGGTGCCGAGATCATTCTGGGCAACACCTTTCATCTGATGCTCCGGCCGGGTACAGACGTGGTGAAAGCCCATGGCGATCTTCATGATTTTACTCAGTGGCAGGGCCCGATCCTGACCGATTCCGGCGGTTTTCAGGTGTTCAGCCTGGGCCAGACGAGCAAGATCACCGAGCAGGGTGTTACCTTCCGGTCCCCTGTGGACGGCTCAGTGGTTGAGCTGTCGCCGGAAATTGCCATGCAGGTTCAGCGGGATCTGGGCTCTGACATCGTGATGATTTTCGATGAGTGTACGCCTTACCCGGCGACGGAAACCGAGGCCCGGGAGTCCATGGAACTGTCACTGCGCTGGGCCAGACGCAGCAAGGACGCACACGAAGGCAACCCGGCTGCGCTGTTCGGGATTGTCCAGGGTGGCATGTACGAGTCGTTGCGGGAGAGGTCTCTGGAAGGGCTTGTGGATATTGGATTTGACGGGTACGCCATCGGCGGGCTGTCGGTTGGTGAGCCTAAAGACGACATGATTCGCATACTTGATGACCTGCCACCCAGAATGCCGGCGGACAAACCCCGATACCTGATGGGGGTAGGGCGCCCGGAAGATCTGGTGGAGGCGGTCCTCAGGGGCGTGGATATGTTCGATTGCGTGATGCCCACGCGCAATGCGCGTAACGGATACCTGTTCACCTCGACCGGCACCGTAAAAATCCGCAATGCCCGCCACCGGCACGATACCCAGCCCCTGGATGACCAGTGTGACTGCTACACCTGCCAGAACTTTTCGAGAAGTTATCTGCACCATCTTGATAAGTGTGGAGAAATGCTTGGCTCTCAACTGAACACGATTCACAACCTTCGATACTACCAGAACATCATGGCCGGATTGCGTGGGGCTATTGAAGCAGGTACATTGTCGGACTTTATCAGCGACTTCTATGCGCGCCGAACCAATTGACCAACGGAGATATGACATGAAATCGATCAAGCTGCTTGTTGCTGCGCTCTTTGCTGCAATGCCGGCACTCGCCATGGCTCAGGACGCTGCAGGCCAGGGCATGGGCGCCATGGGGCAGATTATTTTCTTTGCAGGCTTCATTCTGATTTTCTATTTTCTGATCTGGCGTCCCCAGTCCAAGCGCACCAAAGAGCACAAAGCGCTGATGGAAGGCCTGAACAAAGGCGACGAAGTGGTTATTTCTGGCGGTATTGCCGGGAAAATCAGCAAAGTGGCTGATGATTTCATTGTTCTGGAAATTGCCGACAATGTTGAAGTGAACGTTCAGAAAGTTGCGGTTGCCGCCGCTCTGCCCAAAGGCACCCTGAAAGATATCTGACCGACACTCCACTTCGACAAGCTGAGCAATACAGCCGGTCGCCCGACCGGCTAAAAGGGACCCCATGCTGAACAAGTATCCGCTCTGGAAAAACCTGATCATCGTCTTTGCGTTGATGATCGGGTTTATTTACGCGTTGCCCAATCTTTTCCCCGATGACTTCGCCGTTCAGATCACCGGTGCCAGAAGCAGCACCCAGGTGGATCAGCGCATTCTTGACAGGGCGGTTGGTGCGCTCGAGGCAGAAGGTATCGAGATCAAGTCTGCAGGACTTCAGGAACGGGATGCGCTGATCCGGCTCAACAGTGCCGAAGACCAGCTGCAAGCCCGTCCTGTCGTGCAGGAGGCGTTGGGGCGCGATTACCTGGTTGCGCTCAATATGGCGGCGTCGACGCCGGGCTGGCTCAGATCCCTGGGCGCTGGCCCCATGAAGCTTGGTCTTGACCTTCGCGGCGGTGTGCACTTCCTGCTGGAAGTTGACATGGAAACGGCGGTTGACCAGCGCCTGGAAGCCATGTCGGGGCAGATCAAGCGCGAACTCCGGGACGAGCGGATCCGTTACCGTGGGGGCGATGTCGAGGGCGACCGTTCAATCGCTCTTACCTTCCGGGACGAAGAATCTCGCGCAGAGGCAGAAAGCCTGATCCGTGATCAGTATATGCAGTTCCAGTTTGACGACCAGCAGACCGAAGACGGCAATTTCCAGCTGGTGCTCACCCTGTCAGACTCTGAGATTCAGTCTATTCAGGATTATGCGCTGCAGCAGAACCTGACGACCATCCGTAATCGCGTCAATGAGCTGGGTGTCGCCGAGCCGCTGGTTCAGCAACAGGGAGCGGATCGCATTATTGTCGAGCTACCGGGTGTTCAGGACACGGCTGCGGCCAAGCGTGTTCTGGGCGCAACGGCTAACCTCGAGTTCCGGCTTGAAGCCCGACCGGACGCTGCCGCCAGCGAGGTCGAAGAGTTTCCGTTCCGTGACAGCCAGAACCGCACGGCCCGGCTTGAGCGCGAAACCATCGTCACCGGCGACAACGTATCCAATGCCCAGCAGGCGTTTGATGAGAACGGCCAGCCCCAGGTCAATATCACCATGGATTCCGTGGGTGGCGACCTGATGAATCGGGCAACCAGAAATGCCATTGGTCGGCGCATGGCCGTTCTGTTTATTGAATACCGCACGGAAACCAAAGAAGTGGTGGTGGATGGCGAAACCAGAGAGGTCGACGAACGGGTGGTCGAGAAGGGCATTATCAGCCTGGCCACCATTCAGTCAGCGCTTGGCGCCAGCTTCCGTATCACCGGCCTGGATTCGATTCCCGAGGCCGCTGAACTTGCGCTGCTGTTGAGAGCCGGCTCGCTGGCGGCACCCATGTACTTTGTACAGGAACGCACCATCGGGCCAAGCCTTGGTCAGAAGAACATTGATGCGGGCATGATGTCGGTCCTGCTGGGCTTCGGTCTTGTGCTGGTCTACATGGTCATTTATTACCGGGGCTTTGGCCTGATTGCCAACGCTGCGCTGACGCTCAATCTGATGATGCTGATTGCCTGCATGTCGATTCTGTCAGCGACGCTCACGCTGCCGGGTATTGCCGGCATCGTGCTGACGGTCGGTATGGCAGTGGATGCAAACGTGCTGATATTCGAGCGGATCAAGGAAGAAATGAAAACCGGGGTGCCGCCGCAGTCGGCGATCAACGCCGGTTATTCGCGGGCGTTTGTGTCCATTGTCGATGCCAACATCACGACACTACTGGTTGCGGTCATCCTTTTTGCCATGGGCTCTGGCCCGGTCAAAGGGTTTGCAGTCACCCTGTCCATCGGTATTCTGACATCGATGTTCTCCGGGCTGATGGTCAGTCGCAGTATCGTTAATCTTGTCTACGGCGGTCGAAACATCAAGAAGTTGTCGATCGGAGGGAAGCAAGCCAATGTCTGAAGTTGCCAAGAAACCCATTGATTTCATGGGCTTTCGGAAAATTGCTTCCGTCCTGTCCATATCGTTGATTGTAATTTCGATAGCCTTACTGGCGGTGCGCGGCCTGAATTACGGCCTGGACTTTACCGGTGGCACCTCGGTCGAGTTCGAGTACCAGCAGCCCCCCGCGCTGAGCGACGTTCGTACGGCGCTGTCAGAGGCCGGTTTCGAACAGTTTGTGGTACAGAATTTTGGTTCGGATACCACGGTACTGGTGCGCATGGCCGAAGCCTCGAATGATGCGCTGGCTCAGGAAGTCACCTCGGCTTTGTCAGCCGGAGGTGATCAGCTTGAACTGGTCAGTTCTGAATTTGTGGGTTCACAGGTCGGTGACGAGCTTAAAGAGGACAGCGGACTTGGCCTGCTGATCGCGCTGGCGGTGGTACTGATTTACGTCGGCATGCGCTTTCAGTTCAAATTCGGCATCGCGTCGGTGGTGCCACTGGCCCACGACGTGATCATCGTGCTTGGCGTGTTTGCGCTGTTCCAGTGGACCTTTGATCTCAGTGTACTGGCAGCCCTGCTGGCGGTCATCGGCTACTCGCTGAACGACACCATTGTTGTAGCGGACCGCATCCGGGAAAACTTCCGCACGATGCGAGAGGGCGATTCCGAGCATGTGATCAACGAGTCCATCCATCAGACCATCAGCCGCACGATCAACACATCCGGTACCACACTGGTTGTGTTGCTGGCACTGTTCCTGCTCGGCGGAGAAGCCATCAATAACTTTGCCATTGCACTGATCATCGGTGTGGTTGTGGGTACCTACTCGTCCATCTACGTATCTGCGAACCTGCTGGTTGTAATGCATGTGGATCGTGAGGATCTGATGGTGCCGGCCAAAGAGGGCCTTGCGGGCAGTGAAGAAGAAAATGAAGAACCACCGGAGTGGCTGAATCGCATGTAGGCCTTTTGGACAGGATTTCGGGGGGACTGATACAGCCCGACAAAAAAGCCGCTTTCCGATGGGAAGCGGCTTTTTTCGTACCGGCGGCAGAAGAGTCAGAATCTATTGTGGAAGGCGTCCGCGGAACGGATGCAGGGTCTTGAGAACTTCCCGGAACAGCTTCGGGTTGGCTACAACCAGCTGTTTGGCTTTATCGGTAAAGGGGTTGCCAACGAAATCACCCGTCAGGGCCCCTGATTCCATCGCCAGGGTGACGCCGATTGCGAGATCAGCCGGTTCCGGGCGAAAAATCACTGCAGCGTCCAGATGGCCGGAAGCCACCCTGGCAATATCCAGCGCAACACATCCGGCCGTCCGGAACATGCTGCTGTCTTTAGCCAGCAGAGACGCCATTTCACCCCACATCAGAGCATCTTCACCGCCATTTCTGGTCTGGTCCAGCAGGTTGCTGACGATGGCTGCGCGATCAGCGTGCTTGGTTTCGCTGGTACGGACCCGCCTGCTGTTGAGCGCAGCGCCGTGGCCGCGACTGGCGGAGTACTCTTCACCGGTCACCGGATTGATCAGCAGCAGATTTTCGGTGCGGTTGTTTTTCTTCTGGATCAGCGCTACCGCAAAATCGGGAATGCCTCTCAGAAAATTCTCGCGTCCCAGCACCGGGAAGATGTGCCAGCTTTTGTCATGGCTGCCGGCATCGGACTCGTTCAGTCCGGCGATGGAATGATCCTTGTAGGCCTTCTCGAGCTGTTCTGAAAAGTTGTCGTAGATGGACCGTTCCACGCGGTCAAGCTGCGTAGCGCGGTCATCCGCATCGCCGTTGGGTTCCTGGCGTTCAAAGTGTGCTTTAAGGTAATCCGAGCCCTGTCTCGCGACGCGAAGGGCCATTTTGATCGCTGGTTGCATCTGAGTGTTCGTTTCCCAGGTGTGTGAAGGGCGCATATCATACCAAACCTGAATAAGCTTGTATGGTTTTAGCGCCCGGGATCACACCGCAGACGGTGTGCTAGGGGTAATCCCGGGGTCTGTATCGATTGCGAATCTGGTATGCTTTAAATCTTTCTGGAAGCCAATAGAGACAGTTGAAGCATGCACAAAGCCGCATTGCCCCAGGAGGGTACCGGAGCCTTCAGCGACCGGATCCGCATTGTTCTGGTGGAAACGTCCCACTCCGGCAATATCGGTGCGGTGGCCCGCGCAATGAAAAATATGGGCGTGGGAAATCTGTGCCTTGTGAACCCGGCGTCTTTCCCGGACGAAGCATCCTATGCCCGGTCAGCCGGCGCATCGGATGTGCTGGATAACGCGCAGGTGGTCAGTAGTCTTGATGAGGCTATCTCGGATTGTGTCTGCGTGATGGGCACCAGTGCGAGAGGTAGAAAAGTGCCGTGGCCGGTGATTGCGCCGCCAGACGCCGCAGTGAAGGCCGCTGAGCAATCCCTTGCGGGGCCTGTGGCGCTGATATTCGGTCGCGAGAACCACGGCCTGAGTAATGACGAGCTGCAGCGCTGCCATTTCCATATCCACATTCCATCGAACCCGGACTACAGCTCCCTGAACCTGTCTATGGCCGTTCAGGTTATCTGCTATGAACTGCGCATGCATTTTCTGCGGGGCATTGAAGGTCAGGAGCAGAGCCCCTATTTAACGCCTATGGTGGCGCCGGGGGATCCGGGCTGGGATGTCCCGCCGGCACCGGTTCAGGACGTGGAAAGCTTTTTCGAGCACCTGGAGCAGGCGCTGGTTGATGTCGAATTCCATCGTCGGGAAAAGCCCAGGCAACTGATGACCCGCCTGCGTCGGTTGTTTCAGCGAGCACAGATGGATCAGATGGAAATCAACATTCTCCGGGGTATTCTGACGGCGGTTCAGAAATCCGCGGGTCGACCCGGCAGTGGCTCGCGAGTGAGAACAATCGCAGATGAACAGGGCTAACATTATGTTTGAGCGCTTGAGGGAAGACGTTGGCAGCGTGTTTCATCGTGATCCAGCAGCAAGAAATACGTTTGAGGTACTGACGAACTACCCGGGCCTTCACGCGCTGCTGTGTCACCGGTTTTCCCACTGGCTCTGGGGGCTGGGGCTGAAGTGGCTGGCTCGCACCTTCTCGACCATTGTGCGATGGCTGACCGGCATTGAGATTCACCCCGGAGCCGTCATTGGCCGCCGCTTTTTCATCGACCATGGCATGGGTGTGGTGATTGGCGAGACGACCATCATTGGCGATGACGTTACGCTCTATCAGGGCGTCACCCTGGGCGGAACCAGCTGGAACAAGGGCAAACGCCATCCCACGCTCGGCAACGGCGTTGTTGTCGGGGCCGGCGCGAAGATTCTTGGCCCCTTTGAGGTGGGTGCCGGTGCCAAAATCGGATCTAACTCGGTGGTGACCAAGGCGGTTCCCGAAGGTGCGACGGTGGTGGGCATTCCGGGGCGGATTGTAGCCAAACGCAAGGGCGACGATGATCAGCGGCGCAAAGACATGGAAGAGCGCATGGGATTCGATGCCTATGGTGTTACTGAGGAAATGCCGGACCCTGTGGCCCGCGCCATGCGGAGTCTGCTTGATCACATGCACGTTGTAGATGATCGAATAGAGAACATGTGCAAGGCGCTGAGGAAGGTGAACAGCGAATATCAGAACGGCGCTTTGCCGCCGCTGCCGGAAGAAGACTTCGACTGCGTACGAGATGACGAAACGCGCGGGCGCTGAATACTTGACTGAAATAGTGGGTCAATTCATACTCGATCGAGAATGTTTTGCAACAAACACTTATCGGTGTTGACCCTATGAGACTGACCACCAAAGGCCGCTACGCGGTGACGGCAATGCTGGATCTGGCCCTTCACGGTGACCAGGGGCCGGTCAGCCTTGCGGATATTTCCGAGCGACAGGGGATTTCGCTGTCCTATCTGGAGCAGCTATTTTCCCGGTTAAGGCGACAGAATCTGGTTTCAAGTATTCGCGGGCCCGGCGGCGGTTATCAGCTCAGTCGCGGCGCGGACGCCGTGTATATTGCGGAAGTTGTTGACGCGGTTAACGAATCCCTCGATACCACCCGCTGCGGTAACAAAGGCGACTGTCAGAACGGCGAAAAATGCCTGACCCATCATCTCTGGTCTGACCTGAGCGACCAGATACATCAGTTTCTGAGTGATATCAGCCTTGGCGATCTGATGAGAAAGCGGGAAATCCAGGTTGTGGCCAGCCGCCAGAACCTTCGCAAATCCGAAAAGGATTCGCAGACCATCAACACCGACCGTCTTACTGATCAGGCGTTGCTGTAAACGCCTGTTCTGACTCTGAACAGGCCCTGAAAATTGCCCGACACCACTATGAAAAAGCCGGTTTATCTTGATTATGCGGCCACGACGCCCGCAGATCCTGCTGTTGTAGAAGAAATGATGAAATGCCTGACACCCGATGGCGTGTTCGGTAATCCGGCGTCACGGTCCCACGGTTTCGGCTGGCAGGCCGAGGCAGCCGTTGAGAAAAGCCGGCGGCAGGTCGCCAATCTGATCCACGCCGATCCACGGGAAATTGTGTGGACTTCCGGTGCGACCGAGTCAGACAACCTTGCGATCAAAGGGGCGGTAGACGGCGTGGAAAAGCCTCATATCGTGACCTCAAGCATCGAGCATAAAGCGGTGGTGGATACCTGTAAGTGGCTCGAGCATCGGGGCGTTGACGTAACCTGGCTCAGCCCGGGCCGCGACGGGCGCATTGCCTGCGATCAGGTTTCCGGGGCACTGCGGGACAATACCACCCTTGTCAGCCTGATGCTGGTGAATAACGAACTTGGCTGTGTAACTGATATTGCCGCCATTGGTGCGATGCTCCGCGGTAAAGGCGTTATGTTTCATGTGGATGCGGCGCAGGCGCCTGGCAAGCTTGAGCTGGACGTGGACCAGCTGAAAGTGGATCTGCTCTCGCTTTCAGCGCACAAGGCCTATGGCCCGAAGGGCATAGGCGCGCTCTTCGTGCGGCGGGCGCCCGAGGTTCGGATCAGCGCCCAGATTCACGGCGGTGGTCATGAACGGGGTATGCGATCCGGCACCTTGCCCGCGCACCAGATTGTCGGCATGGGTAAAGCGTTCGAGATGGCGGCAGCTCATCTTGATGATGAACGCACTCGCCTGGAAGCGCTCAGGGCGGGTCTTTTCGAAGGCATCGGAAAGCTTGAGGGTGTCACCCTCAATGGCAGTGACGCGCACCGCGTGCCGGGTATTTTCAATCTTTCATTCGAAGGGGTGGATGCGGAAACGCTGATGCTAGGCCTGCGTGACCTTGCCATATCCTCCGGCTCCGCCTGCTCCTCTGCCACCGTAGAGCCGTCTTATGTGCTGCGGGGAATCGGACTTGATGATCGTCAGGCCCACCAGGCCCTGCGTTTCTCGCTTGGGCGTTATACCACATCGGAAGACGTGGATTTTGCTGCAGACCGTATTGTTGAGGCGGTGACTCGCCTGCGTGCGGTGCGGTAGGCAGTTGGCTCCGGACTGCGTATAATCTTGAACCTGAGTTTTTATTAGAAACCAACTGGAGAAAATCATGGCTAACGAGCGCACGCTCTCGATCATCAAGCCCGACGCGGTCGCAAAGAACGTGATCGGTGAGATCTATTCCCGTTTTGAAAAAGCCGGCCTGAACATTGTTGCTGCCAAGATGATGCACCTGACCCAGGAGCAGGCGGAAGGCTTTTATGCGGAACACAAAGAGCGTCCCTTTTTTAACGACCTCGTTGCGTTCATGACCTCCGGTCCCGCCGTTGTGCAGGTGCTAGAAGGTGACGGCGCTATTCTCAAGAATCGTGATCTGATGGGGGCAACGAACCCGAAAGAAGCGGATGCGGGCACGATTCGGGCGGATTTTGCGTCTTCCATTGATGCCAACGCCGTCCACGGTTCAGACTCTGCCGAGTCAGCCGAGCGTGAAATTGCGTATTTCTTTAACGACAACGAGATCTGCCCACGAGGCTGATCCTGCGGCTGCTCATCATGCAGCTGGCATTGTCGTAGCGGGTCCGGCCAAACGCCGGGCCCGTATTGGTTATTTGATCGAGGTTACGAAATGACAGATGTTGCGGAAAAAACCAATCTGCTGGGGATGCCGAAAGCAAAGCTTGAAGCTTTCTTTGACTCCCTGGGAGAAAAGCGTTTCCGCGCGACTCAGGTGCTTCAGTGGATTCACCAGCGTGGTGCCGATGACTTCGATCAAATGACCAATATGAGTAAGGCGCTTCGGGAAAAGCTGAAGAAGGTTGCAGAAATTCGCGGTCCGGAGGTGGTCTACGATGAGTCCTCCAAAGATGGCACCCGCAAGTGGGTGATGCGGATGGACAATGGCAACAGCGTTGAAACCGTGCTGATTCCCGACGGCGAGCGAGGCACACTCTGTGTATCTTCTCAGATTGGCTGTACGCTGGATTGTACGTTTTGCTCCACCGGCAAACGCGGGTTCAACCGTAACCTGACGGCCGCGGAAGTCATTGGCCAGGTGTGGGTTGCCCGTAAAGCATTCATGCCATTCGAGCCCGGTCCGGATCGACCCATCACCAACGTGGTGATGATGGGCATGGGCGAGCCGCTGATGAACTTTGACAATGTCGTGGATGCCATGAACCTGATGATGGAGGATCTGGCCTACGGTATTTCCAAACGCCGGGTCACCCTGAGTACATCCGGGGTGGTTCCCGCCATCGATCGACTGGCGGAAGTTACCGATGTTTCACTGGCTATCTCACTGCATGCTCCGAATGATGAGCTTCGTAACAAGCTGGTGCCATTGAATAAAAAGTACCCGATAGCAGAGTTGCTTGCGGCCACCAAACGCTACTTTGCCCGGTTGCCGGAGAAACGAAAGGCAACCATTGAGTACACGGTTATCGAAGGGATGAACGATCAACCGGAACACGCCCGGGAGCTCGCTGTGTTGCTCCGGGATCTGCCCTGCAAGATAAACCTTATTCCCTTCAACCCGTTTCCGGAAAGCGATTTCCGCCGTCCCAGCATGAACGCGACTCGCCGTTTCCAGACTGTTTTGAACGAGGCCGGTTATGTCGCGACGATCAGAACAACGCGTGGTGATGATATTGATGCGGCCTGCGGGCAACTTGTGGGGCAGGTCGAAGACCGCACAAAACGCAGTCAACGTTACATCCAGGTTCAGCAGGTTGCCCCTTAGTGGCGGTTGCCTCACGTTTAAAGAGGGTTTCGTCAGTGACAGAACTTCCCTTCCGTAAAAGCTACCTGTGGCTAACGCTTGTGTTGGCTGCAATGCTGACGGCGGGCTGCGTGACCTCAACGGACAGCCGCTTCAAACGGGAGGCCGATAAAGGCCAGGCCGTCGAGAATTACGTTCGTCTGGCGACAGCCTATATCGGGCAGGGCAATGCTGACCGCGCACGGATTCATATTGACCGGGCGACCGAGTTGGCACCCGATGATGCCGGTGTGCTGGCTGTCCAGGGGTTGCTCTACCAGTATGACAGCGAGGAAGAACTGGCCGAGCAGTCCTACAGGGCAGCGATTGCCGCTGATAAAGGCTATACCCGTGCCCGGGTTTATTACGGAGCATTTCTGTACGGCAGAAGCCGATTTGAGGCGGCACGCGACCAGTTTGCAGCCGCCGCGCGGGATACGGAATATCCGGATCGCGCGTCAATCTTTTTCAATCTCGGACTTTCCGAAGAGCGACTGAACAATCTGGAGGCTGCGGTTCTCGCTTACCGCAGATCGGTTGATCTGTCCCGGGGTAACGTAGAATCCCTGCTGGCTCTTTCGCGAACCCTGGTGGCGACTGGCAATTACGTGGCAGCTGAACGTTATTACACCCGTTTGACGGGGGCCATGCAGAGAAACACCAATCTGCGCCATTCCCCGGAGAGCCTGATGACCGGCATCAGAATCGCCCGGCATTTTGGCGATTACGATCGGGAGGCCAGCCTGGCACTGCTGCTGAAAAGTGACTTCCCGAACTCCTCAGAGTATCGACAATACAAGGTGTTAGAAGCTGATGGACAGTGAAGAGGCACAACATACTGCTGTCGGCGAACCCGCCGGAAAACAGCTTAGACGGGCCAGAGAGAAACTCGGTCTCAGCCTGAAAGATGTGGCGAATGCCCAGCATCTTCGTGTGTCCATTATTCAGTCCATAGAAGACGCCGAATACGACCAGATTGACAGTGAGTTGTTTCTGAAAGGTTACGTCCGAGCCTACGCCAAGCAGGTTGGTGCCGATGCGGATGAGCTGATCCAGACGCTGAACGTTGAACTGGAGCCGATCCGGCGCGAACGGGAGCAGCTGGAGCAGGAAAATCCACTGGTTGATATTGAACGCCGCCGGAGGAAAAAGCGCCAGCTCGCGAAAGGACTGGTCATCATTTTAATTCTGGGCCTTCTCGGTGTGGGTGCCTGGAAGCTGGTACTTGAGCCATCGATGGTGCCAGACAACGCGCAACCCGGGGCAAGTGCCGGTTCGGCGACCGATAGTGAAGAAGGTCAGGCACCTGCCGGTAATGTCGACCCGGGCTTGACTGCCGGGCCGGACATCAACAGCGTAGAACAATCCGACAGCGCTGCTTCTATGAGTGGCCCTGAAGTTGTCGACAGTCCTGAGCGCGCAGACAGCCCGGAGCCTTTTGACAGTTCGGAGCTTGAGGGCAATCCGGAAGCTTTGAACAGCGAGGATCCTGTGGACAGCCAGGCGCCTGTGGAAAGCTCCGGGCCGGCCGAGAACGACGCATCCGCTCAGGATCCTGTCCTCGCTGATCTTTCCGGCCAGCCCCCTGCGGAACGGCCCATCGTAGAGACTGTCGAACCGATTGCGGAGCCCGACCCGGTTTTCGAAGAGAGCGCACAGCCCGGGGCAGTGGCGCCGGCCACACAACTGCAAATGTCCTTTGTGGCTGATTGCTGGGTGCAGGTCACGGATTCTTCCGGTGCACGGCTTGTGGCCTCGCTGCAGCGTGCGGGCGATCAGATCCGTGTTTCGGGCAGAGCTCCGTTTGATGTGGTCATCGGTGCGGTAGATGCGGTTGAATCCGTCAGCTTTGGTGGCGATTCGGTGGACCTCGAGAGGTTCCGGGTCGTAAATAACCGTACAGAATTCACGCTGACCCTCTGATATTTTTGAACCTATTCCCTGGTTAGAAAGCTATGAAACACGAATCTCCAATTATTAGACGCAAATCCCGGCAGATCATGGTGGGCAATGTGCCCGTGGGCGGCGATGCGCCGATCGCGGTACAGAGCATGACTAACACCGAAACCTGCGATGTCGATGCAACGGTGGCGCAGATCGCCGCCATGCAGGACGCGGGCGCTGATATTGTCCGGGTTTCAGTGCCGTCCATGGACGCGGCCGAGGCCTTCGGAAAGATTCGTTCACGGGTGTCGGTACCGCTGGTTGCGGATATTCATTTCGATTACAAGATTGCTCTGCGGGTCGCGGAACTGGGTGTGGACTGTTTGCGCATCAATCCGGGCAATATCGGCCGCGATGACCGGGTCAGTGCGGTCATCAGTGCCGCCAAGGATGGCAATATTCCGATCCGTATCGGCGTTAATGCCGGCTCCCTGGAAAAGTCTCTGCAACGCAAGTACGGCGAGCCCAACGCCGATGCGCTGGTTGAATCCGCCATGCGCCATATCGACATCCTGGATCGTCACAACTTCCCCGACTTCAAAGTCAGCCTGAAAGCCTCGGAAGTGTTCATGACGGTCGACGCCTATCGCAAGATCGCCTCGCAGATTGAGCAGCCGTTACACCTGGGAATAACCGAGGCGGGGGGATTACGTTCAGGCACGGTTAAATCCTCGATTGGTCTGGGGATGCTGTTGATGGATGGCATTGGTGACACCATCCGCGTATCCCTTGCGGCGGACCCGGTTCAGGAAGTCAAGGTCGGCTACGATATTCTCAAAAGCCTGCGCCTGCGCAGCCGGGGGATCAACTTTATTGCCTGTCCCAGCTGTTCACGTCAGAACTTCGATGTAATTCAGACCATGAATGACCTTGAAGCCAGGCTGGAAGACGTGAACGAGTCGCTGGATGTTGCCGTTATCGGCTGCATCGTCAACGGCCCGGGTGAAGCCAAAGTAGCGGACATGGGACTGACGGGCGGAAGCCCCAAAAACCTGCTTTACATGTCCGGCAAACCGAACCAGAAACTGGACAACGCCAACCTGACGGATGACCTGGAGCGCCTGATTCGCGCTGAAATAGCGCGCCGCAAGGAACAGGAAGAGTCGATTATTACCCGTTCGGTCGATTGATGGCGCGTCAGGGACTCATTTAAGGAAAAGGTTTTACATTGGCTAAGATCCAGGCAATTCGCGGGATGAATGACATCCTGCCAGAGCAGTCGCCGGTTTGGCAGTACGTCGAGGGTAGCATCCGCAAGGTTCTGTCCCAGTACGGTTACCAGGAAATCCGCATGCCGGTGGTTGAGCAGACCGACCTGTTCAAGCGCTCGATCGGCGAGGTGACGGATATCGTCGAGAAAGAAATGTACACCTTCGAGGATCGCAACGGTGACAGCCTGACCCTGCGCCCTGAAGGTACTGCGGGCTGTGTACGCGCGGCAGAGCAGCACGGCCTGCTGTTCAATCAGACCCGCCGCCTGTGGTACACCGGCCCCATGTTCCGGCACGAGCGTCCCCAGAAAGGCCGATATCGTCAGTTCCATCAGATTGGGGTGGAATGCTTCGGCATGGCTGGCCCGGATATTGATGCCGAACTGCTGGTGCTGACGGCCAGGCTGTGGCGTGAACTCGGTCTGGGGGACCACACCCGGCTGGAAATCAACTCTATCGGAACGGCCGAAGCCCGTCGTCGTTTCCGCACGGCACTGGTTGAGTATCTGTCCGATTATGTAGGTGAACTTGACGATGACAGTCAGCGTCGGCTGGAGTCGAACCCGCTGCGAATCCTTGATAGCAAAAATGCCCGAACCCGGGAGATCCTGGCGCAGGCACCGCGGCTTGATGACTATCTGGATGATGAATCCCGTGAGCATTTCGACGCGCTCAGGGCGCTGCTCGAGGCGGCCGGTGTCAGTTACACCGTCAATCCGAGCCTGGTACGCGGGCTGGATTATTACGGAAAGACCGTGTTCGAGTGGATTACCGACAGCCTGGGCGCCCAGGGGACCGTCTGCGCTGGAGGGCGTTATGACGGCCTGGTCGAGCAGTTGGGCGGCAAACCCACGGTTGCCGTCGGGTTTGCTCTGGGCCTGGAAAGACTGATTCTGCTGCTGGAAACCCTGGATCTGATACCGGCCTCAGTTAACGGTAACGCCGATGTGTACGTAACCGCCATGGGCGAAAGCGCTGTGGGCGCGGCGCTGCAGGTCGCGGAATCTTTAAGGAACGAGTTGCCGGGAACAGTGATCGTAAGTCATTGCGGTGGCGGAAGTTTCAAAAGCCAGATGAAAAAGGCGGACAGGAGCGGGGCCGGTTATGCGCTTGTTCTTGGCGAGAATGAAATCGCGGCCGGAACAGTCGCGCTGAAACCCCTGCGTTCCGGCGAGGAACAGCGGGAGATCAGCGTTGCGGAACTGGCCCCGGTTCTGAGAGGCCTCTTGGCCTGAGAGTCCGGTCTGTCAGCGAGCAATATACAAACGTTTACATTGAAACAAGTACTTAACGGGAGTCACCATGGCGGAAATGCGCACAGACGAAGAGACGGTTCAGGCCATCAAGGACTGGTGGAAGAAAAACGGTACCTCGCTGCTGCTTGGTGTGGGCGCGGCTCTCGCGATCGTCTTTGGCTGGCAGGCCTGGCAGAACCAGCAGGTCCAGTACAGGACCGAGGCGGCCTCCCAGTTTGCCAACCTGATCAACACCTATACCGACGAATCTGACGAGAACCGTGCTGAAACCGTTGAATTCGTTGCGAATAACCTGCGTGAAGATTACTCGGACAGTGCCTATGCCGTTTACGGAAGTCTGATCCTTGCCAAACAGCAGCTGGTGGAACAGGACAATGTCGAAGCGGCCGTTTCGACGCTTGAATGGGCGAACAGTCAGGCCGACTCGTCCGGGCCACTGGCGCTGGTCATTCGCAGCCGCCTCGCCCGCGCTCAGCTTGGTCTCGAGCAGTATGATGCGGCGCTTACGACCCTCGACGGCGCGGCCAATGCGGACAGTTTCGAGGCGATATTTTCCGAACTTCGCGGGGATGTTCTGCTTGCACAGGGTAATCGGGACGGAGCCCGCGAGGCATATCTCAAGGCGCGTGATCGGGGCGCGGAACAGCGTAATGCAGTTCTTGAACTCAAACTGGCTGACCTGGGTGTCGGGGAGGACGCCTGATGCCGGCATTCAACCCGGGAGCCCGTTTTCTGAAGCAAACCGGACTGCTGGCGATGGTGTTTGCGCTGGCAGGCTGCAGCACCACCGATACCTTTGAACAACCGGCGCCCGTGCCGGAAGTGGTGTCGTCGGTCGAGCTCGAGGAAGTCTGGAACAGAAGCATCGGCGATGGTCACGATGGCAGTTTCCTCTACCTTGAGCCGCTTTACACCGGCGACAGAATTTTTGCGGCATCAGCAGACGGTGAAGTCTACGCACTGGAGCCGGAAGCAGGCCAGACTGTCTGGGAGCGGGATATTGACCGGGAAATCATGGCAGGCGTCGGCGGCGACCAGGCACTGATCTATGTAGTAACCCGCGATGCCCGCCTTCTGGCACTTTCCCGGGACGATGGCCAAGAGGTCTGGAACGCGACTCTGCCGAACGAGGTGCTGGCAGCGCCAAGCTCCAATAATTCCATGGTGGTTGTCCAGAGCATCGACGGTAAGGTCCATGCGTTCAACACCAGTAATGGTGAAAAACTCTGGCAGTACGACAGCGCGGTGCCCCCATTGTCCCTCAGAGCAGCGGCGGCACCTTTGGTGGGGGCAGACCTGGTGCTGGCCTCCCTGGCTAATGGCAGGCTGATAGCGCTCAGTAACGAAACTGGCCAGCCGGTCTGGCAGTACCAGGTGGGCGAGCCGGCCGGTCGAACCGAACTGGAGAGGCTGGTGGACGTTGCCGGTGTGCCACTGATTCTTGACAGCGCCGCGCTGACCGTGGGCTACCAGGGGAAGCTTGCGCTGGTAGACATAGAGAGCGGCCGGGAAATCTGGAGCCGGCCGGCGTCCAGCCTGCATTCACCGATGATCAGTGACGGTAACATTTTCCTTGCGGCGTCCAGTGGCGATGTTTTTGCGTTGCGAGGGCAGGACCGTCGGGAATTATGGCGTCAGGATAAACTGGCCTGGCGCCAGCTGAGCCAGCCAATTGTGCTTGATGACTATCTTCTGGTGGGGGATTTCGAGGGTTACATCCATATTCTGTCACTCGAGGACGGATCTCTTCAGGGTCAGCTTGAGTTTGATGACGAGGGCCTGAGAGTGCCGTTCAAACTGATGTCTGGTGGCCGCCTGCTGGTCTATGGCAACAGTGGTGAAATGAGTGTTTTCACCCTCGACAAACGCGACGGAAATAAATGACGCCTGTAATTGCCCTTGTCGGTCGACCCAATGTCGGGAAGTCGACGCTGTTTAATCAGATGACTCGTTCCCGGGATGCACTGGTCGCAGACTTTCCCGGCCTAACCCGTGACCGGAAATACGGTGAAGGGAACTTTGAAGGTCAACGCTTTATTGCGATCGATACCGGCGGCCTGACCGGTGATGAACAGGGTCTCGATGCCGAAATGGCGCGGCAGTCCATGCAGGCCGTCGAGGAAGCCGATATTGTTCTGTTTCTGGTTGATGGCAAGGCGGGACTCAACGGCAGCGATGAAGTGGTGGCCAACCACCTTCGCAAAACCGGCAAACGCGCACACCTGGTGGTAAATAAAACCGATGGCCAGGATCCGGATATCGCAGCTGCTGATTTCCACGGTCTGGGCTTTGATTCCACGTTTCTGATTGCCGCCTCTCATAACCGCGGCATTCGCTCCATGCTCGAGATTCTGCTGCCAGCGCTTGAAGAGGGTGCGGAGCAGGACAGGGCCGATCGCTACCCGGGTATCCGCATTGGTATCGTCGGGCGCCCCAACGTGGGTAAATCAACCCTGGTAAACCGGATGCTGGGGGAGGAACGTGTCATCGTGTTCGATTTGCCGGGCACGACCCGTGACAGTGTCTACGTACCTTACGAGCGGCACGACAAACAATACACCCTGATTGACACTGCCGGGGTGCGCCGGCGAAAGAACGTCAGTGAGGTGGTCGAGAAGTTTTCGATCATCAAGACGCTTCAGGCTGTTGAAGACGCTCACGTTGTCATTCTGGTAATTGACGCCCGGGAGGGCCTGGTTGACCAGGACTTGCACCTGATCGGGTTTGTGCTCGACGCCGGTCGATCTCTGATCATTGCCGTGAACAAATGGGATGGCATGGACCCGGATACCCGGGCAAAAGTGAAAGAGCAGGTGGCCCGCCGTCTCGATTTTCTGGATTATGCCGACAAGCACTATATTTCGGCATTGCACGGCTCTGGTGTCGGCGTGATGTACGAATCTGTTCAGGCCTGCTATGAATCCGCGATGGCGAAGTGGCCCACCAACCGGCTGACGGCGATCCTCCAGGATGCCACTGCACAGCATCAGCCGCCGCTGGTTAAGGGTCGCAGAATCAAGCTTCGTTATGCCCACCAGGGAGGCTCGAATCCGCCGGTCATTGTGGTTCACGGTAACCAGGTGGACTCATTGCCGGGTGCGTACAAGCGCTATCTGGAGAATATCTTTCGCAAGGTGTTGAAGGTAGTGGGTTCGCCGATCCGGTTCGAGTTCAAGTCTGGAGAAAATCCTTTTGCAAAGAAGGTTGACCGCCTGACGCCACGACAGAAAGTGAAAAAAGATAACGATCAGAAGCAGGGACGCAGCCCCGGGAGAAAGCGCCAGAAAAGCCTCAAGCGCTGATCGGGTGTTTCGGCTCTAGACGCGATGATTGTTGTCGAGCCAGCCAATGAACTCTTCCGGTGGCAGGGGGTGGCTGTAGAAAAAGCCCTGCGAGAAGTCGCAGCCTTCGGTTTTCAGAAAGTGGGTTTGTGGCTCTTCCTCCACACCTTCGGCAATCACTCGCAGACCCAGGCTGTGGGCTATATTGATAATGGCTCTGACCAGTGATGCGTCCTCTTCCTCTTTCATGACGTCCTGCACGAAGGATTTATCAATTTTCAGGGTATCGAAGGGGTAGCTCTTAAGATAACTGAGCGCCGAATAACCGGTGCCGAAATCGTCGACAGAGAGCCTCACACCGGATTGATCCAGCTCGCGGAGGATATCCGCAGTCTCTATGGTGTTGTCCAGAATCAGCCGTTCGGTAATTTCCAGCTCCAACTGGTCTGGTTCCAGGCCGCTTTGCTCAAGCGCCTGCATCACCGTTCTCACAAATTCCGGGTCACGGAACTGCCGCGGTGACACGTTGACCGAAATGCCGATGCGGGCACCCGTGTGCTCTCGCCAGCGCATCGCGGCCATGCAACTCTCTTTGAGTACCCACTCACCAATGGACATGATCAGGCCGGTTTCCTCAGCCAGCGGTATGAACCTGTCCGGCATCACCATGCCAAGAGTCGGGCTTTTCCAGCGCAGCAGCGCTTCGGCTGAGGTCAGGTGCCCCGTGTCCGTGCGAACAATGGGCTGGTAATAGAGCTCGAACTCCTGCTGCTCCAGCGCCCGGCGCATCAGCGATTCCATCTGCAGGCGTTCGTGGGAGACTTCGGTCATCTCCGGAGCGAACACCGCGAACGCGCTTTTACCCTTGTTCTTGGCCTGATACATGGCGGCATCGGCGTGTTGCAGAAGCATGCCGGTGTTGTCCGAATCCTGTGGGAAAATCGAAATACCAATGCTGGTGGTCACGAACACTTCCTGACCATTGAGAACGTAGGGCGGTTCAAACGTTGTAAGAATCCGCTGTGCCACCTGGGTTGATGCTTCGATGTCGACCAGTCCGGGGAGCACCACGAGGAATTCGTCGCCGCCCAGCCGAGCCACGGTGCTGGTCCCGCGCAGGCAGCTTGAAATGCGTCGAGCCGCCTCGATCAGAAAATTATCGCCGGCGTCATGGCCCAGGGTGTCATTAATGTGTTTGAAGTTGTCCAGGTCCAGAAACATGACCCCGACCAGGGTGTTTTCCCGGCGCGCCTGGGCCAGGGCCAGTTTCAGTCGGTCCAGGGCCAGCATCCGGTTGGGTAGGCCGGTCAGGATATCGTAGTTGGCCTGTCGCAGAAGCTGCTGTTCGTAGCGCTTACGTATGCTGATGTCTTCGCCGAGGATCAGGTAGCCGGTTGCGTCGCCGTCACTGGCTTTTATCGGTGTGACGATCAGTTGCTCCCAGAAACGCTCACCGTTTTTGCGGACACTGTTCACTTCGCCCTGCCAGACACCCACTCTCTGGACTTGTAGGCGTATGGACTGCCAGAGCTGCCTGCTTTCACGATGGCTGTTGATGTCCTCATTCAGGGTTCCGGGATGTTTGCCGACGATGCTTTCAAAATCGTAACCCGTCAATTGAGTGAACTTCTGGTTGGCGAACTCGATCTGCCATTTCCGGTCACAGATCAGCACGGACGAGGGGCTCTGCTCTATGGCTTTGGAAAATTTGCGAATTTCCCGCGCGTCACGCTCCTGTCGCTCAACGTCTTCCGACAGACGCTCGCGCATGTGATTGAAAGCATCGGTCACCCGGGCCAGCTCATCGCTGTTATTCGGTGGTGTGTCTGGTCTGTCCAGCGTGAGGGGCTCGCCCAGGTTGGTGAGGGAAAAACGTTGGGCATAATCTGCCATGGCGGTAAGATGGCGAGCAACGAAGTGCTGGAATATCCAGATGATCAGAATGGAAATGAAGAAGGTTTTCAGGAACTGGGTGGCCAGTGTAAGCAGGATTTTCTGTTCCAGGTCAGCGTAAACCGGCTTCAGATCTGCAGTCACTGTTAACTGCCCGAGGGTAAACATGTCATCACCCTGATGAACCAGATCAAAACTGTGGCTGTTTGTGGAGGCGTCGCTCGGAATCGTGCCAAGCACGAGCTCGGAGTCAGGTTCAATCTTCAGCCTGAGATGAACGATATCCGGCAGACTGAGGATGCCCTCAAGCTGGGTCTCCAGGAGTGTTTGATCAAGGGCCCACAGGCTGCGGGCGAGGCTGGTCGCATAGCCGGTTTCGACCACCTCCATGCGGCGGTCGATCTGGGAAAGGTCGTTTCGAAAATCCGAATAGATCTGGATGGCCGAGCTAATCAGGGTGAAGATCGAGCTGAAAAGCAGGATGTACGCGAGAAGCCGGAACGACAGGGGAGATCCGGATTTAAAACGCTGCAGACGAGCCAGAAATTTCGGCATGCTCTAACTTTAGTCCAGATCGGTTTAATGAACGCCCGATCGACTATAGCAGTAGTCGGCAAATTCTGTCTTGCAGATGCCCGATAAATCGGCGAATTTCTGTAAGGCTTGAAGAAACTAAAGGGGAGGAATTGAGCTGCAGGCTTGAAAGGAAATGGCGTCCCCTAGGGGGTTCGAACCCCTGTTGCCGCCGTGAAAGGGCGGAGTCCTAGGCCACTAGACGAAGGGGACGCATCGATTCTTACCTTGCCTCGTCGAGGAGGCGCGTATAGTAAGAAAGCGGATGATATCTGTCAAACAGTTTTTCCCGTCAGTGGGTGTTTGCGGTCAGTAACGTGTGGCGTCTTCCAGCGCAGCCCCAAGCTGTTCGTAGCGGAATTCAAACCCCTGGTCCTGCAGTTTTTTCGGCAGCGCCTGTTGGCCTGTCAGCAGCAGCCGAGCCATTTCACCAAGCCCAACTTTCAGCACGGGCCCTGGCACCGGGAAAACCGCAGGCCGGTGAAGAGTGCCTGCCAGCCCGGCCGTAAATTCCCGATTGGTCACCGGGCCCGGGCTGACAACGTTGTAGGCGCCACTCGCCGTGGGTGTTTCCAGCATCCAGATAATCGCGCCTACCACGTCATCCCGGTGAACCCAGGGCATATACTGCTGACCATCGCCAATACGCCCACCCAGACCGAGTTTGAATGGCAGCAGCATCCGTTTGAGAAAGCCGCCCCCCGGACCGACAACAAGGCCGGTGCGGGACAAACATACGCGGGTCTGTTCGCTGCCGACCGCCAGTGCCGCGTTTTCCCAGTCTCTACACATTCTGTGCGTAAATTCATCAACCGGCGGCGTGTCTTCGGTGACCGGTTGGCTGCCCTGATGGCCATAGAAACCGACGGCAGAACCGGACACAAGCACCTCAGGTGGCTTGCCCCAGGTGTTGATGATGCCGGTGAGGTTTTTGGTCAGCGCGATCCTGCTGTCTCTGAGCGTCCGTTTTCGCGCCTCTGACCAGCGTTTATCGGCTATGCCTTCGCCCGCAAGATTGATGACCGCGTCGAATCCGGAATGACCTTCCAGACTTTGTAAATCGCCGAGGGCCTCTACTCGCCCGCATAGTGAGTGAACGGCGCCGTCCGACTGTCTGCTGAGTACTGTCAGGGAATAACCCTTTGCCAGCAGCGCCGGGCACAGTGCCTGGCCAACAAAGCCGGTGCCACCGGTGATAAGTATGCGTTTATCCATATCCGTTCACTCCATTTGGTCGGACACCAGTCGCTGGCGTATTCGTTTACCGGTATTACCTGGCCAACTCGTGCCTGACAACGTCACGGATGGCGTTACCAAGCTCAGGGTTCTCGCCGATGGGGGCTGCCAGTGAGATGGTCACTCCATGGGTTTTTTCCAGCTCTGTGATCATCCCCGGCACATCCTTGCGTAGATGTCTCCCTGCGGCCAGAAAAAGCGGTACGATTGTAAAATTGCGTTTTCCGGCCTTCATGCCTTCCGAAACTACGGTATCGATGGAGGGTTCGGCAAGTTCCATGTAAGCGATACGGGAGCCTGGCACCGACTCCAGTGTTGGTCCCGCAAGTTTTTCGAAGGTCTCACACCAACGCGGGTCGCTGCTACCATGGGCGAGAAGAATGATGGCCGGTTCGCCGTTCATGTGGGCTCCTTTGAGTCTGTGATTAAAGGGTAGGATAACGTATATGTTCGATTGGAAGGAGATTCTGGATTTCTGGTTCGGCGAGCTGGATGACACTGGGCTGCCCGACGGTTTTCACCGGAACCGCTGGTTTCGCGCAAGTCGCGCTTTCGATCAGGAAATTCGTCGTCGTTTCATGTCCATGGTGCTGTTTGCGTCGGAAGATGGATTGAGTCATTGGCGTGACAAGCCCGGCGGAGCCCTGGCGGAAATACTGCTGCTTGATCAGTTCACCCGCCAGATCCATCGTGGGGGCGCTCTCGCGTTCGAGAACGACCGTCTGGCGATCAGGTTGTGCAAACAGGCGCTGAGGCGCGGGCACGATATGGCGCTGCCCCCGGTGCAGCGCGGCTTTTTGTATATGCCGCTTCAGCACTCCGAAAAAAAAGAAGATCAGGAACTGTCCGTTGAATGTTATGAGCAGCTAGCGGCGGCAACGGACGGTATCGCGGGAGACTTCATGAACAGCTTTTTGCAGTCCGCCCGGGATCATCACGACATAATCGGGTGGTTCGGTCGTTTTCCGCATCGAAATGCGGCACTAAAGCGCCGGTCTTCTGACGAGGAGCAAAGTTATCTCGAAACCGGAAAACGGTTTGGCCAATAAAAGTATTGACGACAAAGGGCGAATCCGTAGAATGCTGCTGCGTTGATCAGGCGGGAATAGCTCAGTGGTAGAGCACAACCTTGCCAAGGTTGGGGTCGCGAGTTCGAATCTCGTTTCCCGCTCCAGATTCTCAGAAACCCGGCATCCATGCCGGGTTTTTTCGTTTTATACTTCAGGAATCGCGCAATCCGACTGGAGGCCTGAGGTCATCATGAATATTCACTCGCTGACCGTTTACCCCGTAAAATCTCTGGCGGGGGTAGCTGTGGATTCTCTTACACTGGATGACTTCGGTCCGGCGGGGGACCGTCGCTGGATGATTGTTGATTCCGGACATCAGTTTGTCACCCAGCGGGCGAACCCCGAGCTTGTGCTTGTGACCACCCGGTTTGATGGTCAGACCGTGATCGTGGCCATTCCGGGGCAGGGTGAATTCAGCCTGGCTCCCGGCACTGATTCCCTCGAAGTCAGTGTCTGGCAGGATCGTGTCGGAGCATGCCCTGGTGCTGTTGACGCCTCAGAGGCACTCTCGCGATTCTGTGGCAAAACCGTTTATTTTGTATACATGACCGACGGGGATTATCGGCGCGTTAATCCCGACTGGGTTCCGGCGTATCGTCGGGTCAGCTTTGCCGACGGTTTTCCTTTTCTGGTGACCAACACAGCGTCGCTGGAAGATCTGAACGCCCGCCTGGAACGCCCTGTCGAAATGCGGCGGTTTCGTCCGAACCTGGTTATCAGCGGTGCAACTCCCTGGGATGAGGACAACTGGACGACGCTGACGGCGGGTGATGTCTCAATCAGCCTGGTAAAACCCTGTTCACGCTGCATTTTGACGACGGTGGACCCGGATACGGGCGTTCGTTCGTCCGACGGCCAGCCACTCAGGGCCCTGGCCAGTTTCCGGAAAACCGCCGATGGCGTGATGTTCGGTGTCAACGGAGTTCACAATACCCGGGGCGTTTTGTCGGTCGGCGACCCGGTAACACTTTCATAACAGGAGCCCAAATAGTGCCACTGCTTACCCTGGATGCCATTTCTCTGGCTTATGGCATGCAACCTCTGCTTGATCAGGCCTCCATGACGGTAGAGCAGGGCGAGCGCATCTGCCTGCTGGGGCGTAACGGCGAGGGAAAGTCCACGCTGCTGCGCATCGTCAGTGGAGAAATACAGCCGGATAATGGCCTGGTCAGGCTTGATGATGGCGCGGTTCTGTCTGTGCTTCCCCAGAACCTGCCGGTTGATGATCAGCGCACAGCCTATGAGGTGGTCGCCGGGGCTTTTCCCGAAACCGGCAAACTGCTTACCGAATTCCATCACCTTGCCCAGTCCGCCGATGAACAGAGCCTTGACCGGTTAATGAAGGTGCAGGAGCGGCTTGAAGCACTTGACGGCTGGAGCCTGGATCAGAAGGTCAGTGATATTCTGGCCCAGTATGCGATCGATCCAGACCAGACCCTCAACACGCTCTCTGGCGGCTGGCAGCGTCGGGTTCTGCTTGCCAGCGCACTGGTGACGGAGCCCAATATTCTATTGCTGGACGAGCCGACCAACCACCTTGACGTGCCGGCAATTGCCTGGCTTGAAGAGGCGCTTGTCCAGTTCCGGGGTGCCATCCTGTTTGTCAGCCACGACCGAGCGTTCATACGGCGGATGGCAACACGGGTTGTCGAGCTTGATCGCGGCCATCTGGTGAGTTTCGCGGCCTCCTACGACCGCTATCTGGATCTGAAGGAAAAAGCCCTGGAGGAAGAGGAGCGACAGAATGCGCTGTTCGATAAGCGGCTGAAACAGGAAGAGGCCTGGATTCGTCAGGGTATCAAAGCCCGACGCACCCGAAACATGGGCCGTGTGCGGGCGCTGAAAGCCATGAGGCAGGAACGGCTTCAACGCCGCGAGCGTGGCGGAACAGCGTCGTTTTCGGTGGAAGATGCGGCTCGTTCCGGAAAACTGGTGGTCGAGGCTCAGGATGCGGCATTCAGCTACGACGGCGGTGCCCCGATCATCCGGGATATGAACATGACGGTGTTGCGGGGCGATAAAATCGGCCTGGTCGGTGAGAACGGCACTGGCAAGACCACCCTGGTTCGCCTGATGCTCGGAAATTTGGCCCCGACCGAGGGGCGGGTGCGGTTGGGAACCAATCTGCAGGTTGCCTACTTTGACCAGCTCCGGGGTGCGCTGGATCTGGACAGAAACGCGCTCGACAATCTGTCCGAAGGACGGGAATTTATTGAAATCAACGGCCAGAGCAAGCACGTTCTGGGTTATCTGCAGGAATTTCTGTTCAGCCCGCAGCGCGCGCGTTCCCCGGTCCGCGTGTTTTCCGGCGGCGAAAGAGCCCGGTTGTTGCTGGCAAAGCTGTTCAGCAAACCGGCCAATATTCTTGTACTGGATGAGCCCACCAACGATCTGGATGTCGAAACCCTGGAACTGCTCGAGGAACGATTGGTGGATTTTGCCGGCACCGTCGTCGTGATCAGCCACGACCGGGAATTTCTGGATAATGTGGTCACCGACACGGTCTTTCTTGACGGGTCTGGTAAAGTTCGCGAATTCGTCGGAGGTTACTCTGACTGGCGACGTCAGGGCGGGCGTTTTCCCGCAGAACAGGGCGAGCGGTCGACCAAAAGCAATAAAACCCCGGCCCCGGCGGCACCGCCGTCCAACAAGCCCGAGCAACCCGATAAGAAGCCCAGGGCGGCAAAGCTCAGCTACAAGCTCAAGCTTGAGCTTGATGAACTACCGAAACAGATTGAGACGCTGGAGGCGCGGCTAAACCAGCTGCAGGGTACGGTCGGCGCCCCGGAGTTTTATTCGCAGGCACCGGATAAGGTCTCTGCAACCCTGGAGCAGATGTCGGAAACGCAGCGTCAGTTGGATGCTCTTATGGAGCGCTGGATGGAACTGGAAGAACAGGGTAACAAATGAACATCAAGTACCGGTTTGACATGGAGGGTCGGGCGCCCGTCGAGTTCCGGGTAACGGACCGGATCGCGGACGCCCGTCAGGCTGACCTTCCTGCCTGGACCAGGCTGGCGCATTGCCAGTGTTCCAACTGCCCGCTGAAAACTGCAGATACCAGCCGTTGTCCTGCCGCGGTTGAAATTCTTCCGGTTGTTACCGAGTTCCAGGCAGAAGATGCCTATCAGAAGGTGTCTGTTGTGGTTCAGGACGAACGGCGAACCTACTCCAAGTCGACCACGCTGGAGGAAGCGCTGCGCTCACTGCTGGGCCTCAAAATGGCGACCAGCGGATGCCCTGTGCTGGCTGAGCTCAAACCCATGGCTGTCCATCACCTGCCTTTCGCCAGTAACGATGAATTCATTATGCGCAGTGTTTCCCACTACCTTCTGCAGCAGCACCTTGCCATGCGCAATGAGCAGGTTCCGGACTGGGATCTGAAAGGGCTGGTTGCCAGAAACGAGCGCCTGCAACTGGTGAATCAGGCACTGTGGCAGCGTATTCACTCGGTGTGTGAAGGCGACAGCAATCTGAAGGCGCTACTGAATTTCTTTTCAATGGCTTCCAGCGTCAGCTTTTCCCTCGAGAGTCAACTGAGAAAACTGGAAGCCAGAATGCAGGGAGACGGAGCGCTCTAGCCAGCGACCGCTCTGAAACAGGCTGACTCTAGTCGTAAATGCGCACTGCCAGAACGTCGCAGATTGCTCCGTGAAGAACGCCGTTGGCGGTGGAACCAAGAAGCAACTGAAAGCCCTTTCGTCCGTGACTGCCAACCACAATCAGCTCTGCTCCGAGCTCTTCAGAAAGCCTGTGGATCTCCGATTCCGGCCGGCCCACCAGCACTAGCTGGCTTTCAGGCTTGATTCCGTGTTTCTCACCAATGCTGCGCAGCTGTTCATGGGCTGCCTTGTCCAGTTGGTCCTGAAGTTCGGTCAGGTCCATCGGAATATCGCCACCATAGGCATAGCCGACCGGCTCAACGACATGAACCAGGACGATGTCCGAGCCGTAGGCCTTCCCGAGATCCATGGCTTTTTCAAGCACCTGCGGAGCCTCTTCGGTAAGATCAATCGCAACCAGTATTTTCCTGTAAGTAGCCACGCTGTTTCCCCCATGAAATCCGGTGTCTCCCTTAAGTGTAATCCAATACCACAAAGGAGCAACATTCATCGGCGTCGGATCCATACCTGCACGGCCGGAGCGCGTTATCTGAACCTGGCGTCGTTTATTGGCCATGGCTCGGGTCGGAGCATGTTATCATTATGGACTAAAGTCTAAGTCAAAAGACTGGAAGTCTGGATTCAAAGAGAAACAAATTGACAAACGACGTGTTTTTTTTCATCGTGTCGCCCCTCGATTCAAACGACTGTATGAATTTTTGGATCGCTTGAACGGGTAGTGACCGAAATCTCGCTGCATTGGCGGTTGCCCGGCGTAACGCTGGTGTAGCTGACTACGCAGTTACAAACACAGACTGGAGATCAGTTGATGATTTACGAAGGTAAAGCCATCACGGTTAAAGAGATCGAAGGCGGGATTGCTCAGTTGAACTTTGACTTGCAGGGCGAGTCGGTGAACAAGTTCAACCGCCTCACGATCGAAGAGCTCCGCGCCGCGACCGGCAAGCTGGAAGCGAAAAAAGGCCTGAAGGGTCTGATTGTGACCAGCTCCAAGGACAGTTTTATTGTTGGCGCCGATATTACCGAGTTCACCGAGCTGTTCGCCGGCTCCGAAGAAGATCTGGTCGCCAACAATCTCAAGGCCAACGAAGTATTCAGCGCCATTGAAGATCTGCCTTTCCCCACCGTAACGGCAATCAACGGTATGGCACTGGGCGGCGGTTTTGAAATGTGCCTGGCTACGGATTACCGGGTAATGGACCCGAAGGCCAAAGTCGGCCTGCCGGAAGTAAAGCTGGGCATCTTCCCCGGCTTCGGTGGCACCGTTCGGCTGTCGCGCCTGGTCGGCGTCGATTACGCAGTTGAGTGGATTTGTGGCGGCACTGAAAACCGGGCGGATACGGCTCTGAAAGTTGGCGCCGTTGACGCTGTCGTCGAAAGCGACAAGCTGTTGGAAAGTGCTCTGGCCATCATCAAGCAGTGCAATGAAGGCAAGCTTGACTATCACGCCCGCCGTGAAGAAAAGAAAGGCAAGGTCAAGCTGAACGCCATGGAAAGCATGATGGCGTTCGAGATTTCCAAGGCCTATGTGGCCGGTCAGGCTGGTAAGAACTACCCGGCGCCGGTTGAGGCGATCAAGGTCATGCAGAAGCATGCAGGCATGACCCGCGACAAGGCGCTCGAAGTTGAGGCCAAGGGCTTCGCCAGGATGGCGAAGACCAACGTTGCCGCGTGTCTCGTTGGTCTTTTTCTGAACGATCAGGAATTGAAGAAAAAAGCCAAGGCCTGGGAAAAAGAAGCCAGTGAAGTGAAGCTGGCCGCCGTGCTTGGTGCCGGTATTATGGGTGGCGGTGTCGCGTTCCAGTCGGCATTGAAGGGCACACCGATCATCATGAAGGATATTGCCCAGGAAGGCATCGCGCTGGGTCTGAAAGAAGCCAAGAAGCAGCTTTCGAAGCGCGTTGACAAGGGCAAGATGGACGCCAGCAAGATGGCGGACGTTCTCAACAGCATCACGCCGACTCTGAACTACGGTGATTTCAAGAACGTTGACCTGGTCGTCGAAGCCGTTGTTGAGAACGCCAAGGTAAAAGACGCGGTTTTACGCGAAACAGAGGACAACGTCCGCGAGGATGCCATTCTCACCTCCAATACCTCGACCATTTCCATCGACCTGCTGGCGAAAAACCTGAAGCGTCCGGAAAACTTCTGCGGTATGCATTTCTTCAACCCGGTGCCGATGATGCCGCTGGTTGAGGTTATCCGTGGCAAGAAAACCAGTGACCGGGCCATCGCCACGACCGTGGCATACGCCAAGGCCATGGGCAAAACCCCGATCGTTGTGAATGATTGCCCCGGTTTCCTGGTGAACCGTGTACTGTTCCCATACTTCGGCGGATTTGTGAACCTGGTCCGTGACGGCGCTGACTTCCAGCACGTCGACAGGGTCATGGAAAAGTTCGGATGGCCCATGGGCCCGGCCTATCTGCTGGACGTGGTTGGCATGGACACCGGCAAGCATGCCGGCGATGTGATGGCGGACGGCTTTCCAGACCGCATGAAGCACGAGGGCACGACAGCCATTGACGTGATGTTCGATAACAACCGGTATGGACAGAAAAACGACAAAGGCTTCTACAAGTACGAACTGGATCGCAAGGGCAAGCAGAATAAGGTGGTTGACGAAGAAACCTACAAGCTGCTTGAGCCGGTTGTTCAGGGTAAGAACGACTTCAGCGACGAGGACATCATCGCCCGTATGATGCTTCCGCTTTGTCTGGAGACTGTTCGCTGCCTCGAAGACGGTATTGTTGAAGACCCCGCCGATGCGGACATGGGCCTGATCTTCGGCATCGGCTTCCCGCCGTTCCGTGGCGGTGCCCTGCGTTACATCGATGACATGGGTGTCGACAAGTTCGTCGAGCTGGCAGACAAGTTTGCAGATCTGGGTCCTATGTATCATCCGACCAAGAAACTGCGTGAGATGGCCAGGACTGGCGAAAAGTTCTTTGGCTAATCCTGAACGAGATTCCCGAACGGAGAAAGATCTATGAGCCTTAATCCGAGAGACGTTGTCGTCGTCGATTGCGTGCGGACTCCGATGGGGCGTGCCAAAAACGGTTGTTTCCGCAATGTTCGCGCGGAAACCCTGTCGGCAGCGCTGATCGAAGCCCTGTTTGAGCGCAATCCCAAGCTCGACCCGAAAGAAGTTGAAGATGTGATCTGGGGCTGTGTAAACCAGACCAAGGAGCAGGGCTTCAACGTGGCGCGTCAGATTTCATTGCTGACCCGTATTCCCCATGAATCTGCGGCGCAGACCGTTAACCGTCTGTGTGGTTCCTCGATGAGCGCGATTCACACGGCGGCCCAGGCGATCGAGACCGGCAACGGCGATATGTTTGTTGTGGGTGGTGTTGAGCACATGGGCCATATTCCCATGACCGATGGCTTCGACCATAACCCGGCGGCGTCCAAGTACACGGCGAAGGCGTCCAACATGATGGGCCTGACGGCGGAAATGCTGGCAAAAATGCACGGCATTACCCGCCAGCAGCAGGATGAGTTCGGTGCACGGTCGCACCGCCTTGCGCATGAAGCGACCGGGGAAGGACGTTTCAAGAACGAAATCGTGCCCATCGAGGGGCATGATGAGAACGGCTTCAAGAAGCTGATCGAAGAGGACGAAACGATTCGCCCGGAAACAACGGTCGACTCCCTTGGCCAGTTGAAGCCGGCGTTTGATCCCAAAAACGGTACGGTCACGGCGGGAACTTCCTCGCAACTTACTGATGGTGCGGCAGCGATGGTGCTGATGTCGGCGGAGCGCGCTGAAGCCCTCGGCCTCAAGCCAATTGCCAGAGTTCGCGCCATGGCGGTTGCAGGTGTTGATCCGGCCATCATGGGTTACGGCCCGGTGCCGGCCACCAAGAAGGCGCTCAAGCGCGCAGGCCTGAAAGTCGACGACATTGACTTCTGGGAACTGAACGAAGCCTTTGCGGGTCAGTCTCTGCCGGTTCTGAAAGACCTGAAGCTGCTGGGCGTGATGGAAGAGAAAGTAAACCTGAACGGTGGCGCGATTGCTCTGGGGCATCCGCTGGGCTGTTCCGGTGCGCGTATCTCGACCACTCTGCTGAACGTGATGCTGAACAAGGGCGGTAAGCTTGGTGTGTCCACCATGTGTATCGGCCTCGGGCAGGGCATTGCGACGGTATGGGAGCGTCTCTGATTCGCTGAAGTGAGTCAGTAACGCGTCCACAGAAAGCCCGGCACACGCCGGGCTTTTTTGTCTGTCAGCCGATAAAAAACCGCACGAAAACCGTGCCGCGTTTTAACGAATGGGTTGTCTTGCTTTTCTTGACCCTGTACAACAATGCATTTATACAACTATGGCGGCTATGAAATGTTTTCTAGCCGACTGATTTTACTGCGAGTTTACGGTTTGCTGAATTTTCGACCGATCGTCGCCAAGGATATAGAACTCCGATATGGGTAAAAGCCTCGTTATTGTAGAGTCGCCAGCGAAAGCGAAGACCATCAACAAATACCTCGGGTCAGACTTTATCGTCAAGTCCAGCGTCGGGCACATTCGCGACCTTCCTGTGAGCGGCTCCGGATCAACCAGTGACCCCAAAGAGCGGGCCAGACAGGCGGCGATTACCCGCAAGATGAGCCCGGAAGAAAAGGTGGTTCACAAAAAGAAAAAAGCGCGGGATCAACTGGTTGCGCGTATGGGCGTAGACCCTGATCACGACTGGGACGCCCGCTATGAGATTCTCCCGGGCAAGGAAAAAGTCGTCAGCGAACTCAAGCGGCTGGCGAAGTCTGCAGACAATATTTACCTCGCTACGGATTTGGACCGCGAAGGGGAAGCGATTGCCTGGCACCTTCAGCAAACCATCGGTGGTGAGCCTGAAAAGTACCGGCGAGTGGTGTTCAACGAAATTACCAAGCGCGCCATTCAGGAAGCGTTCAAGGACCCCGGCAACCTCGATAACGACCGCGTGAATGCCCAGCAGGCCCGTCGGTTTCTGGACCGTGTGGTGGGTTATATGGTGTCGCCGCTGTTGTGGGCGAAAATTGCCCGTGGGCTGTCGGCGGGCCGGGTTCAGTCGGTGGCCGTGCGCCTGATAGTCGAGCGAGAGCGGGAAATCCGTAAGTTTGTGCCGGAGGAGTTCTGGCAGTTGCACGCTGATCTCACCCGGAACAAAACCGACAACGCGATCCGGTTTGAAGTGACCCGGTATGACAGTCAGGCGTACCGGCCGTCCACTGAAAAACAGAGCTCTGAGCACGTTGAGCGCCTCAAAGCAGGGAGCTTCAAGGTTGCAAAGCGGGAAGACAAGCCGACCCGATCGCGCCCCACTGCGCCTTTCATTACGTCTACTCTGCAGCAGGCTGCCAGTAACCGCATGGGGTTCAGCGTCAAGAAAACCATGATGCTGGCTCAGCGCCTCTATGAAGCGGGTTTCATCACCTACATGCGTACCGACTCTACCAACCTGAGCCAGGACGCCGTCGCCAGCTGTCGTAATTATGTGACAAAAGTGTTCGGCGAGACGTTCTTACCGGAAAAACCCCGGGTATATGGCAGTAAAGAGGGCGCTCAGGAAGCTCACGAGGCCGTCAGGCCAACAGACGTGGACCGCCGGCCTACCGATATCCAGGGGCTGGAAAAAGATGCTGAGAAGCTTTACGAGCTTATCTGGCGCCAGTTTATTGCCTGCCAGATGGCTGACGCGGAATTTCTGAGTACATCGATTATGGTTGCCAACGGTGACTACGAGTTGCGCACCCGCGGAAGGATCATCAAGTTCGAGGGTTTCCTCAAGGCGGCACCCCAGACGTCGAAGAAAGACGAGGATATTGCGCTCCCGGATATCAGGGAAGGCGAGGCACTGGGCCTTGAGAAGCTTGATCCCTCCCAGCATTTTACCAAGCCGTCGCCCCGGTACACCGAGGCAAGCCTGGTCAAGGAACTGGAAAAGCAGGGGATTGGTCGTCCCTCTACCTATGCGTCCATTATTTCCACTATCCAGGATCGTGGCTATGTGCGTTTGCAGAACAGGCGCTTCTATGCCGAAAAAATGGGCGAGATTGTCACTGGGCGCTTATCCGAGTCCTTTCCCAATCTGATGGATTTTGACTTCACCGCGCGGATGGAAGATGAGCTGGACGAAATCGCCTCCGGCGATGTGCAATGGAAAAAGGTTCTGAACGATTTTTACAGCCGTTTCAGCAAGCAGCTCGAAACCGCGGAAAGCCTTGCTGAAGGCGGAATGCGGGCGAACACCCCCACAGAAACTGATATCCCGTGCCCGACCTGTGAGCGACCGATGCAGATCCGGGTGGCCAGCACGGGGGTCTTTCTGGGATGTTCCGGATATTCGCTGCCTCCCAAGGAACGCTGTAAAACCACCATCAACCTGCTTTCGGGTGATGAAGTGGTCAGCGCCGACGAGGACGTAGAAGGTGAGGGCGAGACCCGTCTCTTGCGCAAGAAGCGCCGTTGTCCGAAATGTGGCACAGCCATGGACAGCTATCTGGTGGATGAGGGGCGCAAGCTTCACGTTTGCGGTAACAACCCGGACTGCTCGGGGTATGAGGTAGAGAAGGGCAGCTTCCGTATCAAGGGTTACGAGGGGCCAACTCTCGAGTGCGACAAGTGTGGCTCGGAAATGCAGTTGAAAACCGGCCGTTTCGGGAAGTACTTTGGCTGCACCAACGACGCCTGCAAGAACACCCGCAAGCTTTTGAAGAGCGGCGAACCTGCGCCGCCCAAGATGGATCCGGTACCGATGCCTGAACTGGCATGCCAGAAAGTGGATGACACCTACGTTTTACGTGATGGCGCGTCTGGCCTGTTCCTGGCGGCGAGCAAATTCCCGAAAAACCGCGAAACCCGTCCGCCCCTGGTTAAAGAGATCAAACCGCACCGCAAGGAAATAGATCCGAAATATGATTTTCTGATGGACGCCCCGGAGAAAGATCCGGAGGGTAATCCGACGGTGATCCGCTTCAGCCGCAAAACCAAAGAGCAGTACGTCATGTCCGAGGAAGACGGCAAGGCGACGGGTTGGTCGGCCTGGTACGAGACCGGGCGCTGGGTGCCTAAAGACAAGAAAAAATAATCAGTCGGCCACGGGAGGCACGGACACAAACTGACCTGGGGCGATTAGTGTCAGTTGTGCCGTGTTTTCCGTGCCCCCCCCCCGATCCCTAGGGCTTTTTTCTGAGCCGTTGAATAAGCGACGAAGTATCCCACCTGCGTCCGCCCATATCCTGAACGTCACCATAAAACTGGTCCACCAGGGCAGCGACGGGAATTTTTGAACCGTTTTTGCGGGCTTCTTCCAGGCAAATCGCCAGATCCTTCCGCATCCAGTCCACCGCGAAACCGTGGTCAAATTTGTCGGCGATCATGGTGGCAGAGCGGTTATCCATCTGCCAGGACTGCGCTGCGCCCTTGGAAATCACATCCACCACTTTCTGGACATCCAGATCTGCCTGTTCAGCAAAGTGCAGCGCCTCGGAGAGCCCCTGTACCAGACCGGCAATGGCAATCTGGTTGACCATTTTCGTGCGCTGGCCGCTGCCGACCGGGCCCATCAGGTTCAGGGCCTTGGCGTAATGCTCCATTAACGGTCTGGCTTTCAAAAACGCCTGGTCATCACCGCCACACATGATCGTGAGCTGGCCTTTTTCGGCGCCCTGCTGCCCGCCGGACACAGGCGCATCCACAAACCCCAGCTGTTTTTGCCCGGCCAGTTCTGCCAGTTGCTCGGCTACCCCCGCAGAGGCAGTGGTGTGATCAACTAGAACGGCGCCCCGGGCGGCATTCTCGATAATCCCGTCTGGTCCCAGAAATATCTCTCTCAGGTCCTTGTCTGCTCCCACGCAGGTAAACACCAGATCAGCTTCGGCGACAGCTTCTGCAATGGTTGCGCAGGCGAACCCCGGGTAGTCGCTTGCCCATTTCCGGGATTTTTCCGGGGTCCGGTTCCAGACGGTGACGGTAATGCCGGCTTTGGCCAGGTGGCCCGCCATTGGATAGCCCATAACGCCCAGCCCAAGAAACGCTGCTTTTGTACTCATTGCTGACTCTCCGGTGTGTGTTGTCTTTGGTGTCGGGTAATCATTACAGAATGTCCTGGCACAAAAAAGGCCGCTGTTGCAGCGGCCTTTTCAGGAAACATGCTTGAACGTCGGTTTATTTCGGGTATTTGCGCGCGTCCAGGCCGGTGTAAAGCTGACGGGGACGGCCGATCCGATAGTTGCCGCTGACCATTTCGTTCCAGTGCGAGAACCAGCCAATGGTGCGCGATACGGCAAAAATGACGGTAAACATGGAAGTGGGAATGCCTATGGCCTTGAGGATCAGTCCGGAATAGAAGTCGACGTTCGGGTAGAGTTTGCGCTCAACGAAGTAATCGTCTTCCAGTGCGATCTTTTCCAGCCGCTGCGCGATTTTCAGCAGTGGATCGTTTTCAAGCCCCAGTTCCGTGAGAACCTCGTGGGCGGCTTCTGCCATGACCTTGGCACGCGGGTCGAAGTTCTTGTAAACCCGATGGCCGAACCCCATCAGGCGGAAGGGGTCATTCTTATCCTTGGCCTTGGCGATGTATTTCTCAATGTTTGATTCATCACCGATCTCAGCCAGCATGGCCAGAACCGCTTCGTTGGCACCGCCGTGCGCCGGGCCCCAGAGTGCTGCAATACCGGAAGCAATGCAGGCGTAAGGGTTGGCGCCGGTTGACCCGGCCAGGCGGACCGTAGAGGTAGAGGCATTCTGCTCGTGATCCGCGTGCAGGATGAAAATCTTGTCCATAGCCTTGGCAAGAATCGGGTTCGGCACATACTCCTCGCAAGGCACACCAAACATCATCTGCAGGAAGTTTTCGGCGTAGGAGAGATCATTGCGGGGGTACATGAACGGCTGTCCGATGCTGTACTTGTAACACCAGGCAGCGATCGTCGGCATCTTGGCAACCAGGCGGTGGGCGGTGATTTCCCGCTCATGCTCATCGGTCAGATCCATCTGATCGTGGTAGAAGGCTGAAAGTGCGCCCACGACGCCACACATGATCGCCATTGGATGAGCGTCACGGCGGAAGCCCTGGTAAAAGTTACGCATCTGATCATGAAGCATGGTGTGATTCTTGATCGTCTGATGGAACTTGGTGTTTTCCTCCGCAGTGGGCAGTTCACCATTGAGCAGGAGGTAGCAGACTTCCAGAAAGTCGGAATTTTCTGCCAGCTCCTCGATGGGATATCCGCGATGCAGGAGAACTCCGTTGGCGCCATCGATATAGGTGATTTGTGATTCGCACGCGGCCGTCGAGACGAACCCCGGATCGTAGGTGAATACGCCTTCCTGGACCAGGCTGCGTACATCGATGACGTCAGGGCCGACGGTACCGGAATACATCGGTAGCTCTATGGACTTGTCACCCACCGAAAGCGTGGCTTTCTTATCGGTCATGGGGCTCTCCTATTTGTATTACTATTAACGTTGGCCGCTTGTCAGCGTCGGGAATCATCAGAAGGGGTGTATTATCGCAAAACTGGCGGCAAAATATAGGGCGGTGGCTTTTTTTGTCAATGAAAAGGGACAGAAAAGTCACAATCGCCCTGATCCCGGAAGCGCCCGGTCGCAGCGGTGAGTCCCTGATTTGACGGGGTTTGGCAACCTTGCGGGTTTGTAATTGGGGGGGCTACTCCTTATAATCCCTACCCCTAATAAGGGAATCTCCGTTTTCAGCGCTGGAGTCACAATAGCGCAGGTGCGGTCTCCCTGTTGAGCCAATCGGGTGCGGGTAACAAGACTGCACACCGATCTGTCCATACCAACCCTCTGCAGTCGGCCTTTCCGTCCTGTGGATAAAAAAGAGAGTGTGAGAGCGCTGTGAACACTAAACGACCAGTAAATCTCGATCTCAGCAAGTTTCATTTTCCGCTGCCGGCCATCACGTCCATTCTGCATCGTATCAGTGGCATCATTATTTTTATTGGTGTTGCGTTCATGCTGTACGGCCTTGAACTGTCCCTGAGCGGAGAGGCGGGTTTCAGCCAAATAAGTGACTTGCTGGACAGCTTCCTGGCGAAGCTGATCACCTGGGGCATTCTGTCCGCCCTGCTGTATCACCTGGTTGCCGGCATCAAGCATCTGTTGATGGATATGGGAATCGGCGAAGAACTGGAAAGCGGTCTTCTGGCCGCCAAGGCCACGGTGGTCGTTTCCGTCATTCTCATCATTCTGGCAGGAGTCTGGGTATGGTAAGCAGCGTAACGAACCTCGGCAGGAGCGGCGTTTTTGACTGGATGGTCCAGCGCGTGACCGCTTACGTACTCGCCCTGTATACGGTTTTCCTGATCGGCTTCACACTTACTACAGACGTGGATTATCAGACCTGGTCCGGGCTCTTCAGCCAGACCTGGTTCAGGATTTTCACGCTCCTGGCTCTGGTGTCAATTGGCGCACATGCGTGGGTTGGTCTCTGGACAGTATCGACGGACTATATCAAGGCAGCAGCCCCGAGATTCCTGTTCCAGGCGGTCTGTGGACTGGGAATGTTCGTATATCTGGTTTGGGGTATTCAGATTCTGTGGGGGCTTTAATCAATGTCTAACATCAAGACCATGTCTTACGACGCAATTGTGATTGGCGGGGGCGGCTCCGGCATGCGTGCCGCGCTGCAGCTGACCGAGTCGGGCGTCAACACTGCCTGCATTACCAAGGTGTTTCCGACCCGCTCTCACACCGTGTCAGCTCAAGGCGGTATCACCTGTGCAATCGCAAGTGCGGACCCGAACGACGACTGGCGCTGGCACATGTATGACACCGTCAAGGGGTCTGATTACATTGCGGACCAGGATGCGGTTGAATATATGTGCTCGGTTGGTCCGCAGGCTGTGTTCGAACTGGAGCATATGGGACTCCCGTTTTCGCGGACGGAACAGGGGCGCATCTATCAGCGCCCGTTTGGCGGTCAGTCCAAGGGTCCGGATAACCCGACACAGGCGGCGCGCACCTGCGCCGCTGCCGACCGTACCGGCCATGCATTGCTTCACACTCTTTACCAGGCGAATCTCAAGGGCGGCACCACCTTTCTGAATGAATGGTATGCGGTCGATCTTGTCAAAAACAGCAAGAACGAAGTGGTTGGTGTTGTAGCGATCGAGATTGAAACCGGCGAGGTTGCCTACATCAAGTCCAAGGCGACGGTTCTGGCGACCGGCGGTGCGGGGCGCATCTATGCCTCCACCACCAACGCGCTGATCAACACCGGTGATGGTATCGGCATGGCGCTGCGCGCCGGGTTCCCGATGCAGGATATGGAAATGTGGCAGTTTCATCCCACCGGAATTTATGGTGCTGGCACCCTGGTTACCGAGGGTTGTCGGGGTGAGGGCGGTTATCTGATCAACGCCGAAGGCGAGCGCTTTATGGAGCGCTACGCGCCGAATGCGAAAGACCTTGCCGGCCGTGACGTTGTGGCCCGCGCCATGGTGATCGAGATTCTGGAGGGTCGCGGTTGCGGTCCAGAGAAAGATCATGTGTTGCTCAAGCTTGACCATCTCGGCGAAGAAACGCTGAACCTGCGTCTGCCGGGTATCTGTGAGCTTTCACGTACCTTTGCCCATGTCGATCCGGTGAAGGAACCTGTTCCCGTGGTACCTACCTGTCATTACATGATGGGCGGCATTCCAACCACTGTTGGTGGCCAGGCGCTGACCCAGGATAAAGACGGTAAGGATCAGCCGATTCCCGGTCTGTTTGCCTGTGGCGAAGCGGCCTGCGTGTCTGTGCACGGTGCCAACCGCCTGGGCGGTAATTCGCTGCTCGACCTGGTGGTGTTTGGCCGCTCAGCCGGCCTGCATATCGAAGAACAGCTCCGTGGCGGGTTCGAAGCGGATGGCGCCAGCGAAGAAGATATCAAGGCTGCCATGGCTCGGCTGGACCGTTTGAACAAGGCGTCCGAGGGTGAGAGCGTCGCAGACGTTCGTAAGGACCTGCAAAGCTGCATGCAGCTGTATTTCGGTGTTTTCCGGGATGGCGAAGCGATGGAAGAAGGCCTGAGAAAACTCGAGGTCATTGGTGAACGGGCGAAGAACACGAAACTGACCGACACCAGCAACGCCTTTAACACCGCCCGAATTGAAGCGCTGGAACTGGATAACCTCTATGAGGTTGCGATGGCCACAGCGGTTTCCGCTTTCGAGCGCAAGGAAAGCCGCGGGGCCCACGCCCGGAATGACTACACCGAGCGTGATGATGATAACTGGCTGAAGCATTCTATATACTTCCCGCTTGAAAAACGGCTGGGCAAGCGTGACGTAAACTTTACGCCAAAGACTGTTCCGACCTTCGAACCGAAGATCCGGACTTATTAAGGGGATGTAACAATGTTGGTAAGTGTCTATCGTTACAACCCGGAAACGGACAACGCGCCCTATATGCAGGACGTGGAAGTCGAGATTCCGGAAGGCAAAGACCTGATGGTTCTGGACGTCCTGAACCTGATGAAGGAGCGGGATACGTCCATGGCGTACCGCCGGTCCTGTCGGGAGGGTGTTTGTGGGTCAGACGGCATGAATATGAACGGCAAGAACGGTCTTGCCTGCATCACGCCTCTGTCCGACGTGGTTACGGCGAAAAAGAAAAAGCTGGTACTTCGTCCTCTGCCTGGTCTTCCCGTCATCCGGGACCTGGTGGTCGACATGAGCCTTTTCTACAAGCAGTACGAAAAGGTTATGCCTTACCTCGTAAACGACACGCCGGCGCCGGCGATCGAGCGTTATCAGTCGCCAGAAGATCGGGAGAAACTCGACGGTCTTTACGAGTGTATCCTTTGTGCCTGCTGTTCCACGTCCTGCCCATCGTTCTGGTGGAATCCGGACAAGTTCATCGGCCCAGCCGGTCTTCTGCAGGCCTATCGCTTTCTGGCCGATAGCCGTGACGACGCCCAGGAAGAGCGCCTGGCAAATCTTGATGACCCCTTCAGCGTGTTTCGCTGCCGCGGAATCATGAATTGTGTCAGTGTCTGCCCAAAAGGACTGAACCCGACCAAGGCGATTGGGCACATCCGCGATTTGTTGCTTCAGCGAGCAACCTGAGCAGATTCTGAAACACAAGCTATACTGTGCTGGACAGGCACGCATCCTCGAGGGCTCGCAAAGGCGCGAGCCCTTGAACAAATGGCTTATGGTCATTTATGTTGGCAGGGTGCAGGCTATCAAAGCCATGGTTAGAGCCTGAGGGCGCTACCATGGCTTTTGCAGATTTAGATTACCGGGAAATAAATACATCCAAAATGGATGTGGTTGCCAAAGTCTATCCCGTAATATTCCGTATTGACTGAAGATTAGCCCTGGCAGACCATGTCCATCTTCCAGCACCAGCCCAAGGTGAGCTATTCAACATGCACGAAAGCATAATGGAGCAGTTGTGGCAGACTTCCCATCTCCAAGGTGGCAATCTGGCCTACGTCGAGCAGCTTTTCGAGACCTACCTGACTGACCCCAACGCCGTTACAGAAGAGTGGCGTAGCTATTTCGACAGACTTCCCAGTGTCGACGGCTATAAAGGGCGTGATGTCAGCCACGCATCCATCCGGCAACAGTTCGAACATATTTCCAGGAACCAGCGTTTTCTCTCCACAGGTGGCGTTCCTGCCAGAGCGACCACGGATGCGGACAAAAAACAGATTCGCGTTCTACAGTTAATTAACGCGTTTCGTTTTCGTGGTCACCAGCAAGCGAAGCTTGACCCCCTTGGTGTCTGGAACCGGCCTGACGTTGAAGACCTTGACCCGGCGTTCCATCAGCTTACAGAAGCCGACTACGATCTTGAGTTCCAGACCGGTTCCCTGTGCTTCGGCGGCGAAACCATGCGGCTCAGGGACATCGTTGACGGTCTGCGTCAGACCTACTGTGAAAGCATTGGCGCAGAATACATGCACATTGTGGACACACGGATCAAACGCTGGTTTCAACAGCGGATGGAACCGGTGAAGTCCAAGCCGAAATTTGAAGTGTCCACCCGCAAGCACCTGCTTGAACGCCTGACTGCGGCGGAAGGCCTGGAAAAGTATCTGGGGTCCCGTTATCCCGGTGTCAAGCGCTTCGGCCTGGAAGGTGCTGAAAGCCTGATTCCGGTGCTAGACGAACTTATCCAGCGAGCCGGCAGTTACGGTGCCAAAGAAATTGTTCTGGGCATGGCTCATCGCGGCCGCCTGAACGTTCTGGTGAACACACTGGGCAAGAATCCCAAGGAGCTGTTTGACGAATTCGAGGGTAAGAAACTCGCGGATTCCGGTTCCGGAGATGTGAAATATCACCAGGGTTTCTCCTCGAACGTCATGACCGATGGTGGTGAGATTCACCTGGCACTGGCGTTTAATCCGTCACATCTTGAAATTGTTTCCCCGGTTGTCGTGGGCTCTGTCAGGGCCCGTCAGACCCGTCGGGAAGACAAGGACGGCGCCCAATGCGTTCCGATCGTCATGCACGGCGATGCGTCATTCGCCGGGCAGGGCGTGGTGATGGAAACCCTGCAGATGTCGCAGACCCGTGGTTACGGTATTGGCGGTACGATTCACGTGGTGATTAACAACCAGGTTGGCTTCACCACTAGTAAGCAGGAAGACGCCCGTTCGACCGAGTACTGCACCGACGTGGCAAAAATGATTCAGGCACCGATTCTGCACGTCAACGCAGACGACCCTGAGGCGGTTTTCTTTGTGACCCAGATGGCAATGGACTATCGCCACGAATTCAAGGAAGACGTGGTGATCGACCTGGTCTGCTATCGCCGCCGTGGCCATAACGAAGCGGACGAGCCGGCGGCGACCCAGCCGTTGATGCACGATAAAATCCGGAAACTCAAGACAACCCGCGGTCTTTACGCCGAAAAACTGATTGCCGAAGGCATTATTTCCGAGGAAGAGGCCACGCAGACTGAGCTTGAATACCGGGACGCCCTGGACAAGGGTGATCACGTGGTCAAATCCCTGGTCAAAGAGCCCAATAAAGATCTGTATGTGGACTGGACCCCTTACCTTGGCCACGAGTGGACGGCCAAGTGCAAGACCAGCGTTTCGCTTAAAACGATCCAGAAGCTGGGCAAGAGGCTGACCTTTCTTCCGGAAGGCTTCGGTATTCAGCGCCAGGTTTCCAAGATTGTCAGTGACCGTGAAAAGATGACGGCGGGCGCACTGGGGATCAACTGGGGCTACGGCGAGGTCATGGCCTACGCGACGCTGTTGGATGAAGGCCATCCGATCCGTATTACCGGCCAGGACGTTGGCCGTGGCACCTTCTCGCACCGTCATGCGGTGTTGCACAATCAGAAAGACGGCTCAACCTACACGGCTCTGGAGCATATTGCGGAAGATCAGCCGGAGTTCGAGATATACGATTCGCTGCTGTCCGAAGAAGCTGTGATGGCATTCGAGTATGGCTATTCCACTACCTCTCCCAAAGGTCTCGTTGTTTGGGAAGCCCAGTTTGGTGATTTCGGCAACGGTGCTCAGGTAGTGATTGACCAGTTCCTGACCAGTGGCGAACATAAATGGGGGCGGCTGTGCGGGCTGACCCTCTTGTTGCCCCATGGCTATGAGGGTCAGGGCCCGGAGCACAGCTCGGCGCGGCTCGAACGTTTCCTGCAGCTGTCGGCGGAACACAATATCCAGGTGTGCGTTCCCACCACGCCGTCCCAGGTATTTCATATGCTGCGCCGTCAGGTGAAGCGCCCGCTTCGCAAGCCATTGGTCGCGATCACGCCCAAGAGTCTTCTCCGTCATAAAGAGGCGACATCAGACCTTGATGATCTGACCTCCGGTACTTTCAAGACGGTGCTGCCGGAAAAAGAGCCATCGGACCCGAAAAAAGTCACCCGGTTGATCATGTGCAGTGGCAAGGTTTACTTTGACCTGCTTGAGCGCAAGAAGAATGACGAGCGGAACGATGTTGTCATCGTGAGGATTGAGCAACTTTATCCTTTCCCGGGAGATGATCTTGATGAACTGCTTGCCCATTACAGTAAACTGAAGCACGTTGTCTGGTGCCAGGAAGAACCCATGAACCAGGGCGCGTGGTACTCGAGCCAGCATCACATGAGAAACGCGCTTCACCGGCACAATCCGAAACTGCACCTGCAATACGCCGGTCGGGACGCGTCTGCCGCGCCCGCCTGTGGTCACATGTCTGTTCATGTGGAAGAGCAGAAAAAACTCGTAAACGACGCTTTCGAAATCTGACGAGCTACCGAACTAAGGATCCGAGATGTCAACTGAAATAAAAGCCCCCGTTTTTCCAGAGTCGGTCGCCGAGGGTACGATCGCTACCTGGCATAAACAGCCGGGCGAGGCCTGTACCCGCGATGAGCTGATCGTCGATATCGAAACCGACAAAGTAGTGTTGGAAGTCGTGGCTCCCGCCGATGGCGTAATTGAGGAAGCTATTAAAGGTGAGGGTGATACCGTTGAAAGCGGCGAGGTCATTGGCAAATTCAAAGAAGGTGCCGCGGGCGAATCGAAGCCGGCCGGAAAAGACAGCGGTGCTGGTAGTGGTAGTGAGAGCAAATCATCTGCCGAGAAAGAGTCGGCACAGACTGCTGCGTCTACTGAGAGCAGAGCGTCCGGCGAGGCCATTCTGAGCCCCGCGGCAAGGAAACTCGCCGAAGAAAATGGTCTTGAACCCGATAACATCAAGGGCACTGGCAAAGATGGTCGGGTAACCAAAGAAGACGTTCAGAATCATGTGGATACTGGAAAGCCCTCGAGTGAAGCATCAAAACCGGCAGCGCCGGCGACAAACATGCCTGAAGTGAATGTGCCCCAGGGCGAACGGCCTGAAAAGCGCGTTCCCATGACGCGTTTGCGCGCAAGCATTGCCAAGCGCCTGGTCAATGCGCAGCAAACCGCCGCCATGCTGACGACCTTCAATGAGGTCAACATGGGTCCGGTCATGGAGCTGCGCAAGCAGTACAAGGAAAGCTTTGAGAAACGCCATGGCATCAAGCTTGGCTTCATGTCGTTCTTTGCTAGAGCGGCGACTGAAGCGCTCAAGCGGTTCCCGTCCGTGAACGCCTCAATTGACGGCAACGACATGGTCTACCACGGCTATCAGGATATCGGTGTGGCAGTATCCACCGAGCGTGGGCTGGTAGTGCCGGTTATCCGTGATGTAGACGGGCTTGGCCTGGCCGATATCGAAAAGAAGATTGTCGAGTACGGTACCAAGGCCAAAGACGGTAAGCTGGCCATTGAAGACATGACCGGTGGTACCTTTACAATTACCAACGGCGGCATCTTCGGCTCGTTGATTTCAACTCCGATTCTCAACCCGCCCCAGACCGCGATTCTTGGCATGCATAAAATCCAGGAACGTCCGATGGCGGTGAATGGACAGGTGGTAGTGCAGCCCATGATGTATCTGGCGCTTTCCTACGACCACCGCATGATCGATGGTAAAGAGGCGGTGCAGTTCCTCGTAGCGATCAAGGAAATGCTTGAAGATCCGGCGCGCATTCTGCTGGATGTCTGAGCATTCACTTAACGAATCAGAAAACAGGTTTAGCTATGTCTGATAAGTACGACGTCATTGTTATTGGTGCTGGGCCGGGCGGTTACGTCGCTGCCATCAAAGCCGCTCAGCTGGGTCTGAAAACTGCCTGCGTGGAATCCTGGACATCCGCCGAAGACGGAAAGAGCCAGGTTCTCGGTGGCACTTGCCTGAACGTGGGCTGTATTCCTTCAAAAGCGCTTCTGGAAATTTCTCACAAGTTTGAGGAAGCCAACCACGGCTTCGAGATGCAGGGCATCATCGCCAAGGATGTAAAAATCGACATTGGCAAGATGATGGAGCGTAAGCTCGGTATCGTAAAACAGTTGACTGGCGGTATCGGCGGGCTCTTCAAGGCGAACGGTGTGACCTCCATTCACGGTCATGGCAAGCTTTTGGCCAACCGTAAGGTTGAGGTAACGGACAAGGACGGAAAGTCGACCACCTACGAAGCCGAGAACGTCATTCTGGCCAGCGGCTCAAAGCCGATCCGCATCCCGCCGGCGCCTCACGATGGCGAGTACATTGTGGATTCCGAAGGTGCGCTTGAATTCGAGGAAGTGCCAAAACGCCTCGGGGTTATCGGGGCCGGTATTATCGGGCTGGAACTGGGCAGTGTCTGGGCGCGGCTGGGTGCTGAAGTGACGATGCTGGAAGCGCAGGATACCTTTCTGCCAATGGTTGACCAGCAGGTCGCCAAGGATACCTTCAAGCATTTCCAGAAACAGGGTCTTAACATTGTCCTCGGCGCCCGGGTAACCGGTGCTGAAGTCAAACGCAAGATGGTTACAGTCAGCTATGAAGATTCGAAGGGCAAGCAGGAGCAGAAATTCGACAAGCTGATTGTCGCCGTTGGGCGTCGGCCTTACACCGATAATCTGCTTGCGGAAGACTCCGGCGTTCAGATGGACGAGCGTGGCTTCATTTTCGTGGATGATACCTGTAAAACCGAGGCGCCAGGCGTCTGGGCCGTTGGCGACGTGGTTCGTGGCCCGATGCTGGCACACAAAGCGTCGGAAGAAGGTGTCATGGTGGCAGAGCGTATTGCCGGGCATAAGCCACAGGTCAACTACGACTGCATACCCAATGTGGTATACACGTTTCCGGAAGTTGCCTGGGTGGGCAAGAGTGAGGAACAACTCAAATCCGAAGGCGAGGCCTACAAGACCGGTGTCTTCCCGTTTGCCGCCAATGGCCGGGCCATGGCTGCGAACTCGGCCATTGGTATGGTCAAGATCATTGCGGATGAAAAGACCGATCGCATTCTTGGCTTCCACGTGGTTGGCCCACAAGCCTCTGAAATTGTGGCCCAGGGCGTGATCGCGATGGAGTTCGGTTCCAGCGCAGAAGATCTGGCGCTGACCTGCTTTGCGCATCCGACTCTGTCGGAGTCGGTTCACGAAGCGGCGCTGGCCGTTGATGACGGCGCGATTCACGTCGCGAACCGCCGCAAAAAGAAATAACGCGAATCAGCAAACAGGGGGCGCCAATGCCGGCGCCCCGCTGCTATCTTCCATCAAATAGCGGGACATAAACTATGAATCTGCACGAATATCAGGGCAAGCAGCTATTTGCTGAATATGGCCTGCCTGTATCCAAGGGCATCGCCTGTGATACACCCAAAGAAGCCGTCGCCGCTGCGGATGAAATCGGCGGAGATGCCTGGGTAGTCAAGGCCCAGGTACATGCCGGCGGCCGGGGCAAGGCCGGTGGCGTAAAACTGGTCAAGAGCAAGGAAGAGATCCGTGCGTTTGCCGAGCAGTGGCTGGGCAAGAATCTGGTCACTTACCAGACGGATGAGCACGGACAACCCGTCAGCAAGATTCTCGTTGAGTCCCTGACCGACATCGATCAGGAGCTTTACCTGGGCGCCGTAGTGGATCGTGGTAGCCGTCGCATTGTGTTCATGGCCTCTACCGAAGGCGGTGTGGAAATCGAAAAGGTTGCCGAAGAAACCCCCGAAAAAATTCTGCGGGCCGAAATCGACCCGCTGGTCGGCGCACAGCCTTACCAGGGCCGTGAGCTTGCCTTCAAGCTTGGCCTCGAAGGCAAGCAGATTGGCCAGTTCACCAAGATGTTTCTGGGTCTGGCGAAGCTGTTCGAAGAGCGTGACCTGGCCCTGATGGAGATCAACCCGCTGGTCATAACCCCGGCCGGTGACCTTCACTGCCTGGACGCCAAGATCGGGGTCGATGGCAACGCGCTTTATCGCCAGAAGAAAGTACATGAAATGCACGATCCGTCGCAGGAAGACCCCCGGGAAGCCGAAGCTGCGAAATGGGAACTGAACTACGTGTCGCTGGATGGCAACATTGGCTGCATGGTGAACGGAGCCGGGCTTGCCATGGGCACCATGGATATCATCAAGCTTTCGGGCGGCCAGCCTGCCAACTTCCTGGATGTTGGCGGCGGCGCAACCAAAGAGCGGGTATCCGAAGCCTTCAAGATCATCCTCTCTGACACCAACGTGAAAGCGGTTCTGGTGAACATTTTTGGTGGTATCGTCCGGTGTGACATGATCGCCGAAGGCATTATTGGTGCGGTCAAGGAAGTCGGAGTGAAGGTGCCGGTGGTTGTCCGTCTGGAAGGTAACAATGCCGATAAGGGCACCAAGGTTCTTGCTGACAGCGGTCTGAACATCATCGCTGCAACCAGTCTTGGCAATGCCGCAGAGCAAGTCGTAAAAGCCGCGGGGGGTAAATAATGAGTATCCTGATCAATAAAGACACCAAAGTTATCTGCCAGGGCTTTACCGGCGCTCAGGGTACGTTCCACTCCGAGCAGGCGATCGATTACGGCACCAGAATGGTCGGCGGCGTGAGCCCGGGCAAAGGCGGCACTGAGCATCTGGGATTGCCGGTGTTCAACACCGTCCGCGAAGCGGTGGAAAAGACCGGCGCCGAAGCGACAGTCATCTACGTGCCGGCACCTTTCTGTAAAGACGCGATCATCGAAGCGGCCGATGCCGGGATTGAGCTGATCGTGTGCATCACTGAAGGCATCCCCACCATCGATATGCTCTATGCCAAAGAGTACGTGGATCGCAAGGGCGTGCGTATGATCGGGCCGAACTGCCCGGGCGTTATTACGCCGGACCAGAGCAAGATCGGTATCATGCCGGGCCATATCCACAAACCAGGCAAGGTGGGTATTGTCTCCCGCTCCGGCACACTGACGTATGAAGCTGTGAAACAGACCACGGACTTCGGTTACGGCCAGTCAACCTGCGTCGGTATTGGTGGCGACCCCATCCCCGGCTCCAACTTCATTGATATTCTGCAGTTGCTGCAGGACGACCCTCAGACCGAGGCAATCGTCATGATTGGTGAAATTGGCGGCACTGCCGAGGAAGAGGCGGCGGCCTTTATCAAGGCCAATGTCACCAAGCCGGTGGTTGCCTATATCGCGGGTGTTACCGCGCCTCCGGGCAAACGCATGGGCCATGCCGGTGCGATTATTTCCGGCGGTAAGGGCACAGCGGATGAGAAGTTTGCCGCCCTGAATGATGCGGGCGTCAAGACCGTTCGCAGCCTTGCCGAAATCGGTAAGGCGCTGAAGGAAGTGACTGGCTGGTAAATCGGGCAGTTAACACTGAGCCCCCGGGTCTGCTTTGCGGACTTCCGGGGGCTTTTTGTTTAACGCAGGACCGTCATCAGACTATAATGCCCGGTCGCCGTCCAAAAGTCGGATGGATTATTTTGCAAAAGGAGTTCGTGCTTTGAGTTCTGTAGATTCCCAGCAACGGATACTGTCCGGCATGCGTCCCACCGGAAAGTTGCACCTTGGCCATTATCACGGTGTCCTGAAGAACTGGGTGAAGCTCCAGCATGAATTTGAATGTTTCTTTTTTGTGGCTGACTGGCACGCACTGACCACCAATTATGACGATCCCAGTGGTATCGAACAGAGCGTCTGGGACATGGTCGTCGACTGGCTTGCGGCCGGAGTCAATCCGGGCTCGTCCACCATGTTCATCCAGTCCAAAGTGCCCGAGCATGCAGAACTGCATCTGCTGCTGTCCATGATTACGCCACTGGGCTGGCTGGAAAGGATACCCACCTACAAGGATCAGCAGGAGAAGCTGCGGGAGAAGGATCTGGCCACTTACGGTTTCCTGGGTTACCCGCTGCTGCAAAGCGCTGATATTCTGATGTATCGCGCAGGCCGCGTACCGGTAGGAGCGGATCAGGTGTCGCACGTTGAGATTACCCGGGAAATTGCCCGCCGTTTCAACCACATCTACGGGCGTGAGCCGGGCTTCGAAGAGCAGGCGGAAGGTGCCATCATCAAGATGGGCAAAAAGAACGCCAAACTATACCGGACGCTGAAAAAACGGTATCAGGAAGCGGGCGACATGGACGCCCTTGAGACGGCCAGAGCGCTACTGAAAGAACAGCAGAATATTTCCCTGGGAGACCGTGAGCGCCTTTACGGTTACATTGAAGGCGGCGGCAAGGTCATCCTGCCAGAACCCCATCCTCTGCTGACGCCGGACTCCAAAATGCCGGGACTGGACGGCCAGAAGATGTCGAAATCCTACAACAACTTCATTGGTCTGCGGGAGGATCCGGATACGGTTTTCCAGAAAGTCCGCAGGATGCAGACAGACCCGCAACGGGTGCGCCGAACCGACCCGGGCGAGCCCGAAAAATGTCCGGTATGGGGGCTCCACCAGGTGTACTCTGACGCGGACACTCGGGAGTGGGTTCAGACCGGCTGCCGCAGCGCGGGCATTGGCTGCCTTGAATGTAAAGAGCCATTGATTGAAGCAATCGTTGAAGAACAGAAGCCGTTACATAAGCGGGCTGCAGAGTATGAAAACAACCCTGATCTGGTCAGGGCGATTATTGAGGATGGATGCGAGCATGCCCGCGATGCCGCCAGGGATACTCTGGAAGAGGTCAGGGCCGCCATGGGCCTGAGTTACCGCTAGCCAGAGATAGCAGACGTTGGGGCGATCGGGAGAGCGCATGACAAACGAAACCACAGTGAGCCTTCCCAACCAGGAGCAGGCGCCTGAGCCCGAAGATCAGTCACCTATGGCACGGGTGTCGGGCAAACCTGTGGTTGACCTGCCCAACGATCTCTACATTCCACCGGATGCGCTGGCGGTATTCCTGGAGGCCTTCGAGGGGCCGCTGGACTTGTTGCTGTATCTGATTCGTCGCCAGAACATGGACATTCTCGACATAGACGTCAGTGAAATTACCAGGCAGTACATGGATTATATTGGTGCCGTGGAAGCCATGCGATTCGAGCTGGCGGCCGAGTACCTTGTCATGGCGGCAACCCTTGCGGAGATAAAATCCCGCATGCTGCTGCCACGCCAGGAAACCGAGGACGATGAGGAAATCGACCCCCGGGCGGAGCTGATTCGCCGATTGCAACAGTACGAACGTTTCAAGAAAGCGGCTGAAGATATTGATCAGCTGCCGCGACAGGAGCGGGATACTTTTGCCGCGTCCGCCGCCCTGCCTCCGTTGCCGTCCAGCCAGACGCATCCCGATGTAGACTTGCGTGACATGCTGTTGGCGTTGCGGGGAGTTCTGGCAAGAGCCGATCTGTTTACCAGCCACCACGTTGAGCGAGAGCGGTTATCCACCCGGGAACGCATGTCCGCGATCCTGGCAGCGTTGCAGGATGACCGGTTCGTGACCTTTGAAAGTCTGTTTACGCCGGAAGAGGGCAGGCTGGGCGTTGTGGTCAGTTTTCTGGCCACGCTCGAACTGGTCAAGGAGCAGTTGATTGAAGTCGTCCAGGGCGAGGTTCTGGGCCCGATCCACGTTCGTGCGCGAGCCGTCAGCTGACCCGTAAGCTGCCTGTTGTAATGACTCAGCCAGATATGAAGAGCTTATGAACGAAGAAAACCTCCGCAAAATCCAGGCAATTACCGAAGCGGCGCTGCTGGCGGCAGGCAGGCCCATGTCTCTTGACCAGTTACGGGACCTGTTCGATGAATCCGAGCGCCCGGCCCGGCAGGTGATGGAGCACGTTATGGTGTTACTGGATTCCGCTTGCGAAGGGCGCGGGTTTGAGTTGAAAAAAGTGGCCAGCGGATACCGCCTGCAGATTCGTGAAGCGTACGCACCCTGGGTGGGGCGACTGTTTGAAGAAAAGCCCCAACGCTACTCCCGGGCATTGCTCGAGACCCTGGCACTGATCGCTTACCGGCAACCGATCACCCGCAGCGAAATTGAAGATATACGCGGCGTCACCGTCAGCAGCAATATCATCCGCACCCTGCAGGAGCGGGAGTGGGTCAGGGTGGTCGGCCACCGTGACGTTCCTGGCCGCCCCGCTATGTACGCGACTAGCCGCCAGTTTCTGGACTACTTCAACCTTCAGGGGCTTGACCAGTTACCACCGCTTTCTGACATCCGTGATCTTGACGAGATTGGCCGGGAAATCGAGAAAAACATGCAGGCTGAAATCCAGTTTGAAGCGGCAACGGCGGCTGATGAGGCGTCTGAAGTCGCTGAAGGCTTTTCCGAACCCGCTGAAGGTTCCGCTGAAACAGACCCGGACAAGACGCTTCACTGACATTCGCCTTTGACACTTTCAATTTAAGGACAACCTCATGGCGGCTGATCGCCCCCAAAAACCGGATTCAAAAACGCCCACCAAGAGCACGACAGAGGGCCCGGAACGCATTCAGAAGCTGCTTGCACGGGCAGGTGTCGGATCCCGGCGCGAGGTCGAAAGCTGGATAGAAGCGGGCCGGCTCCAGATCAACGGCGAACCGGTGATGCCGGGGCAGAAAGCGTCGGTTCAGGACCGGATAGAACTGGACGGCAAGCGTCTGGATATTGCGGCGGGCGCACAGGTGCTCCGCCGCGTGCTGATCTATAACAAGCCGGAAGGTGAAGTGACCACGCGCCGCGACCCCGAGGGCCGGCCAACCGTCTTTGATCGCCTGCCCCGATTGCCGGATCATCGCTGGATAGCGATCGGGCGCCTGGACATCAACACCACAGGGCTGGTGCTGTTTACCACGGACGGAGAGCTGGCGAACCGGCTGATGCACCCGTCACGACAGGTTGACCGTGAGTATGCGGTCAGAGTGTTCGGGGAAGTCGACGAAGCCATGATCAAGCGTCTTTCCGAAGGCGTTATGCTGGAAGACGGAACGGCCCGGTTTACGGATATCTCCGAAGCCGGTGGCAAAGGCATGAATCAGTGGTTTCATGTGACTCTGATGGAAGGTCGAAATCGTGAGGTGCGCCGTTTGTGGGAGTCCCAGGGCGTAAAAGTCAGCCGTCTCAAAAGGGTGCGCTATGGGCCTGTTTTCCTGCCCAGCCGTCTGGTCATGGGTAAGTGGGAAGAGCTGGATCAGAAGGCCGTGGACACGCTCAGTCGTTCAGTGGACCTGGCACCGGTTGATATCCCCGCGAAGACGCCATCAGAGCAGAAAGCCGACGAGCGCAAACGGCGCAAGCAGGGCGGGCCGGCCAGACGTCAATCAGGAACGCCAAGATGGCAGGTATCCACCAATGCACCGGGTGATAATCCGGGATCCAGAAAAGGAAGTAAAAAAAACCATCAGCGTTAGCGGTATTTCCCTACACAGTCTCGCTTCAATTCAGTGTGAAAATTCAGATATCCTTAATACCTGTTTTTATGTTTTGTGGCTAAACAACGAAACATACACTTGAGGATCCCGCTGTTGTCGGTTTTTGGATTCATGCGCAATATTCCATTGCGCGCCCAGCTCCTGGCGGCGTTTATCGCCCCTGCCATTATTATTCTGCTGTCCTCCTGGGCTGTTTACTCCAATCTTGAGATGGCCATCAAGCGTTCCGCGGAAGTGGAGCAAACCATTCGCGGCATTGCATTGCGTGAAGAGCTGTTGCGGGCGGTGCTTGATGCCGAAACCGGTGAGCGTGGCTATATCATTACCGGAAACCCCGAATTCCTGCAGCCCTATAGGCAGTCGCTTGACGAGTTTTCGCGGCTAACGGCGGAGTGGCGGAATCTTGCGGGGCAACCGGAGCCCCCTCAAATTGCAGAAATCGAGACACTTTTCAGTCAATGGGTTGAAAGTGTGGCTCAGCCAGTGATCGCCGCCCGGCAGCAGGCCCCTGGACGGCTGGTTTCGAGAGGGTTCGATGCGCTCTATCACGTCAATACGCTTGCGGAGGTGCTTGAGGGCGCGTCGAACCTGTCCGACGCGCAAGTGGCTGCGGACCTCGAAGAGCTGGTGGAAACCATGAATGCAGCGGTGAGGTCCGCGAGAATCACCGCACAGGCAGAAGAGTGGGCTGTGGCGGCAGCCCAGGTCAGGCGAATGCCACCCTTGTTCGCTCTGGCCATGGCCAATGAACCGGATTTGGTCGCCCGTGAGCGCGGACTGGCGCTAACCGGCGAGCTTTTTCCGATGATTCGCGATCTCGTTCACGTGGCGGTGGAAGCTGAAGATCAGGCCATTGACATTATTGCTTCTGGTGCGGGAAAAGAGTTGATGGACCTGATCCGGCAGGAGGTGCGGTCATCAGTCGCTGAGCAGGAAAGTCGACTTCAGGAGCTCTCAACCGCGAGCCGCGGCCAGATGCTGTTTGCCGAGTGGACGGCCATCATTTTCCCGGTTGCCGGGGTGGCACTGGGCATGATTCTACTGCTGATGATGCAGTCTGGCACGCTCAAGAGTATCGCTGTTCTGCGTCGGCGCGCGGGCGCAATTGCCCGCGGCGAGCTGACTGCAAGAATGGACTATGACAGGGCAGATGAGCTGGGGGATCTTGCCCGCAGTTTCAATCAGATGGCTGAAGAGCTTCAGTCAAGCCGTTCGGTGGTCGAGATGCTGGATGGCTTCCAGGCCATGCTTGTGTCATCAGAGACGGAAGCCGAGGCGTACACGGCCGCCAAGCGGGTCTGCCAGCGCTTGATGCCCCGCCTGAACGGTGCATTTCATGCGACGGCCGCATCCCGCAATCTCACTGAAATAATTGAAGAATGGGGAAATGGCAAGCTCCCGTCTACTGTATTCCACCCTTCCGAATGCCGGGCACTTCGGGTTGGACGTACGCATTGCGCTTCGGTGGATTCTCCTGAAGTATTCTGTAGCCACCTGAACGTGGAGGGCATAACGTCAAGCGCTTGTATCCCGTTGATGAGCCGGGATGAAAGCCTTGGCAGTCTGACCCTTTACCTGGCTGACGGGGAGTCCCGGCAGATCACGCCACAGGAACTGGCGCTGGCGCAGACCATTACCGACCGACTGGCTCTGGCACTGAGCAACTTGCGGCTTGCAGAAAAACTCCGCGCGCAGTCCATACGGGACCCTCTGACCGGCCTTTTCAATCGCCGATACCTGGAAGAAACCCTCGAACGGGAAATTGCAAGAATCACCCGCCAGAACAAGGCGCTTTCCGTTATTGCACTGGATGCTGACCATTTCAAGCGATTCAATGATGAATATGGCCATGAAGCGGGAGATCTGGTACTCAAAGCCCTTGCGGAACAGATGCGCGGCGTCGTCCGCGCGTCGGATATTGCCTGTCGAACTGGCGGAGAGGAATTTCTGATGGTGTTGCCTGAGGCGGATGCGACGATTGCCTGTCAACGCGCGGAAGATTTGCGCAAACGGGTCGAGGCACTGGAGCTTGGGCACCAGGGGCAGTCTCTGGGTAAGGTGACGATCTCACTCGGAGTGGCCACACTTTCCTCCCAGAGCATGGACCAGCAGGAGTTGCTCCGCAAAGCAGACTCCGCACTCTATCAAGCCAAGCGGCAGGGGCGGAACCGTGTGATTACTGTGCCTGAGAGCTTATAGACTGAAGGGGATCTGGCTTTTTTCTTTCAGTTCTGGGTGATCGAGGCGAAAACCCGGGTGCAATTACGCCCGCCGGCTTTCGCCCGGTAGAGGGCTTCATCAGCCCGCGCCACCCATTGGTCCGCGTTTTCGTCCGCCAGCCGCATGGCAACGCCGCAACTCGTTGTTACGTCGATATCGGATTCACCACAGTTCACCCGTATGGTCCGCATAAATTCACGGATCCGGTCCGCGACCGCTTTTGCGTCTGCCTCGTTCGTCTGGGGAAGTAGAATGGCAAATTCCTCACCACCAAAGCGGTAGACTTCGTCCGAGGTTCTGATGGCCTTTTGCAGTTCGAGGGCGGCAAGCTGGAGAACGTGATCACCAACGACGTGGCCATGCTGATCGTTGATACGTTTGAACCGGTCCAGATCGCAGAGAATCAGCGAGTTCTCCTGGCCATGACGACTACCCAGGGAAATGGTTCTCTCCAGCGCATCGTCCATTGCCCGTTTATTGGGGATTCCGGTCAGGGAGTCGGTTAACGCCGCCTGTTCAACCCCAAGATACATACAGGCATTGCGGATGGGGCAGATTGCGACACCAAGAATCAGCTCGATCCCCTCAAGCTCTTTGTCCGAGAAGCGCTGTCTGCGGCTGAATGTCAGCGTGCCGTAAAACTTTCCCTCCAGATTCAGCCGGTAGTCACAGCGGTGTGGGCCTCCCATACCGGTTGCGTAGACAAAATCCCGCGTCGCAATCTGGTGGCGGTAGGTCATGCAGTCAAAGGGCACAACTGCACTTACCTCCTCTGCAAGAATTCCCATCTGGTTTTCCAGGCCAAGGGTCGTCGACAACCGCCGGGTCAGACGCGTCAGCACATCCGGCGACTCAGTCCAGTGTTTGTGTGCCTGCGTCAGCGTTGCCAACTTTTGGGCAGCACGAGGAGCGCTTGGGATGGTCGGGATCTGTTTCACGGTATGCAGCCTGCTCGGTGTTTTGATCGATCATTGGAAAGTTAATGGTCATCAGAAAGCACAGGCCTTGCCAATATTTTATTGTTGTTAAAAAACAGTCGCGTATAATGATATATTGTTAATATTCCTAAAGAAATCGCCCAGGTTCCCAGTGCTCCGCCAAGAATATGGCAAAGTTTTTCCTTCCCCACAGGCCAGCGAAATTCACCCTAAAAGGATTGGGCCCAGAGGTGCCTGTGATAAACTCTGAAACCAGATTTTTCAGACGTCCATGGAAACGGATTATTCAGCTTTATGAGATTTCAGGCCCCAGAGAGTCTGTCAGACCAGATTGCCCGGCATCCAGGCCAGCGAATTGTCATCGGTAGGTTGCGGCCTGGCGCGCATGCCCTTGAACTCAGTACCCTCCAGCCAGGATTGAATATCTGATATGCGGCTGAAATCGATCAAGCTTGCCGGGTTTAAATCCTTTGTTGATCCGACAACCGTGCCGTTTCCCACCAACATGACCTCGGTCGTGGGTCCGAACGGCTGCGGCAAGTCCAATATCATTGATGCGGTTCGATGGGTCATGGGGGAAAGCTCTGCCAAGTATCTCCGTGGTGAATCCATGTCCGACGTTATCTTCAACGGTTCCAGTTCCCGTAAGCCGGTGGGGCAGGCGTCGATTGAACTGATCTTTGATAACAGCGATGGTTCGGCGCCCGGCGAATTCACCCGTTTTAATGAAATCTCTGTCCGTCGCCGGGTTTCCAGAGAAGGTCAGTCCGAGTACTTCCTGAACGGGTCGAAATGTCGTCGCCGGGACATCACTGATCTGTTCCTGGGTACTGGCCTGGGTCCGCGCAGTTACGCCATCATCGAGCAGGGCATGATTTCCCGCCTGATCGAGGCGAAGCCCGAGGAATTGCGGATTTATGTTGAGGAAGCCGCGGGTATATCCAAGTACAAGGAACGGCGCAGGGAAACCGAAAACCGTATACGCCGTACCCAGGAAAATCTGGATCGCCTGACGGATCTTCGGGAGGAGCTTGGGCGCCAGATTCAGCACCTTGAGCGCCAGGCGGAAGCGGCTGAAAAGTACAAAGCCCACAAGCAGCAAGAGCGGCAGAAGAAGGCCGAGCTGACCGCATTGCGCTGGCAGTCCCTTGATCACGAGCTGCAGAGCACCAGAACCCGAATCCGGCATACGGAACTGGAGCTGGAAAAACATCTGACCGAGCGGGTCAACCTGGAAACCTCGCTGGAGCAACTGCGGGAGAATCATCAGGAACGAAACGAGCACTTCAACCGGGCCCAGGCCAGATACTATGAAGCCGGTGCCGACATCGCCCGAATTGAGCAGAGTCTATCCCACCAGAAAGAACGAAGCCGCCAGACAGCCGCCGAACTGGATCAGGCCATGGCGAACCAGCGTGAACTGGCTCGTGAGCTGGACCAGGATGAACACAGACTGGCGACTATCCAGGAGGAACTGGACGAACTGGAACCCGAGCAGGCGTCCCTGAACCTGGCATCAGAAGACTCCGGTGAAAAACTCCAGCAAGCCGAAGACGCCATGAGCGAGTGGCAGCACCAGTGGGAAGATTTCAGCGCCAGGGCGTCGGACGCCCGTCGCCAGGCTGAACTTTCCCAGTCGCGGATTCAATCGCTGGAAAATGCGGTCGAGCAGCTGCGCAATCGGCAACAGCGGGTGGGTGATGAAAAATCGCTCCTTGATGAACAGCTTGACCGCTCAGAACTTGAAGAAATGCTCGAGCAGCAGGAAGCTCTGGAGCTCCGTCGTGAAGAGGCGGTCGACCGTATCAGCGCCCAGCAGGAGGCGCTTCAGCAGGCCCGATTCCAGCAGCGGGAAGCCGAAAACACCGCAGCCGGGGCAAGACAGACCGTCCAGAGCCTGAACGCGTCTCTGGAATCACAGCAGGCATTGCTTGATGAACAGCTCGGCGGGCAGAACGACGCCCTGAAAAGCTGGTTAGCGGACCAGCAGCTTGATAAAAACGACAGGGTGGCCAGACGACTTGAGATCGAAAACGGCTGGGAAAATGCCGTCGAACAGGTAATCGGACGTTTCAGCCAGGGGCTCAGCGTCCCGGGACTGGATCCTATCGGCGACGCTCTGGCGAACGCCCCCCGGGGATTGGCATTGGTCAGCGAAGATGGCGAACCTCACAACCCATCCCCCCAGGGTCTTGCCGCCAAAGTAAAAGGAGCTGGCGGCCTGACTTCCGCACTGGCACTGGTTGAAACGGCAGATACTCTGGAAGAGGCGCTCAGGCGCCAGAGCAGCCTGGGGACGGGTGAGAGCATCATCACCCGCGAGGGTGTCTGGCTGGCCCGGAGCTGGATATTGATGCCGGATTCGGAATCATCCCACGTGGGTGTAATCGAACGGCAGAAAAAAGTCACCCGGCTGACGCAGGAGCTTGATCAGGCCGAGTCCCGACTGGCATCCGCTGATGCATCGCTGGCGAGCTGTCAGCAAACCGCAGAAAGAGCCGAAAAGGCCAGAGAGTCAGCCCAGGCTGATCAGGCAGACGTCGACCGGGAGCTGTCGGCACTGTCTTCCCGGATCAGCGGTCTCCGGGCGCGTGCCGAGCAGATCGAGGATCGTCTTGGCCGGATTGACGAGGATATGGGCGATCTGACCATACAACTGGAGCAGCAGCAGGAGCAGCTGCTTGAGGCCCGGGAGGACTGGCAGCAGGCTCTGGAATCCACCGAAACCGACGATGAAGAAAAAGAAGATTTGCTGGTACGCAGGGACAGGCTGCGCGAAAACCTGGATGGCCTGCGCCAGCAAACCCGTCACGACCGGGATCGTGCGCACCAGCTACAATTGCAGTTGCAGTCATTGCACAGTCAGCGCGACGGTCTGAAACAGACTCTGGAGCGGATGCAGCTGCAGAAAGAGCGGCTGGAAGAACGCCTGGAATTCCTGAGGGAAAGCCGCGAAACCGCTGAAGAGCCTATCGAGGATCTGCAGATGCAGCTGGAAGGTCTTCTTGAGCGGCGTCTTGCAGAAGAGCAGAAACTGGGGGTTGCCCGGGACGCCCTGGAAGAAATCGATCGTGATGTTCGCGAGCGGGAGCAGGGTCGCAGCCGGGTTGAGCATGAGATTCAGGAGGTCCGGGCACGTCTTGAAAATGTCAAAATGGAATCCCAGGCGACCGAGATACGCGCGAACCAGTATCTGGAGCAACTCGGCGAACTGGATGTGCAGCTTCAGGACGTGGTCGACTCATTGCCTGACGGCGCCACCGAGCAGAGCTGGACCGAGGAGCTTGAGCGAATTGCCTCGCGGATCCAGCGCCTGGGTGCCATCAACCTCGCAGCGATCGAGGAATACCAGGTGCAGAGTGAGCGCAAGCAATACCTCGACAGCCAGAACGAGGACCTGATGGAAGCGCTGGAAACCCTGGATAACGCCATGCGCAAGATCGATCGGGAAACACGGCAGCGTTTCAGGGAAACCTTTGACAAGGTGAACAGCGGGCTTCAGGCGCTGTTTCCGAAAGTATTCGGCGGCGGCAATGCCTACCTGGAATTGACCGGTGAGGATCTGCTGGAAACCGGAGTGGCCATCATGGCGCGGCCGCCGGGCAAGAAAAACAGCACCATTCACCTGTTATCCGGTGGTGAAAAAGCGCTGACCGCGATTGCGCTGGTGTTCTCCATTTTCCAGCTTAACCCGGCGCCTTTCTGCATGCTGGATGAGGTAGACGCGCCCCTGGACGATGCCAACGTTGAGCGTTATGCCAGGATGGTCAAAGAGATGTCCAGTCAGGTTCAGTTCATTTTCATCACCCACAACAAGATTTCCATGGAAATGGCAGATCAGCTGATGGGCGTGACCATGCATGAGCCTGGCTGTTCGAGGCTGGTGTCCGTAGACGTGGATGAAGCAGCGGCGCTGGCTGAAGCCTAGCCGGCTCATCATGACAAAACGGCCATTTCGGCCTGCAGACGTTGTATTCAAAAGAGCCTTTTCATAGAGTAACAGCGTGATAGCTACCGCAAACAGGACAGCAGGATTATGTCGCTTCGGGAATGGTTAATTGCCATCGGGTCGCTGATTGTTATTGGCGTGGTGATCGACGGTATCAGACGCGTGCGTCGGGCGCGGAAAGAATCCGTGGCGATCTCTTCCGGGATGGGTGCGGACGACCTGGATGCGTCCCCGCTTGACGATGAATTCAATCCCGAACTCCCGAACGGGGGCGCGCGAACCATATCCCACAATGCCCCTGAAGACCGGGGTTATCTGACGCCCCACAAGCCTAGGTTTGGCAATCCGCCCCCAAAACCCACGCGCCCGGTGACCGAGCGCAGTGCGCCCGCACCTGAGCCTGCAAGAGAATCTGAGCCGGAAGAACACGACATGGAGCCGTTATCGGCGTCACGGGATGAACCTGATCTGGATGTCGGAGCCGACTGGAACGACGGGGTTGTTTCAGAACCACGAGCCGTAGAACCGCCGGTGATCACCACCGAAGTGGAAGAGGACACCGCGCGTCGCAAGCCTGCCCGAACTCAGTCTGATCAGCCGCTGGCAGGCGCGAACCGCCCGGAAGCCAGGGAAGTGGTGGTAATCAACGTGCTCGCCAGCAGTGGCCAGGATTTCAGTGGTACCAGGCTGAAAGCGCTGTTCGAGGCCTGCGGACTACAACACGGCGATCTTGATATTTACCACCGTCATGAAGAAACCGATACCCGCAGTCCGGTGCAGTTCAGCGTGGCGAGTGCGGTCGAGCCGGGTACCTTCCGGCCTCGCGACATGGCGACCCTGTCCACTCCGGGCATCAGTTTTTTTATGAGCATGCCCGGGCCGTCGAGCTCACTTCAGGCGTTTGAATTCATGCTGGAAACGGCGCAGTGCGTGGTCAGCAACCTGGGAGGCGAACTGAAAGACGAGCGCCGCAGCGTGATGACACCCCAGACTATCGAACATTGCCGTCAGCGTATTCGCGAATTCGAGCGTAAAAAACGATCCCCGGAAAAATGACCGACCAACCCGAAAAGAACGATGTTCAGCGCGCCCGGGAGCTCAGCCGGCGGCTTACGGATCACAACTATCACTATTACGTGCTGGACGACCCACAGATTCCCGACTCTGAATACGACCGGCTGTTCCGGGAACTGCAGTCGCTGGAGCAGGCCCACCCGTCGCTTTTGACACCGGATTCGCCCACCCGCAGGGTAGGCAGCGCTGTGGAGACATCCTTTCAGCCGGTGCCTCATCGCATTCCCATGCTGTCTCTCGACAACGCATTCTCTGACGAAGAGCTGAAGGAGTTCGATCGCCGGATCCGGGACCGTTTGAAATCGACGGACGCGATCGATTATGTGTGCGAGCCCAAGCTGGACGGTCTTGCTGTAAGCCTTCATTACGAAAAGGGTGTGCTGCTCCGGGCCGCCACCCGGGGCGACGGGTACACCGGCGAGGATATTACTGAAAATATCCGGACCATTCCGTCGGTTCCGCTGCGCCTCAGGGGGGACTCGCATCCTGATCTGGTGGAGGTTCGCGGAGAGGTGTATATGCCCAAATCCGGATTCGAAAAGCTGAATCAGTCGTTATCCGCAAAAGGCGAGAAAACCTTCGTGAATCCTCGCAATGCGGCGGCGGGTAGCCTGAGACAGAAAAAGCCAAGGGTCACGGCGCGTCGGCCGCTGGAGATGTGTGCCTACAGCGTTGCTCTGGAGGATGAGAGCGCGTTACCGCCTACCCACTGGGACGGCCTTGAGCAGGTCAAGGCGTGGGGATTTCGAACCAATCCGGAAATGCGCCTGGTCACCGGTGTGGACGCCTGCCTTGACGCTTATCAGAGCCTTATGGAAAAACGTAACAACCTGCCTTACGAGATTGACGGTATCGTGTTCAAGGTAAACAGCCTGGCACTTCAGCAGGCACTGGGGTTTGTCTCCCGCGCGCCTCGCTGGGCCATTGCCCAGAAATTTCCGGCCCAGGAAGAACTCACGGTCATCGAGGATGTGGAATTCCAGGTGGGTCGCACTGGCGCTATCACCCCCGTTGCAAGGCTCCAGCCAGTGTTTGTCGGCGGCGTGACGGTCAGCAATGCAACGCTCCACAACATGGATGAGATCCGTCGTCTGGATGCCAGGATTGGCGACACGGTGTTTGTCCGGCGCGCGGGTGATGTGATTCCGCAGGTCGTGAAAGTGCTTAAGGAACGACGGCCAGACAACGCCCGGACAGTTGACCTGCCACCCGATTGCCCGGTTTGTCACTCCGACATCGTGCAGATCGAAGGCGAGGTGGTGGCACGGTGTTCCGGCGGGCTGTTCTGCCCGGCACAGCGTAAGGAGGCCATTCGTCACTACGCCTCCCGCAAGGCATTGGACATTGAGGGTCTCGGGGACAAGTGGATCGATATTCTGGTCGATCGGGAGCTGGTAAAAACGATTGCGGACTTGTACCTGCTGAAAAAATCCGATCTTACCGGGCTTGACCGGATGGGCGAGAAGTCTGCAGCCAACCTGGTCACCGCCATTGACCAGTCCCGAACGCCGGTGCTGTGGAAATTTCTTTACGCCCTGGGCATCCGCGAGGTCGGTGAGGCAACGGCGAAAGCCATTGCCAGCCATTTCGGCTCCCTGGAAGCCATCAGTCAGGCAGACGAAGAGTCGCTACAGAGCGTGCCGGATGTCGGTCCTGTAGTTGCCGGCCATATCCGCAGTTTTTTCGAGCAGAGCCATAACATCGCCACGCTGGAAGCTCTGAAAAAAGCCGGTGTAAAGTGGCAGGAAGAAGAGATTACCGCCGCTGAAAAGCCCCTGAAAGGTGAAACCTGGGTGCTGACGGGAACACTGTCGTCAATGACCCGGGACCAGGCGAAATCCCATCTTGAAAGTCTCGGAGCGAAGGTTGCAGGCAGTGTGTCGGCAAAAACTTCCTGCGTGGTGGCAGGGGAGGCCGCCGGTTCCAAGTTAGCCAAAGCCGAAAAACTTGGCGTTGCGGTTATGGATGAGTCTGCTTTTATCGAGTTTCTTTCCCTGAATTAAACGTTGCCCTCCTGGCGGCTGGCTTCTGCGTACATCCTCAGGTAATCGGTGCTCGTCACCATGCCCGAGGGTTTACCATTCGGTCCGATGATCAATGCGGCGCTCAGTTGATGGGCCAGCATCAGCTTGGCGAGCTGGTGGGCATCGGTCTCTGGCGATGCGGTTAAAAAAGCCGGTAATTCGATACTGGCAAGACTGACATCCGCTGTCGCCGACGGGTTCCCATGCAGCCAGGTCAGCAGCCAGCGCAGTTCCACCAGCCCCGCAACGTTGCCGTCCGCAGTGATTGCCAGGTGATTGACGCCACGCTCGTCCATTACGTCCAGAGCGTTCGCCAGGGATGCGCCAGCCGTTACCGACACGACCGTCGGTGAGCAGATTCGGGATACCGGCAGATAGGAGCGCTGCTCTTTGTATTCACCGGCAGCTGATCCGTATTCCTCTAGTGCTTTGTGTCGGCCTGAGCTGATGGCCTGCTGATATTCCGCATCGGTGGCGTCGCTGTGGCTGACATTGATGCCCTGGGATTCCTCAACCTCTGTGACATCTCCCACGCGCCGCCCACGGAAAATTTCCGGCAACCTTGTCCCTACGGGCCTACCCGGTTCGCTGACATGAATGGACATAAAGAAATTCTCCGAGTGACGTGGGCATCCAACGGATTATCGGCCGACAATCCGGTTTCTGCAGTTATTCCCGGTTCAGTGAGGGTCAGCTCCGGGCCGGTGGCATCGCTGGGTGTCCAGACGTTTTATCAGATTTCCCGGCAAACAGGGAGGCTGCCCGGAAATCAGATCCCCAAGGTACTCGGCCAGCAAAGGGGCATAGGTCAGGCCTTTACTGCCCAGACCCGTAAACAGGTAAAGGTCGTCAAGCAAGACACCACGGCTGGTTTTCATCGGGCCGGCAACCGGCTGGTAGTCGTGTGTTGTGCAGCGAAAGGCGACGCGACCGTTGCTCTGCCTGGCAATATCGCCAATGCCGGACTCGGTGAGCGCGCCCGGCAGAAGGTCCCCCAGCATGCGCAGGTTTTCCTGATCACTTTTCCCGGAAGGTTCCGGACAGGAATCGTGCAGATCAAAGGTTGCCCCCACCAGGGCCCTGTGCTGGAAAGCGGGATTGACGTACCCGGGGCCACAGACCACGACCGAAGGCGTATTGAGACAGTTTTCCGGAACCTCTGTTATCTGGCCACGAATCGGCTTCATTCGGTACTGGCCTTTCAGGGGAATCAGTTCCGGTGTGTCCGGACCTGCACAGAGAACAACAGAGTCAAAGGACAGCGTTTCTCCGCTCTCGGACGTCAGGCACCAGCGCGGATGCTCATCCTCGTCCGGCCGGGCCATCGTCGCCACGGAAAACCCCATTCGATGCTCGATACCCGGTTCCCGGGCCAGGGTCTGACAGAGCGTGTCGGGCTGCAGCCATCCGCTTGCGGGAAACCAGAATCCACCGTGAGGAATGGGGATGCCGGCAATCCGGCTGGCCTGATCTGCGGTGACCGGTTGAAACACCGTCGAGGGGTAGTGGTTCTTTGCCAGTAATCTGGCCTGCCGGTCTGCCTCTTTATCGTTATAGGCAAGCTGCAGAAGCCCCGTCGGGTGCCACCCCTTGCCTGCGAACAGCCGGTAAAAACGCTGGCTGAACAGCAGGGAAGACAGCGCAAGCTCCGTCTGGTCGTTATAGTCCACGCCCAGCTTTACATACAGAGCACCCTGACGATTACCCGACGCACCGGACCCAACCGCTCCGGCCTGATCAATAAGGGTAACGTGCAAACCACGCATCGCGAGGTTGCTGGCCAGCAGGCACCCTGCGATGCCCGCACCGACAATGGCAATGCTGTGCCGTGTGGGCTGGAGGGCAGGGTCGTCAGTCTCTTGTCCGCCCGGCAATTCGCCAATCAGCAGTGCCGGCCCTCCGCTTTGATCGGGAACCTGTGAAACGGTAAATCCTGCGTCTGACAGAAGCTCGGGGAGCTGAGGGCCGCAGCAGACGCCAGCAAAGGATGTACCCGGTTTGCTGTGACGGGCGATGATCATCGCGGCCTGTCGGCGAGCATGTTCGGAATCGGCGAGGGGCGCTGACTGACTGAGAAACCAGGCATCTGCCTTGAACGACATGTTTTTGCCGGCACAGCCAATATCGCTGAAGCAGAGGGTAAGTCGCACCCGGCCCCGGTCCAGAATCATCCGGTGCGTACCTGCCATAAACGACGGATAGTGCTCGGCGAGCTCCGTCGCCAGGGGGGCCAGCGTTGGGCATTGGGCCCCGGCGCGAATCAACGCATCCAGATCCATCTGCCCGGGCACGGCAGCAAGAAAATGCAGGCAGGCGTGGGGTTGCGTGTTGGTTTGCCGCCATAAATGCCAGGCGGCCAGAAAGCCAAGGCCCTGTTCGAAATCCGTTTGGGCGACCACAAACTGGCCGCCTTCAGGCACACCCGCAAACTTTTCTGCCAGCCCATTGCAGCGCAGAAGCGCCTGTTCCGAACCGGTCACGGCAGCAGCGTTATATTTCTGATTACAACAGGTTTTTCTGGCACATCTGCCATGCCCTGTTGCCGCCCGGTTGGTGTCTGGGCAATTGCGTCCACGACTCCAATGCCTTCTGTCACCTTGCCGAACACGGTGTAACCGGCGCCGCGAACGCCTGCGTCCAGAAATTCATTATCGGTCAGGTTGACGAAAAACTGGGACGTTGCAGAATCCGGATCCTGGGTCCGGGCCATGGCAATGGTGCCGCGAAGATTCTTTGCTGTGGGACGGGCTTCGTTTTCCACCGGGCTCCGCGTGGACTGCCGGTTCAACTGCTGATCAAACCCGCCGCCCTGAATCATGAAGCCAGGAATCACCCGGTGGAATACGGTGCCATCGTAGAAGCCATCCGCCACGTACTGTTTGAAATTGTTCACGGTGGCTGGTGCCAGGTCGGGGCGCAGGGTGATTTCAAACGCGCCCATGCTGGTCTCCACCCTGGCTTTGGGCAAAGGCTCATTGGCGGCGGCCGGGCCGGCGAAGACCAGGGCGGCCATGGAGAGTATAAAAGGGATGATATAGCGAAAGGGTTTTACCTGTTCTGGCATTCTGCTCGGCTCCTGATGGTTGGCTTTGCGCTGAAATACCGCGTCAGCCGTTGCAGCAGTCTACCCGATCTTTGCTTTCATTGAGGAGGCCATTCATCATTGCCGGACCACGACCCCCTGTGAATCAGGCGCTCGCGAGAACGTTTCGGTGCGAGACCGCTTCTTCCTGGCCTTTGGCACCATAGAGTTTATCCTGGCCAGTGGCACCACGGAATATCTCGGTCAGTCTTGACAGGCGTTTCTGCAGATGGGCGATAACCCGTCCATTCGCCTGATTCAGGGTCTGGCAGTGGGTCAGGCGGCGGGATGCTTCTTCCCACGCCGCCACCGCGTCTACCAGTCCGGCGCTGCGGAGAAATCGTGACGGTTGGCCCTGATCCGGCCTGAATCCCATGGCGACCAGAAGCCGGATTTTGGTCTTGGCACGATCCCGGACCTGATCCAGGTGGTGATTTTTTTCCCGGGTAACCGATGCCAGTGATTTGACATCAGAACCGGACAGAAGGGACTTTTCTTTTTCGAGGACAGCCTCCAGCGCTTTCAACTGGAGGTTATCCTTGTTCAGCAGGTCATTCAGTTCATCAAGATGCGACATGGTTTATTCACCCGAAAATGCTTTTATCCATCTCAAGCATTTTCTGGGCCAGCTTTTCTGCATCTATCTTGTAGGACCCGTCTGCCAGGGCTGTCCGGATCTGCTCAATCCGGTCGTCGTCCATTTCAGGGTATTCGCCCAGCTTCTGCTCAAGCTGCTTCAGGTTCTTGGCCTGGCTGCTGAGGTTGACGTTCTCACCGCGAGCATTGCTCGCCTGTTGTTTTGCCTGCTCTGTCCCCGCCTGTTTGGGTGTATCAGAGCCGGACGCTTTGTCCGCTGATGGCCGCTGGTTGTTGACCTGGCCGGAGCCGATTCCATTAAAGTCAACTGACATATCAGTACCTGCTATGCTGTTTAGCCACCGCGGTGGCCCTATAAGTTTATATCTGCTTAACGGCAGATCTAGCGTGAGCTTTAGTGCGATTTGTCAAAATGTATCACATCGATTGGTCAAATCCGGAGTAGCGGCAGAAAATTGCCGCATGCGGAAAGAAACTGCCCGTTGTCTTCCGGCTCACATTGGAATTTCAACCTGTCCCGGCGCTGTGATGCGGGCTCGCAGGGTACGGGCACTGGAGAGGTTCTCAACCATCACCTGTTCGCCGATGCGGCCGCTACCGAGAGCTTTTCCCCGTGATCTTACTGAGAATCCGCCGGTTTCCGCCGTAATGACTACATGATCGCCCCGCACAATGGCCTCTGGCGCCGTGAGCAGGTCAGCTGTAAAAACCGTTCCTGTATTGACGCCGCGCCGCATTTCCATGCCAATCAATTGCTCTTTGCTCCGGATTGGAGTGCGGCGTGTGGCGTTGATCGCCACCGGCTGGAACGTCAATACGGCTTCGGTGATTCGTTGGCCCCGGGCCAGCGGTCTGGCTGCCACCAGCCCCTGACCATGAATTTCCAGGCTGACCGGCAGGAACATGCGCCACGGCCGGGACCCCTCGCATGACACCAACAGCGATGGCTGGGTGGTTGTCCAGGGATCACCGCTAAATGCAACGGTCGGCGCGGATTTGCATATATCCAGGGATAGCCGCGAATCCAGCGAGCCGGGCTGGTAGGTTACGTCATAGCCGCCATCAGACTGCTCGGCAGCGAAGGACTCAAGGAAATCGTCGGCTGCCTGATGAATCTGTCTGGCAGTGGTGGTTGCGGCGCTCACTGGGCCGGCTATCAATACTGCCGCAAGGAAAATGAAGATGCGCATACGCTTCAGTTTGTCCTATGCTGTGTGAGTGAGTGGCAACGTCCCGGAATGCCACAATTTCTCAATAATCTGGCCGGTTGGCCGATACCCTGATCCAGAGTCAATAAACCGGCACTCGATGTCGATAATCAGGAAGCAGCAAGATGCATGCCGCCCATGGCGGATGGTCTTAGGAGAGCAGGCATGGCAGGTGTTCTAGACAGTGTAAATCAGCGCACCCAGCTGGTCGGGCAGAATCGACTGGAACTGTTGCTTTTCCGCCTGAAGGGACAACAGATGTACGGCATCAATGTGTTCAAGGTCAAAGAAGTACTTCAGTGCCCCAAACTGTCTTCAATTCCAAACAGTCGGCCAATGGTGAAAGGCGTTGCACATATTCGCGGCGAAACTATTCCAATCATTGATCTTGCCATGTCGATCCGGCTTCCCGGTATCGCCAGGGAAGATCTGGCCACCAGTTTCGTGATCATTACGGAATACAACCGCAAAACCCAGGGTTTTCTGGTGGCGGGTGTGGACCGGATCGTCAATATGAACTGGGAAGACATACTGCCGCCGCCAAAAGGAGCGGGAAAGGACGTTTACCTCACCGCCGTCACCCACATTGATGAAAAGCTGGTTGAGATCATTGATGTCGAGAAGATCCTTTCAGAGGTGTCGCCCCTGGATGACAATGTGACCGAGGAGGTGCGAAGCCGGAGCGAAAACCGGGCGCCGGGCCTTTTGCCAGTGCTTGTAGTGGACGATTCATCCGTTGCCCGCAGACAGATAGAACGGTGTCTGACCACCATCGGCATGGAGGTAATCACCAGGAATGACGGCAAACAGGCTCTGGATTTCCTTAAAGAGGTGACGGCTGATGGATCAAAAGCAACGGATCATCTGTGCCTGATTATCTCGGATGTCGAAATGCCGGAGATGGATGGGTACACTCTCGTCACTCGCTGCAAAAGCGACGATGCCATCAAGGGCGTGTATATCATGTTGCATACGTCCCTGAGCGGTGTGTTCAACAAGGCGATGGTTCAAAAGGTCGGTGCCGATGATTTTATGGCAAAATTCAGCCCGGACGAACTCGCCGAGCGGGTGATGGAAATCATCGACGGCCAGCAGTGAGACTCACATCTGCTTTCGACTCAGCCACAAACGGAATTCAATGAAAGCTGAAATAACCCCACAGGAATACGAGGCCTTCAAATCGTTTCTGCAGGATGCGTGCGGTATTTTGCTGGGTGAAAATAAACAGTACCTGGTGAAAAGCCGGCTTCGCCGGATCATGGAGGAACACGAATTTTCCAGGCTGGGAGAGCTTCTTGAGCGGTTGAAGCGATCAGGCCGAAGCAATCTCCGCGAGGTTGTGATCGACGCGATGACAACCAACGAAACCCTGTGGTTCCGGGATAATCACCCGTTCAGAATCCTGCAGGAAAGGTTACTGCCCGAGTTTGCTGATCGTAAAGACAGTCAGTCCCTGCGCATCTGGTCAGCGGCATCGTCCACGGGGCAGGAGCCCTATTCGGTGGCCATGGTCATTGAGGAGTTCCGTCGCCAGCGCCCTGGCAAGCTGCGTGATGTCAAAATTACCGCCACCGACATCTCGAAAAGCGTGCTGGAAGTCGCCAGGCGCGGCGAATATGAAATGATCGCCATCGGCCGCGGGCTGTCACCAGAACGTCAGAAACAGTTTTTCACGCCGGCCATGAACGGAAGCTGGCAAATCAAACCGACGATCAAATCGATGGTGGAATTCCGGGAGATGAACCTGCTGGAGCGGTACATGTTGGGCAAGTTCGACATTGTGCTGTGTCGTAATGTGTTGATCTACTTTTCCGCCGAACTCAAAAAGGACATCCTGACCCGGATTCACGCAACCCTTAATCCCGGCGGCTATCTGATTCTCGGCGCGTCGGAATCCCTCAGTGGTCTGCCTCACCTTTATGAAATGGTGCACTGCAGCCCGGGCATTATTTACCGGAAAAAGTAATTCATGAAACTGTTCAGACTCCTGCTTTTATCCACCGTGTTGCTGGTATCCGCCTGCACTGGCTTACCCGATGGCATTGAGCCGGTTTCCGAGCTTGATCTGGAGCGATACACCGGCACCTGGTATGAAATTGCGCGGCTCGATCACTCTTTCGAGCGGGGCCTGTCCGATGTGACAGCGCAGTACACGCTGAACCCGGATGGCAGCGTTACCGTGATCAACCGGGGCTATTCTGCGGAAGAGGGCGGCTGGCAGGAAGCGGATGGACGGGCGGTCCCGGTGGAAGATTCTGCAGAAGGGCATCTGAAGGTTTCCTTTTTCGGGCCGTTCTACGCTTCCTACGTGGTGTTCCAGCTCGACGACAACTATCAGGAGGTCTATATCACGGGCTATAACAAGGATTATCTCTGGTTACTGTCCCGCAGCCCCAGAGTGCCCGATAAAGCCATAGAAAGCTTCAAAGCTATGGCCCAAGCCAAAGGCTTTGACCTGGGCGAACTCATTATAGTCGACCAGAGCCGTAATTTTTAAAAGGGCAGGTGGCCTGTTTTTACCCAGATAACGGTCTCCTCCTCTACAAACGGATGATGCTGACTCAAATGCGGGCTGCGCAGCCAGGTCCCCTCGGGGTAACGCCCGTGTTCATCGCAGAACTCACCAGACAGCACCAGAATTTCTTCACCTCCGAAATGACGATGCGGCAAAAACCTCTCGCCCTTTGGCCATTTCACCAGCGCGACATGTTCCTGTTCGAATTCGTGAAGCGGCATGACCTCAAGACCACCCTGTCCCGGCAGCCATGGCGTGCTCCGGGTGTCCATCCGCACGGTGTTGAAGTCATTCGGATTGAACTGGTGAAGTTTGACAAACAGCAAGCAGCCCTCCCTGCTGAAAGGCGCGTGGCCGCTGCCAGGCGGGCTGCGCAAATAGGCACCGGGGCCATAATCGCCGGTTTCATCGGAAAACACGCCTTCAAGAACCAGGATTTCCTCGCCCAGAGGGTGTTCGTGGCGGTTAAAGCTTGCTCCCGGCTCGTAGCGTACAATGCTGGTTGCATGCCCGCGCTCGGCCTCTTCCCGCGCAAGCGGCTTCCGCATTACACCCCGGGCAGGACTGCCCACCCAGTCCATCTCATGACTGCGAATGGTCACTTTCTGACTGAAGTCCATGTTTAACAATCTGGCACCCTCCGAAGGCCTGAACGATCCGGTATTGAATTCTGACAGTGTATACGGAATCAGCCCAAAAACGGTGCTCCTGCAAATTGGCGGTTGCCAAACGGCCCCAAAACGATTAGAGTCTGCGCCCTCAAATGAGCGACGAAAACGCTGATTTGAAACGTTTTAAAGGAGAGGTGGCCGAGTGGCTGAAGGCGCACGCCTGGAAAGTGTGTAAACGTTAATAGCGTTTCGAGGGTTCGAATCCCTCTCTCTCCGCCAATACAAGACCCCAGCAACGCTGGGGTTTTTTATTGGCGGCTAGGATGGGTGAGAAGCCTCGCGGGTTCGACCGAAGCCTGCGCCGCAGGCTGAGGAACGTCGGAGCGACGCGACGACGGCCCCGAAGGGGTGAGGCACGGAGTGCCGAATAATCCCTCTCTCCGCCATATTAGGGCCCTGATTTTAAGTAAAATCAGGGCCCTTTTCAGTTTTGGGGCAGAATTGGGGCAAAATCACCATTTTCTTGTCCGCTAGAGTCCCTCTAATATCCCAGTTTCACTGAGGCTTCTTTCAAGATGTTGGCACACTCCAAATTTTATCAGACGATCCTGGCTACAGTTGTGGTTGGCACCAGGCAGCCTGCGCGCTTCATCAATCAGTTATGGCCAAGCGCGGCCACCCAACGCAGCGCGCGCTGCGTTGGACAATTCACTCAATTACTTGCCGGCAACCATTTTTATCGAGTTAGCCGCAGCCCATAGGTTGATCTGAGCATCTGAATAGCCCATCTCCGACAAAATCTCTTGCGTGTGTTCGCCAATGACGGGACTGTGTGCGTCAGAATGGCCTGCGACGAAGGGCGCAAATCCGGGTGCATGCACTAACGGAATTTGCCCCAGACCCGCGTGATCGATCCAGGCAACAGCGCCAGCTTCAGCTACGTGCGGGTCTTCAAGAAACTCGGTGTAGGTATTGACCGGGCTGTTCATCACACCAGCATCAGTCAGCCCCTTTGCCCAGTATGCGGTCGACTTTTTCTCAAACTCAACTCCAAGGATTTGCATCAACTCGTCCCGATTAGCAACCCGTTTTTCACGCGTGTTAAATCGTGGATCGGTCTCCAGGTCATCACGACCCAGTACCGAACAGAGGGATGCGTAATGGTGTTCGCGCATGGCGGTTATTGTGATATAGCCATCCGTCGTTTTCATATTGCCGACCGGAACATACAAAGGTACGCTGGTTTGGCCATGTTGGAGGTGGTGTTCAATGATTTTGGCACTCTGGAAGGCCGCTGCCGTCTGCATCATATTACAATCGATATAGCTGCCTTTGCCGCGAAGAGCACGAGCTAAAAGCGCTTTCAGCAATGCCTGGGAAGCATAGAGCCCTGTTATAAAGTCAATCGCCACCATGCCCGTTTTAGTGGGTGCGCCACTGGGGTCCTTCGTAATGGACATCCAGCCCGAAAACGCCTGGATCACGGCGTCGGTCGTGGGCAGTTTGTTGTAAAGCCCCTCCTGACCGAAGCCGGAAACGGACAGATAGACGACATTGTCATTGCGCTTTACGACCGAGGGATAATCCAAGCCGAATTTAGCCATGACGCCGGGACGGAACGACTCAATAATGATATCGGCGTCCTTTACCAGCTTTTGAGCAACCTCAATGCCCGCTTCGGATTTGAGATCCAAGGCGATTGATTTCTTGCCCAGATTGCAGGCTACAGCGTGGGAACTCAGGTCAGCATATGTTTGACCGAGCGTCCTGGACCAATCACCCTCCAGTGGCTCGACCTTGATGACGGTTGCTCCAGATTGCGCCAGCGTCAAGCCTGAATAGGGACCGGCTATGCCCTGACTAAAATCGACGACTTTTAAACGTTCAAGCGGTTGCATTTCACCCATGTTCACCCTACCTCTTCACGACGTTGTCATTTCTAACCGACTCAGCCAGTACCGCTAGACGAAATCTGATTCTATTTCACGATATCACGTTACTTTTTTGTCGATTGTATAGTGGTCAATTAATCCTCGACAGTATATTAAGTTTTTCCTCAGCTGCAGCCGGCAAGATATCAACGGGCGGAAAACTCTGTTCAGCAGTGCAACGAAAACAGGGATGTGTACAGTCCGCTTTGTGGTCATGGCATCGAAACCATGACCTAGCCGGACCGAACATTGGAAAGCGGACCTTTTTACTGCCCCACGATGGGAACTCCACAGCCGTTTTAAAACCGTCCGTGGGAACGGCGTAGAACCCTATCGACCTGTCCGTTCGCAACGAACTGGGTGCTAGTTCAGTGAACCTGAAAAGCTCAGAATCTTTTTTGCAGTTAGTATGATCATTCTAATTTTTGAGCATATTATGAACCTATCGATTCAAAGAGCGGCCACAAAAAGTGAGCCGAACGATGCAGATTTCAATTTCGCAAATATGCATTAAAACCTTTAAGGAGAAAACCATGGGTAAGCTTAAAACATATCAAGAACAGCTTCAGGAAATCGTAGAGAACGGTATCAACGCAGCTGAAGAGCAGCAGAAGAAGCTGGCTTCAAAGCCGTTCGAATACGCCGAGAAGTTTGAAAATGGTGTTCGTGAGTACAGCGTTACAACTCTTCGCACCCGTTACTACGGCTACAGTGAGAGCCTGTTCGAGCAACTGCGCGCACTGAACACCCGTTTCGGTAGCTTCGCTGCTGATCTGGTTGCCAAGCTTGAGAAAGAAGTTGTTGAAGGCGCTGACGAAGTTGCTGAAGCTGCCGACGCTGTTAAAGAGTCTGCAGAAGAGCAGAAGCCAGCAGCCAAGAAGCCGGCTGCCGAAAAGACTAAAACTGCCTCTGCCTGATACGGCCGGGTTCGGTTGTCGAGAGGCCGCCTTTGTGCGGCCTTTTTTTATGCGTGTTTTATGGTTTTAACGATTTTCGGATTGTAGTCGTCAACTAATCCCGCTCCTAACCAAGAAACCTCTCAGCGCTGCCAGAGTCGTCAATAGACTCTATCAGAGCCCAGCCAAATTTATCTGCACGGAGGTACGCCAGCGCACCGACCATCAACATTGGCAGGCGTACCCTGATCCTGTTCGGGCATGAACTGAGCGACAGGTCTCGCGATGCACGCCTGAAATCAGACAATCAGGAATGAGCACATAGGAAATTCAGATGAACACATTTCGCAAATCGCTACTCTTCGTTACTGCTCTGGCCATGCTATCCGCGGCAGGGTGCGCGTCCACATCGACCAGTGAAGGCACCGGTGGATATTTTGATGACAGCGTCATCACTACCAAGGTAAAAACGGCAATCTTTAATGACCCGTCGCTCCACGTAACCCAAATCAACGTCGAGACCTACAAAGGCGAAGTGCAGCTGAGCGGTTTTGTCAACACCACCGCCGAAGTCGACAAAGCGGGCAGCGTCGCGGAGCGGGTTGCTGGCGTAAGGTCAGTCACGAACGACCTGAAGGTTAAATAAGTTATTGCTGTTAGAGAATGTCACGGGTCTCGGTAGATCGTTGCTCATCAGCCAATGATTGGAATTCTTGACGAATGATCAACTGCTTGCCGTGCGGAATAGGTATCGCAGTAACTTTACTCAGTGCACGGTAGCGTCAAGGTTATGACCACATCGTTCAAATCTGCCGCCGATGACGCGAGTAACGTTTTCCTCAACCCTGTGGGCATGACCCGGCTTCCCAGTTTCTAAAATTCCAAAAGCTGCTGTTACCCTCTATTGTGAATAATGGTGCGTCAGCAGGGTTACGCCGACCCCTCGGTGTTTAATAGCCAGCGTGTGCCAAGGAGGTGCTCATGCTTTTAGTGGCTTGCCTGAGCATTGGCGTCCTATATTATTTCTTTGCACTAATCGGTGTGCATTATCTCAGCCTGCCCACCGGCATCGTCGTCTTTTGGCCGCCCAATGCAGCTTTGCTGGCCGCCTTCCTTACGCTGCCACGGCGTTACTGGCCTGGATTGGCCGGGGTTGTAATAATAGCCGAAGTTCTGGCCGACTATTCCAGTTTTCCAATTGATGCCGCTGTGCTTTTCGGGCTTATTAATGTGGCTGAATGTGCCCTAGCTGCGATAATAATAAAGCGCTTCGGTGCCAATAAGTTTGTCCAGCCAGAGTGGACAGAACCACGCGAACTGGCACTATTTACTCTTGTTGTATTTTTTGTGGCCTCGCCGATTGCTGCTTTGGCAGGCGCGTCTGTGTATTCCTATCTTCTTCTTGAGCCCGCGCCATTCATCGTTTTCTGGCGTCTGTGGTGGTTTGGTGACGCGACCGGGCTGATCGTACTGACCCCTGCTCTGCACATGCTTTTCAATTTCAGAGTCTACTGGCCTGATGCCCGATACCTGTCGGCCGGAGTTGTCGAATGGGTAGGATTAATCGTGACCACATTTCTCACGTGTTTCCTGGTATTCAGCACCGGCATCATGGCTGGCCCAATGCTCGCCATGACGCCGCTTTTAGTGATGCTGGCCCCGCTATGGGCAGCACTGCGTCTAGGACCCCTGCCTGGCTCGGCACTCGCTGCAGTTGTGGTTGTCTATGCGTCGATAGCGACAGCCACCGGTCATGCACCTTTCGAGTTACGCTCACCGTTGTTGATCCAGGAAGTCATTGTGTTGTTCATCGTGATCGTGCTCTTCACTGCCGCGTTTAATGGCCAGAGCCGGCGCAAAAGCGGAAGCTTGCGCCTATACAAAAGTGCGGTTGAAGCTACTGGCGACGGCGTATTGATCACCGAAGCTGAGAGTGATCAGCCAATAATCTATTGCAACGAGAGTTTCTCCACGATGACCGGATACAGAGAGGAGGAAATCCTCGGCCACAATTGTCGGTTTCTGAACCGCAATGAGCCGGATCAGCCGGCGGTGAGCAGAATCAGGGCTGCGATTGAACGTAACGAAGCTATTCGCATCACCGTGCGAAACTTCCGCAAAGACGGCAGCCTGTTCTGGAACAACCTTGTAATCAATCCCATTCGTGACGCGCGAGGAAGAACGACCCATTTTGTTGGCATCGTCAGGGATATTTCGCAAGAGATTGAGCACCATGATGAGCTAGAAAACCTCCTGGACAAACTGCGAGAGTCTAATGAAACCCTCGAAGAACAGGTGCTCCTGCGAACAAAAGAGCTTGAGGAAGCCAACCGCGATCTCAAGCGTCTGGCTCTGACCGATGAGCTGACCGGTGTGAACAACCGCCGCAATCTGATCAGTCGGGGGCATCGGGAAGTGCTGCGGTGCAGCCGCTCAGGTGACTCTTTTTCAGTCATGCTGTTGGACATCGACCACTTTAAACGGTTCAACGATCAACACGGCCATGAGGTGGGCGATCTGGTTCTCAAGGCTTTTGCTACGGCCGTCAGACAAACGATTCGCAAAGTAGACAGTTTCGGACGCTGGGGCGGGGAAGAATTCATGATTCTTGTCTCTGACTCCCAACAGGTCGATCTGAGAGTCATCGGCGAAAAGGTGCTGCGAAGCATCAGGGCATGCAAGATCGTTCATGAGGGACGAGAACTCCATGTGACTGCATCCATGGGCGTCGCAACTTGGCATAGCGGCAGTTTCGATCAGACTGTGCAGTTGGCTGACAGGGCACTCTACAAAGCCAAGGAGCTGGGGCGAGACCAGTTATACCTTTATTAGGGTGTCGCGCAAATCAAACCTTCGATACGCACCGACATCTGACGGAAAAAAAGCAAGCGCTTGAGCCCTAAACCCCTAAAGTTTCAGATTCCAGACGGAGATTCTCTCGTTTGACCACGACATAGCACTCGCTACTGAGGGATTCCAGTTTCGGGCGGTCAATAACGGTGATCTGGCCGCGCCGATATTCAATCGCGCCCATTTTTTGAAGCTTGCCAGCGGCCTCGGTGACGCCTTCGCGGCGAACGCCCAGCATGTTGGCAATCAGTTCCTGGGTCATATTGAGCTGTTTGTTGTCCAGCCGGTCCAGTGACAACAGCAACCAGCGGCACAGCTGCTGGTCGATGGAGTGATGGCGGTTGCAAACCGCCGTTTGCGACATCTGAGTGATCAGCGCCTGGATGAAGCGCAGGGTAATAATGCGTATTTCGGAATGCTGGTTAAACTCCTTTTTCAGGTCAGCGGCGGGCATTCGGTAGGCACGGCCCTGGCTCTGTACAATGAACCGGTTAGGCGTGCTTTTGGCCCCCATGATTACGGCTGCACCGGCCATGCCCTCCTTTCCGATCACGGAAATTTCGGCGCAAGAGCCTCGCTCCGTTACATGAAGCAGTGAAACAATGCAGTCGACGGGAAAGTAGACGTATTCAATGGATTGGTCAGATTCGTAAATCACGTCCCCAAGTGACATTTCGATCAGTTTCAGCTTTGGGAAAATACGCTTGCAGGCATCTTCGGATAAGGCAGCAAGAAGTCTGTTCTGCAGTGGGCCGGTTATGTCTCTCATCTGAATTCTTCCAGAGCATGGTTATTAGCGACAACGCTTCCTGCCTGGCGACTGCATTTAAGGCCGGACGCTCTAATTCGTGACTATCCACAGAACCATAAGTCATTAATTCCCGGTTGATGTGATTAGTCAAATATAAAGAAAACCTCTCGGATCTGATACGCCCGAGCCAAAACCAAAATCACTGAGCCAAGGACATTCTGCATATGAAGCACCGGAAATGCTCTTTTAAGAGTATGCGAGAATAGTGTGACCTGCAATATAGTATCCTGCTGCGAAAACCGTTTTAGCGACTAAATGCCAGGGCGCAAGACCTATTGATGCAGGGGTGCATTGCCAAACATTGGAAAGCGGACCTTTTTGCCGCGCAGAGATGGGCTATTCCGGAAGGGGATTTCGGGCTTTTTCTAAAGCCTCAACGCACGCAATCACGCGCTTGTCGCGTGAATTGCATTGTTAGGGTCTTTGAATTTGGAAAGTACCTTTTCGCTTATTGCCCGGCGAGGAGCAGCTTTCATCGCGGAGGCACCAATACAAAGTTTCCAAAATGCGTCTTCTTGAGAAATTCCTGTTGTGCAGTCGCTATGTCTTTCAGCTCAAACGTTTTTGCGACCAGAGGACGTATCTCATCCTTTTCAATGTAGTCGACGAGGTTGGAGAAGATCGGTTCGTCCCAGGCTGTGCAACCAATAAGCGTCAAGTCTTTGAGATAAAAGTCGCGCATATCGATGGTGATGATAGGCCCGGCAATCGCGCCAGACGACGCATATCGGCCACCACGAGCCATCAGTTTCAACAGCTTGCCAACCTGCTCGCCAGCGACATTGTCGATAACAACATCCACTGATGAGTCCTGGATTTCAGTAGACAAGTCCAGGCCCCGGGCAATCACCTGGTCGGCCCCCAGGCCACTGACAGAATCCAGCTTATTTTTGCCGGCTACGGCGATAACATAGGCACCCCGGCGCTTGGCCAGTTGGACGACCGCTGATCCAACCCCGCCCGACGCCCCGGTAACCAGCACGCGGTCAGTGCTGTTAACGCCTGCCCGATGCAACATGTTTTCCGCCGTTCCATAAGCACAGGGGATTGTCGCAAGCTCGACGTCGCTCCAGTCGCTTTGGATTTCAAATACCTCGCTGGCCGGTACGGTCACGTATTGCGCGAATGCTCCGTCAAAATCCGACGCCATCCAGAGATTATCCAGCGAATCAAAGCCGTTAAGACGCATGCAGGCCCTGACAAGAACCCGCTTCCCTATATCCGGTCCGCTCGCTCCCTGACCCCAGGCGACGACTTCTCCGCAACAGTCTGTCCCCTGAATGAACGGAAACGGTGTTGATTCGTTCCAGCCACCGTCCTCAATCTCTGGCTCATCGTTCGTTTCAGATAATCGCTCAGTGCCACCTTGAACCGATGAAGAATACCAGCCAAGCCGTGTATTGATTTCTGTGTTATTGACCCCGGCTGCCAGGACCCTCAGCAAAACCTCGCCCGGCCCCGGTACAGGAATTGGGACATCACAATAGTCGAGCCGCTCATAACCACCGCTGCCAGTGGTCACCACCGCCTTCATCGTCGGTTGGTCGCCGCGAACGTTGAAACGCTCGGGATCGAATGGTCGCAGGTAAGTCAAATCAGGCATGCATCTTCCAGAATAATGTGAAAATCTCGTGACCGGAACAGCGTCATTAACCACCAGCGTGGAACAGTCAGCCACAGTTATGAATCGGTCTATTACGTGAGGCGAGACCCTAACAGTATATTAGTTTGAATTCCGACTATACCGCAGCTGCCTCCATTGGAAAGCGGACCTTTTGCCGCGACGTGATCGGCTATTAGGCGGGCCTGGATAGTGCTTCAGTTGCGTGAATTCCTGTGAATGTAGTGGTCAACTAATCCCGGACAGTATTTTAAGGTTTTCCTCAGCCGCGACGGGCAAGATACCAACGGGCGGCAAACTCTGTTCAGCAGTGCAACGAAAACAGGGATGTTTACTGTTGGCCTAAACCGATGCCAACAAATAAAAAGCATTACAAATGGTAGGATTCGCATTGGTGTGTGGTCTTACTAATTGATAAATATCTTGGGCTCTCAGTGCTGCTGAAATCGCATTTCGTTCCAGATATTGAATTCGCGTTTGCTGACACGCGAATCACGATCCGCATCCATTAAGTCCAGAATGACAGGCGTTCTTGACGATGCTTCAAGCCCCCTTTCTTTAGCGTTATCGACGCATTGCTCGCGGGCTTCGAGTTCACTTTTCAACAAATAACCATCTCCATCTTTGTCCATGCAGTCGAAACCTTGTAGCGCCTCCTCATGAAGTGGGTTCACATCCGTATCGAAGTCTTTCTGCTTGGATTTATCTGGGTGAAACAGATATTGATCCACGGATTCCTCGTTTGAGTCCATTCGCTCAGCAGACATCGCTTGAACGCTCGTTAGTCCGCAAAAAATTATGACAAGATGCTTTAAATGTAAGTTTATCGATTTCATAGCTAGATCCTGAACGCCGTAACCTCGGGACACGATTGTACCCTTGGGAGCCAAATAGGATTAAAGGGTGAATGGGAACAAGTCCTTTTTGCGCCGATCCCCCCCCCTCATTGGTACTTTAAGATTAGAGATGTGGCGATGGCAAATTAAGGAAAAGCCATGGGTTTTGATTCAAGCGAGAACAAAAGACTGTCATGCAGTTTAGTTGCGCTGGTGATCGTTGCATATTTAGCCTGGACAGCAGGCGCCCACGCTCTTCCTGTTTACGAAGACCCTTCAGGTTCTTCGATTTTTTTGGCGACTACGGAAATACCGATCCTTCGTCCGACGGTTCATCGCCAACTGAAGATGCTCAATTACGGCGATTTATAGATGCGATCGCTCCATCAGAACAGACCTCCAAATCCTCTTTATTGCATTTGGCTTTTGCCAGGCCTCCTTTGAGATTAGTGATTTACCCAGGCCTCGCTCAGGCTCCGCCTCCCTCGCGCTAAAAAATTTATTACGAGTCAGACTTCCTGCCCTTTGGTTTTCAACAGGGAGTCGTGACCAAATAATATTTTGCGACGAGGAATCACTATGTACAGTCCATTACGTGTTTCGACGGCCAAGCTCAGATAGTGTTTTTAGGCTTGCTCCTTATGCTCAATAAACCCCTCTCACCGGTGAAGATTCAGCCATCAAATTGTTGAGAGATTTCACCAACGATGACCCACTGGCTCTCCGCCCGGGTGGGCTCACTATTAGTACTTTGTTCCTGCTGACGATTGCCACAGCGATCTGCTCCCACCAGTTCCTTCATATTCCGCCTGTTTTCGGGCTGATGATCGTGCTTGGCTATCTCAAGCTTTTCGGCTTCTATCTCAAACAGCACCAGGAATACCACTGGAACGAGAGCTACGAAACGCCGCCTGGAGACAGTCCAGAACGCTGTGGTTTCAATGTTTTCTCACACATCGCCAAGGCTGAGTGGGATACGCTTTTCTTTTTTTACGGGGTAATAATGGCCGTTGGCGGCCTCGGTTTCATTGGCTACCTGGGTATGATGTCAGCCACGCTTTATGGTGACCTGGGGCCCACATTTGCCAACGTTATGATCGGAGTTATCTCTGCCCTTGTGGACAATATACCGGTGATGTTCGCGGTACTGACCATGAACCCCAACATGCCGGATTACCAGTGGCTTCTGGTAACACTCACGGCGGGTGTCGGTGGCAGCCTGTTATCAATAGGTTCGGCAGCCGGAGTGGCACTGATGGGACAGGTTAGGGGCAAGTACACATTTCTCAGCCACCGGAAATGGACGCCCGCAATTGCGTTGGGTTATGAAGCCAGTATCGGTGTCCATCTGTTGATCAACGGCTAGAACCGATCCGAGGTCACCAGCTTGCCCCTGTGATTTCGATATCTCATGGGCAGCGCGGACCTTTGTCAGTTTTTTGCGTGGCAGTGGATCGTGTTCGGACACTCGCTGTCACCGCGTTCCCATTGGATAGTCGTATGCTGGATGTTGAACTCATGAGCCAGCATTTTTGACACGCTGTTGATGAGGTGGTCATCCCCCGCGGGGTCCGGCTTCACCAGATGGACAGTCAGAGCATTCTCGGTGGTACTCAAAGCCCAGATGTGAAGGTGGTGCGCAGAATTCACGCCAGGTAGCGCTTCAAGACGCTCGTGAACTGCCCGGGGTTCTATCCCCTTGGGCACAGCATCGACCGCCAGATTGATGGAGTCTTTCAGCAGTCGCCAGGTACCCGCGAAGATCACGGCAGCAATCACCAGGCTGACTACGGGGTCGATCCAGTTCAGGTTGGTCAACATTATGATCGTGCCCGAGATTACTACTCCAACCGAAACAACCGTGTCTGCTGCCATGTGCAGAAAGGCGCCTCGGATGTTGATATCGCCTTTTTGCCCTTTGAGAAATAGCATCATTGTGGCTCCGTTAATCAGAACCCCAATGCCAGCAACCACGATGACGGTCAGTCCGGCTACATCGGCTGAACTTGTCAGGCGTTGGAGCGCCTCCCATGTAATGCCGCCAACCGCTGCAATAAGAATAAGTGCGTTAAAAAGGGCGGCCAGAATGGTGGTCTTCTTCAGGCCATAGGTTTTGCTGTATGAGGCCCCCTTGCTGGCCAGCCAGCTAGCAACCCAGGCCATGATCAGGCCCATGACATCACTGAGGTTATGGCCGGCATCGGCCAGAAGTGCGAGAGATCCCGAAAGCAGGCCGTATACCGCTTCAATAACGACGAATGCTAAATTCAGAATGACAGCAATGGCGAATGAGCGGTTATGAGTATTGAAGTGATCAGTGTGGCTATGATCCTGATGACTGGCCATTAATTCGATCCTGTGGTTATGTAAAAAGAGGTCAGGCACCCATTAAAAACCTTGTAGTTGCTACAGGGTCAAGAGTTCGTGATCTGAATCAGGCCAACTCAAGCTCCGCTTCAAAACCGTCTGGCCGTCCCGTTGCAGGCGACCGCAAATGCAATGTCATACCGGCTCCTTTGGCAATTGCATCGGCAATCGCCAGACCCAGGCCGGAACCGGAAGCATCAGTTTTCGAACGTGCAAACCGGTTCCGTAACAGTGCGAGCTGTTCGGGTGGCACGACGTTACCGCCGTTAGACACCCGCAATCTGCCATTGTCTTTCAGGCTGACCTCCACCGGCTGATCGTGGGCTCCATGCTTGAGTGCATTCTCGATAAGGTTGCGGACCAGAATAGCGAAAGCATCGGGATCCAGGAAGGAGTTCACTTCATGCTCCGGCAGGGACTGGACAATTCGTTCCGGCGTCTGAACCTCGAAATCATGGACAATCATTGCGAGTATGGGCACAAGATCGTGCTGGTTTTGTGATAGCGCACCGCCGCCTTCCGCTTTCGCCAGTTCCAGCAGCTTCCGGGACAGCACCGATAGA